>Ga0265338_10001615_pt1 | contig 36054 bp, 29 predicted proteins | sample 42126metaG_FD_193579 | JGI IMG/M metagenome (GOLD analysis project Ga0265338, IMG submission 193579) | Rhizosphere microbial communities from Carex aquatilis grown in University of Washington, Seatle, WA, United States - 4-21-26 metaG | ecosystem: Host-associated > Plants > Roots > Rhizosphere...
GGGAGCGGCGGCGGGAGCGTTCATAGGCGCCTCCGGCGCAGACTCCGGAGAGACCGGCGCTGGCAATGGAGAGGCGTCAGTCGACGGGGGGGCGATGGATGGCGGGGCGGCTGCGGTGACCGGCAAGCCCTCCTCCAAAGCGGCCAGGCGCGCCGAGAGCGCGTCGAGCGTCGAATCCTCACCGGCGAGAACGAAGCGCAGCAGCGCGGTCTCCAACTCGAGCCGGGCGTTGCCGCCGGAGCGTGCCAGCGCCAGCGCCTCGGTAAAGATCCGCAGCGCGCGCACCAGCATCGCCTGCGAGATGTTGCTCGCCCGTTCGCCGGCACGGGCGGCGTCTTCGGGGGCCAGATCGCGTGCTAACAGCTGCGGGTCGACTCGGGCCACCAGCAAATTGCGCAGAGCAACGATCAGCGAGCGGATCAGCACCTGCAGATCGGTCCCCGAATCGCTGGCCTCTTCGACGACGGCCAACGCCGCGGTGGCGTCGCCGCGCACGCACGCCTCAAGTAGAGCGTCGGCGAACTGTCGTCCGGTAGCCCCGAAGGCCAGGTCAAGCGTCGCCGCCGTCGCCGGAGCGCCGCCGGCAAAGGCCGCAATCTGCTCGAGCATGGTGAGGGCGTCGCGCAAACCGCCGTCGGCACGATACGCGATGGCGGTCAACGCCTCGTCATCTATGGCGATCCCTTCGCCTTCGGCGATCTCGCGCAGCTTCCCGATGATTACCGGCACCGAAATGCGCCGGAACGTATAGCGCTGGCAGCGCGATAGGATCGTGACCGGAAGCTTGTCCGGCTCGGTAGTCGCGAGGATAAAAACCGCATGCGGAGGCGGCTCTTCAAGCGTTTTTAGAAAGGCGTTCGCGCCTTCTTTGGTGAGCATGTGCGCTTCGTCTATGATGTAGACTTTCATCCGCATCGTTGCCGGCGCGAACTTTACCGCTTCGCGCAAGGCGCGGATCTCGTCGATTCCGCGATTGCTCGCCGCGTCGATCTCCAGGACGTCGAGCGCCGTACCGGCCAGCATGGCCCGGCAATTGTCGCAGGTGTTGTCGGGTTTGGCCGTCGGCCCATTGACGCAGTCGATGCATCGTGCGAGGATTTTCGCAGCGGAGGTCTTGCCGGAGCCGCGGGGACCCGAGAATAGATAGGCGTGGGCCAGCCGACCGCTTTCGATAGCCGCCGTCAGCGTACGAACGACCGCGTCTTGGCCGACGAGGTCGGCGAACGTCAGGGGGCGCCAGGTGCGGTACAGGGACACAGGCGCTCACACTTTAGCAGGTCGTTTCGTGGCGCCTGCCGGAGGGTATGGTTGCAACGAACCACCCTGCTGACCGGTTATATGTTTTGGTTCCCAGGCAGCGGTGCTAGGGTATTTTCGGGGATCGGATCACTCAACGATGTCGATCGATTTGCGCGCAGCGCTTCAAGAGAAGTTCAGTTTTGCCGGATTCTATCCAGGGCAAGAAGAGGTCGTTTCGCGCGTCCTCGCGGGCCAAGATACGCTCGCGATACTCGCAACTGGGGCAGGCAAGAGCTTGACCTACCAGTTGCCTGCGCTATTGCTCGAGGGCACGACGGTGGTCGTGAGCCCGCTGATCGCGCTCATGAAGGATCAGCTCGATATGCTGCGCGAGCGCGGGATCACCGACGTCGTCGCGCTCAACTCGACGCTCTCCGAAGACCAAGAGGAGCGCGCCCGGGAGCGCATCGCATCGGGCACGCTGCGAATCGTTTACACCACGCCGGAAAAACTCGAGGACGAAGCCTTCCTTCGTCTGCTGCAAGCAATCAAAGTGCCGCTCTTCGTCGTCGACGAGGCGCACTGCATCAGCCAGTGGGGACACGACTTCCGGCCCGCTTATCTGGCGCTCGGCGGCGTCATCAACAAGCTCGGCCATCCAACGGTTCTCGCGCTGACGGCAACCGCGACGCCCTCGGTCCGTGAAGACATCCTGCACCAGCTCGGCATCGACCAGGTCAAACCAATCGTCCGCGGATTCGACCGTCCGAGCCTCGTCTACGAAGCACGTAAGGCCGACAAAGAGGCCGACAAGCTCAAGATCCTGACCGCGCTCTTTACCGGCGACAATGCGCTCGAAGGAACGGGCATCATCTACACCGCCACGATCAAGAACGCGCTCGAAGTGCAGGGGTACTTATCGCGGGAGCTCGCAATTCCAGCCGCCGTTTACCATTCAAAGCTTCATAAAGAAGACCGGACCTCGGTTCACAACTTATTCATGGATGAAGCAATCCGCGCCGTGGTCGCGACCAATGCCTTCGGCTTGGGGATCGACAAGCCGAACATTCGTTTCGTCGTGCACTACGATCTGCCCGGATCGCTGGAGGCCTACACGCAAGAGGCCGGACGCGCCGGCCGCGACGGACTGCCGTCACGCTGTATCTTGATCTACCGCATGAGCGACACGCGCGTACAGAACTACTTCCTGACCGGCAAGTATCCCGACGTCGAGGAAGTTCAGCGGGTCTTCGGCACGATCGAGGTCTTCTGCGATCAAGCCGGCGGCGTCTCGATGGTCGACCTGCGCAAGATCCTTCAGCTGCCGTTAACCAAGCTCAAAGTCATTCTCGCGCTGCTCAAGAAGTCGGGCTACATCGAGCACGTCGAAAAGTCGGCGTACGGTTTGACTGAAGCGGTGCGAAAGCATCGCGGCTTAATGCTCAATCTCGCCAACTACGAGACGAAGAAGTCCTACGACCAGAGCAAGCTCTCGATGATGCTGCAGTATGCCGAAACGACGTCGTGCCGCCGGCGCTTCATCCTGAATTATTTCGGCGAGGATTTCAATCGCACCAACTGCGGGGCGTGCGACAACTGCCTAAAGGCGCTTCGGCGCGGCGTGAACGAACGCGCCGCAACCGGCGGCTTCAAGATTGCCGACGTCGTAAGCCATACTAAGTTCGGTACGGGAACCGTCGAGCGCGCCGAGCGCGATCTGGTGACCGTGCTCTTCCCCAGCGTCGGTTATAAGACGCTGCTCGCCTCGGCCGTTAGCCACGCCGAAGCACAAATTGCGTAAGAGCCATACTCTCGTACTTCTCCTAACCGGCATGGCCGGAATCTGCGCCGTCGCGGCGGCGCCCGACGCTTCGCCGGTTCCCTCGCCCTCGCCGGCAATATCCGCCACCCCAAGCTCTACGCTGACTTCGGCACCGGCAGCCACGGCCACGCCGACGATGCCGCCAATCGGCGTCGAACCGGCCTCGGCCTCGGTGCCCGTCGGCGCCCCCGCAACGGTCGTCGTAACGTCGGCGCTGAGTCCGCTCACCATCACGGTTCGAGACCCGAGCATCGCCGAGGCCGGCGTCGACCAAGTCACGCAGCGCATCACGATTCAGGGCAAGGCACCCGGCACGACGGTGATCACGCTGCGCGACGCGCGCGGCGTGAGCCGCGACATCCAGGTCCGAGTCGCCTACTATGCCGGCGCGATCGCCCCGCACGTAACGCTGCAGATCACCGGGGACCCGGCATCGGGCGAGTACCTGCGCGAGCAAGTCGCGCGCGCCGTTCGCGATGCCGCGCAGCTTCGCCCCGGTGCGCAAATTATCGTCAGCTCCGACGACGTGCCGTTCCACGGCACGCTGCGCCAGGATAACGTCGCGAGCTTTGACGTGCCGGTGCTGATTCAAGGCGTCAACCTCATCGAAGTGGACGGCTCCACCCACGTCGACGTGCAGAACGTCGCCGTGCCGCGCATCTCGCCGAACTCGCTGATGGTCAGCGACTATCCCGAGCGCTTGACGGAGAACGGGACGCTTTTTACCGCCGATCTGCGCTCGGACCAGCCGTCGCGTTTTCTCTACTTTCATTACAATCCGCGCGGAGAGCCCGATCGCCGCATCGTTCTGCGTGCCGAAAACGCTTCGCGCGAACCCTCGATCGTGCAGTTCATCAGCGGGCGCAGCGGACCGTCGGCCAACGAGATGGAGGTCGGGCACGCGGCGACCAAACGGTTTTTGGTCGACGTCGTTCAGAACCAAGGCCGGCTGATCACGATCCCGGCGAACAGCACGATCGTTGTTGCCCAGCAGGATCTGCCGGCCGGAAGCATCGTCTGCAATCTGCTGCAGCTGCGCGTGCTCTCGGGCGGCAACGTTCATCTCACGCTGCTCGCCCAAAATGCCGATCAGAGTACCGACGCCGCCGTGGCTGCCGGACTACTCGAGAGCGAGCGCAAGCACGCGCGCGGCATCTATCCGATCGCCGAGTTCCATTTTGCGACGCAGTGGAAGGTCAACGACGACTATCTGGAACTTCCGATCGGCCAGCTTCCGCTGCCTAACGATCTCCAAGGCGAAGCTCTGGCGGGAGATTACGGCGTGCTGCAATCTTTCGTCGTCAACGTCGAGAACCCGATGGGGTCGCCGCAGAATATCGCTATCTACGAGAATCCGCGCGGCGGACGATCGACCGCGACGTACTTGATCGACGGCGTGCTGGTGCAATCGCATCAAGTTCCGGCATTCTCCCGCTATAAAGTGCGCCAATACGTCATTCCAGCGCACGGTTTCGTACGCGTCACCATCGTCACGATGCCCGAAGCGGGCTCGAGCCTTCCGCTGCGTCTGGTTTTCGCGCCCGACGACGGCAGCGTCGCGCCGGGCGCACCCGGCTCACCCGTTTACTAGCGGACTCTTTAGTTCAGCGCGCTCGCATAAACTGCGAGCATTCGATCGGCCGCGGCGTCCCAGGAAAAACGCTGAGCGGATCGCGCCCGCACGCTTGCAGCGCTTGCGTCGAGATCGCCGCGCAGCGCCACCGCCAGTTGCGCGCACCACGCGTCGAGATCGTCGAGCCCGACGATCGGCGCGTCGCCGCCGCTCACTTCCGGTAACGACGTCCGGTCGGAGACGATGCACGGCACGCCGGCGCAGAGCGCCTGTGCCGCGGCATAACCAAAGCCTTCGTACGACGACGGCACGGCGACGGCCGCACAGCTCGCGTGCAGCGCCAGCAGGTCTTCGCGCGACACGTAGCCACGCATCTCCAGGCGATCGGCGACGCCAAGGCGCTGCGCCAGCGCGGTGCATTCTAAGGCGTACGGCGTGTGGGGCCCGACCGCCACGAGCCGCGCGCCCGGCAGTTGCGCCAGCGCGCGCACCAATAGCTCCAGATTCTTGCGCGGTTCGATCGTCCCGACCGAGAGTATCGTGCGGCCGTCCCCCCTTGCGCGCACGAGCTTGACGAACTCGGCGGCGACGCCCGGGTAGACGACGCTCACCCGCGAGGGATCGAAGCCGTCCAAACGCGCCAGCAGAGCGCCGCGGGAGAACTCCGAATCGACGACGATGCGTTTTGCTCGCCGGTAACCGTGCAGCGAGAATTTGCCGAAATAATACCGCGCGTAGGCGGGTGCATGCGTCTGTACGTCGAGCCAGGCCACGTCGTGCACGGTAACGACGAACGGCAGCGACGTCATGCGGGGCACGGTTGCCGAAGCACAATGCAGTAAGTCCGCACCGCTTTCGCGGGCGCGGCGCGGCAGGACGAACTGGTCCCAGAGAACGCGGCGGTCAAAGCGCCACGGATTCAAACTCTCTTCGCGCAGCGCGACGAGATCGAGCTCCCGCGCGCGCAAGGCACCGGCAAGACCTCGAACGTATTCGCCGATTCCGGTGGCCGTGCCGACGGTGAGTTGCGCGTCGAGCGCAACCCTCACTTCAGGTCGCGTTCCAGGGCGCGAACCATTAATGCCGTGGGATCGATCGCGCGCGCGTGAAGGAGATACGCGACGGCGGCGTCGCGGTCGCCGTTCTCGTAGGCGATGACGCCGAGGCCGGCGATCGCTTCGGCGCTGGCCGGATCGATGGCGACGGCCTGCGCGAAGAGCGTTCGCGCGCGTTCGCGTTCGCCGAGCAGATCGGCTTGATTGGCGTCGGCGATGACGTAACGCTCCGAGAGCGGCGCGAGCGCGACGGCCGCTTCGTAATCGCGCAACCCGCGTTTCAACCAATCGCGCTGGGCAACGCTGCCGGAAACTTGACGCCACGCCTTTCGATTCGCTAGCCCCCCCATCTCCCAACGCGCTTCGGCGACGGCGTCCGGATGAGTTCCGAGCATCGCTAAGCGAATCTGCAAGAGGCGCACGAGATCGTACGCTGCAGCCGGATCGCGCTCTGCCAAGACTTCGGCTGCCGCGGTGACGGCGGCGGCGTCGGGCGCGGCGAGAAAATACTCGAGCGCCAAACGCTTCTGGCCGCGTGCGAGTGCGACGTGCGCGAGCAATTCGTCGCGCACCGGCGAAGCGGGCAGGCGGGTTGCGTAACGTTCGGCAGCGCCCGCGTCGCCCTCATCGAGCGCGTGGCGTGCCAGCGTCTCCTCGACGTACGCCGCCGGCGCAGTGCGGTCGAGCAGGCGGTACACCGCGAGCGCCGCGCCTTGGGGGATTGCACGCGGCAGCGTTCCGGGCGCGGCGGCGCTACGGTGCAGCGCGTCGGAGGCAAACTGCACCGCCGCAAGGCCGAGCAAAAGCGCGGCCGTCGCCGCGCCTAAGATCGTCAATACGGGTGCGTACCGCCGCGCGGTGCTAGAACTTGACGGTAAAGTTGACGTCCTCACGCGTTTGCGTGGTGCCGTTGAGCGGTAGGAGACCGTCGGCAAAGCGATCTTGATATGCCGAGATGGAGAGCGTACCCGACGTCTTTGGAATGTCGAACGAGAGCTTGCCGCCGTAGGTGTTGCTCACCGAGTCGAGATTGAGCAGTCCGGGCAACCCGTAACCACCGTAAAGGCGCTGCGCGTCGTAGTTAACGTTCAGCGTCAAGCCGCGCAGAACGGGAACTGCGAGGCCTGCGCCGATGGAGAGCCGATTGAGGTCGGCATAGTTCGGTACGACGACCGGCGCGCCGGGTTGCGGCAGATGCCAGGTGTTGGAATCGAGCGTCGAGGCGGTGAAGTTGCTTCCGTCGCTTCGCGCCAAGTGCTCGTACGCGCTTGAAAGATTGACCCGCAGATTACGCTTGCCGGCGTGCACGTCGAAGTCGGCGCCCGCGTTATACGCGGTATCGTCGAGCGAGAGTTGCGGCGTTTGGGTCGACGCGCCCGCCACGTGACCTTCGAAACCGACGCGGCCCAGCTGCAGGCTGTGGTCGCCGGAATCGGTCGGAGCGGTAGCCGGCGCACCGAAGGCTAGCGTTCCGGGCGCGGGCGAAATGTTCGGCCACGGCTCGACCGGCTGGTAGGCTGCGGTAAAGAGTGCGCTCGAGGCCGCCGGCAAGGTGCCCGTCGTCGTGGAATCGGCCGGCGCGGTAAAGTGTGCGTCGCTGCGCAGCAAACCGGCGTTGGCTGCTTGCGCTAAATACGAAACGTCGTTCGCCGAGAGATCGTGCAGCAAGACTTGTGCCGGACTGAAGCCAACCGCGGACGGCGTCGCGCCGGTGTAGGCGACCTTGCTGGGCGCCGAGCCGACGTGAAGAGCCATTTCGCGCAACGGCGATTCGCTGATGCGATCGCCGTAAGCGGCGGCAAAGGACGCGTTGGAGTCGGAGACTTCGCCGAAGAGACGCAGCATGAGCGCCGACCCGAGATCGGCATGCTTTGAATTTGGCGAGAGCGATTCGGCGCGGACCACAGCAGAACACAGCGCTACCGCTAGCGCTGCACTTGCCACGACGCCAACGAACCGAAGCACCTGATCCTCCGCTCTGAGTGCGAACCCGCGCATTGCCATCGAAATCTAACCTTCCACGCGGGGGACTCCTACCTTGGAGGCCGAGGCTCGACTCCCCTTGCAAGGTACCGCCGGGCGATTAAAATGGCCGCGTAGTCGTCGATCGGCCGGTTGGGGAGCTGGAGCCCGATCGGGACCAGGCGACGCCAGCCGCGGGGCGGGTTCTCTTCAAAGAAAAGAGCCCGGGCGGCCCGGCTGGTCTCGTACTCGTCGACCCAATGAATGGGCGGGCCAAGCTCGGCTAGCGTCGCTCTCACCGGGCGGGAGTTTGTGCCGCGGCCCAGGGCGATGGCGTCGATGTGGTGCGCGGCGAGAAGCTCCCGCACGCAAACGTGCAAGCGGTCGATCGGTACGATGCCGGCGGTAATGGCGGTGCCCGACGACTCGACGACGGCGTAGCCCGCCTTACTGCGGCCCGGATCGATTCCCAAAACGGCGCCGCCGCCCGCCGTCACGGCTCTCGGGTCAGGACGATAACGATCGGAATGCTGCCCATATGCGGATAGAAGTCTGCGGCTGAGAACGCCGTCAGGACGTACGTTCCGGGTTTGGAAATGCGCTGCTGCATCTGTTGCGCGTCTGGAATCAGCTGCATCGCTGCGAACGTGCTGGCTAAGAACGACGGCAAGTGCAGCCGGCGCGCCGTGATCGAAACGTAGTTTTCGAGTTGGGCCAGGGCGATGCTGACGCTCGCGCCGCTGTGACCCGGTATTACCAGCTGAGCAATGACCTGGCCCTTGTCGAAGTATTTGATGTCGGGCGTCACGTTGATCGCAAAGTGAATCTCGTCGTTTTCGAAGAGGTTCTGGTCCGACGTGACGGTCAGCATTGCATTCGCTTGCGAGAGCTTCGCCGCCGTCGTGAGGTCGTTGGCGAGCCCGCGAAGCTTCTTCTCGGCATCGGGCGGAATCGCGTAAGGCCGCAAACCCAGTCTCGGATAGGTCGCATTGACGTACTTCACGGCGAAGAAATAATAATCGCGTATGGTCGAGAGGCGCTGCGAGGGCGTGGCCGACTGCGCGATACTTCGATAGAACGGAACCATGAGCGTGTCCACCGGAAAGACGAGCCGGCCGCTGTTCACCTTCGCTTCGAGATCCCGCTGCCGCGTCTGCAGCTCGGCGATTTGCGCGTTCAGCGAAGTGAGTTTAAAGAAGGCGGTCTTGACCTGCTCCGACGCAAAGATCGCTCCGAGCGTAACGACCAGCGCGATGATCACTCCGGTCGCGATGGCCACGATCGTCGACGTGTAGCGCGGACGTATGCCGAACAGACTGAGGCGCCGTCGTCCAACCTGATGGCCGACCCGGTCCCCAACGTAGGCGACCGTTCCCGCCAGGACCATTACCAGCGCGACGTTGCCGATGCCGCGAATGAACTCCACGAGGTTCATATCGAAGCCGCGCGTCGCAGCCGGCCGAGGCCGATGGCCGTAAAGAGAATATTCGGCATCCACGCCCACAGCCACGCAAACGAGAGCATCGCTTCGCTGGCAAACGAGCAAATCGTCATTACGACGTAATAGACGAAGACGATGGCCAGCGACAAACCGAAGCCGAGGCTGGTGCTGCCGCTGGTACGTATGGAGCGAAGCCCGAACGGAATCGCGATCAATATGAAGACGAAGCACGCAAAGGGCCGGGCGAGCTTCTCTTGATAGACCGTCACGTACTTGCGGCGCTCGTTCTGAGTCAGCTGGCCCGAGCGGACGACGTCGGCGATTTGGGAGCGGCTCATATTCTCTGGATCGTCGTTGCTCATGCGCTTGACGAGACCGGTTGGATTCTCGCCGATTTCGACCTCCTGTTGCGGGATTTTCGGCTCGGCGAGCGTGGTTCCGTCGGGGTTGAAGCGATAGACGCTGGAGTTCTCCAGCGTCCACTTATCTGCAGTAAACTCGGCCCGATCGGCAAAGACGATCTGCCGCGGCTCGTTGTGGTTGTCGTATTGAATCAGCGTGACGTGCAGCAGCGCCCGCGAGTTGGTATCGTAGGCGGTGGCGATCGTTACTTGGCGGCCTCCGCCCGGAAGCGGAGCCGACACCGTCAGATCGCGGCTGAACGCGCTGACGTGCTTGATAACGTCGTACTCGATCTCGCTGAGCTGTCCGTTGGCGTACGGTACGACGCCCTCTTGCAACAAGTACGTGACGAAAGACATGAGGATGCCGACGGCAAGCAGCGGCGCGACCATGCGCGCGAACGTGATTCCGGCGGCTTTCATCGCGGTCATTTCGCTCTCGCCCGAGAGCCGCTGCACGGCGAGCAGCGTGCCCAGCAGCAGCGCCATGGGAATGACGAGCACGACGTCGCCCGGCAGCGACCACAAGAAAACGAGAAGCGCCGCCCAGATCGGCGCGTGTTCGTTGCTGACCAGCTTGCCGATGTTGAGAATCTCGGTCGCGGCAAAGATCAGGGTAAAGGCGGAGAGACCGAAGACGAACGGACCGGCAAGCTCCGTCAGCATGTACCGGTCGAGAATCGTCAGTCTTATAGCCGGAACCCCTCGCCGAGATAGAACTGCCGCGCGATCGGCGAGTCCAAGACTTCCTGCGCCGAACCGGAGACTTCGATGCGCCCGTTATTGAGAATGTACGCACGGTCCACGATGGCCAGCGTCTCGCGAACCTGATGGTCGGTGATGAGGATGCCGAGCCCGCGATCGCGCAGTTGGCGAATCATCGCCTGAATGTCGGCGACGGCGATTGGATCGATTCCGGTGAACGGCTCGTCGAGTAAGAGAAAAGACGGCTGAATCGCCAGAGCGCGCGCGATCTCAACGCGCCGCCGTTCGCCGCCCGAGAGACTGTCGCCGCGCGCGTCGATGAACGCCCTCAATCCGAACTCTTCGAGCAGCGCAGGCAGACGGCGCTCGCGCTCGTCGTGCCCTACCCCGTTCTGCTCCCAGATCAGGCGAATATTATCACCGACCGAAAGCTTTCTGAAGATCGAGTTCTCTTGTGCCAGGTAGCCGATGCCGTTACGTGCCCGCGCGTACATTGGGGCCGACGTCAGCTCGATCTCGCGCTCGCCGTTTTCCAAGGCGACGCTCCCTCCGTCGGGCTTGACCAACCCCACGACCATATAAAACGTCGTCGTCTTGCCGGCGCCGTTGGGCCCGAGCAGACCGACGACCTCACCCGTTTCGACCTCGGCCGTAACGCCGTTGACGACGGTGCGCTCGCCGTAGCGTTTGACGAGTCCGCGCACTTTAATCGCTGCTTTTTCGCTCATTGCATTCTTATATGTGTCAGTGAAATATCGGAGTCGAAGCTCGACCCGGTCGCACGAAAGCCTTTGGGATCGGTAACGATGACGTTGCCGTCCCCGTGCAGCATTCCGAGGTCCCTCAAGTACTCGAGGCGATCGCATTGCAGGGTCGTCCCCGACGACGTGTGCGCGACGACGCCGCCGAGCAAGGTGACCGTTTTGGTCGTTTGATCGACGACCGCTTGCGGCGCAGTCGCCGCAACCTTGGCTCCCTTGGGGTCGACGAAAGTCACTCGCGCGTCTTGAAAGACCGCGCGGGCGCTGCCTTGCGGGCCTCGGCTCTCGTACGAGCTGGCGAGCAAATCGTAATCTACGCGGTTGTGGACTTGCTGAATGAGGTGTACGGGACGCTTGGCGGTGCCCTTGCCGGTGATCTTCAGCACCAGCGGGGTGGGCGACGGGTGCGCGGCTGCCGCCGACGGCGCGGGCGTGGCCTTGGGCGGCTGCGGGTTACAGCCGGCCAGCAGCCAAAGGCCGGCAGCCGCTATGGCGCCGAGACGTCGCATTGCTCATCGATCGTCGGGCCGTTTTCACCGCCGGCAGCCGCGGCTAAAGCGAGTCCCATCGTCGGCATCCACAACCCGAAAATTACAACGCTCACGGTATCGATCAGCCCTTGCACGGCGACGCCGATCAGTCCCGCCGTTACGCCGAGCGCTAGGAACGCCGCCGGCGCCGGCGCTCGCGCCAGGCGGCGGCGAAGTTCCGAAACAAAGCGCCATATCGTCCAGGCGATCGTGCAGATCCCCACGATGCCGAACTCGGCGAGAAAGGTGAGATAGAGTGAGTGTGCGTGGAACGCGGTTGCGTCGGCGTCCGGGCCGTGCACGACGGCGTAAAGATGTGAGAAGTTGAACGGCCCCACGCCGGTCAAAGGAAAGCGATCGATGATGCCCTCAGCCGCCTTCCAGATCGCGAGGCGCGTGTAATCCTCGCTCGGATTGTGGTGCGCGTTGAAGAGTGCGAGAACCGCCAAGACTCCCGCCGCGATGACCGCTGCCGCCCCGCCGGCACCGTGACGAGTTCGCACTGCGACCAAAAAAGCCACCGCGGCGGCGAATCCCATCCAGCCGGCGCGCGAATACGTCATCGCCAGCGCGACGATGCCGATCGCGAGCACGATCCAGCTGACCGCTCGCAGCGCCGGCGTGCGGCCGACGCGGCCGAGCACGTACGCCACCGGCAACAACACGATCAAGTAACCCGCCAGCTCGCCGGGAAGAACGAACGTCCCCGTAGCCCGGCCGTGCGTGATTGCGTACTGCAGTGGCGGATATCGAAGTGCGACCATCGCGATAGCGGCCGCGGCAGCGACGCCGCCTGAAATAAGATAGCCCCAAAAGAGCGTCGTTGCCACGTTGCGATCGCCGTAGAATCGTGCGATCGACGCCTGCCAAACGATCGGCATTCCGCCGATAAAGGTAAAGAGCAGTCCCGAGCTCGGGTCGAATCCAACGACGTCGGCGAGAAGCCCGGCGGCGAAGACGGATAGGAACGGCAGCAATAGCGGCTGGGTCCCGGGTGCCCGGTAGCGCACGAGCAGCGTAATGGCGTAAACCGCCAGCAACGCGCAGAGCGCGAGAACGGCGTAGGTCAGCCCTCGCGGAACGAGCGATACGCCGGGAAACGCCACGCCCGTCAGCGCGATGAAGCTCGGAAGCAATGGAACGATCGCGTACATCAACGCGAGCGCCGCCGGCATCAAGCGCCGCACGGCACCTCGCCGATCAACGATGCGATGCGCTGCGCGATGCGCGCCGCCGCGCCCGGTTCGCCCATTCGCTCGCGTCCCGTCTCGCCCATCCGTCGCCGCAGCGCGGGATCGGAGAGAATGTGCTCGACGCCGGCAACCGCATCGTCGAGCCGCCCGGAAAATACTGCGAGCGCATCGCCGAGCAGACCGCGCTGCCGCCGCCGGTACCATCGCATCTTGCGCCCGCCGTCGCGCTCGAACGCCACGACCGGCACGCCGGCCGCCGCGGCCGCTTCGTTTGCCGTACCCGCTTGACCCAGCACGAGTGCTACGCGGCGAAGCACGGATCCGAGCGAGCCGTTCCAAGCGCGTACGATCTCGCGCCCGTCGCGGGACAAGACGAATGGAATCGATTCGTCACGTTGCGTGCGCACCTGCCAGCCGGCGCGCTCGGCGAGGCCGGCAAAGCGTTCCCAACTCAAACCGCGCGCTACCGACAGCACGGCTCCGAGCGCGGGACGTCTTGCGGCGAGCGCGGCGGTAACCTGCAATAGGAACTCCGCATCCGCATACGCGCTTTCGCGGCTTCCGGGAAAGATCGCCAGCGCCGGATCAAATCCACTTACGGCGCGCGGTGCTTCCGCATCGTCGGGAACGTCGAATAAATCGACGATTGCATTGGCCGCCGGCTCCATCGCCAGTCCGTGCTCGTGCAGGGCGCAAGCCGTCGCCTCGTCGCGCACGAACCGCGCCGCTGCCCGAGCAAGAATGCGTTCTTCCACCGGGCCGTAGGGCGCCACCCGGACGCTTTTGGCCGTACCGACGAAAATGGTGCGCTTGCGCACCAGAAGAGCCATCATCAACACGTAGGTGTCGCCGACCGCGATCACGGCGTCGTACGCTTTTCGCGCGCGCCGCAGAAAGCTCGTCTGCGCCCACGTCAAGGCTGGCAGCCCAGCGGCGAAGTCGCGTGCCAGATTGCGCAAATTGCCCATCGCGATGAGACCGCCGCTCGGCATGCTGCGCCTCGGGCCAACCTCGTTCATCGTTTCGTGCCGAGTCTCTCCGACCAATCCCAGATGGTCGGCCCGTACGGCGGGAATCAACCTGCCGAGCTCGTGCGCTATTCGCTCGGCAATGGCGGCCTCACCGTGACCGTTGGTGACGAAGAGTACGCGATTCACGCGGCATTCAACAACGGAACGAGGCTGAAATCGGCGAGCGTAAAGCGGCGCTGCTGCGCGTCGTAGCCCAGCTCGCTGCGCGAGACGAAGCGCCCGTACGGCCCGGCGTGAACGATCGGCACGTCGCCGACATAGCGCGGCGCTTCCAGCGTGTCGTGACTGTGACCGCCGAGCAGCAGATCGATGCGCGGAACCCGCTTGGCCAACTCGGTATCCAAGGACAGACCGACGTGAGAGAGGATTACGAGCATCTCACCGTCGGGTAAACCCCGTGCATAGGGCTCAACCGCTTCCCACGGATCGATGAACCGCCACCCGAAGACTCGTTCCCACGGGCTGCTCTGCGGATATTGCATGATCAAGAGGCCGAGCACGTGGATCTTGGTCGGTCCGGCCGGATCGCCGGCGGTAAACTGCAACGAACGCGCAAACGGCAACGGCCGCCCCTTAACGTCCTGCAGATTCGTACAGACCAGCGGGTGCTGCATCTTGGCCGCGCGCGCTCGCAAAAGTCCGAAAAGATAGTGGAACTCGCGATTGCCGATCGCTTGGGCATCGTAACCCGCCGCATCGAGCTCGGCCATCATCGGCTCGTTGCGTAAATAAAGGCTTTGGCTACCGCGCAACGAGTCGCCGCAGTCGAAGAGCAGGCCCGGGCGCTCCTCGCGCAATCGTCGCAGCGGCGTCGCGATACCGCGGTGATCGTGCAGATCCGACGTGTGATAGATGCGTATCACGAGGTTCGGGCAACTTCGACGGCATAGTGCGCGCAGCGTTGAAGTGCGTCGGCCGGCCCGAGGGCGGCGCGCAGTTCGACGAAATCGGCGTACTGCCGGCCGGGATCGCGAATCAAGGCGTCGAGCGTTTCGGCCAGCCGCTGCGGCGTCGCCGCTTCCTGCAGCAGCTCGGGAACGACCTCGCGCCCCAAAACGAGATTGGGCAGGGTGATGTACCGATGCCGGATCATTCGATGCCCGTACCAAATTAGCGCTTTTGGAATCACGTAGATAGCTACGGCACAGACGCCCAACAGCGCCGTCTCCAACACGGCGGTTCCCGATACTACCCATGCGCCGTCCGCATCGGCAACGGCCGCGCTCACACCGCGCGCGATGCTCGCGCCGCTCAATTCTTCACGCGCGATCGCGGCGGCAATCTTACGCTCCGCTCGATCGTCGGCCGCGCCGAAGACGCCGCGCAGGTTCGGCCGCAGCTCGCGCAGCGCGCGGAACGCCGCAATCATCACCGGAATGTGCCGGCGCAGCTCGCCCCCGCGGCTGCCGGGAAGCATCGCCACGATACCGCCATCGGGCGGCGGCGCGGCTCGCAGCGGCCGCAGTGCGTAACGACTCGCCAGCGGATGTCCGAAATAGGCGATCCGGCAACCTAAACTTCGGTAGAACTCATACTGATGCTCGAAGGCAGTGACGGGATACGTCACGCTGCTGACGGTTCGCGCCTTGTCGGCGTTGTCGAGCCAGGTTCCCGGGGGAAAGACGTCGACGATCGGTCCGCGGTAACCGATGCGGCGCAGCTGCTTGGCGAGCCGGAGGTTGAAGACGCCGAAGTCGACCAGCACGACCAAGTCCGGCTTCGTCTTGGCGATGTGCGATGCCGTCAATAACATCGCGGCCAGCAATTTGGGAATGCGGGGAATGGCCGCTGCCGGCCCCATGCTCGCCCACCCGGTGTGATCGCGCCAGAGCGTAAAGCCGGCGGCACGCATCCGCTGCGAACCAATGCCTTCAAACTTCGCCTCGAGATCGATGTCCTTAATCGCGTCGGCCAGGAGCATCGCAATGGCTTCGCCCGAGGGTTCGCCGTTCGAGAAGAAATATCTCACGCCGCCGCCTGTTATGCCCGGCGTTACGTTGGGATCTTGAGAACGCCGCGTTCCGATGGGGCTTCGAGGAAGGCGATGATCTCGCGGCCCGGTGCGGTCTCTACCTGCTCCTTCATCGCTTCGATGGCTTGCGATACATTGTGTTTGGGATTGTAGAGGTGCTTGTAGAAGCGCTTAATCTCGTTGCGCTCCTCCACGGTAAAGCCGCCGCGGCGCAGGCCGACGCTGTTGAGGCCGTAGGGCTGACACGGATTCCCTTCGACCAAGAAGAACGGCGGCACGTCTTTAATCACCTTGCTCATTCCACCGATCATGGCGTGCCGCCCGATGCGGGTGAACTGATGAACGCCGGTCTGTCCGCCGATGGTGACGTAGTCACCGACGGTAACGTGGCCGGCCAGTTGCGCTAAGTTGCTCATCGTCACCCCGTTGCCGAGAACGCAGTTGTGGGCGATGTGAACGTACGCCAAAAGAAGACAGTCGCTGCCCACGGCTGTGACCTCGTCCTGACCGGTGGCGCGCTGAATGCTGACGTACTCGCGAAGGACGGTCCGGTCGCCGATGCGCGTGTAGGCGCGCTCCCCGGTATACTTACGGTCCTGCGAGGCCGCGCCGATTGTCGAGAACGGGTAGAGCAGACAATCTTCGCCGATCTCCGTCCATCCGTTGACGACGACGTGTGCCTGGAGTACCGAGCGCGGACCGATCGTCACGTGCTCTCCGACGATGCAGTACGGGCCGATATCGGAGTCCTTTCCGATCTCCGCGCCGGGATGAACGATCGCGGTAGGGTGTAGCATCGGACGCCGAACCTAAACGTGCAGCACGCTGGCGTCGGTGCCGAACATTCGCGGATCCGAAGCAATGGAGAACATCAGCTCGGCCGAGCACGCGAACTGCCCTTCGACTTTTGCCTCGGCTGCGACCCATCCGATATTCCGTTTGTGGCGCAGCATCGTCACTTCCATGTCCAAACGATCGCCGGGAACGACCGGACGCCGGAACTTCGCTTTGTCGATGCCGGCGAGATAGGGCGTCTTACGCGAGAACTCCCCGGGCTCCAAAATCATGGCGCCGCCGAGTTGAGCCAACGCCTCGATCATGTAGACGCCGGGCAGCACCGGATTGCCGGGAAAGTGGCCGGCGAAGATTTGCTCGTTGTACGTTACGTTTTTGTATCCTCGCACCCGAACCATCGGTTCGAACTCGAGAATTCTGTCGACCAGCAGCATCGGGTACCGATGCGGTAGTCTCTCGAAGATAGCTCGGATATCGAGTACGGTCACACCTTTCTCCTATGCGGACTCGACGGGCATCAGCGCGCGCAGCTCGCGGGCGAGCGCCGCGTGAAGCTCGTGCCCGCTCTTAATGGCGACGATCTCACATTTCGGCCACGCGCCGAGCAGCGCGAGATCGCCAATTAAATCCAGCACCTTATGCCGCACCGCTTCGTCGGGCCAGCGCAAGGGCTGCAGCGGTCCGTCGGGACCGAAGACCAATGCGTTCTCCAAGCTTCCTCCGCGTGCCAATCCGCGAGCGCGTAACGCTTCGATCTCGTGCAGGTAGCCGAAGGTGCGCGCTGCCGCGATCTCACTGCGATATCGCTCCGGCTCGACCGTCGCGCAAAAATATTGCGTTCCGACCGGCGCCGGAAAGTCCGCGACGAAACGCACGCCGAACTCGGTGGCTGGAAACGCGGCGATCATTCTCTCGCCGGAACGCACGTAAACGGGCCGCTCGAGTTCCAAGACCGGGCGCGGCCGCGACTGCGGCGCCGTACCGCAAGCGTCGATGGCAGCGGTGAACTCTGCGGCGCTGCCGTCGCACACGGGAATCTCGGGTCCTTCAACGTGGATCTCGGCATTGCTTATGCCCATAGCAAAGAGCGCCGAAAGTAAGTGTTCGGTCGTCGACACGCGTACGCCATCGCTGCCAAGGACGGTCGCGCGCGCCGTATCGACGACGCGGTCGGCCGTCGCTTCAAAGCGCCTCCCTTCGACGACGAACACAAATCCGCTATCGGGTTGCGCCGGGCGAACGTCGACGGCTGCAGGCTCACCGGTGTGAAGTCCGACGCCTTCGAAGTGCAAGCTGTCGCGGAGCGTCGCCTGCATCATCGGGCGTTACTCTCCCTGGCGCGAGCGCGAGCGCAAACGCTCCAGAGCATCAACACGATCGAACAGCTTTGGCAGCCTGCGAATCATGACCTCTCGGCGAAGATCGTCGCGATGGTCGAGCGCCGGATTTCCGGAGATGGTTGCATCGTCGGGGACGTTTCCCCAGACGCCCGCACGGCCCCCAATGGTAACCCGCGAACCCACCGTGATGTGTCCGCGAAAACCGGCCTGTCCCGCCACCTTTACGTAGTCCCCGAGTACCGTCGTGCCGGCGAGCCCGGAGAGAGACGCGATTACGCAGTGCTTGCCGATGCGGCAGTTGTGTCCGATCTGCACCAGATTGTCGATCTTGGTGCCGGCCCCAACGTGCGTGCTTCCCGTCTGCGCGCGATCGATGCATGTATTGGAACCAATCTCGACGTCGTCTTCTAAGACGACGTTTCCGACTTGCGGGATTCGTTCCGTCCGGCCGTCGACAAACGTCCAGCCGAAGCCGTCGCTGCCGATCGTGCACCCGGGATGCAGCACGACGCGATCGCCGATGCGGCAGCCGGCCATCAAACGCGCGCCCGGATGAATCCATGCCGACTCGCCGACGACGGCGTCCTCGCCGACGTACGCGCCGGCCCCGATAACGCTTCCCAATCCAATCGCGGCACGGTTCCCGACATACGCGTTTGCGTCGACGTACACGTCGCCGGCAAGAACGGCATCCTCGGCGACCACCGCACTCGGATGACGGAACGGACCGCGCGGCCGGACTCGTTGCAGCGCGCGTAACACTTCCGCCAGCGCATAGCGAACGTTTGCGACGACCAGCAGCGGCTTTGCCGGCGCTTCGGTTGCGAGCTCGGCCTCGACCAAGACCGCAGCCGCGCCTCCGCGCAGAGCCGCGGCAAGATAGGCTTCGCTGGTTGCAAAAGTTAGAGCGCCGCTTTCCGCATCGTCGACCGCGGCGACGCGCTCGATTTTGACGCTGCCGTCGCCGACGACCCGTCCGCCAAGCCGTTTGGCCAAGTCTTGCAGCGTGCCGAGCATAACCGTCACGTCGTGCCCGCTAGGTACCGGGCGTGGGCGTCGCCTTCTCCGTAATATTGAGCGCCTTCTCGACGTCGCCGGTGATGTCCACGCCGCCGTAGCCGATGCCTTCGCGCGTCAAAACGAGCTTCAGATTTCGCTGCTGCGCGATCTTTCCCGCGGCATCGCGGATCTGCTGCGACAGCTTATCGGTCACTTTAGCGTACTTCTTTTGCAGCACGGTCGCGTCGAGCGTCTTGCGCGCGTTGCTCTCCCGCTTCGACGAGATCAACTTCTCTTCCGAAAGCAGCTGATTTTGATAGCCTTGGTATTCGGGCCAGTTGCTTACGATGCGTTGCACGTCCACCAGGCCGATGGAGCTTTTCGCTCCGCAGCCCGTTAACATCGCCGCGAGCGCGAACGGTAGTAGATGCTTGTACTTTTTCACTCGTGTTGGCTTTCCACGTCCTTGATCACTTGATTGGTCATATCGTAGCCGCCCGTGGCGGCGCGAACGTTAACGAAGACGACGGCGAAGCCGCTATCTTTGGCGATCCGAGCAGCGTCGCGCTGGACCTGGGCGACGATTTGCCGGTAGAGATCGGTGCGCCGTTTCTGCAACGAGTCGAGTTCCTTCGCGGCCGCGCCGGTTGCGCCTACGTCGGCCCCGTGAAGTGCCGCGAATTGCCGGTCGAGATCGGTCTTGGTGGCGTTATAATCGGCGATGGTCTTATTCGCCTCGGCTTGAAACTGCCCGACGAACTGCTTGTGAATCTGAGCGATTTGGGCGGAGACCGCGGGTGGCAGGTTCGTCGGAGCCGGCGCCGGGGCGAGACTGCGCAACTGCGCCGTCACCTCGTTGCGATGTGCGGCCAGCTTCGCCTGCGTCTGAGTTTGGATCGCGCCGACCTGCGAGCGAATCTGGGCGGAGGTCTGCGCGTCCAGTTGGGCGTGGTAGGCACGCAGGGTCGCGGCATCGGCGTTGCGCTGTGCGGTGACCGCGGCGGTCTCCCTCTCGTTGATCGCGGCCAGCTGCGATTCGGCCTGTTTGCGCGCGGCCGGATCCATCGCCAGATTCGAGAGGCGCATCTTGACCGCCAGGCGTGCCGACGCGTCTTGCTGCGTCAAACGCAGCGCGAGGTCGGTCTCGTTTTGCTGCAGCTGCTCCGCTTTGGCGCGGTATTTGGCCGCCGCCTGGGTTTGCAGCTCCCGGGCGATTGACGAGCTGGCCGCATTATCTTGTGCGATGACGTTTTGCTGGTAGGCCATGTAATCGGAGTTGGCGGAGCGTGCCGCGTCCTGCGCTTGCCGGGCCGATTCACCGCTCATCTGCTGTGCCGCCAGCGCACCGTTACCCCGAATGCCGGCTGCGGCCAGCGCCGTACGGACGGCGCGGCTCTCACGATCGGCGTAATCGCGTTCTTTAGTGGCGAGGATTTTGTTGGTGCGAATCTGCGCGTCGCGCAGCTCCTTGTTGAGCTCTACCGTTTGGGCGGCGATTTGCTGCGCACCGAGCGGAACCTTACGCCCCGTCGACTCGAGGTTGATCGCGGCAATCGCGTCGTCGATCTGCGACAGTTGCGGATAGAGCGGATCGTGTTTCACCACGTCGTCGATCCGCACGTAGCCGGTCCCGCGAATGGCGCTCGAGTGGACGTTGGGTCCGCAGCCGCCGAGGATTAGCGTCGCCGCTACGCTTGCGAGCGCTACTGCTGCACCGCGCCGTACCCGCCGGCCGTTATTTATTGAGCGCACTTTGGACATCCGCGGTGATGTCCATGCCTCCGTAAATTACGTCGGCTTTGTCGAGAACGAGCATCAGATTCTTTTTGCGCGCGACGTCCGTCGTAGCGGCGCGAGTCTGATCGACCAGCGGCTTGAGCAGTTGGTCCTGCTTGTCGGCGATGAGTTTGTTGTACTCGGTGAGGATCTGCCGCTTGTCGGTATCGTTCTTGGCCTGCGCAACCTTGGCCGAGTAGAGTTGCCGCTGCGTCGATTCGTATTGGCTCATCGCCGAATTGGCCGACTGGACTTTAGGAATCCCGTCGAGGGCCTGTTGATCCACGTAACCGATCTCGGAGGGCGGCGGCGTTGCCGCGGGCGGTTGTATCGCCTGCGGGCTAGCAAAAATCGTCTCGACGTCCTTGGTGATGTCCTGGCCGCCGTAAATTACGACCCGCTTGTCAACGACGACGGAGAGGCTGCGCGTCGCCGAGACGGCGGCAATCGCCAGCTGTGCGCGCTGAAAGAGCGGTCCGACGACGTCGCGCTGGCGGTCGTTGAGCCGTTGCTGAAACTGCAGCGCGATCTGCTGCCGGTCGGCGTCGGTGCGGGCTTTGCGCAACTGCGCGTTGTACTGCGCGTCGAGCTGCGATTTATACGACGCAAGCTGCCGGTTCGCGTTGACGAAGACCGGCAGATTCGCAACGTCGGCTTGATCGATATAGCCGACGTCGGTCAGGTCCGCAGCGATTGCGCCGGGGGTCGTCGTAATCGCGAGCAGCGCGGCGGCGCCCACAAGGGCCGCTGATCGAAGTTTCATGAACGCCCTCTTCGGCGAGGGCATCAGAAACTCTGTCCGATGCCGAAGCTCGTGTGCGTTCCGTAGAGACCTTTGGCGAAGTCGATTCGGACGGTGCGCAGTCCGAGCTGAGGCACGTCGAAGCGCACGCCGAAGCCGGCGTCGCCGTAGAGCGCCCAGTCCGCGGGATACCCGGTTATCCGGTTGGTGTACGGATTCAGCAACGGGTAGGCTCCTCGAATATGGTAGTCCAGCTCGTCGACGAAGACGGCCAACGTTATTCGACGATCCAGCGCGACCGGCTGACGCAGCTCGACTTGGCCCAGATATGCATTGGTAGCATAGAAGACGGTGTTATAGCCGCGCATCTGCTGGTCGGAGAACGTGAAGAGCGAGCTCGGCGGAATTATCCCCGTCGAGAAATAACCGACGGCGTGCACGCCGATCGTCGCGTCTTTGAGCACCGGGAAGAACTTCGCCAAATCGAGCGTGCTCTGCGTGAACTGGAAGTTCGAACCGAGCGCCGGCGCGGAGTACGTGGAGTTGAGCAGCGCCTTGACGCCTTGGCGCGGATTGAACGGGTCGTCCAGCGTGATCGATTGTACGCTCACACCCGCCGTATTCAAGTTATACGGCGATCCCGTGTTGACGTTGGCGATCGATGAGGCCGCGATACCGAACGAGCCGCCGTACTGCGTGGTCTGGGAGTTGAGCGGTCCCGGTGTCGGGCCGGTAACGATGTTCGGTGCGTTGCCCTGGAAGAAAAACGGCGACGGGACGGTGGTATCGTATTTGATCTTTTCGCCGGTCAGCGCCAGCGTGACGATCGTGTAGTCGCTCAGCCGGCGGCCGATGTTGCCGGTGGCGCCGACCGTGCTCGAGGTGCTGGTCGCGACGATGTTGGGAACCTGCGACGCGTTTGAGCCCGAGTACAGCGTGACCGGAATCGGAACGTTGGGATTGCTGACGACCGAAGTCCCGCCGACGCTATAAACGGGATAGTAGTACGTCGAATGGTTGGCAAAGATCGATCCGCCCGCGCTATATTTCATGCCTTGCGGCGTATTCGACAGGTACGGGATCGAGAGGGTGAGCTGAGCGATGCCGGTCCGCGCGCCCTCCTCGAACTGAATGCCGGCCGAGTTGCCCGTTCCATGAAGGTTGTTGTCGGAGAAGCCCAGCGTTGCGTAGAGGCCCTGACCGGTGATGCCGCCCGAGTATCCAAAGCCCAGCGAGGCGGTCGCCGTCCGCTGCTCGGTCACGTGCCAAACCAAGGCGACGTCTTGCGGCTTCTTGGGGTCGGGGCCGGGGCGAACGTCCGGCTCGACCTTGGAGAAAAAGTTCAGCGCGTTGAGGCGCTCGTAGTCGCGTTTGATCGCGTCAGTGTTGAGCACCATGCCCGGACGCTCGCGCAGCTCGCGGCGGATTACCTGGTCTTTGGTCCGGGTATTGCCCGTAACTTCGACGACCGCGATGCGGGCGACGTAGATGTCGTACTTGACGTCGGCGGTACCGGCCTTGAGATCGATCGACGACGGGACGATGCCGCCCTCGAAGTTTCCAATCTCGAGATGAAAGCGAGTCTCGTAGATCTTTTGGAGCGCCTTGTAATCGGCGTCACGCACGGCGTCGGAGTAGACGCTTCCCGGCTTGAGCGTGAGGAACGGCAAAATGATCGGCGGCGGGAAGAGCGGGTCGCCGCCAATGATGATGTTCCGGACGACCAGGCCTTCTTGAACCGTCAGCGTCAGGACGCCGGTCTGCGGGCTAAGGTTGATGTCCTTGACGTGGGTCGGGAGCTGGCCGCCGTAGCCGATGCGCTCGTAATAGTTATTGATCTTGAGAACGTCTTGGCGGAACGTGTTCGTGTTAAAGACTTGACCGACCGAAGTATCCATCAGCGCAAGCAAGGTATCGCTGGGCACCTTCGAATCGCCGGTAAAGTCAATCTTGGTGATCACCGGGTTCTCGACGACTCGGTACGTGATCGCAATGCCGTTAGGGCGCTGCCGAACCAACGGCGGCGCGATATCGGAAAAGAAGCCCAGGGCGTTGATCCGAGCTAAATCGCCCTGAACGACCTTGGGGTCGTACGGTTGGCCCGGACGCGCCGCGATCACGGACATGATCGTTTGCGTCGGGACGTGGAGATTACCGGTCACGTCGACTGAGACGATCTTCTGTGCCGTCGCTGCGGCTGCGGGCACGGGGCCGAAAGTGGCCGCCGCGAGCAGGGCCAACGCAACGGCGACGTACCATCTCATCGCGCCGAAGCGCCGCGCGGGGTCGAAGTTCATCCGATAAAGTCAATCCTCAAAATGCCAAGGGGGACCGGTGCTAAGCGAGGTGCGCCGCGCGCAGGAAGTCGCCCGCGGTCCGGCACGCCCTGTTCCGCCCGCCTTCGCCGGGGTCCTTGCTCGTTCGCGAAGCCTGAATCTCCGCTTAACCTTAATAATTTCACGGAAAATAATGTTGAACGGTGAGGCTGAAGCCGGTATTAGAGATTAGCGGCTGGCCGAGCAGATATCCGACGTTATACCCAACCGGCGAACTGGGCGACTGCAGCAGCTTCGTCGGGCCGCTCTGATAGTAGAAGTTGAGGAGCGCCGACGTCGTCGCGTTGGGCTTGGTGATCAGGCCGAACGATTGGACCTGAGGCACGCCGAAAGTGACCGCGTAGACGGCACTCACGGATTTGCCGAGGAGGCGGGTCGCGCTCACCCCGACGTTGCCGTAGTAGCCGAGCGTGAGGTTGACGCTCGAAAGACCCAGCCCTTGACCCAACGTGCTCTCCAGCGGCGCCAGCAAGCCGGCCGTGAACTGCGCGTTGAGAATATTGAAGGCTTCCTGCCCGACCGTAATCGAGCTATTCTGCGCGACGCTGACGTCGGGAATGGGCGAGAGTGTGCCCAGCGGCGTAATGCCGTTGGGGTTTTGCCGCGCCAGCATCGACTGCCGGCTGTAGCCGATTCCGCTGACGAAACCGCCCAGCGGCGCGATCAGTGCCAAGATCTGATCCTGTGTGTAACCTGTAGGGTTGGAGGTGAAGCCGACGCGCAGCCCCTGAATCGGACCGTCGACCGTAATCGTAATCTCGGCGCTTCCGAAGGGATTTCTTACGCGGTCGGGATCGGGGTTGACGACCGTCGTCGTCGCCACCGCGTGAAGCGTCGGCAGGAGGCTATCTGCCCGCTCGAATTTCACGCTGCCCTCGCGCACGCGAAACGCGCGGTCGAAATACGTCAGCGATCCTCCGGTAGAGTCGAAGCTGCCGTTGAGCGTCGGCGCAGTGAGCGTGCCGCCCAACGCCACCGTTCCGGTCGCTCCCAGATCCAGGCCGGCGCCGTAACCGTTACCGCGAACGCGAACGTTCTTTCCGGCGGTAGCGCGTAGATCGAAGGCGAGCGGCAACGGCGGCAGCGATGCGCCCCCCGCACCCTGGGCCGCCTTGATAAAAGCGGCAAAAGCCAGCGTCGCGTTGGTCAACGTCACGTCGCCGGAGAGCAGCGCGTTGGCCCCGGGACGCTTTTGCACAGCGAGGTTCGCGTCGAGCGTTCCGCTGCCATACGCCGGCAAATCCAGCGATGCACCGCGCGCACTGCCCTTGAAGGCGAGCGACGCGCCGCTCGCGCCGAAGCCGTTGGGAAAATCGATGCGCCCCGAGCCTTGCGCCACGCCGTTTCCAACTCGTGCCGAAAGACGGTCGACAGTTGCCGTCGTGTGATTGAAGGCCAGCGCCGCGGCCATCTGCGTAATCGGCGCGCGTTCCAAGTCGCTGACGTACGAGCCGTTTGTCAGCGCGAATCGTCCGACGATGGCCGGACGGCGGATCGTTCCCGAAAGTCCGATGTGGCCGTCGATCGATCCGCCGAGCTTGGTGTTACTGCGCAGCGTGTCGTTGAAGATTCCCGGATCGAGACCGACGATGCCGAGGTCGAAGCTAACCGGTTGATCCGGATCGCCGACGCGCAGCGGATTGAGCCGCAACGGTACCGATCCGGCTAGCGTAGCCTCACCGCGAGCGAAGGTCACGCCGGCATTTGAAAGCACTAGGGCGTTGTGCTGCAGGCGCACTTCGCCGAAAAGCGACGCGATCGGAATTCCGTACGCACTCACCCCGGTAGCGTCGAAACCGGCAACGAAGTTCGGAGACGTGTAGGTGCCGCCGATTTGCAGCGTCGATTCAAACGAACCGCTCACCGGGACGCGAACTCGTGAAACGGAGTAGGTTAGCTGCGCGAGGCGATCGGTCGTAGCGTGGACGCGTACGTCGAGCGGCGCGTCGGCGCTTAGGCCCAGCGTGCCGGACGCGGTTGCGGTAAGGTCCGGAGTCGCCATCGCGGCATTGTCGATCACGAAGCGTCTGCCTGCCGTGTGCAACGAGAGCTCGGCGCGCTCGAGTGTCAGCGGCCCGAGCGTTCCGCCGTTGACGCGGGCGTTGGCGCGCAGATCCAGATCCGGATAACGTCCGCGGACCGTCGCGTCGCCCGACGCCCGCCCCGTAATCGGCACGCTCTGCATTCCGAGGGCCGGCATCCAAAGCGAGAGATCGAGATTCTGGACGCTTGCGCCAAGATTGAACCGCGTGTTCGTCAACATGGTTTGCCAGTCGTGGCTCGGGGTGAGCCCGAGCGAACCGCGTGCGCGCAGCATCCCCTGCGCGCCGCCGACGGTCAAATCGCCGTCGATGGCGTTTTTCGCACTCGCCCACGTCGCCTGCGTGTCGCCGATCGGTAAGTTGCGATAGCGGAATCCGCGCACGTCGATGTTGCCGCTCGAGGTCACACGCGATCCCTTTGCGTCGGCGGCGATCTTCAGGCTGCCGTCTCCGTCGAGCGTGTCGCCCGTGTCGAAAAAGTTGTTGAAATCGGAGAGATCGGCGTGCGGCGCGTTGACGTCGATCTCGGTTTCGCCCGGCTGCGCCACAGCCGTGAAGCTCGCCGCGGTGGTTCCGACGATGACGGAACCTTGGTGGATGCTGACTCCACGGTTACCGGCAACGATCTGCGCGCTAGCGTCAACGAACGGTAGGCCGTTGACCTCTCCGGCCGGCACCTCAACGCGACCGTCGATGGTTGGCGCGAGGCTGCGCCCGCCCACGCGCAAGCGTGCGTTAAACGATCCGTCGGTCATATAGTTGGGGAAGCCAAAGGCGTGCAGCGTCTTGGCCACTCGCGCCGCCGGTACGTCGGCTTCGAGCGCGTAGACGGGCGAACCCGACGTCAGCGAACCGATCGTGCCGTCGACGTGTGCGTAGGTTCCCCCAACCGCGCCGAGCATACGCCGCAGAGTAACGGCGTCGCCCGCGAGACGCACTTCGCCTGCCCCTGCGAGCCCGTAGTTCGCGATGCGCCCCGACTCGACGACCACACCGCCGTCGAAAATCGGTGTCGGCGAACCGGCAGCCAAGTTTCCGGTTGCATAAAGACTGCCGGTCGTGAGCGGCAATCCGATTCCACGCAGTTGCGCCGCATGGAGGCGGTCGGCGATCAGGGCCACAGCCGGCCCGCCGGCGGCGCGATTCGGCGGCGCGAGCGAGAACCTTCCCGCCGCGACGACGCGTCCGCCCGCGGCGCGAGCATTTGCCGAGTAGATCTGCAGGCGGTCTTTTTCAATCGCAAGCGTCAAGCTCGCGCGTTCGATCGGAACGCTGCGAAGCGTTGCGTGGTGCATCGCCAGGTTCGAGCCCTGAACGACGATGCGATCTCCCGCGACGGCGATGCCGACGGAGCCGGCGATGCCCCCGTGTCCGGTAATGGCGCTGCCGAGAAACGGCTGCAAACCCTCAAAGGTCCCGGCGTAACTCCCCAGTGCGACGAACTGCTGCGGCGAGAAACTGCCGCGGCCGCTGAAGGTGCCCCATGGACCGGCAGCGTGCAAGGAGTTGATCGACGCTTGCGAGAGCGTCCCCCCGAAGCCCGCCTCGAGACGATCGAACTTCACCCCAGCGATCGTCGCGTCGTCGCCCGTAACTTTGCCGGCAAGAAAAATCTTCGCGCCCGCGCCTCCGCCGGCCAGGCTCGCGGCGATGCGGCGCGACGACATGGGAGGCATTTGCGGAAGCTCGAGTCCCGGAAAGACCGGATACGGTGGAGGCGGACGCATGCGCAAGTTATCGGCCTGCAACCAGAAGGCGCTCGTCTGACGCGGACGGTCCAGGACGTAGCCGCCGTCGAGGTCTCCGCGCTCGGTATGAAACCAAAACGGCTCGACGCGCGCGGTGCCGTTGGGATTCATTGAGACGAGCGCCGCAAGGCGTCCCACGCCGCGCGCCGATACGGCGCTTCCGGCGACGTGAAAGAGCAAGTCGCTGCCCGTGGCCGCGGCGTCGACTTCGACCGGCTCGTCGCCGAGCATCTCATCGAGATAGGGAAGACGGCGTGCCGATCCGCTTACGTGTAAGGCGAAGTCCGATCTAAGCGGCTTACCGATGACCAGCGTCCCGCGAACCGCAACGTCGACGCCGGCGTACGAAACGTTCAGCGGCGCCAGCGCGACGACGCCCGAATGGTAGATAACGCCGGCCGAGAGCGCGTCGAACGGCAGCGCGCGATACCGCGCGTGCGGCGAGGTGGCCCGCGCCACGATGACGGGGTCGTCGACCGGTCCGGCAACCAGCACGCCGAGCTGCGTCAAGCCCGACACGGGCTGATCGCGCATGAAATCGAAGGCTCCACGCAGCGCTCGCAAGTCGCCGGTTCCCGAGACGCCGACGCGCAGCTGCTGGTGTCCCGTCAGCCCGCCGGTCAGATCGTAGACGCCGCCGTCGATGTTCAGCGGGATTCCGGCGAGCGTTGCGGTGGCGTGGCGCACGTAGAAAACGTTATCGATCACGTGCAGCCGGGCGCGAACCGAGTCGATCGGCGCCGCCAAGGGTTGCAACGCGATGCGGCCGCCCTCCATATCGAGGCTCAAGCTGACGTGGTACTCCGGCGCGACGTTCGGGATGACGCCGAGCGCGTAGATCTCGGCGTCGAAGTTTCGTGCCGCGCCGCGAACGATGCGAACTGCGGCCGTATCGGCGAAATAATTCGCCAGTGCGCGCAGCGGGAAGACCCGCGCACGGGCGCGGTGATCGGCGTAGCCGCGAACTGCGTCGACGCTGCCGTCAACCGTAAATGGATCGGAACGGCGGCGCCTTTCAAAGGCCCCGCTCGCGTGATACTTGGTTAACGCGGCCGTATCGATCTTTCCGTCGACGTCGATGCCGCCGATGCGTATGCTGCGCGCGCTCTCGTCATACGCCGCCGGTTCCCGCAACTCGACCCGTAAGCCGCGCACGCGAACCGAAAACGCCGTCGGAATTGGATTGACGCGGGACGGAGGCGGGACGAGGGGAGCGCCCTGCGGGAAGCTCACGTCGAAGCTGCCGTCGCGATAGCGCGTCAACGTCACCGTGGCGTCGCTTACTTCGATGCCAAGCAAGCCGAAGCGGTGGCGGCTTCCCGGCAAGAGATCTCGCAGTGAATAGCGGATGGCGATTCGCCGCGCGCGTAAAACGGGCGTCGAGCCGCGATCGACGGCCACGTCCTGCAGCAAGATGGTGCCCCCGCCTACATTGAGCGTTCCGGCCGTTACGCCGTAACCGGCGACGCGCGGAACGACTTGAATCGCAAAGCGCAGCAGCTCGTGGCGCTGCGCGACCACGATCCCAACCACGGCTGCGGCGGCCAGCAGGCCGGTTGCAATGCGCTTGCGCACGTACCTTGGAGACTCTATACCGCTTGCGCCCTCAAGTGCCCCGCCGAGCTAGGCAGGTTCTAAAGCAAGCGTAATGCGAGCGGGCTGCGGAAAGCCGCTAGAGATCGAGGTTCTTTACGCTCTTGGCGTACTCGAAGATATATTGCTTGCGGGGCTCGACTTTGTCGCCCATTAAATCGGTAAAAATCTGTTCGGCTTCGACCGCATCCTCAACCGTAATCTGTTTGAGCCGCCGATGGCCGACCTCCATGGTCGTCTCCGCCAGTTGGTCGGCGTCCATCTCGCCAAGACCCTTATACTGCTGGATGGTGTAGTCTTTGCCGTCTTCGCCGACGATGGCTTTATATTCGGCCTCGTTAAACGCCCACCACTGCTTTTTCCCTTTGCGGAGTCCGTACAGCGGCGGCTGAGCGATGTAGACGTGACCCTCCTCGACCAGCGGCTTCATTTGGCGGTAGAAAAAAGTTAACAGTAGCGTGCGGATATGCGAGCCGTCGACGTCGGCGTCGGTCATAATGATGATCTTGTGATACCGGAGCTTCTGCACGTTGAACTCATCGCCAAAACCTGTGCCGAGCGCGGTGATCATCGTGCGAATCTCTTCGTTGGCCAGCACCTTGTCGAGCCGCGCTTTCTCGACGTTGATAATTTTACCGCGCAGCGGCAGAATGGCTTGCGTGTTGGGGTCCCGTCCGCCCTTAGCGGTGCCGCCCGCCGAGTCTCCCTCGACGAGGAAGAGCTCGCTTTCGGCGGGATTGGTGTTTTTGCAGTCGACCAGTTTTCCGGGAAGCCCGGAGCCCTCGAGCGCGTTCTTGCGGCGCGAGAGATCGCGCGCCTTCTTGGCGGCGTCGCGCGCCCGCTGCGCTTGCATGCACTTTTCAATGATGATGCGCGCGTTTTTGGGATTCTCTTCCAAAAAGAAATCGAGTCGCTCGGAGACTAAGCCCGCCACGATGCTGCGAACGCGGGCGTTGCCCAGCTTGGTCTTGGTCTGTCCCTCGAACTGGGGATCCTGAAGCTTGACCGAGACGACCGCAGTCAGGCCTTCGACGATATCGTCGGTCGAGAGCGAGTTATCCGCCTCCTTGAGCATGCCGCGTTTGCGCGCGTATCCGTTGATCGTCGTCGTCACCGCCTGGCGGAAGCCTTGGAGGTGCATGCCGCCTTCGATCGTGCCGATGTTGTTGGCGTACGAGAATATCTGGTCGGCGTACGTGCCGGTGTACTGCATCGCGACCTCGACGTCGACCCCGTCGCGTTCGGCATGGGTGGAGATAATAGGGTGCAGCGGGTCTTTCTTCTCGTTGAGCCACTCGACGAACGAGACGATGCCGCCTTCGAACTTATAGTTTCGCTCGCGCACCGTCTCACCGCGCTCGTCGCGAAGCGTAATCGAGAGACCGCGATTGAGGAACGCCAGCTCGCGAAGCCGCTTCTGCAGTATATCCCAATGGAACTCGGTGACTTCGAACATTTCCGTGTCCGGTTTGAACCACTGCAACGTCCCGTTGCCGTCGGCTTTTCCGAGCTTCTTGAGCTTTTGCACGGTGAGGCCGCGCTCGAACTTCATCTCCCAAAGGTATCCGTCGCGCTTGACGTGGGTGACCATCCATTCGGAGAGCGCGTTGACGACGGAGATGCCGACGCCGTGCAGGCCGCCCGAAACTTTGTAGCCGCCCTTGCCGAACTTTCCGCCGGCATGCAGCATCGTCATGACGACCTCGACGGCCGGAAGCTTCTCCTCCGCGTGCACGTCGATCGGAATGCCGCGCCCGTCGTCTTCTACGGAACACGAGGCGTCGGCGTGGAGTACGACGCGAACGTTGTGTGCGTAGCCCGCCAACGCTTCGTCAACGGCATTGTCCACGGCCTCGTACACGAGTTGGTGCAGACCGCGCTCGGCGGTATTTCCGATGTACATGCCCGGGCGCTTGCGCACCGCCTCCAGGCCGCGTAAGACTTCGATTTGCTCGCCGGTATAGTTTGTGGACATTTATCCTTTCGTCGTTCCGTACAAGAGCTCAGCAAGCTCGTCGCCCAACACGTTGCGTACCGTTGCCGGTATGATCTCTTCGGGCGATAGCTCGCTTTTGAGCAGGACGTACGAGCTCGCGATCGAGCGTTCGCGCCCGGCGCGCGAGAGACGCTTCGCAGCCCGGGCTTGCGCGAGCGTCGCCCACCAGCGCGTAAGCAGCCGGTTTCGTACGCGTTCGTACTCCCTTTTCTTTAACCCATCGATGAGTGCCGCCGTTCCAGCGAAGCCGAGCCACGGCGCCTCGGAAACCAGCCGCGCCACGGCCGCCGAGCGCTCGTCCTCCAGCGTCGCCTGACAGGAGGCGCACGCAGCGGCCGAGCGCGGGCTTATGAGCGCCGCGCAGACGGAGCACTCTTTCCACCCGGCTCGACGCTTGGCCCGCCCTTGCCGCTCCACGGCCTCCCGGAAGCGCTCCAGCGCCTCGCCCGGGCTGGATGCCTCGAGGTGCGGCTCCGGCGCGGCTAAGGCCGGCGGTGGCCCGGACGGCGGTGCGGCCCGGCCACGCGTCGGTTGAGGCCCGATGCGGAACCGTAGTCGCTCGATCCCGGCACCCGGCGCGCGAGCGGCGACGAGACGAAGAATCTCGAGCGCTAGAAAGCTCAGCTGGTGGCTCCAGGCGCTGGAGCGCGCGATTACGAGCAGCGTTTTGTCGTCGATCCGCGCCGGATAGGAATTTTGCGCGATGCCCGGCCCGACGATCTCGCCCCAGGCGGCCTCAAGCAGCGCCAGCGGCCCGTCACCGCGCGCGTCCGGCGCCCACTGCTTCATCGCGCGCGATAGCTTCAGCAAAGCGCACCGGCGTAGACGACGGCATCGCGCACGCGCGCTAGCCGCGCGCCGGCGGGAAGCCCCAACGGAGCGTGCGTCGCCGTAACGAAGGCTTGTTCGTAGCCGGAGATCTCGGCTAGAAATGCGCTGCCTCGCTCTTCGTCGAGCTCCGAGAGTACGTCGTCGAGCAGCAAGAGCGGCGCTTCCCCCGCGCGTTCTTTCATGACGTGATATTCGGCAATCTTGAGGGCAAGCACCGCCGTTCGCTGCTGTCCCTGCGAACCGTATGCCGCCAGCGCGATGCCGTTGACGCCGAGCGCGAGGTCGTCGCGATGCGGCCCGGCGACCGCGCTTTTACGCAGGCGCTCGGCCTCGGCAACGCTACGTAAGCGTAGGGCGAATGCCGCCCCGATTGCTTCGGGCGCCGGCGACTCTGAGACGACGTCGGGATCGTAAGCGACGTCGAGTTGTTCGGCCGGCGCAAACCGCGCGTGCGCGCGTGCGGCACGCTCGGACAGCTCCGCGACGAAGCGCCCGCGCGACACGACGATGCGCGTGCCGGCGTCGATCAGCGTCGCGTCGTAAACCTCGAGAAGCTCGGCGTCGGGAGCTACCGTACCCCGCAGGAGCGCGTTCTTTTGCTGGAGCGCCTTTCGATAGCGCGCGAGCTCGTGGTAATAACCGGGCTCGGTTTGCGAAAGTGCGCCGTTGAGGAAAGCGCGCCGCGTTCCCGGCGGTCCGCCGGCGAGTTGCAGATCGATGGGCACGAACGGCACGACGCGTATCCGTCCGAGGTAACTCGCGTAACGCACGGCGCTTCCGTTCACCGTATACGTTTTCTGCGTGCCGCGCCCGCCGCGCTCGATCGTACAGGTAAGATCGACGCTGCCGGCGCGCATTGCCGCTTCACCGTAGAGAACGGCGCGCGTGAACCCTTGACGAATCGTGTCGGCATCGCGCGCCGTACGAAAAGACTTGCCGGTGCCCAGCATCGCGATCCCTTCGAGGAGGTTGCTCTTGCCCTGTGCGTTATCGCCGACGAACACGTTCAGTCCGGGCGCGGGCTCGATCTCCAGTTCGGCGTAGTTGCGAAAATCCGAGAGCGTCAGGCGCCGGAGGAGCACATTATTGCCGCAGCGGCATGAGCACGTAGAGTTGCTGTCCGCTCTCGAGCGGCTCGAGCGGGCGAATCGCTGCCGGCGATAGCGGCCCGAGAAATTCGATCACCGCTTTCTCGGCTTTGATGTGGTTGAGTATCTCCACGAGGTAGCGCGCGTTGAACGCAATGGTGAGATCTTCGCCGGTCTGCTCGACCTCCAGCTCCTCGTACGCGTTCCCGGAGACGTCGGAGCTGGCCGTAACGATTAGCGTTTGATTGGCGATGGCCAGCTTCACCATGCTGGCGCGATCGCCGGCAACCAGCTCGGCGCGGCGCAGGCTCCCGACCAACTGCTGCGTGCTCACGGTGACGGAGCGATCGAACTTGGCGGGGATCACCTGTTGATAGTTCGGATACTGTCCGTCCACCAGGCGAACGGTGATCGAAATCCCGCTGCTGGTCATCTGCAGCTGATTGCTCTGCGCACCGAGTGCCGCCAAAGCGATCGGTTCGCCGCCCCCTAAATTACGTGCCGCTTCCGCCAGAGCGCGCGAGGGCACGATGAACTTTTCGCTCTCGCCGATTCCCTCGTCGAGGGTGGTAGAGAACTTGGCTAGCCGGTAGCCGTCGGTTGCGACCATCGTTATCGACTCGCCCTCGACCTCGAGCAGCGTCCCCATCAGGACCGCGCCGCGCGCTTCTTCGCTCGAGGCGGCAAAGATCGTCGCATCGATCCCGTCACGGAATCGCTTGCCGGCGATGGTGAAATGCGAGCCGCGCGCGGCGGCCGGGAGCGGCGGATACTCCTCGGCGGGCAATGCGTGAAAATCGTAGTTGCTTCGCTCGCACTTTACGCTCGCCCGCGTCGCCGTTCCGGTCAGCTCGAGCGTGCCGGGGCCGAGATTTCCGAGGTAGCTCGCAAAGAGCTTCGCCGGCACCGTGACCGAGCCGCCTTCGGCGATCTCGGCGGAGAACGCGTGCTCGAGCGTCAGCTCCAGGTCGGTGGCTCGAACGGCAATCTTATCGCCGTCACCCTGAAGCAGGACGTTGGAGAGAACCGGCACCGTCGTGTGCGCGTTGACGACTTTGCTGGCGGCGCCGACGGCGGCCGCGATGTCCTTCGTGCTACAGGTGAATCTCATCGAATCCACCGTTGGTCGCGGCCCGTCGTTTTCCTAGGAGAATCACTAAGAAGCCGTAGCAGTAGTAGAGCGGTGGATTCTGGGGAGAAGTGGCCATTACTCAGTGCCGGCGCGGGTTTGCGCGCGGGATAACCGTGTGGACGAAACATTACAGCCATACACATGTCCACGCCGCGCCTCGCGTAGCCGGACTATCCTCAGGGATTCTGGCACATGGCGATAAGTTGGCGAATCTTATTGCGATACGCCTCATCGCGCTGCATCTGGTCTTTTATTTTGTCGCGCGCGTACATTACCGTCGTGTGATCCTTCTTCCCGAACTCGCGCGCGATCTGCGGCAACGAATAGTTGGTGAGCTCGGTGGCGATGTACATGGCGATCTGTCGCGGGGCGGCCAGCCGCTGATCCCGGCGCCCGTTGTCCATCTCCTTGACGGTCAGTCCGTGCGCGCCGGAGACGGTCTCCTTAATCTTACCGATGGTAATGCGATAGATCGGCGCTTGGGCCACGGCGCTCTTGAGGACGTCGGCGGCGAGGTCCGTGGTAATCGGGGCCTTGGTCAGCGAGGCGTAGGCGATCACGCGAATCAGCGCGCCCTCGAGCTCGCGGATGTTCGACGGAATGACTTTGGCGATGAAGGACGTCACCTCGTCGGGCACCGGGATATTCTCGCTGCCGGCTTTTTTGCGCAGAATGGCCTCGCGCGTCTCGAGATCGGGCGCTTGGATATCGGTGAGCAGTCCCCATTCGAATCGCGACCGCAAGCGCGCTTCCAGCGTCTGGATCTCCTTCGGCGGACGATCGGAGGAGATGATGAGCTGGCGGCCCGATTCGTGCAGCGCGTTGAAGGTATGAAAGAACTCTTCTTGCGTCGTCTCTTTACCGGCGAGAAACTGAATGTCGTCGATCAACAGCACGTCGACTTGTCGATAGCGATTGCGGAACTCCGGCGTGCGATTGTTCTGCAGCGCGATGATAAACTCGTTGGTAAACTTCTCGCACGTGACGTAAACGACGTTGGAAGCCAGGTTGTCTTGAACGACGCGATGGCCGATCGCGTGCATGAGGTGGGTCTTCCCCAGCCCTACGCCACCATAGAGAAAGAGCGGATTGTAGGCGTGCGCCGGGGCGCCGGCGACGGCTTGCGCCGCAGCGTGGGCGAACCGGTTGGAGTTACCGACGACAAACTCTTCAAAAGTATAACGAGTGTTAAGGTTGGCGATACGGAACTCTTCAAGCGGTCGCGAAGGGACGGTCGCGCCTCCGCTGCGGCCGGCTTCGGTCGGCTCGGCTACCGAAAGCCGCAACTCGACGGGCGTTCCGAAAAGCTCGCTCAAAACTCCGATCATCTGGCCGCGAAGCTTGCTCCCCACCCAGTCCTGCGCAAACTTGCTATGTACCGCCAGGTGCAGCTCGTTGCCGTGAAACGAAATAAATCGGATAGGCTTGATCCACATCTCGAAAACGGGTTTGGAGAAAGTACGCTCCAGGGTGTCGAGTGCGGTTTGCCAGAGCTCGTTGGAGATGTCGGAGTTGATCGCAAGCGCCATACTCTGCGTCCTTGTTTACCAGTTGTCTAGAAATAGCACGCAGCCGGCTCCCGTGCACCGGAAACCAACTACATCACCCCCGTGAGGGCGCAACCACTTGGCTTAATCAAGCCTTGCTCCTGCGGAATCTATGCACGACTTTATACACTTATCCACAGGTCGCTCGGAACGAGTTTTCGCGGGTTTTTCCAGTTTATGAACGGCCTTTTTGTAAATCGTCGCCTAGCCCGGCCCGTGCAGCAAAATAAGGCCCAAAGGGTCGCCGAAGGGGCTCGCGAGGCAGGGTTCTCCACAAGCCTGTCCACAGGTGTGGAAGAAAGCGCAGCGGCCCCTTTCGAATCAGGAGGCCGGATGAGGGGTGCCGGGCAGGACAGGGGCTCGTTTTCGGCCGTCACCAGGTCGGCCGACACAGTAAATCAAGC
>Ga0265338_10001617_pt1 | contig 36047 bp, 28 predicted proteins | sample 42126metaG_FD_193579 | JGI IMG/M metagenome (GOLD analysis project Ga0265338, IMG submission 193579) | Rhizosphere microbial communities from Carex aquatilis grown in University of Washington, Seatle, WA, United States - 4-21-26 metaG | ecosystem: Host-associated > Plants > Roots > Rhizosphere...
AGTACCAGTACTTCACACCGGAGTTCCGCGCCGATGCGAACTACATTCTGGACTATAACCACCCTAAAGACGACACCATGGGCGGAGCGACAGAGAGCTTCCGCTCTGACGAGTGGCAGCTTGAACAGATCAGCATCGGTGGCGATATTCGCATTGACAACGTGCGCGGCCGCATTCTGACCATGAACGGATTGTTCGCCACGACCACTCCACGCAACGATGCCTCTCCGAGCCGAGGCCAATGGGATCTGTCCGGGGCATACAAGTACGTTTCGGAAGCATGGGGCGGCTATCATTGGGACGTTGCACATGGTCTGAACGTTGATGCTGGCATCTTCGTTTCGTACATTGGCTTGTTCAGTTACTACAATTTTGATAACTGGACATATCAGCCGTCCTTTGTTTCCTCCAACACACCTTGGTTCTTCAACGGCTTGCGCATTCAGTATTTTCCCACGACCAAGCTTAAGATCGAGCCGTGGATTATCAATGGCTGGCAATCGTACGCACGCGCCAATGGAAAACCCGGTCTCGGCGGACAGATTCTCTGGCGCCCCAAGCCCAACCTCGACTTCGTATTCAACAACTACGGATTGGGAGAGGATGCAGTCGGCTTCCCCGGACGTTCGCGTGTTCATGCCGATTACAGCGCCCAGGTCAAGTACTACGACAAACCCGAGAAACTCATGGACAAGATGGCGTTCACTGTAACTGGCGACGCAGGGTGCGAATATGGCGGTGGCCCGGCTTCCTTCGCCACATCAGATGGCGCCCTGGACCCCAAGGGCCGTTCCCCGGAGATGGGGACCACCGATACATACAACGGCGGTGTCAACTGCCACGGCTCCAAAGGCGGCAGGCCCAAGCAGGCCTTTCTGGGCTACATGATCTACGACCGTACGTGGTTCAAGAAAGACCGTTATGCCATCACTCTCGGTGGCGGTGTGATGAGCAATCCTGGCCGTTACCTTACCCTTCTGCCTCCGATCAACGGTGCGACAGCTTTCTCCGGGACGCCGTACTTCACTGAAAACGCGGGCGACCGTTCGCAGATGCACGATGGAACAATCACCCTCGACTATATGCCGAGCCAATTCATCACTTTCACGCTTGAAGAGGGCTATCGCTACTCAGATGTGCCCTACTGGACCGGTCGCGGCGGCATTACACCTCCTGGTGGAAATAATGGCGCTCCGGGGCAGTATGCCTGCGCCAATGGCGCCGCCTCTGGTTATGGTTATGGTTCATTGGCCGCGGCCGAATCCGCCTGCTATGCGATGGGGAATGGGACGGGCGACGGGCCCGACACCACTTCAATCTGGTGGCCGGATCTGCGCACCAATCAGACCAATACGACACTCGCAATCAAGGTGCGATTCTAACTGCCGCATAACTCGCTCGATCGAGCGTTTGTGAAGGCTGTCGGACTTACTAACCGCAAACCTGGCACGCAGCACCGGAAGTTCTTTTGATTCCGGTGCTGCTCGGCGCATAAGTAAGTTCTGCACTGCGGCTAACCCGCAACGCATGAGTGCCGACACATGTTAGTCAGAAGACAAGTAGAACGAAAAGGTAATTACTAATGGAGTTAGCCCTCAATCTCGAATGGATGGTGTTGGCCGCAGTCATGTGCTGGCTATGGACGCGCCACGAGCGCCGCGAGGGCCCTGGACGCTCGGCGCAAATGGTCTCCCTGGCGTTAGTCCTCTTCATCATGTTTCAAGTCATCCCGATGTATGACGACATGGCGATGGCGCAGAATCCCGCAGAGACCCGCAGTTTTCAGCGCGAGGATGATTTAGGCGCGCATGCGCACGTCCCACTTCATCCAGTCGTGGCGTCGATTCCCATGCTTGCCGCGGAGCTTCCGTTCAACACATCGCTCTTAGCTTCGCCGGGTGATCACCTCATACCGAGTGTGAAGACTACTGGTCTCTCTTCTATTCAGAATCGCCCGCCTCCTGCCGCCTGATCCACTTCAGCTTCGATCAAAGTCCATGTTGACTTACTCTCTTGCAGCTGTTGCGCGCAGCAATGCGCGGATGCTGCTTCAGAGAGAAACTTGTTCCAAAATCCAGGCATTTTGGCAACGGCAACGCAGTTTGAAGGTGTCTGATCGTCGGGATGTTCAAAAGGCAAACGGGGGTGTAGGGAACATCATGAAAAGCAAAGCTATGGGATTAGTGGTGTGGCCGATAGCGCTGGCCGCAACTCTCGCCACAATTGGCTGCAAGAGCGATAACGTCAAGGCGGACACAGGAGCTCCCCCGCCGGCCAAGGTTATTTCAGGCGTGGATGTCTCCTTTTTCGCGGTCGAACATCCAGAGCTGTATCCAATCGTAACGGCGACCCAATATCAAGCCCCGTCGCAATTGTCGGTAACTGGCACTGTGTTTCCTGACATCTCGCGAACTGTTCCGGTAATTTCGCTTGCCTCCGGGCGCATTGTGGACATCCGCGTTCGCCTCGGCGACGCAGTCAGGAAAGGCCAGCTCTTGCTGCGTATTCGCAGCGATGATGTTTCAGGAGGATTCGACACCTACCACAAGGCCGTCTCCGATGAGCTGCTGGCGCGCAAGCAATTCGATCGAGCAAAGCTGTTGTACGAACACGGGGCAATATCGCAGGGAGATCTGGAGGTCGCGCAGAACGCAGAGGACGACGCCAAAACCACCCTCGATACCGCCACTGAACATCTTCACTTGCTTGGCAGCGACCCCGATAATCCGAAGGGAATTGTCGATATCGCAGCCCCGGTTTCAGGCGTCATCACCGATCAGGAAGTGACGAACGGGGCGGCCGTACAGGCCTACTCTTCGCCGACCCCATTCACTATTTCGGACTTGACCACCGTGTGGATCGTCTGTGATGTCTACGAAAACGACATGCCCAACGTGCGCATCGGGGAACCCGCAGACATTAAGTTGAATGCCTATCCGGACAAAGTTCTCAAGGGCACCATCAGCAACATCGGCTCGATTCTCGATCCGAATATCCGCACCGCGAAGGTTCGTATAGAAGTGGCAAATCCGGGCGAGATGATGCGGCCGGGCATGTATGCGACAGCCACATTGTTCGGCAAAGGAAAGCAGAATTACACGTCTGTCCCGGCGTCCGCGATTGTGCATCTGCACGACCGCGATTGGATCTACACCCCGGTGCAAGGGAAGTTCAAGCGAATTGAGGTTGTGGGTGGCGAACAGTTGCCAAACAACATGCAGGAGATTCTATCCGGGTTGCAGCCTGGCCAGCAGGTGGTGACAAACGCAATCAATCTCCAAAATGCGATCGACAACGAATAACGCACGCCCCGGCTCGAGGAAGAAAGAATGATTCGCAATCTTGTAGATTTTGCTCTCAATAATCGTTACGTAGTGCTGGCGATTGGATTGCTTTTCCTCGGCTGGGGGGCAGTGTCGTTTCATAACATGCCTGTCGAGGTCTATCCGGATATCGCGGATAACTACGTGAACATCATCAGCCAGTGGTCCGGGCATTCCGCCGAAGAAATGGAACAGCAAGTATCGGTTCCTGTCGAAATTCAGGTGTTTGGTATTCCGCATCTCACCACGGTGCGCTCGGAATCGATTTTTGGTCTTTCGCTGGTTACGTTGATATTCGACGATTCATCCGTCAACGACTGGAACCGCCAAAAGGTGCTCGAAAGGCTTACGCTGGCGAGTGTGCCGCCGGGTGTGCAGCCACAGATTGGAACGGATTGGAGCATGACGGGCCAGATCTTCTGGTACACAATCCGGAGCACGAATCCGGCGTACGACCTGATGAATTTGAGGAGCATCGAAGACTGGACTTTGTACAAGGAGTTCAGGAAAGTTCCAAACATCGTGGACGTGAGCGACTTTGGCGGCACCGCGCGTGAATACCAGGTGCGCGTCGACCCCAATAGGCTCATCACTTATGGCTTGAGCATTAGCCAGGTTGAGCAGCAGTTGGCCAACAATAACGTGAACGCCGGCGGTAGCTTCGTCGAGGAGGGTGCGCAGCAACTGAACGTCCGCGCACTCGGGCTTTACCGCAATGTGCAGGATATCGAAAATACCGTCCTGACGACTTCGAAAGGCGCTCCAGTTCGCATAAAGGACATCGCAGTCGTCGAATGGGGTCCCAAAATTCGGCTGGGACACATGGCCAGAGCCGATCATCGCGCGGACGGCGTCATTGTGGATGAGCCCGACGTCATTCAGGGCGGCGTGCTGATGCGCAAGGGGGCCGAAGAAGGCCCCACGCTCGATGCGATTCACCAGAAGGTGGACGATCTCAACAATCATATTTTGCCCGTGGGCGTGAAGGTCATCCCCATGCTTGACCGCAGCGACCTGCTTCATTACACGCTGAACACAGTCCTGCACAACCTCGGCGAGGGGATGATCCTGGTTACGATTATCCTGCTTCTTTTCCTCGGCAACATTCGCGCAGCCTTGATCGTTTCGGTGACAATTCCGTTTTCACTGTTGTTCGCCTCAATCTTTCTGAATTTGAGCCATATCCCCGCTAACCTGATTTCACTTGGCGCACTCGATTTTGGAATGGTCGTTGACGGCGCAGTGGTGATGGTGGAAAATATTGTGCGCCACTTGAGTCGCGAGTTTGGCTCCAACAGCCGCGGACAGCAAAGCAACGGGCACGAGAGCGGCCGACGAACGATTCCCAAACCCGTTTCGGCTGTGATTCGCGAAGCGTGTCATGAAGTGCAGCGCCCGGTCTTCTTCGCCATCGCAATCATCATCACCGCCTACATGCCGATCTTCACGCTGCAACGAGTGGAAGGCCGTTTGTTCCGGCCCATGGCCTGGACCGTTGCCTTCGCACTGCTCGGCGCAATGACATTCTCAATCCTGATCGCTCCAGTGCTGTGCGCCATCCTTTTCGGGAAAGGCGTTAAGGAGTGGCACAATCCGGTCCTGGTTTTTCTTACCAAACGCTACCGGAACAGCTTGCGCTGGGCTGTCGAAAACCGCGTGATTGTAGTCGGCCTTGGCCTCACTTCGTTGGCCCTCGCTGCTTTCCTGGCGTTCAGTGGAGTCATCGGTTCGGAGTTCCTGCCCCACTTGGACGAAGGCGCCATCTGGGCGCGTGGCGCGATGGCGAACAGCGTAGGCGAGACAGAAGGCACGCGCTTCGCCCAGCAAAACCGCTATATCTTCGCCTCATTCCCTGAGGTCACAAAGGTCGTTTCGCAAGCCGGAGCGCCCGACGATGGAACCGATACGGGTGGATTCGGCAACACGGAATACTTCATCGACTTGAAGCCCAAGGACCAATGGCGGCCCGTTTTTCATGAGAATAAACAGGAGTTGATCGCCGCGATGGATCGCGAAGTGGAGAAACACCCCGGAGCTTTCTGGAATTTCTCGCAGCCCATTGAGGACAACGTTGATGAAACGATGACCGGCACGAAAGGTGGATTATGCGCCAAGTTATACGGACCGGATCTGGACGTTCTCGAGGAAAAGGGCGAACAGATCAAGGATGTTATGGCCAATATTGACGGGGTCAAGGATTTGGGAATTCAACGCGATACGGGCCAGCCGAACATCGATCTCACCGTTGACCGTCAAGCGGCGGCGCGGTTCGGCATCAACGTCGCCGATATCCAGGATGCAATTCAGACCGCTGTTGGCGGTAATGCAGTCAGCCAGGTATTGCAGGGAGAGGCAGTCTACGACGTGGTCGTACGCTATCAGAAACCATATCGCGATACCAAAGAAGCCATCCAGAATATTCGACTGCTTTCTCCCTCCGGAGAGCGTGTGTCACTGGCGCAGGTGACCAAAGCCCAGGTTCGCGACGACGCTTACGACATTTATCGGGAAAACGGATCACGCTATGTGGCTATCCGCTTTGAGGTTCGCGGGCGCGATCTGGGCACCACGGTAAGAGAATCCATCGACAAAATTGCCAGGAATGTGCAGTTACCTCGTGGCTATCACCTCGAATGGTCGGGAGAATACGACAGCGAAAAGCGAGCGGAAAGCAGGCTGGCCCTCATCGTGCCCCTCACTATCTTCTTGATTTTCATCATTCTCTACACCATGTTTCGTTCGTTCAAATGGGCGCTGCTGATTCTTGCCAACGTGGCCATGGCCCCCGTTGGAGGCTTGCTAGCTCTCCTTGTAACTGGCACTTACTTCAGCGTGTCTTCCGGTGTCGGTTTCCTGGCGCTGTTCGGCGTCTCGGTGCAAACCGGCGTCATCATGCTTGAATACATCAACCAATTGAGAGCTCGTGGCTATACCGTTGCCGATGCCGCTGTCGAGGGCGCCGTCCTGCGGCTGCGGCCGATCATGATGACGATGCTGGTAGCAACCCTGGGACTTCTTCCGGCAGCGACATCCCACGCCATTGGTTCTGACTCACAGCGCCCATTTGCCATTGTCATTGTGGGGGGACTCGTGGCCGCTCTCGCGATGAGCGTCTTCCTGCTGCCAACGTTGTATGTCTGGTTCGCGCGAGAAGATGACACGTTGCCGGAGCCGGAAGGGGAGGCCTCCTTTGAACACTAAGCAGATCTTTCTACTTAACTGCATCCGTAACATGATGCGGACCTTCAAGGTAATTATTTGCGGATTGGCAATGGCACTGACGGTATTACCGGCAACTCTCGCCCAGCAACCCCTTGATTGGGACCAGCTCAGAGCGAAATTCATCGCCAATAACCCAGCCCTAAGAGCCGACGCGGACAATGTAGATGAAATGAAGGCCGAAGAAATTACCGCATATCTTCGCCCCAATCCGCAGTTCACCTTAGCAGTGGATGGCAACCAGGTCGCACCGCACAATGGAGTCTGGACTCCATTCAAGGGAACTACTGAGCAGCCGAACGTTAGTTACCTGCACGAACGCGAACACAAGCGCGAACTGCGGCTCGAGAGTGCGCAGGAAGGCACACGCATCACGCAATCGCAACACGAAGACCTGCAGCGCAACATGATCTTCGATCTGCGTGTGGCCTTCGTGGCCACGCTTCAGGCCAAGTTTGTACTGGATTTGGCAAAGGCAGACCTTGAGTACTACGACAAGATCATCGATATCAGCCGCAATCGCTTCAATGCTGGAGATCTCGCACGGATCGATCTTGATCGGATTGAACTGCAGCGAGTGCAATACGAGTCGGAGATTGAAACGGCGGTTGTGAACCTGCGCACGGCGAAGATTCAGCTTCTGCAGTTAATCAATGACCGCACGCCAGTCGACCAATTCGATGTTGCTGGCCCCTTCGACTTCAGCGATGCGCTGCAACCATTGGAGACTTACCGCGATGCCGCACTGGCCGCGCGCCCAGACTTGCAGGCGGCACTGCAAACCATTCGGCAGGCACAAACTAACCATAAGCTGGCCGTGGCAAACGGTTCCACTGATCCGACTTTTGCAGGATGGTTCACAAATAACTCTTCTACGAACAACCCCAATGGCCCAGACACAATCGGCGCCAGCGTGAGTATCCCGCTGCGCATCTTCGACAAGAACCAGGGCGAGAAGAAGCGAACTCAGATCGACATCGATCGCAGTCAACAGGCCAGCGATGCAGCGCGCGCCCAGGTGTTCAGCGACGTGGATACGGCTTTTGAAGTCGTACGCAGCAACATTGCTCTCCTCAAGCCGTATAAGGAGAAGTACAACGACCAGGCTCTGCGTGTCCGCGACACCGTAACCTTCGCCTACGAGCACGGCGGCGCATCCCTGATGGATTTTCTGAACGCGCAGAGCGACTATCGCCAGGTGCAGCTCGCGTATGCGCAGTTACTCGGCTCCTATCAAACGGCGATGGGCCAACTCAATCTCGCGGTCGGAATTGACACGCTTCCGTGAAGTACGCGCCGTAAACAAGGCGGACTCTTTCATTCTGTGAGTGAAACTTAGTAAGTAAAACTCCAATGAGGTCACGACAACTGTATGAATAGGGAAGACGCCAAGGCCCGCATTGAAGAAATCGGGATACTCCCAGGAATCCGTGTAAAAAGCGCGGATCAGGCTCTCTACGCGGCAGAAACACTTTTTCATGCCGGCATTCCCGTGGCTGAAATCACCATGACGGTTCCGGACGCCATCGAGGTTATTCGCAAACTTGCCCTTGGATTTCCGGACTTGGTTGTGGGCGCCGGAACAGTACTCGACAAAGAAACTGCCGAGCGCTGTCTCGACGCCGGCGCTCGATTCCTTACCAGTACGGGCCTTGTACTTGAGGTGGTTGAAGCCGCGCGCAAGGCCAATGCCGTGGCCATTCCCGGCGCTCTAACCCCTACCGAAGTGATTGCGGCATGGAAGGCTGGTGCGGATTTCGTAAAGATTTTCCCCACTGCCCCGGTTGGAGGTAATCTTTATATCCGCTCGTTGAAACTGCCGCTGCCGCAGGTAAAACTGATCGCCGCAGGCGGGGTCAACCAACAAACGGCCACAGGTTATATTGTGGCCGGAGCATCAGCCATTGGCGTGGGTGTTGAGCTGCTGCCGAGCGACGCGGTGCAAAGGCGACAAGATCATCGCATCCATGAGCTGGCGCGCAGATTTCTCGGCTTTGTCGCAGAGGCGAGATTAATTGAGTGACCTCATCTGGCCCTCTTACTCTTTTTCAACAACATAAAGAATATGGGCAGCGGCGGCAACCGGCGCGCAAGCTCCATCTATATCCGATTGCTGCCTGGTAGGTGCTCCGAATGACAAGAAGTCAAGTTAGGATGAGCTTCCATTTGCGAAAGACATAAGTAACTCATAAAGTGTCGGAACTAATCCATCATTCACCTCTGTAGCTTCATGCTTCCTTCACGTTCCAAGCCCGATTCTCTTAATGAAGGAGGATGTCCCGATGACTCGCACATTACAGGTTGCAGTCGCATTCGCAGCGCTGGTCCTGACCGCTGGTGTTGCCCACGCGCAGACACCCGCGACCGCAAAGGTCCATCATGCCCAACTGAAACATATGATTCGCACCGCTCACACTGCTGGGCAGTACCGGGAATTGGCCGACTATTACTCCTCACGCGAAGAGGACCTTAAGCAGCAGGCTCAAACAGAGAAACTCGATTGGGATCGCCTAAGCAGGCATGTCCCGGAGTTCTCTTTTGCAAAATACCCTCGGCCGGTGGACGCATCGCGAAACCGTTACTACTACCTCAGATATAAGGCGCAGCAGATGAACCAGAAGGCCGCACACTATGACGACCTTTCGGCGAGCGCCACGCAATAAACACGTCACAAAGGCCTTAAGCAGAACAAAGGCGGGGATAAAGGACTGGATCTAATCAACGATCCACTACTTATCCCCGCTATTTCTTTGTGAATTGTTTATGTTTTGTTGATGCCCTTTCCGCTACGCTTTTTCTACATACATGGGAGTGCTCCGAGCATTACGCGCAATAAAGATTGCGAACATCCTGGGAGCACAGCCGCGTTCTACCCGGCTTCACTTTCTTGGCGAGAGCCTGTTTGGAGCCTGGGTTGTCGGGCTTCTTACCTTTGCGGGTTATGTTCTGCACTTCAACGCTGCCCCGGTGGGTTTTCTTTTTCTTATCGTGGTTGTCTGCGTGGCAATTCTCTGCGGGTTCTGGCAGGCTTCGATTGTCTCCGTAATGGCCTGTGCCTGTTTGGACTACTTTTTTTATCCGCCACTCCTACAGTTCACCATTTCCGATCCGCAAAACTGGGTGGCACTCGGAGCATTTGAGATCAGCGCCCTGTTGGTAAGCCGGCTTTCGAGCCGCGAGCAATTGAAGTCCCGGGAAGTTACCCTGCAGCGTGCCTCAATGGAGCAGCTTTATGAATTGAGCCGAAGCACACTGCTTATCAATCTTCATCATGCTCCTGGACCGCAGTTGACGCATTTGATTCAGCGCATCTTCTCCGCCGAGGCTGTTGCCATCTTCGACGCGAATTCAAGCAAATGCGATATGGCAGGCGTTTGGAGCGAAGATGAGCGGGAATTGCCCAGAGAATGCTTTCTCGCCCAGATTGATGACGAAAACAGGTTAACTCGGACGTCACGGAGGCTGTTGCGGGTAGGAGGCGTTGCGATTGGCGCAATTGCTATTCGTGGCAATGTGGGGTCGCTGGTTATCGATGCACTGGCGTCGCTGACGGCAATTACTCTGGACCGATGTGTGGCATTTGAGAAAGAAAGTCTGATAGAGGCAGCGCACCAGAGCGAACGTCTGCGGGCCGCTGTGCTTGACTCATTGGCTCACGCTGTAAAGACACCGCTCACGGCAATTCAGGCGGCCAATGCAGGGCTGAGCGAGGTGGGAAGCCTCAATCCGACTCAGCACGAATTGGTGGCTCTCATCGGACACGAGGTAAGCCAACTTGGGCTGCTCAGCACGAGGCTCTTGCAGACGGCAAAGCTGGAAGCGCAAGAATTGACGATTATGGCAGAGGAAATTGCCGTTGAGGATCTTGTGACAAAGGCGCTGGCTGAACAACGGGCGCGCTTGGCTGGACATGCAGTGGAGATTGCAGTTCCGGATCCGTCTCTGGTTGTCCGCGGGGATCGCGATTTGCTTTCGATGGCATTGACACAGTATCTCGATAACGCAGCGAAATACTCATTTGTAGGGTCCACGGTGAGAGTGGCCGCATGGGAGAGTCACTCCGAGGTACTTATCTCGGTTCATAACTTTGGTCCCGCTATTCCTATTTCAGACAGGGATAAGATATTTCAACGTTTCTATCGAAGCGAAGGAACCAAGCACCTTGCCGGTGGAACAGGCATTGGGCTATCGACAGTGAAGATGGCAGCGGAGGCGCACCGCGGTCACGTGTGGGTAATCAGCAGCGCCGACGAAGGGACAACGTTTTTTCTTTCGTTGCCCCAGAACAGAAGGGGAGATCAGTGAATCAGGACTCAGCCAACCTGCTCATCGTTGACGACGAACGTTCAATCCGGTTGTCGTTGCGGACCATTCTAGCCAACTTCGGCTTTGACATTGTCGAGGCAGCGCGCGGAGAAGAGGCGCTGGCGCTTGTCCGGACTGCGCAATTCGATGCCGTGCTTCTCGACATCAACATGCCGGGAATGGGCGGGATCGACGTGTGCAGGGTTATGCGAAAGACTTCGCCCCGGCTGCCAATTCTAATGCTTACTGTGCAGGGAGGCGAAGACCGCAAGGTGGAAGCGCTTGACGCCGGAGCTGACGACTACATCACGAAGCCGTTCCAGTTGCGAGAACTGACTGCACGCCTCCGCGCCGCTGTCCGGCGCAATCGTTTACTGGAGGGCGCGGAAAAATCGATCATGATCGGCGACGTCCTTCTCGACACTGAACGCCACTTGGTGCAGAAGAATGGCCAACACGTCCACCTCACCCCCAAGCAATTCGAATTGCTCCACTATCTAATGGCCAATGCCGGCAGACCCATACCTCACGCCCGACTGCTCAGGTCAGTATGGGGACCCGAATATGGAAATGAGCTCGAGTATCTGAGAACGTTCATCCGTCAGATTCGCATAAAGATCGAAGACGATCCCGCTGACCCAAAATACCTTGTCACCGAATCGCATATTGGCTACCGCTTCGTTGAGGACCAATAGTGGTCCGTCCCTGTTTCGACCATGAACTGAGCGAATGGTTGATTTCAAGTCTTAGCACACGCTGGCTTCAATCCTCCACCCGGAAGCAATTCGCGGCTTTGACTCAGTCTTGATCAAAAGCAGTTTGTGGCTAGTCAGATGAAAGGTGCTTTCGCGTTCCACTCACGTCACTATATTGTCCGGTCAGGTTGGCAGAACAAGCGACAGCTGTTTTCTTTGCTCTTTGATGCCAGTGTCGCCACACTGCTCGATGTCTTTGCCGATCCGAAGCACCTGTGCACACAGACTGGCTTCTTGTCCATCCAGCACACTTGAGGACAGACGCTCACTCCACATCCGCAGATAAACTGCGTGGTGCGGCATCGATCAGCCGGAAAATCTCTTCCTGGCTGAGCACCGTCGGCAGCTTATGCCGCACCTTGGGAAAGATGAGATCGTCGAAGGCGAGATTTTTCCGCTTCAGTGTCCATTTGTATAGGAATCGCAATGCTAAGATGCGGATCTCGACAGTGCTGGGCGCAAGCTTCCTATTCCGTGGCAGGTATCGCTAATAGCGTCGCAGATGTTCTGGACCCAGTTGTTCCGGCGAGCGATGGAAGTACTCGGCAAACTGGCTGACGGCGTTGAGATAGCCGCGGATGGTGGATGGTGAGTAGTTGCGCTGCTGAAGTTCCTCAAGCATGCGCAGGCGAAGTGGCGTCATAGGAACCTCCTCCCTATGACCTCTCACGCTAACCCGGTGCGCCTCGCTGAGCTAACCACAACTCTAAGTCCGTCACCTCAGCGACTTCGTTCAAACTGGTTTCACGGACATATGACTCAGAATCCATTGCGGGCTTGCCCACCCCAAGTAGTGAACGATAATGGACGACGTTATCACTCGCTAGGTTGCCAAACCGCGATCACCTCTGCGCCGGTTGGAATGTGAGACTGCGCGTGCTAATTTACGAGCGCTCGCAGATTATCTTTAATCGACTGACTGGCTCCCTGCTTGATGTTGACTCGCATGCTTGAAAATCGTTCGCAAAAAGGCAGCCAACATAGCTTTGGATCAGCTGTGCCGTAGACTGTGCCATGCCGTGGTTTCACAAATGTGTTAAATCAGTACCTTAGGCGACCAAACTACTGTGCTTCCGTGGGGGCTTGTTCTAAAGGCAAGTGCTTGATTCAATGATGATGATCCCCGGCGGTCGAGCTCCGGAATGCTGATCCGGCATCAGCCAACCCGGACTGCCGTGATTGTGAGTTTCGCTGTTTCTTGGCTCGGCCGGTGCGCAAGAAGTGTGCCAAGAACGTCGCGGCAACTCGCCACGCCCACTTGCTTCGCAACGGTTTCGACTTGCAGACGGTTCAGTCCTGGGCAGGGCACCGGGATATTGAGAGCACGATGCGTTACTTGAGGCCGGCGAGTGGGAAAGAGATCCAGGACAAGCTGAAAAGGAAGATCGAGTGGTGAGAGGGGCCGGAGGAATCCGATCTTCTCATGTTAAGCCGCCATCGGCACTGTTTGCTCGCGCATCCAGCTCGCGATGGCAATGGGATCGAAGCGGATCGAGGATCCGAATCGAAGGTAAGGGATCCATCCTTTGGCAACCATATCGTAGATCGGCATTTTTCCGAACCCCGTGATCTCAATTAGTTCCTGCACGGGAAGCAGGCCAGAACGTTGCTCAACAACGGCCGTAAGTCGCGCGGCGGGCCAGGCATCCTGAGGACTGCCACTACCGTGCGCAACTCCACGGGTAAGTGAAGTAATGGATGGAACAAGCTCATGTAAGAGGCCTCCGGTGACGATGGTCAATCGAAGCAAGCGTGACTGCGGGCTATCCCTGAAAATTGATTACGTTCAAGCCGTTACTCATGCAGCCCTCTGCCGCGCATCAAGGCGCAAATGAACACGTTCGGCTACTGACGCAGGAATACGCAGCGAGACGTAGCGTCGCTTATGGAGCTTCTCAGGGCGGTTGATCTTGAGCACACCGGGCTCGAACTCGAAGAGGTCGCGGATGAGGTTTGCGGAAAGCCCCCAGAGCTTGGCAAGCTCCTCAGGGCGATAATGTTGTTCGAAGGGTCTTGCACCTGCGGATGCAGATACTGCAGATGAAACTGGGAACTGACGTGTATCCAAACGAAATCCGATGTCCGGGCATGACCGGACCGCCTCAAGTTGAGGCTGCGTTGAACCCGAAGGGTTTGGGCTCCCCATCTGCCATGCTTCCGACACTCTTGCTGCCGGAGCGCGCGGGACTAATCGCTTTCAGGCTGGCGCGTAGGGCCTCACGCGCTGGGAGGGTCGCCACGGTCCTGATCCCCAGGGTTGCCCGTGACCGCCACTGTTGTTCGAAGCCGTGGCCGCCGCAATCCCTCAGGCTACTCACAAATGATGGGAGTTGTGAAATCGAAACGCCCAGCGCATCAGTTTTGGGCCATGTACCGGAACCCGTTTTGTGCTAATTTGTGCTACGGGGTCGCCACTCGGTGAAGTTCCAGCATTGTAAGTCTTTTTGTATCAATTAAGGTGTTTGTTTTCAATGACTAAAACTGTCCAATCCAAACAGATCACCGGCAGCGGCATTGGAACATTGGTTCCCGGGCCGTTGTTGTTTTAGAAACAGGGAACGAGGGAGCAAGGGAACAGGGAATAGGAAAACGGAGCGGAGAAGAATCTTGAATCACGAATTGCAGAACACCATTGCCTTGCTTGAGCGCACACCGGCCGCGCTCGATGCGCTGCTGCGCGGTTTGCCTGCCGCGTGGACCGAAAACAATGAAGGCGGCGACACATGGAACGTGCACGGCGTGCTGGCCCACCTGATCCACTGCGAGCACGATGACTGGATGCCTCGGTTGCGAATGATTCTCGAGTTTGGCGAAGGAAGCACGTTTAAGCCGCTTGACCGCGAAGGTTCAGCACGCTCAGGCGCCGGCAAAACGCTGGACCAACTCCTGGATGAGTTTGCCGAACAACGTGCGCGAAATCTCGCCGAGCTTCGCGCACTCGATCTCAAACCCGAAGACATGAATCGCCGCGGCATGCACCCGGTTTTCGGATCGGTCACGCTGTCAGATTTTCTCGCCACATGGCCGGCACACGACCTCACTCACCTGCATCAAATCTCGCGCATCATGGCGCACCAGTATCGCGAGGCGGTCGGGCCGTGGGTCCGCTTTCTGGGCGTGATGCAATGCGCGGGCCACAGTTCGCAGGCGTAAAAGTTCATTCGGGGCTCCGCCTGCCGGGTAACAGCTCAGGCACCTTTCGCATCCTTATAAGGTAAGGATGCGTGCGGATGCAGGTTATTCAGTATTTTCAGCAGCACTGGCGAGACATACTGTGGTCAGCAGGAGTGCTTGCGGCAGCCATCGGCGTCGCGTTCATAGTGCGGCTGATTGCATTTTCAGCGCTGCGCCGGTTCACGCGGAACCGCGGCACTGTGCTGGGCCAATCGCTGGTCACGCACGGGCGCCAGCCTTCCCATTGGATTCTGCCTTTTGTTGCGGTGCTGGTTGTCCTGCCGGGCTTGCCGCTACCCAAGTCGCTGCTCAACGCGCTTGAGCACATCTCCGGCTTGGGGATTGTGGCTTCGGTTGCGTGGCTCTCAATAGTCCTCATCGCAGTCACCGCCGACATTCTAACTACCCGCTACCGCATCGACGTGGCCGACAACCTCACGGCGCGGCGCATTCAAACGCAATTCATCATGGTGCGGCGGCTCGGCGTCATTCTGGTGGTGTTGCTGGCCACTGCTGTCGGCCTCATGACTTTTCCCGCAATCAAACATATAGGCGTCAGTATTCTTGCTTCGGCGGGAGTGGCAAGCCTGGTGGTCGGCATGGCCATGAAAGACACGCTGTCAAATCTGATTGCCGGAGTGCAGATCGCGTTTGCGCAGCCCTTCAGGATTGGCGACGCTGTGGTGATCGATAACGAGTTCGGATGGATTGAAGAGATCGGAATGATGTACGTGATGGTGCGCATCTGGGATTTGCGCCGGCTGGTTGTGCCGCTCAGCTATTTCCTTACCAACCCGATTCAGAACTGGACGCGAACCAGCGCCGACCTGCTGGCCTACACCTACCTGAACGTCGATTACAAAACGCCGGTCGATGCCGTGCGCGCAGAACTCACGCGGATTCTTGAGGCGTCGCCCTTGTGGAACCGCAATGTGAACGCGCTGCAGGTTTCGGACTCCGATTCGCACACCATGCAGTTGCGCGCGCTGATGGATGTGCGCAATTCGAGCGATGCGTGGGACCTGCGCTGCGTGGTGCGCGAAAAGCTGATCGCCTTCATGCAGAAGAATTATCCCAACTGCCTGCCCCGTTATCGTGGTGAGTTTGAGGGCAGCCCCACCAAGCTGAACCTGGGAGGAGGCAGCGCAAACTCGATCTCGATTCGCGATCGCGCAGTGCCAACGCAGATTCAGTTCCCAGGCGCAGAGAACAGCCTGCGCCGAATCGGCTGATGTGGGTAGCATCGGTGAGTCTCACCCTTGAACTCGTTGCATAAATCGGGCTTTGAAAGGGCACGGCCCTAGCCGTGCCGGGAGAACCGCAATAACATTGGGCTTTGCAGGCTACCGAAAAACTCATTGGAAGAGCAAGAAGTGTCAGGGCGCGACTTTAGTCGCGCCGATAAGGCCCATAAAGTGAGTCTGGGGTTTTAACCCCGCGGGATGTCTTTTACGTATTACCGCTCCACCCGATGAGTCTTTCCGCAGCCTGTTTAGCTACTGAGTTAAGACTGTCACTCATCGACTGCATCGATGCCGTAAAATCCACATAGCATGAAGTGTCCATATTGCGGTTTCGGGCAAGATCGCGTGGTAGATTCGCGCGAGAGCAAAGAGGCCGACTCGATCCGCCGCCGTCGCGAGTGCGAGAGCTGCGGCCGCCGGTTTACCACCTACGAGCGCATCGACGAAATTCCTTACATGGTGGTCAAGAAAGACGGTCGCCGCGAGCGGTTCGACCGCCAGAAAATATTGAGCGGCCTGCTGCGAGCCTGCGAGAAGCGGCCGGTCTCATCGGGGCAGCTCGAAAAAATCGTCGATGCCACCGAGACGTATCTGGTGGATGCGCCAGAGCGAGAGCGCAACACCTCCGAAATCGGCGAGCTGATTATGCATCATCTCAAAAGCCTCGACACCGTGGCCTACATTCGCTTCGCCAGCGTTTATCGCGACTTCAAAGATGTAAATGAGTTCAAAGAAGAGCTGGAAGGGTTGCTGGACAGCCATAGGGGAAATAAAGGAAAGAGATAATTGCTGGGCTCTCTTATCGCCGAACCCGTAGCCAGGCAATCGCGACCGTTCGTCGTCACCCTCGTCGCTTTGAATGAGTTTTGCATGGCTGGGTTCCTGCTGGCGGTCTTGATCAGAGCCTGGGCAATAAACCCGGTTCACCTGGTTGTTGGTTCTGAGAACGCATTCCCTGTCCTAAGTCAGTTTATTTGGAACGCCGTTATTATTCCCGCATCACTCGTGCTTCATTTGGTTATTGGGTTGGGGCTGTGGGGCACAAAGGACTGGGCGCGAGCCGCGAGGATCACCGCTTCTCTTTTGAGTATTTACCTGTTTTTCCGAACGGGAGAGGTTCTCTTTCTCGGGTACTTTCCAACATCTCACCTGAATCGTGAGGCCGGCTATATTTCGGTAGGTATCGATTTGTTGATCGTGTGCTGTTTGACTCTCTATCCTAACATTGGGAAGGCATTTGACAGCAGAGGCTCTGAGCCGGCAGTGCCCATTCCGGACATCCGAAAAGAGGATACGAGCAATGACAGATAAGAAAACGCACAAAGTAACGTTAATCCCCGGCGACGGCATCGGCCCTGAAGTTACGCAGGCAGTAGTTCGCATTCTCGAGGCCACCGGTGTCAAGTTCGAATGGGAGCGATTTGCCGCCGGCGCTGAAGCTTTCGAAATTCACGGCGAATACATTCCCGCAGTACTCTACGAATCGATCGAGCGCAACAAAGTAGCGCTCAAAGGCCCAGTCACCACGCCCATCGGCGGAGGCTTCAAGAGCATCAACGTAACCCTCCGGAAGAAATTCGATCTGTTCGCAAATTTCCGCCCCATCCGCAACCTGCCCGGCCTTGAGACCAAATACCCCGGCGTCGACCTGATCATAGTTCGCGAGAACACCGAAGGCGAGTATGTGGGCCTGGAGCACGAAGTAGTGCCCGGCGTGGTCGAGTCGATCAAGGTGATTACCGAGAAGGGTTCGACGCGCATTGCGAAGTTCGCCTTTGAATACGCACGCAAGGCCGGCCGCAAAAAGATTCACTCAGTGCACAAGGCCAACATCATGAAGCTCAGTGACGGCCTGTTTTTGCGCTGCGCGCGCAAAGTGGCCGAGGGGTTTCCTGACATTCAGTACGGCGAGCACCTGATCGACAACACCTGCATGCAACTGGTCATGAATCCCTACCAGTACGACACGCTGCTGCTCGAAAACCTTTACGGCGACATCGTAAGCGACCTGTGCGCTGGCCTTGTTGGCGGCCTGGGGCTAGCTCCCGGCGCAAATCTTGGCGTAGATTGCGCTATCTTTGAAGCGGTACACGGCTCTGCCCCCGACATCGCCGGCAAGGACGTGGCGAATCCGACGGCGCTGCTGCAATCGTCAATCCTGATGCTGCGCCACCTCGACGAGATGTCAGCAGCCGACCGGTTGCAGAAGGCGCTCGAAGCGGTTTACGCCGAGCGCAAAACACTCACCCGCGACGTAGGCGGCACGGCCGGCACAAGCAAGTTTGCCGACGCGGTGATTGCGGCGCTCGCGTAGCCTCCTCCCGTTTAATTACCTCCGTTCGCCCACCGCGCAAATTTATTTTGCCCTCCCGCGCAACTTCCCTTGTGGCCTTGGGTCATCACGGTATCGACCCGTGTTAGAAACGGCTCGCATGCAGCCATTCAAAAAAACCTGACCAATTGGGGACACAAAATCAAGGGGGACCACATGAGGCGCATTGCGCTTGCTCTTTGCACCACTCTGCTCGCTACGCCATTGATTGCATCTGCAGGGGAGCGGCTGATTCCAGCGGGCTCTCTGATCGGCTGCACAGTCTCAGAACCGAAAATCAACTCCAAAACCATGGCCATCGGCGATCCCGTGCTGTGCCAGGTGAGCGCGGCCGAGCGCTACGGCCGCTCAATGCTGCCCTACAACAGCTATCTCGAAGGCCGCTTTGAGGACTACAAAGATCCGGGTCACTTTGTTGGCAAGGGTTGGATGGAACTGAAGTTTGATCGCATGGTAATTGAGCCGGACACAATCATCCCCATCGACGCTCGCGTCGTTGACGTGCCCGGATATCGCGTCGATCAATACGGCCGGATTCTGGGCAAAGGCCACGCCGTGCGCGACACCGTTACCTGGATGATTCCGATTCTGTGGCCCATCGATCTTATCGAGCTGCCGCGCCGTGGCCCCCGCCCCACGCTCAAAGAAGAGTCCCGGTTGACGCTGAAGATTATGGACGACCTGAGCGTGCCCGATGTGAATCCTCTGCAACAGGATCCCTCGGGGCTTTATCGCAGGCCGTCGGCAGAAAACGAGCCTCCGCCTGAGGCTGCTCCCGAGCCCCAGCCGGCGCCGGCCGAGATGGCGTATGACCAGCCGGATCAGCAGGCTCCGCCTCCCGACCCTGCTCCGTATGTTGAAGCGCCGCCACCACCTTTGTATGCGGCTCCTGCGCCGATGCCTTATATAGCCGTGGCGCCGCCGCCTGCGTATTTTTACGGCGGAGTAGGCGTTTACGGATACGCAGGTCCGCGCGCTTACGGCTATGCCCCAAGGCCGAATGCGTATGGCCCGCGCCAGTATGGCGGACGCCCCTACGGTAATGGCTACGCGCCTCGAACAAACAGCTACGCGCCACGCAACTACGCGTACGCCGCCCCACGCGGTAACGGGTACGGACCACGGCCCGGCGCGGGGATGGCGGCCCGCGGCGGCTATGCATATGGCGGCGGTTCTCGTGGCGGGTACGGCGGTGGCGCGCGCGGCGGATTTACAGCTCGCGGCCGGTAAATCTTCAACCAGACTCGGTATGGGCCGATGGCGCGTTAGCGTCATCGGCCCCGCTGCGTTTGCGCGCCTTAAGGCCCATGCTCGAAATCCAGTTCCGTCGAGTATTCCGGAGGTCTGAAGACCGGCGCTGCCTCTGCGGCCGAACATATCCTCCTGTACACTGGAATGTTCAAGGCCATGAGAAACAAATACCCAATCGGCATCATCGGGGCCACCGGAATGGTGGGCCAGCGCTACATCCAACTGCTTGAAGATCATCCGCTCTTCGAGATCACCTGGCTCGCCGCCAGCGACCGCTCCAGCGGCAAAACTTACGGCGAAGCGGCCAAGTGGCGGCTTGACACTCCGCTGCCCGAACGCATCGCCAAGATGACCGTAGCGCCCGCCGAGCCGGAAGGCGCGCCCAGGGTGATTTTCGCCAGCATTGACGCAGCCATCGCCCGCGAAATGGAGCCGAAGTTTGCCGCGGCCGGCTGCGCCGTCATCTCGAACTCGAGCGCCTTTCGCATGGCGCCAAATGTGCCGCTGGTCATTCCTGAAGTGAACGCCGAGCATCTGCACCTCATAGAGCAGCAGCCCTGGCGCAAAGAATCGGGCGGCTACATCGTCACCAATCCCAACTGCTCAACCATCGGCCTCGTCATGGCGCTCAAGCCTATCGAGGAGCGCTTCGGCATCGAGACAATTTTTGTTACCACCATGCAGGCGGTGAGCGGTGCAGGATATCCCGGCGTGGCGTCGATGGACATTCTCGACAACGTGGTTCCGTATATCGGCAGCGAAGAAGAAAAGATGGAAGCGGAGACGCTGAAGCTTCTTGGTCAGTTGCATGGCCAGGCTGTAACGCCGTTCGCCGCAAAGGTGACTGCGCACTGCAATCGCGTGCCGGTGATTGACGGGCATACTGAGTGCGTTTCAATCAAGCTGGGCAACAAGCTGGGCCGCACGGTAACACACGAAGACATGCTGGCGGCGTGGGCTGAGTTCAAGCCGCTGGCCGGGCTCGATCTGCCGTTCGCGCCCGCGCAGCCGGTAGAGTGGAACGCGCTGAACGATCGTCCGCAGCCGCGGCTCGACCGCAATCGCGGTAATGGAATGGCAGTGACGGTGGGCCGCCTGCGCCCGTGCGGCGTGCTCGATTGGAAGTTTGTACTGCTGTCGCATAACACCGTGCGCGGCGCTGCCGGAGCAACAATTCTGAATGCTGAAATGCTGGCCAGCCTGGGGAAACTTGAGCCCGTGACTGCAACAGTAAATGCGTAAGTTTGTTGCTTACACTTCTTTCGCTGATGAGGCCGGTGAAAGGATGAGGCACCCAGCAAAATGCGCAAAAGCTAAAAGCTAACAGCTAGAAGCTGATCTGGAATTTCTATGAGTTTGGTAGTCATGAAGTTCGGCGGCACCTCGGTTGAAGATCCAGCCGCCATTGAGCGCACCGCCGCAATAGTTCAGGGCCGCATTGCGCTGGGCTGCAGCCCGGTGGTGGTGGTTAGCGCCATGGCGCGTGTCACCGACCAGTTGCTGCGGGCTGCCACTTGCGCGGCGCAAGGCGACCGCACCGGCGCGCTGGCCATCAGTTCGCGGCTGCGTTCGCGTCATCGCGATACCGCGGCGGCGCTGGTAAAAAAGCCCGATGAAGCCGCCGCACTAATCACCCTCATCGACAACAAGTTCGATTCGCTCGATGAAGTGCTGCGCGGCCTGGCCGCGATTCTTGAGCTCACGCCGCGCATCAGCGACCTGATTGTCAGTTACGGCGAACGCATCTCGAGCCAAATGGTGGCCGCGGCGTTTCGTGAGCGGGGCATCGACGCGGTTCATGTTGACGCGCGCGAGGTCATCATCACCGATTCTGAGTTCGGCAAGGCCGCGCCCATCGATGCGCTTATCGAGCAGCGCGCGCAAGAGATTCTGATTCCGCTCATCAACAAGGCGAAAGTGCCGGTGATGGGCGGCTTTATCGCATCGAACGAAGCCGGCATGACCACCACGCTCGGCCGCGGCGGCAGCGACTTTACCGGCGCGCTGGTTGGCGGCGCGGTGAACGCCGATGCAATCGAAATATGGACCGACGTTGACGGCATCATGACCGCCGATCCGCGCGTGTGCCCCGATGCGTTGCGCGTAAAAGTCATCAGCTTTGAAGAAGCCGCCGAGCTGGCCTACTTCGGCGCCAAGGTACTGCATCCGGCCACCATTCTGCCGGCAGTAAAAAAGAACATTCCAGTGCTGGTGCTCAACAGCCGCAACGCCGCATGCGAAGGCACGCGCATCATCTCCATTGCGCCGCACTGCAAGAGTCCCTTCAAGTCCATCGCGGTTAAAAAGAAGCTCGCCATCATCGACGTGGTGGCCAGCCGCATGCTGATGACGCACGGCTACCTCAGGCAAATATTCGAAGTCTTCGATAAACACAAGTGCGCGGTCGACATGGTCTCAACCAGCGAGGTAAGCGTTTCACTAACGGTTGATTCAAACGCGAGCCTGCCTGAGCTTTCGGCCGAACTTGGCAAGCTGGCCGACGTAAAGTACGAAGGCAAAAAGGCGCTCATCTGCCTGGTGGGCGAAGATATCCGAGGACAGAGCGGCATGGCCGCGCGGGTATTCAGCGCCATCAAGCACATCAACGTGCGCATGATCTCGCAGGGCGCGAGCGAAATCAACATGAGCTTCATGATCGAAGAAGACGACGCCGATGAAGCATTGCGGTCGCTGCACGCCGCCTTCTTCCAGGATCCCGACCCGGCAATCTTCGACGTGGAAGCTAGAAAAACAGCTATTAGCTCCTAGCTTCTAGCTGCTAGCTTTTTCTGTCGCCTAACTTCGAAGCAGGGTGCCCCAGGTCTCGATTTTGAGACCTGGGAATGTACAAATCCAGCGGTTGCTGTACCAGAACTGGAGGCTAGAAGCTGCTTATGAACATATTGGTACTCGGCAAAGGAAAAACCGGCTCGCTTGTGGTTGAGGTGGCGCTCGAGCGCGGCCACGGCGTGCGCTCGCTCGACATTCACGAGAATGAGCACGCAGTGGCGCTGACTGCGCCGAACCTGGCCGGCATTGATGCGATCATCGACTTCACTTCGCCCGAGGCTGCAGTTGAAAACATGCGCGCTGTGCTCTCACTCGGCAGCCGCATCGTCGTGGGCACAACGGGATGGTACCAGCACCTGCCGGAACTGAAAGCCCTCGCCCACAAACGCGGCGGAGCGCTGCTTTACGGCACCAACTTTTCAATGGGCGTGCAAAAACTCTTCAAGCTCACTGGCGAGCTGGCGCGGCTCGAAGGATACGATTTTTCCATCACCGAGACGCACCACACCTCGAAAGTCGATGCGCCATCAGGCACTGCCATCACGCTCAAAGAGATTATCCAGCAGGTGAGGCCAGGCATTGATGTGCCCATCACCTCGCACCGCATCGGCGACGCCAAGGGCGAGCACATCGTAACGGCCAAGAGCGATACCGATGAACTGACGATTCGCCACGACGCCTTCACCCGCCGCGGCTTTGCGCTAGGCGCAGTCCGCGCAGCCGAGTGGATCCAGGGCAAGAGCGGCGCGTGGGAGTTCCGGGAAATCTTCGATCAGCTATAGTGGGCCAAGTCGTTGGTTCGTTTCGTAATAATTTCGCGGCTATTTAGCTTGGTGAAAGAGGCCCGCGCATCAAGGGTTTGTAATAAGGGCACGGCTTTAGCCGGGCCAAAAACGTCTAATCGTCCCCGTCGGGCTTTAGCCCCTGCCACATCTCGCTTCCAGCAAAATCACTTTTCAGCAATCCCATTCATCGCAACAGCTACATTTCCCGCCAGGGATTCTGCCCCCCGCATTTTACCCAGCCATTTCCCTCCAACCCCACCGTTATAAACTTGACTTGTGATGGAAACGACAGGCTGTGGTACTGCAATTGTTACGCCCTTCCGGGCGGATGGATCGATTGACGAATCTGCGCTGTGGGAGCTGGTGAACTGGCAGATTGAGTCGGGCATCGACTTCCTGGTGGCATGCGGATCGACGGGCGAAGCCGCGACCCTCGACGAGGTTGAATGGCTGAGCGTGGTGCGCATCGTAGTCGAAGCCGCCGCGGGCCGCGTTCCGGTATGGGCCGGCTGCACGCACAACTCCACGCGCGCATTGGTGCGCCAGGCAGCGCTGCTCAAACGGGTGCACGGCGTGGCCGCGGTGCTGAGCGCGAATCCCTATTACAACAAGCCCTCGCAGGAAGGGCAGTATCAGCATTTCATGGCGCTTGCGCAAACAGTCAGCCCGCTGCCGGTGTGCGTGTACAACGTGCCGGGGCGCACCGGAGTCAATCTCGATCCAGAGACCGTGGTTCGCCTGGCAACTGGCGCAATCAACATCCAGGCCATTAAAGAAGCCAGCGGCAAGCTGCCGCAAATTGCGGAGCTGGTGCACTCGTTACCGCGCGGCTTCAAGATTTTTTCCGGCGACGACAATCTCGCGCTGTCAGCCATCGGCATCGGAGCACACGGTCTCATCAGCGTTGCCTCGAACGAGGCCCCGGCCGAAGTCGCCCAGATGATTCGCGCAGCCCTCAAGAACAACTGGGCAGAGGCGCGCGATCTTGAGCGGCGTTATGCCCGGCTCTTCGACGCCAACTTCTGGGAGTCGAATCCCGGTCCCGTGAAGACAGTCCTCAATCTGATGGGGCGCACCACCGATCACGTGCGGCTACCTCTTGTTCCGCCCACCGCCGCCACGCGAGCAAAGCTTGAAAAGCTGGCCGGCGAGCTGGGACTGCTGAAATATGCGCCGCTGCCCGAGGGCTACCAGGCCGAGGTCTTCTAGAACCAATCCAATTCGTCGAAGCCCATCGATCGGCATAGCGACGCTTTACAGCAATTCAGCAAACGGCGGAAACGTAAGCAGAATTCCCAACGCCAGCAGCACCAGTGCCGCAGCGCCAATTCGCGCAAAGCGAACTTCGCGGTTGCGCCAGCGCATTTGCAGAATTGCCCACGCAGTGAGCCACACGAAGACCGCGCAAGTGGTAACGCCTGAGAGCGGTCCCGTCGGGTTATAGAAATTCGTCCAGCTCTTGATCGAAGCAACCTTGTCGGCGAGAACAGCAAACAACCCGAGTGCGAACGAGCCAATGCCCGCGGCGAGCACCGCGGCTGCGCCAGGGCCATTTGGCAAGGGAGTGGTGGATGCGGCAGTCGTATTCATTTTGTTCCCTCCTGCACCAGATGGATGGTGTCGCCGCCTTCGACAGGCGCATTCTTGTTGAGCATGGCGCCAAAGAATCCTGCAACTCCGGCAGCGAGCAGCGATGCCCACACAAAGCACAACACCGTATTACGCAGCGGCGGATGATCCTTGAGCCTGCGGCCATATTGCAGCACCACCACCGCAGCCATGGTGATGGCGATGGGCGCTATCCAGGCGACGTACTCTTTCCACTCCATGCAGATGTTGTGCCAACCGCTGGTGTGAGGGCTTGAAAGCAAAAGGTAGCGCGGGTATGCGGAGAGATTGGTAGCGCCGGCGGGCGGCTTGGTGCGATACCACGGATAGACGATGTAACTGCCGGTAATCACGGCCAGCCACGCAAGCGCGGCCATCGCACATAAATAAACACGGAGAAAAGTTTCGTCGCGCGCGGTGGGCTGCGCCGCATCATGCGAGCAATAGCGGCGATAGAGTTCAACCAGCGCGCCCGAGCAGGCCATCAGGTAAAGCGCGCCGAAGCCCATGCCGTGAATCATCGTCCAAAGGCTGCGTGTTGTGATCTCCATTCAAAATCCTTTCCGCAATCGAGATTGCCGGCCGGGGGGCCGAAGCATTGTTAGTTCCCGATGCCCGGCAAGCCGCGATTTCCCGGCGACCCAGGGAGAAGCGCGCTCGTGTCCGGTTTTCCCTTGTCCTTGCCCCAGGTCCAGTACATCCCCGCGTACGCGTAGTTCTCAGTCTGGCCGGCCACAGAGTGCCCGTAACACAACAGAAACTGCCTGTTGGGATTGTGCTTGAAGTGGTAATAGCCGCCCATGTCAACCATTGTTGAAGCCTGATTCTGCGGCGCTGCTGGGCCTTCGCCTCCATGAGAAAAAACCTCGCCGCCGAACTCAACCCGATCGCCCGGGAAAGTGTACTTCAGCAGGAATCCGCCATATGGAAAGTTGTGGAAGCCGGTCTGTGGAACCACGGTCTCGCCCGCGCCTCCGTCAAGCAGCCAGGGACCAATGTTTTTTTGCAGCCATACCGGCAGTCTGTACCAGGCCTTTCCCACTCCCAGGCCCTTATCGGAATTTCCGGTCGGCATCTCGATCATCGTGAAGGTCCCGACCTGCGGAAAATGCTTCGACTCTTTTATGTAGGCGATCTTCGCGCCCAACTCCATATCGGTAATGCCGAATGCATCGGGGCCCTGGCCCGCGTCGGGCGCATAAGCGGCGTGGTTCAGCGGCGCCGCTACGCCGAAGGGCAGAATGCCGTGAAGCTGAACGCGAGGCACCGCTCCCCAGTTAAACTCGAAGGCCGGCCCGGCCGAGTCCATTTCCACCGGTGTGCCGTCAGCGCTGCCAAAAATGTAGAACTCGTAGTGACCGTAATCCACCGGCACCGGATCGTCGGTCTGGTATGGCGGTCCCTGCGCGTGCAGGCTCGGCGCCACTATTACCAATGCAAAAACAAGAGCGAGTTCGAGGAGCCCGGCGACGGGCTTGAATTGGATCTTCATTGTTAATGGAAAGTAAATGGCGAACGGGACCATCTGCGTGAAACTTTATATCGAATTTCGATAATAGGCAAGAGGCATCGGTCAAAGATGGCGGTATAGTTGAATTCCAGATGAACCAGAAGCGGGAATTATTCGATGGGCTGATCCGGCTGCATGTGCTGCTGCATGCGGCGCATGAGCCCATCTTTGGCCTGGCCATGATGCACGAGCTTGAGCACAACGGTTACCGCGTTGGACCGGGCACACTATATCCGCTGATGCATGGGCTGGAGCGCGCCGGGCTATTGAAATCGAGCCTGCAACATGTAGAGGGGCGGCGACGCCGGCTTTACATCATCACGCCGGCAGGCAAGCGCGCGCTTCAGAAAGCACGCGTGAAGGTGGATGAACTCTACAACGAGTTGCACGAAGCTCGGCCGAGACGGCCGGGCCGTGAGAGTGGCGCTTAGCGCAATCTTTAGAAGCGATGGTGCCCGCCGCCGGAATGGCCACCGCCGCCGCCGCCAAAGTGGCCACCACCGCCATGCGACATTCTGGGAGCCGACTCGTGGCCGAAGCCGCGCGACTCATGTCCGCCGCCGTAGTTCTTCGGCGCCCGGTAGCTTGAGCCACTCGAATTATGCCCGCCGCCGAACAAGTGAAAACCGCCGGACTTCTCGTTGCGCGCGAAACTATTTCCGCCACCGAAAGCATTTCCGCCAGCGAAACCATTTCCATACGACTGGCCGGGCCGCGACGAATACCCGCGCGGCGATTCAAACTGCGGCGCGCGATACGCAGGAGCCTGATATGCAGGCGCGCGATAGGGGCTCGAATACGCCATGCCGGGCCGCGCTCCATAACCTTGTGCCCCGCGCTCGCCGTAGTTATACGCGTTCGGCGATCGGCCGTACATTCCTGCGCCGTTGTAGTCGCGCGCGTCATACTGCCGGCGCTGGGCGTAGGGTTGCTGGCGCTCCGCGAACTGTTGCGGCCGCGCTCCATATTCCTGCGCGCGAGGTGCAAAACTTTGCGGGCGAGCGGGGGCAGTAAATGGTGAGCGGCTGTTGTATCCCTGCTGGCCACCATAGGCCGGGCGACTCGTTCCAAAAACCGGCCGCGGTTCTCTGCGATTCCAACCGTTGTTGCCGCCGCCATTCAAGCCGTTACCCTGCTGCCGGTAACCCTGGCCGCGCCCATCATAGCCACCGGCCCGGTTGTAAGGTTCGGGATGCCCGCCAAAGCGGGAGTTGCCGAAGCCGGCACCATCGCGCCATCTGTTCGCGCGCGGGCCGCCGTGCGCAAAGCCCCAATCGGACACTGAACCTGAGCGAGTGGCATAGCCGGAGTGGTTAAACATCACGGAGTGATCCATCCAGTTCAAACCCCATCCCGTCCATCCCCACGGCGCGCGTTCAAAGGCTGCCATTGCAATGCCCGTTCCAAACTGCAGCGCGCCAAATTGTGAACTCGCGCCGTATCCGCCAAGCATGTTCTGAGACGAATATGAGAAGTCGGGGTAAGGCGCGATCTGCTCTCCATACGACGACCAGGGATTGTACGCAGGAACATATGCCTCATCGGGCGTGGCCGGAGCCAGGTCGATATTGCCCTGGTCCTCAGTCACTTCTTCCTCGAGCGAACTCTGCAAACTGCCGGCTTGCTGAGCGCGGTCACGCAGCACCTGCACGGTCTGCATCACGTCTTGCGGCTGATTGTAATAAGCATTGCCTAGGTTGGTCGTCCACGCCAGGTTCTGGTTCAGCATGTCAAGAACCTGCGGGAATGCGGTCAACGCCTTCACGCTTGGATCCCAACCCGTTTGCGCATCTGCGCCGGCCACAATCTGGTTCGGGTCGTTATGCCCCTGTGCGTTCATCTGTTGCAGCCATTGGTCGGCTGCGGCAATCTGCGCCGGATAGGTTGATGCGGCCAGAACCTGGGCCAGCAAGGCATCGGGATCCAGTGCCACTGGCGCCAGCAACTGTTCCAACTCATCGGCGCTGAGCGGCGCTTGCGTTGGCGTGGGCTGTGCGTCTGAGCCGTCCATTGGGTCGTAGGCGTCCGCCGAGTCCGCACCCTGCGGCTGGGCATACTGCTGCTGTTGTGGGTAATCCGGCTGGACGCCCGGTTGAGCGTAAGGCGATTGCTGAGGATATTGCGGAGCAGGCTGGGCATACAGAGGCTGTTGATACTGCGGGCCGGCCGGGTAGGCGTAAGGCTGCTGCGCTCGCAACGCCAGAGGCATAAACAGAGCGAGACCTGCTGCGATGGCCAAGTTACGTGAATGATAAGAGCGTGAATGGTAAGAGATTGGCAAATGTCCCGAAAAACCAGACCATGTTTGATTTGAAGTGGATCTGCCAGTCAAGCGCGTAACTATTTCGTTGGTCATTTTCATTAGCCTTCCGCGCCGCGCCCCATTCCAGAAAAGGAAACTCAGGTCCGCCTCCCGGGCGAATTCCTTTGAGCGGCAAAGCCCAGCCGCTCCGGGGGAGGGCTGAAAGTGGAAACCCGGTCACAGGGGTTAAGTTTCGAGGCGCGAGGCATTTGTTTGCCGCAGAGCGCATTTTGGCTGGATTATTTTGCAGTTAATTACCACTCTTTCGAGCACACTGAATATGTAGGGCAAATCGTCCGATTTGTGGCGGCTGTCAGCGACGCGCAACGGGCTACTGGTTTATCGACAATTTCCCTCTACTAAGAGCCAAAAGGGGGGGATACCCCCACCCCCTCCCCCCGGGGTAACTGGAAAGTTAACAGGCCTCGCCGCCGCCAACATATAAATGAATCAATCACTTGCAAAATGTAACAAGCTGAAATCTGTTACATTGATGCCCGTTTTAGGCCTAAAAAGCCTGTTTTGAGGGTTGTCAGCGCTGGTGGCACGCAAAGGTGCCTCGCCGAATCTAAACTCAGCGCAATCATCGGTTTGAAGCAATTAATTCAGCAGGTGGCGAGTTGATGAGAGGCTGTCGGAGAAGATCCTTTTGAAGTGCGCCGCCGGAACCGGCCTGCCGAACAACCAGCCCTGACCGCGGATTCCGGCGTGCACGTTGCGGAAGTAATCAGCCTGCTGCTGCATCTCGATGCCTTCAACCACAACCATCAGGTTCAGCCTTGTAGCCATATCGAGAATCTGAGGCACAACCGAAGCGGTAACGGCTTCAGTTCCCACGGTCCGCGTAAAGGAGCGATCAATCTTGATGGCCGTGGCTTTGAGGTCCTGGAGATAGGCCAGGCTGGAGTAACCGGTTCCAAAATCGTCGATGTATACAGGGTGTCCCTTCGACCGCAGCCGCTCAATGGCATTGATAACCACATCGCGATCGGCCGTAGATCGTTCGGTCAGTTCAAAGCCAAGGGAGTACGGAAGAATCCCCGCCGACTTGACTGCCTGCTCGACGAATTGGAAGAATGCCGGGTCGCACAAATCCTGCGTTGTGATATTTACCGTGGCCGTAAAGCCCTCGAGCTTGAGCAGATCGTCAATCTCCTCAGTCACGCTGGTTATCACCACGCGGGTGATCTCGCCCACAAAGCCCTTGGTCTCGGCGGCTGCCACAAAGTGTTCGGGAGGGATGGCCTCACCCGATTCGGTAATCCAGCGCACCAGGGCTTCGGCGCCAACAATTGTCCCCGTATCGAGGTCAACCACGGGCTGGTACCGCACCGTGAGTTCCCCCTTTTTAATGGCGCGCCGCAGGCTTCTAACCATGGTTCGCTGGCGATTGAAAAAGAGAATGATTGTAAGGGCCGCCATTGCCCCAATGATCGCGCCCGCACTCACCCAGGTAACCAGATGCGCCTCGTCTTGGGTAGCCATGCTCGATTTGGATTCGTAAGCGACCATGCAGACCGCAAAAAGCTTTGAACATCGTGGCAAATAGTAGGTCCCATCGCGTTCCAATAGGCTTCCGGCGCCGATTTCGGCTGCGGTAAGCGGGACAGGATGGCCGATAAATGGAAGAACCCGGTTGGTGCTGGGGTCGAGGACCAGTGCGGTGAAGTACATGGGTGGCTGATTGAGAGATACGTAATCAGCGGGATTCAGAACAACAGTCACCCCGCTGGATTCGATGATGATGCCTCGCGCCTGAGGATTGATCAGTAGAGGGACTGAAGCGTACAGGTTTCTGCCGCCGACTGTGATGTCGGGTGCATAGTTGTGGCTAAGGGGAGGGATCCTGCCCATAGCTGTCGTGCAATAGAGAAGGTTGTCCTTGTAGCGGCCCATATCGCGAACATAGGAGGCGTTGAAGACCCATTTGCGCAGGTAAGAGAGCTCCTCGTCGGAGCAGAAAGGGAGGTGGTCATTCAGGGCTGCGTCAACTGCGTTGCGAGTTTCATGCACAACACCGTCGGCTTTGGAAAGCAGTTGATCGGAGTATTTATCGAGTTGAGCGCGTCCCGCATTCAACTGCGCGAGACGTCCCCCTCCCATGGCTATAACGGCTCCCAGCACTGCGCCTGAAAGGAGCAGCGCAGCATCGGAAGCGAGCTTGCGTTTGAGAATCAATCGAGTCCCTGGAGTTGAGGTGCGATTCGGAATCAACTCGATTCCGTACTGAATTCGGGACTGCTGGTCGAGGGTCACCGCCGTACCGATGAATATTGACTAACAGGTCCGTCAATATACTCGGAAGAAAACCCGGCGATGATCGGTCAAGCCGCACACATGCAGCCAGACAGGTGAAGTGTACCTCAAGCCTATGGAACCGCGCGAGAAAATGCGATATGCGTCATGGAACTCGCACCCTGCAAACCAATGCATCGAGGAAGAAGCATCAGACGACCGTAATACAATGACGGAACGAGAAAGCAGATCGCCGTTCGCGGCGGTTTTGTTCAGGAGAGGTCGATGCGCATTCTTGCCGTGATTACCGGAGTGGCGTGCATTTGCATCGTACTGGTTGATGCTTTCGAAACCATCATTCTGCCGCGGCGCGCCACGGGGCGATTCAGGCTGACACGCATTTTCTACATCGCAACGTGGAAGCCATGGCGCTTCTTTGCGCGGCGAATGCGTAATCCGCGCAAGCGCGAAACGGCATTCAGTTTTTACGGACCACTGTCGTTGATTGTGCTGCTGGTAGTTTGGGCGGGCACCATGGTGACCGGATTTGGCCTGATTTATTTCGGGCTGGGAAGTCCCTTCAACGACGCGGCTCAGAAGCCCGGGTTGCTCTCAGATCTGTACGTGAGCGGAACCACATTGTTTACGCTAGGGCTGGGCGACGTGACGCCGCGTGCGCCGTGGGTTCGGCCTCTCATCACTCTTGAATCTGGAATGGGACTCGGTTTTCTGGCCGTAGTCATGGGCTACTTTCCGGTCCTGTATGGTGCGTTCTCGCGGCGCGAAGTGAGCATTTCGCTGCTGGATGCGCGGGCCGGGTCGCCGCCGACCGCAGCCGAATTGTTGCGCAGGCATTCGTTCAAAGGTGCGGAACAGGCCCTGGCTTTGCTGCTCACCGAGTGGGAGCGGTGGTCTGCAGAGCTGCTTGAAAGCCACATCTCTTATCCGCTGCTTTGCTATTTCAGGTCGCAACATACCAACCAGAGCTGGCTGAGCGCGCTCACAGCCATACTGGATACTTCGGCGCTGCTGATTTCGGGGGTAACGGGGCAGGAGGCGCGGCAAGCGCAGTTAACCTTTGCCATGGCCCGTCACGCGGTGGTGGACCTGGCGCAGATTTTCTCGCTGGAGCCAGTGAACGACGCACCTGATCGCTTGCCCGCGGAGCGCTATGAAAAACTGCGCGACGCACTTTGCGAGGTCGGCGTGAGCGTTTGCCGCGACCAGTTTTCAAACGAACGGCTGCGGGTGATGCGAGCGCTGTACGAGGGATATACGGAGGCATTGAGCCGATATTTGCTGATGCCGCTGCCACCGTGGCTGGCCGATGAGCCCCACAAGGACAACTGGAAGACAGTGGCGAGGTTGCGCAAGCAGGCTGAGGATGCCAGCGCATTGCCGACGTCAGAAGACGCAACTGAAGAAGCGGCGCAGAAGATTGCCGCGCTCGGCGAACACCGGCACGACTTCTAGTTCTGCATTTGCGGTCACCGGTCGCGGAGGGAGCAGGGGGCTTCAGCCCCTTGAAAAAAGTCGCACAAATACGAGGCATTCAGGCCCGGGCCTTGGCATTTCCCTGGCGAAATGTTGCGGTGTTCCTATTCAAGGTTCGCTCGAGTGGGGAATGAAGCGAAAACTTCAGCCCGCCAGCCCTTTCTTCACAAGCTCGCTAACCAGGCGCCCATCAGCGCGCACGCCAGTAGCTTGCAGCTTGGCCTGCACGGCTTTCATCGACGCACCCATGTCCTTCATTCCGGGCTTGTGGCCAAGCGTTGCTTCAAGCTCGGCGAGGGTCGAGGTCACCAGTGCTGCAAGGCCGGCTTCATCCATGGCCTTTGGCAGGAACTCCTCAATGATCACGATTTCGGCGGCTTCTTTCGCGGCGAGTTCTGGCCGGTTGCCGTTGGTGAACTGCTCAATGGAGTCGCGGCGCTGTTTGATCATCGAGGTCAGCGTCTGCTGCTCCTCGGCAGCGGTAAGCGCAGCATTCCGCTCAAGTGCTTTGTTCATCAGCGCAGCCTTGATCAGGCGCAAAGTGGTGGTGCGTTCGGCGTTGTGGGCCTTCAGCGACTCTACCGATAGTTTCGTAATCTGCGCAGCCAACGCGCCTGGGTCGATCATTTGATTAGCTCCTTACAGTTAGCAAAACAGTACGCTGGCATCAGTTCAGTGTGAATGTGACGAAATCTTATATATGCAGTATCCGACAAACAAAACACCAACGAGATAATCCAAAGCGACGTTCCACCAAAAGGTCTTTGGCGCCTTTGTGCGGTAAACCCAGCCATAAAAGCGCACCCACACCCTCCCCGTTTGAGTCCAGACAACGGCCGCGGAGAACGAAACGAATCCCAATACCAGGAAAATGTATGGCGGCTTGAAAACCCAAAATGGATCATCCACGTGCGGCGTCCCTTTCTTTCTATCTAAAGGCTCGGCGCGCCTGTCGCCCGACAAGGAGGTGCCCAAAGGAGAATTGTACCGATTCTGGCTGTCTGACGGCTTTTGACGGAGAATTTGGGATTTGTAGGCAATTTCAACAGAAAAATAGCCACAAAATCCACAAACTTGTGTATTATGTGATTTCCGGGCCGATTCAGAAATAGACCCGAAGCGAGGGAAAGATGATTCGGAAGGTTCGGCTTTATACTCCGGGGCCCACCCCCCTGCTACCTGCGGCGCAATTTGCCATGGCTGCGGCTGACATGCACCATCGGACGCCTGAGTTTCGCGCGCTGTATCAAAAAGTTTTGGCGCAATTGAAGGTCTTCGTTGGCACTAAGAACGACGTGATCCTGCTTTCCAGCTCGGGGACGGGCGCTATGGAGGCCTCGATTACGAACCTGACGTCGCCGGGTGACAAGGTGCTGGTGCTGACGGCTGGAAAGTTTGGCGAGCGCTGGACCGGGCTGGCCAAGGCATTTGGCTGCGTGCCCGATGTGCACTCCGCTCCATATGGGCAAACGTTTGACATGGCGCAGGTGAAGGCTGCCTTGAAGCCGGAGCACAAGGTTGTGCTGATGCAGGCTACTGAGACCTCAACTTGCGTGCGGCACGACGTTGAGGCGGTGGCGAAAATCATCAGGGAGGCTGGTAGCCCGGCATTGCTGGTTGTGGATGGCATTACCGGACTAGGCACCACTCACTTCGATGTGGATGGCTGGGGAATTGACGTGCTGATTGGCGGATCGCAGAAGGCAGTGATGATTCCGCCTGGGCTGGCGTACATGAGCGTTAGCGAAAAGGCTTGGGCGGCGATGGAGACCAGCAAGAATCCTCGCTACTACTTTGACCTGCGCAAGGAACGCAAGAACGCGGTGAAGGGCGAGAGTGCGTATACGCCGGCAGTGGCGCTGGTGGCTGCGTTGGGCGCTTCGCTCGATTACATCGCCGGCCAGGCTGGTGGCGATCTCGAAAAAGGCCGCATCGCGCTGGTGAACAACGCCGAAGTGAATGCTGCTGCAACGCGGGCCGGGCTGGTTGCGTTGGGATTCACGCTGTTTGCGCCCACGGCTCCGGCTGCAGCGGCCACGGCAGTTGCGGTGCCTGAAGGCATGGACTCGGGCGCTGTGGTCAAGGCGTTGAAAGCGAAGTTTGCGCTGGTCACGGCCAACGGCCAGGGCGAGATGCAGGGAAAGATCTTCCGCGTGGCGCACCTTGGCTACTTCGACTATCTCGATACAGTCGCGCTGCTGGGCGCGATGGAGCACATTGCGAAAGACACGCTTGGGTTGCCAGTGACTTATGGGCAAGGTGTGGCTGCGGCGCAGGAAGTGTATGCAAAAGCAGCTTCTAGCTTCTAGCTGCTAGCTTGTTCGCTCGTTTGTCGACATTCGTGCTTTCCCAGGTCTCAAAAGCGAGACCTGGGGCACCCAACAAGATAGTCCAGAAAGAAAGAGTGAAAGAAGGACGCGCTTTATCGGCCTCTAGCCAGGAGCTAGAAGCTAGCGGCCAGGAGCTGTATTTCATGTCTGAACTAACTTTCGGAGAAAAGCTGCTGATCGCGCGCAAGCAGCTTGACCTCTTTCAATACGAGATGGCAGAGAAGCTGGGCGTGCATCCCAACTCGCTGACCAAGTATGAGCGCGACGAGGGCAAGCCTCATGCGGCCGTGGTGCGCATGTTCGATTTGCTGTGCGAACAGCACAGCGTGAAATTTGACGAGTACCAGGGCGCGGAAATCCACAAGGGAGAAACGATGAAGATCGTATTGGCGGAGAAGGTTTCACCGGCCACGCTGGCGGTGTTTGCGGCTGAACCAGGTTGGGAAGTGAAGACGCACGATCAGCTGCCTGAAGGTTTGCCGGCGGCCCTGGCCGATGCCGATGCGCTTGTGGTTCGCAGCGCGGTGCAGGTTGACGACGCGCTGATGGAGCATGCGCCCAAGCTGCGCGTGATTGGCCGCGCGGGCGTAGGCGTCGACAACATCGATGCAGCAGCGGCAACGCGGCGCGGCATTGTTGTGATGAATACGCCGGGCGCGAATGCGGTTGCGGTCGCCGAGCTCACCATCGGGCTGATGCTGGCCCTGGCGCGCAAACTGCCCACTGCGAACTTTACCATGCACTCGGGCAAGTGGGAGAAGAAGAGCCTGCAGGGCGCGGAACTGCGCGGCAAGACGCTGGGCATCCTGGGCCTTGGCCGCATCGGGCTCGAGGTGGCGAAGCGCGCGCGCGGATTCGGGATGGAGTTGGTGGGCAGCGACCCGTTTGTCTCGGCTGCAGTAGCGCGCGAAAACGGTATTGCGCTGGTCAGCGTGGAAGAGCTGTTCGCAAAGGCCGATTACCTGACTCTGCATGTTGGCCTGACTCCGCAGACGGCCAACATCATTAATGCAAAAACGCTGGCGACGATGAAGAAAGGCGTGCGCATTATTAATTGTGCGCGCGGCGAGCTGGTTGACCAAGCGGCGCTTGTGGATGCTTTGAAGAGCGAGCAAGTGGCCGGAGCAGCGCTGGATGTGTTTACCGAGGAGCCCCCAAAGAATCTGCCGTATGTGGATTTCGACAAAGTGATTCTTACTCCGCACATAGCCGGATCGACGGCCGAGGCGCAAGAGGCAGTAGGCATTCAGATTGCAATGCAGGTGCGCGAATACCTGAAGCTTGGCGTGGTGCAGAACGCTGTGAACCTGCCTTCGCTTAGCCACGAAGAGTATTTGAAGCTGGCGCCTTATATCGACTTGGCCGGGAGTTTGGGCTCGTTTCTTGGGCA
>Ga0265338_10001618_pt1 | contig 36039 bp, 32 predicted proteins | sample 42126metaG_FD_193579 | JGI IMG/M metagenome (GOLD analysis project Ga0265338, IMG submission 193579) | Rhizosphere microbial communities from Carex aquatilis grown in University of Washington, Seatle, WA, United States - 4-21-26 metaG | ecosystem: Host-associated > Plants > Roots > Rhizosphere...
ATCATGAGAGGATATAGAGAATCTCGCTGAGCACGATTTAGATAAGCTCCTACAAATTTTGCTTTTTCACTAACAGTTTTGATAGTTTGCTCTATCCCCTGTTTACCCTTATCGGCTGCATGATTATTAGCTAATTGCATCACATCAAAACCGGCCCAAATTGGTCCGTCTAATAATGCTGCAGGACTAGAGAAATTTGGATATCCACTATATGGTTTTCCTGCCAAAGGCACTTCTAAATTTGCGATAGCAATGTCCGCAGTCTCAATATAAGGTTTAATATATTTATAGCTTGGTCTAAAATTGAAGTTATCGGAGTCTTTATTATAGGCGGCTTGTATTTGTGGCATATGTCCCATTATATCACCCGCGAATACCAATACAATACTATCCGAGTTGCCAGCTTCTCCTTGTTTAACCTTCTTATTATCATTATGATAAGTAGTTACACTAAGAAAAGTGAACGATACAATAGTAAATAGAATTATAAGTGTTATTTTTCGCATTTTACAGATGTATATTACTCTAAACTTCTAGAGCACCGATAATATCCCTAATAGACTTATAACCATTTGAATCCAAATATTCATTTATACCTTCAAGCACCTTTACAGATATAGTGGGGTCTAAAAAATTGGCTGTTCCAATTTGTATTGCGGTAGCTCCTGCTAAGAAAAACTCAATGGCATCAGTTGCATTCATTATTCCACCTAAACCAACCACCGGAATTTCCACAGCTTGCGATACTTGCCATACCATACGTAAAGCGATTGGCTTTACGCAAGGTCCTGAAAGACCACCTGTTACAGTTGATAATTTAGGCTTGCGTGTTTTGGCATCTATAGCCATGCCTAACAGCGTATTTATAAGTGATACAGAATCAGCACCGGCAGCTTCTGCCGCACGGGCAATCTCTGAAATGTCTGTAACATTTGGCGAAAGCTTTACCATCATGTGTTTGTGATATACTTTGCGTACAGCAGTAATGACTTCTTCAGCCGAAGCTGCACAAGTACCAAAGGCCATCCCTCCTTGTTTCACATTTGGACAAGATATATTCAGTTCTATAGCCGGAATATATTCCAAATCTGCCAATTTTTCGGCAGTTTCTACATAATCTTCAATGGTAGAACCCGACACATTTACAATTACGGATGTATCAATCTTACTTGTCTGCGGATAAATCTTTTCTACAAAGTAATCAACACCCTTATTTTGCAGTCCCACAGCGTTTAACATGCCTGCCGGTGTTTCTGCCATACGTGGATATGGGTTGCCTTCGCGATGGCGAAGAGTAGTTCCTTTTACAATTATACCACCAATTCGAGATATATCAATGAAATCAGCAAACTCATCTCCATAACCAAAAGTACCGGAAGCTGTCATCACCGGATTTTTCAAATGTAAATTGCCAATATTTGTAGTTAGATTTGCCATTTTAGATCTTTTATATTAAAAACAGAGCCCTCGGTACATACACATTTATGTCCATCTTTAGTATCTTCCACACAACATAAACAAACACCAATTCCACAAGCCATATTATTTTCTAAAGACACCTCACAATCAATATCATTCTTCATTGCAAAAGATGCCACCGCTTTCATCATGGGCGTTGGGCCACAGGTGTATATTTTATCAAATTTCTCATTACTTAAAATGGAATGCTGAGTCACAAAACCCTTTTCTCCATGTGAACCATCTTCTGTTGTTGTATGTACAATGCCAAATCGAGCAAATTCATCTAACTCCAACAAATCTTTTTCACTACGCGCTCCTAATAAAAATATAGGTTGAATTGATTTTTTTTGTAGTTCTGCTCCCAACATTAATAAAGGAGCCACTCCCACGCCACCACCAACAAGTAATACTCTTTGTTGAGCCGGATTAGGATAAGTAAACGAATTACCAAGAGGATATAATAAATTAACGCTGTGCCCAATTTCAAATTCACCCATTTTTCGGGTGCCATCTCCGGTTATTTGAATTAATAACCACAATTCATTTGTGGTAACATCTACAAAATGGATAGAAATTGGTCTGCGTAGAAAGGTAGTTGAGGAGTTATCAACCAATACTTCGACAAATTGTCCCGGCAACATCTCCGGTAAAGTCTCTTTTGAGGTAAGCTTTAATAGAAAATATTGATTATTAAGCTGTTTATTAACAGTAACAATCAAATCAGACATATATTTCTTCATCTAAAATAATTTTGAAATGCAAAGATAAGCATTTCCAACAAAATGAGGTTAGTTAATATTACACTGCTCTGCAATATATAACCAAATCACTATTGATTTAACGACATAAATTCCTCAAAACTGTTGTCCGAATAATAAACAATAATCTTATTGAGGATTTTAGATGATTTTGAAACTGTTACATCTTTCAATTCCTTTTCGATTTTAACTGCTTCAGGCTGTCTTATTTGAGAAGTGATTGGAGTTGATTCATAAATAGGCTCTTCTACAGAGGTAATTGGAGATTCTTCTATGCTTGTATCAAATAATGAAGGAGATTGAGCTTGGTTAGGAATATTTTTTTCATTTCTATACATAGAACCGATTCCTAATATAAGCCAATCAGAACTTAAAGAGCGAAATGTATTCAGCACTTTAATTATAATCTCAGTACTTGGCTTATTTCTATCGTTAAGAATATGAGAAATAGCAGAGGGGTTAACTTGAATTGCTTTAGCAAATGATGCAGGATTCAATTGTTCCAACTCCATGAGTTTTTGAATACGAATTTTGATATTATTATCCATAATAAATTCAGTTATTTCTAGTTGCAAATGTAATCACAAAAAATTACAAATGCAACTATATAAAAACACATAATTAATTACAGATGTAATGTAGATGGATTACGGATGTATTTTTTCCTTATTAAATTATATTACTCATAATAGGACTGAAAACGATCAATACTTAAAGTGCTTATAAGAATCTATATAAAGGCCATTTAAGCCTATTATAGGCTTAATACAAAGAGAAACCTGATATGGTGGGGATAACTTAATAAAGATGGTTAAATCGCTATATATAATAGATTTCTGTATATTATTAATTTAGATTAAAAATACATTATATTACTATAAGTTATACTTTATAAATAATTCTTATTTATTTGAATTATAGGAATATAGTGTGATTATTAACTACCTAAGCATAGTATATAAAATAAATATATATAAAGATGTACTATTAATTAAAGTATATGTTTAACATTAACATTTATATATTTGATATTTAGTTATTTAATGGTTTGTTTTAAGAAGTTTATTTTGTGTTAGAATCGGTATTGATTATAGTTGTAATGTATATACATATGTAACATATTAAAGCTGTAATTTATAATATAATTATGACTTTACATTTGTAATTAATGAAATGCGTTTATTTGTTGATCGATAATGAGTACATCTGTAATCATTAAAAACACAGATTGTCATTACGCATATTCACAAATAAGAGTAGAGATAACAAATCAAGGATTAATTGAAAATTAAGAGGATATTTTGAAAAATGATAGTGGTTTTCTAGAATACTAAACTGAAGTTATGTTGATTTAATGCTTAAAATCCATAATATCAGAAGTTTAATCAATAAAATAGGCTTCTAGAATTAAATATTCTTGTGGAAGTATATATATGGTGCTAAATATCACAAAAAAAAGAGCAGTCTGAAAATATCAGACTGCTCTCCTATATATTATTTAAATATTATTGTTCAATACCTGCAAGTTCACTATCAACTAAAATACGACCACAATATTCACAAACAATAATTTTCTTGCGTAAACGGATATCTAATTGTCTTTGAGCCGGAATCTTATTAAAGCAACCACCACAAGCATCGCGTTGAACATAAACAACTGCTAAACCATTACGAGCATTTTTACGAATGCGTTTAAATGCAGTTAATAATCTTGGTTCTATCAATTCTTCAATTTCTTTAGCATGTTCACGCATTTTTTCTTCTTCATGCTTAGTTTCAGATACAATTTCGTCTAGTTCCGCTTTTTTCTGTTTTAAATCTTCATTTCTTTCTTCAACAAAAACGGAAGCCTGTTCCAACTCATCCTTTTTAAACTTGGCATCAGCTGAAAACTCTCTAATTTTTTTCTCAGCCAACTCAATTTCTAATGTTTTAAATTCAATTTCTTTTGATAAGAAATCATATTCTCTGTTATTTCTAACATTATTTTGTTGTTCTTTATATTTATCTATAAGTAACTTAGCTTCTTCGATTTCTATTTTCCTTGCAGAAATTTCAGCATCAACTTTAGCTATATCTATTTTGTTTTTTTCTATACGAGTAACTAATCCAGCTATTTCATCTTCAAGATCTTGAACTTCTAAAGGTAATTCACCACGAAGCGTTTTAATCTTATCTATCTCTGAAGCAACTAATTGCAATTCATATAAAGCTTTCAATTTAGCTTCTACTGTAATCTCCTTAGTTTCTGTTGCTTTTTCCATATTCTTTATAAATAATTTATCGGATTTGTATTAATCTCTGAAAAACGGAGTGCAAATTTAGGTATTTTTTTTGTTATTTGGTCAAAAAATATCTCTTTTGTGTATTGTTCTGATTCAAAATGTCCAATATCGGCTAATAAAATTCTGTTTTCAGTAAGAAAATAGTCATGATACTTAAAATCAGCCGAAATATAAACATCTGCTCCTTGTATTATTGCCTTATTTAATAAGTCAGCTCCACTTCCACCACATAAAGCAACTTTCTTAATTTGTCGATTTGAAAATGCAGTATGTCTAATACGTTCAACTTTAAAAATATCTTTTATATTGGATAAGAATTCAGTATCAGAAATGACATTATTTAATTCACCAATAATACCATAACCAACTTTATTCCAATCATTTGCTAAGGCAATGAAATCAAAAGCGGGTTCTTCATACGGATGGACAGACAACAATGCTTTTGTAATTCTTGATTTTAGAAAACTTGGTAAAATTATCTCTAGACGTACTTCCGATTCCAGATTAATTTCACCTAAATTACCGACAAAAGGCTTGCAGTTTTCGTTCGCTCGAAAAGTTCCTTCGCCTTTTGAACTATAACTACAACAATCGTAATCACCAATATGTCCTCCACCAACTTCAAATAATGAATTGCGTACTTTATCCAAATAGTCAGTAGGAACAAAGGTAATTAGCTTAAGAAGTGAATCTGATTTAGGTTGCAAAATACGCGTGTTTATCAATCCTATTTTATCAGCCATACGAGCACTAACTCCGCCACTCACACAATCCACATTGGTATGACATGCGTAAATAGCAATATTATTTTGAATAGCCGAAATCACACATCGCTCCACCATATTGCGACCGGTAATTGATTTTAACCCTTTAAAAATAAGTGGATGATGAGACACAATCATATTACAATTTTTATCCATTGCTTCTTTCAAAACGGCCTCTGTAATATCAATACACAATAAAAGACCTGACAACTCGGTAGAACGATTACCAAGCAGCAATCCCGCGTTGTCATAATTCTCTTGTAATGCTAATGGAGCAAGCTCCTCCAAGGCTGAACAAACATCATTTACAGTGACTTTCATTATTCTAAGAGTTTTAAGATTAAAGATAAGCAACAAGAATACAAATAATTCTTGTCTGAGCAATAATTGTATTTATAAAAATTGTGCAGCTTCTTTGTCTAGCATCCAAGTTAGTTCGCCCCAAGTTGGTTGAATATGTGCTGAAGGGTATTCTAAATAATTGTCTTCTTGTTTCAATATCTCTTTTATAATTTGAGCCTTCTTTTCCCCGGTAACCAGAAATATTATTTCTGCAGCATTGTTAATTGTTTTAGTTGTTAAAGTAATTCTTTTTTGACCAGAAATCGGATGTTCTGAAACCTCACAGAGCTTATCTGAATTCAACAAATGAGGTTGATTTGGAAATATACTTGCAGTATGTCCGTCATCTCCCATGCCCAGTAAGATTAAGTCAAAACTAGGTACCGAGTTTTTGCTTGGAAGTTGCGAAGATAGTATTTCCATATACCTAAAAGCCTCTTCGTGAGGTTCGTTTTCGCCTTGCATTCGCTCTATCCGACTTCCATATATCTCTATATTATTGAATAATAATGATTTAACAACACCGAAATTACTTTCGTCATCATTTGGAGGAACACAACGCTCATCCACCCAATAAAATCGAATTGAATTCCAATTAATTGTCTTTTTGTATTGATTTGCAAGTAATTCGAATAAGATTTTAGGTGTGTTTCCTCCAGAAAGAGCTATAAATAATTGCTCGTTTCTCTTTTGTTTTTCTATCGTTTTTTGTTGGATTATTTTTGCTACAGATTCAGCCAATTTTTCGCCAGAATCATATATTTCGATCTTCTCTTTCATCAATACTTTTTTAATGTTGGTCGCCATTTTATTAGTTTTTCCCCAAACAAAGTATTTGCTTCTATTGGTCCCCAAGTTCCACATTTATAATTATAAAGAGGTATATCATTTAGATTTTTCCATGCATTAAGAATCGAGTCTACAAATTTCCAACTCAATTTCAATGCATCTGCACGAGGAAATAATGTAGAATCACCCACCATGCAATCCAATAACAAACGTTCATACGCTTCAGGTATTTTCGTATCAGCCAGATCTGAATATTTAAAATCCATTTGCACATTTTGGACTTTATACCCTAAACCGGGTTTTTTCATTCCAAATTCAATGCTTACACCTTCATTGGGTTGAATACGAAGAACAATCATACTAGTTGAGTGATTTACACATTGTTGCTTAAACAATCGAAGAGGTGCCTGTTTTAAATGAAGAATAACCTCCGTAAATCTATCCGGCATTTGTTTTCCGGTACTTATAAAAAAAGGGACACCACTCCATCTCCAATTGTCAATAAACAATTTCAATGCACAATAAGTCTCTGTTTTTGAGTCTGAAGCAACACCATCTTCTTGCAGATAACCCTTTTTTACTACGCCATCAACTTCAGCTTCCGTATATTGTCCTCTTACAACAAAATCTTTGACTTCCTCTTCTTTCATTGGCCTTAAAGCCTGAAAGACTTTTGTTTTTTCTGCATGAATTGATTCGGAATCAAAAGTTACAGGTGGCTCCATAGCCACAACAGCTAAAATCTGAAGTAAGTGATTTTGAATCATATCGCGAATTGCTCCCACAGTATCATAGTATCCACCTCGACTACCTACTCCGATTTCTTCGACAGATATAATTTCTACTCTATCAACATATTTATTATTCCAAAGAGGTTCGAAAAAACCATTTGCAAAACGAGTAACGTTGATGTTCTGTACCGTTTCTTTTCCCAAATAATGATCTATACGATAAATTTGATTCTCGTTATATGCAAGATGTAGCTTCCGATCTAATTCAACCGCAGTATCATAACTATAACCAAAAGGCTTTTCAACAATTACTCGCTTCCAGCCGTGTTCTTCTTTAGTCAAATCATATGCAGCTAAATTTGCTGAAACGACATCGTATAAAAATGGTGGTATTGAATAGTAAAATATATAGTTATGAGGTATTTCAAGCTTTGCAGCTAAATCATCTATTCGATATTTAAGCAACTCAAAGTCAGGTGTGTTTTGATTGTTAATTTTTTGATAATAAATATATTCCAGAAATTCTTGTACTTTTTGCCGATTAAACTCCGAAGACATATCTCCAAATTCAGTAAGAATCTCCAAGACATATTTACGGTAATCTATATCATCTTTCTCATTACTTCCAGCACCTAGTAATACAAATCTTTCCGGTAACAAATTATTTAAAAATAATTGAAATATGGCTGGTATAAGCTTTCGTTTGGCTAAGTCACCATTAGCCCCAAAAATAACAATGATTTGATTATCTATTTTATTCCTAAAAATAAATGGCTTATGAGTTGTTATAATGTTTGTATTATTATTTTCCATGATTCTTCATTTTAAATTAAATCGTTAATATCTACAAAGTAGATATTGATATTAAACTTTATAGATCCACCATTATGAAAAATATCCACGAGACATAATTTACTTGTTAAAAAGTTATATGATTCAAAAATACAAAAAAGGATGCACTTTCTCCTATCCTTTTTCATTTCTTAACTCTATGAATGGGTTTCAAACCGATTAATATCCTTCAAAATGGCCTATATAAAAAAAAGACTGACGTTCCTCTTTCTTCTTTATTTCTGTTGGCATAATTAGTATTAGGTATAAGAAAAAATAGAAAATGGTTAGAATAATTCAGAAGTAATTATTACATTTATAGTGCTCATCCTCTGCATATAAAAAAACTCTTATTCATAGAAATACCAGAAATCAATCTTTTTTGAATATAATCAGAACGAAAAATGGAAACACTATTTAAGAATAGGAACGAGGCAGCTTTTCAGCTTGCCAGCTTACTTATCGAGTATCGAAATAAAAATGTACATATTTTGGCCATTCCAAGAGGGGGAATACCAATTGGAAACATATTTTCTAAGAAACTTGATAAACCGATGGATATTGCGCTTTCTAAAAAGATAGGTCACCCTTTTCAAAAAGAATTTGCTATTGGAGCAGTAAATCTAAACGAGGTTATCATTGATACCTCCATTGATGTTCCTATGGAGTATATTGAAATGGAAATTGAACGAATAAGAAAAGAGCTTAAAGAAACCTATAAACTGTTTAGGGGAAATGCGGAACCATTTGAAATAAAAGATAAAATAATCATTGTTACTGATGATGGTGTTGCTACAGGAAAAACTATGTTGTCTACTGTAAGAATGATACAAAAACAGGAACCAGCCGAAATCATAGTTGCTGTTCCTGTCATTGCTCCCAGCGCTGTTGAAATTCTCAATGATGAAATAGACAAATTAGTAACATTAGCAAAACCTCCAAACTTCAGAGGAGTGGGACAGTTTTATGAAGATTTCAGTCAGGTAAGCGATGAGGAAATAATAATGCTCCTGAAACAATTACAAAATAATATTTAATAAAAAATGAAATAAAGATGAAAGAGCATGGTATAGAAATAGATAGAGAGCTCAATATTAGAATAGATTCGATTAATTTATTTGGTAAACTGGTTATTCCCCAAGATGCTCGGGGAATTATTTTATTTTCTCACGGAAGCGGAAGCAGCCGGTTTAGCCCTAGAAATAACTATGTTGCAAATCTTCTTAACAACCAAAAATTTGGAACATTTCTCTTTGACTTGCTCACCGATGAGGAAGATGAAATCTATTCTAATCGATTTAACATTGATTTGCTAAGTAAGCGGTTAATAAAAGTAACTGAGCAATTGACAGAAAATCCACTCACAAGGAATTATCCTTTTGGCTATTTTGGAGCAAGCACAGGTGCTACCTCTGCTATAAAAGCCGCAGCAAATCTCCCACAATTAATAAAAGCTATCGTTTCTCGTGGAGGACGGCCGGATCTTGCAATGGAAGTGCTGCAGTCTATTAATATACCTGTTTTATTGATTGTAGGAAGTCTTGACCCGGTTGTTATCTCGTTAAACGAAAAAGCATTTCAAGAGTTGCATGCTGTCAAACAACTGGAAATTATTCAAGGGGCTTCTCATTTATTCGAAGAACCGGGAAAATTAGACGAAGTGGCGGAACTATCCATCAAATGGTTTAAAAAATATCTCTAATTAGAAAAAATGTATGGAAAAAACAACACAATAATCTATTCTTTTAATAGATTATTAAACAAAAAGAGGACAGACTTTAGTCTATCCTCTTCATTTGTGTCGGGGTAGCGGGATTCGAACCCACGACCCCCTGCTCCCAAAGCAGGTGCGCTAACCGGACTGCGCTACACCCCGTATTAATCGGTTGCAAAAGTAATTACTTTTTTGTTACATACAAACATTTTTTGAGCTATTTTTGTAAAAAGTATCTATTGCATTGTTATACACTGAATATTATTATTATTTTTCTCAATAAAACTCAACATAACACATTAAAAACTTGGCAGGTATATATATTCACATCCCCTTTTGCAAGACGCGTTGCTCGTATTGCGATTTTTACTCTTCTATAGACATATCTATCAAAAACAAGTTAATTGATTGCCTCTGCAAAGAACTAATATCAGAGAAACAATATATTGGAGAAGAAGCTATCGAGACCATTTATTTTGGTGGTGGCACTCCAAGTCTCCTTGATGAAAAAGATTTTGAGGTAATATTTAATACAATAAATTCTAACTACGATACCTCTCAATGTATTGAAATTACACTCGAAGCAAACCCTGATGACTTAGATCTTGACTACATATTGATGTTGAAAAAATTTCCTTTTAACAGAATAAGTATAGGGATACAAAGTTTCATGGATAAAGAACTGAAACTTATCAACAGAAGACATACAAGCGAGCAAGCCATTAATGCTGTAACCTTATGCCAACACAATGGTTTTGAGAATATTAGTATCGATTTAATATATGGATATCCTTCGCAAGCCTTAGTGGATTTATCTATGAGTATAGATATAGCTTTGAAAATCAACCCTAAACATATCTCAGCTTATCATTTATCATACGAAAAAGACACTGTTTTAGAAAATAAATTACGACGAAAAGAAATAACCGCTATTGATGAAGAAACTAGTAATGAGATGTTTAAACTATTTGTTTCAGAACTAAAAAAACATGGATTTTTGCAGTATGAAATTTCCAATTTTTCTCAACAAGGATTTGAATCGAAACATAACTCATCCTATTGGAACGGTCGGAAATATTTAGGTATTGGGCCATCTGCACATTCATATAATCAACTTACAAGAAAATGGAATGTATCATCTATAAATGATTATGTAAGAGGCATTGATGAGAATAAGTGTATTTTTGAATTCGAAACACTTACTCTAAATGATAAGTACAATGACTATATAATTACTTCATTACGAACTTTAAAAGGTGCCTCATTAGAAAGAATTGAAAAAGATTTTGGTGATAAATTATTAGAGAACTGTTTTCAATCGGCAGCTAAACATATAAATAACAACATATTAGTTATACAAGATGGATATTTGAGGTTTACATCTACCGGCATTTTGTTATCGGATGGAATTATAGCTGATTTATTATTTGTTGACTAAAATGTTTAAGTAAAAAAAAGTATCTTTGCATACTTTTGAAAAATAAGAATTTCTGCATGAAACTACGACCTCTCATATATATTCATTTGATAATTTGTCTTTTGGCCATTTCTTCTTGTAGCATATCCCGGCTATTAAAGAAAGCTGATAAAAAATATGAAATTGGTGAATACTCCAATGCTGCATCACAATACAAAAGAATTCTTCCAGGTATTCCCTCAAATAATAGACCTTTGCGTGCAGAAGTATCATTTAAAATGGGTAATTGCTATCGATTGATAAGTGAAAATATGCGTGCTGAAGGCGCTTTCGCAAATGCAATAAGATATGATATTGAAGATAGCACCGCTTATTTGTATTATGCCGAAGTATTACGAAAAAATGAAAAATACAAAGATGCAAAAGTTTACTATCAAAAATATCTAACCTATGACCCTAAAAACAAATGGGCATTAGATGGACTTTTATCTTGTGAAAATGCTAAACAATGGAAAAGTGCGAATAGTCCTTACATTGTAAAAAAAGAAGACGCTTTGAACTCTCGAAAAGGTGACTTTTGTCCGGTAGTTGCGGACGATAATGGTAGTACTGTTTATTTTACTTCATCAAGAGATAATTTGACTACTGGATTAAAAGCAAGTAAAATTACCGGTATCAGGAATAATGATATTTTTATTGCAAAAAAGAACAACACAGGAAAATGGGAAACTCCAACTCCATTACCAGCTGAGATTAATACTGAATTTGATGAAGGTAGTTGCTGTTTCTCGCCGGATGGGAAAACCATGTTTTTTACTCAATGTAGAACACTTCCTGGCGTAACACTTGGAGCTGAAATATACTACTCCCAACGAGCTGGAGGTGAATGGACTGCACCGAAAAAGGTTGTTATTATAAATGATAGTTCGAAATCAATAGCCCACCCAGCCATGTCTCCGGACAACAAGTATCTATATTTTGTGTCGGATATGAGAGGCGGATATGGAGGCAAAGATATATGGAGATCATTGAGAAAAAGTGATTCGGAATGGGGTCTTCCAGAGAATTTAGGAAGTGATATTAACACCGATGGTGATGAAATGTTTCCTTCTTTTAAAAGTGACGGTACTCTTTATTTTTCATCAAATGGGCTACCTGGCTTAGGCGGTTTAGATATTTTTAAAGCCACTTTAAATAAAGAAAAATCAAATGATACACTTTCATGGACTGTGAAAAACATGCTGGCACCAATCAATTCAAGTGATGATGACTTTGGTATTACATTTATTGGAAACAGTAACAAAGGGTATTTTTCATCAAATAGAAAAGAACCAAAAGGATATGATAAAATCTACAGTTTTGATATCCCTGTAGTTGAATTATTTGTGGAAGGAAAAGTCCTAGATAATAATAATGAACTTATTTCTGATGCTAATGTGCGAATTGTTGGTGATAATGGTAGCAATACCAAAATACGAGTAAAAAAAGATGGTTCATATCATTACAAGCTAGAAAAAGGCGTAAACTATGTCATGTTAGCTTCAGCAAGAGGTTATGTTAATGAAAAAAACAGTATATCAACCTTTGAAAAAAATACATCTAAGCTTGCAGGAGTGGATTTCAAACTCGCTGCCATAGGGAAACCTGTAAATGTTGATAATATCTTCTATGAGTTTGGTAAATATATGCTTACACCAAGTTCAGAGGAAGCTTTAAAAGGACTAGTAAAAATGCTTAATGATAATCCACATATTACTATGGAAATCGGAGCACATACAGATATGGTAGGTTCTGACGAAGCTAATCAACTTTTATCAACAAGAAGAGCACAAGCAGTTGTTGATTTTCTTGTTAATTCAGGGATTGAGGCAGGCAGATTAACTGCAAAAGGATATGGAAAATCAAAACCAGTCGTTGTAGATGCCGCTATGGCACAGCAAAATGACTTTATGAAAGAAGGTGATATTCTAAATGAAGAGTTTATTGGAAAACTTACTGATAAACAAAAGGAGATTGCTAACAAAATAAATAGACGCACAGAATTTACCGTATTGAAAACAACATACAGAATGTATTGATCTTAAGAAATTCATATAAAATGCAACAATATTTAGACTTACTGCAACGCATCTTAAATGAAGGTGTAAAAAAAGAAGACCGAACTGGAACTGGAACTATAAGCATTTTTGGACATCAAATGCGTTTCAATATGGAAGATGGATTTCCGATGGTTACTACTAAAAAGCTTCATTTAAAATCTATTATACATGAATTATTGTGGTTTATTCAAGGCGATACCAATGTGAAGTATTTACAAGATAATGGCGTTCGCATTTGGAATGAATGGGCTGACGAAAATGGCGATTTAGGACATATTTACGGTTACCAATGGCGGTCATGGCCCGATTATAAAGGAGGACATATAGATCAACTTAGCGAAGTGATAGAAACGATTAAAAATAACCCTAATTCACGTCGTATCATAGTAAGCTCTTGGAATGTTGCCGATTTACCAAATATGAAATTGCCTCCATGCCATGCTTTTTTTCAATTTTATGTAGCTGATGGGAAGTTGAGTTTACAACTCTACCAACGAAGTGCTGATACTTTTATAGGTGTACCATTTAATATTGCATCCTATGCCCTTTTGTTACAAATGATGGCACAAGTTACAGGGTTAAAAGCCGGTGATTTTGTACACACATTAGGCGATGCGCATATCTACCTCAATCATATAGAGCAAGTTAAACTACAATTGAGCCGTACTCCCCTCACCTTGCCTACTATGGATATAAACCCAGTCAAGAAAAGCATATTTGATTTTGAATTTGCTGATTTTACCTTACAAAACTACGAATCACACCCACACATTAAAGGCGAAGTTTCTGTATAAAGAATCAACTATGATTTTTTGATTCTTTATAAAAGTTAAACCTTGTAAAAAGAAGTAATGCAAATAGTAATCTAATCGTCTATTGTTCGTACTCATTTTATTTTTCTTCTTTAAATAAAGAAAGAACTTGCATTTTCTTTTATTATTAATTTTAATTATCAATTATTTATGTGTTATATTTCAATTATTGCCGCTGTTGCAAAAAATTATGCTATTGGGAAAAATAATGATTTGTTATGCCATATCCCAGGCGATTTAAAACGCTTTAAAGAATTGACTACAAAACATGCTGTTATTATGGGTCGCCACACCTTTGAGTCAATTCCAATTAAACCATTACCTAACAGAAAAAACATTGTTATCACTTCCTTACCAGAGCACATTGTAGATGGTTGTCTTGCTGCCGATTCTATTGAAGATGCATTAGAACTTGCCGGTAAGGAAAAGGAAGTATTTATTATTGGTGGAGGATCCATCTATAAGCAAGCAATTAAAAAAGCTGACAGACTTTACCTGACATGGATTAACCAAGAACTTGATGGAGATGTATTCTTTCCCGCTATCAACTTTGATGAGTGGAAAGAGACCTTTAGAGAAGACCATGAAGCAGATGAAAAATCACCTTTCTCATTTTCATTTGTAAATTACGAAAGAAAATAATAACACAGAAAGACCTCGCCAAATTGGTGAGGTCTTTTGTAAATATACTATCACTCTTATCGAAATGATATGTTTCTATTTTAATCAAAGCTTCATTATTTTGAAACAAGGGTGGTTTAGAATTTCAACCGAATCCTTTTTATATAGATTCTTTATAGCATAAGAATCCTTATATAAAGAATCGAACTGAATTCTTAACGAAACATATATTCTTGAATCAAGAAACTCACATGAATTAATAGATAAAAGAATGAGAATCCACAAATTATAACAACTAATGAGAAAACGATATTGTCAATAATATTTGCCAAACGATTTTCTTTCTTGTCTGTGGTTTGAATACTTCTTGTTTCCATACTGTTTTAGGTTTTAGATTCATCCACACCCAGCGGGATAAAATGAAATTATTACTTATTACTTGCAACTACAGATGGATATCTGTTCACATTACAAAAATATCTCATATAAATCTAAACAGTATTACACAATAAAATGGAAAAATTACATTATTCACACATATGAATTTTACTCTGGATAGTATTTGTTTCGTTCAGAATCATCGAAAGCTTAGAAACTTTGCAAGCAAAAAAAAGACCTCACCGAACTGGCGAAGTCTTTCTTCTTTTATATAATAGAATAAATCTTAGTTTCGAGCCTCTTTTATAATCACGTCATGCGCTCCACCTTCAATGATACTGGTAGATGATACCAAAGTTATTTTTGCATTTGCCTTCAGGTCTTGTATTGAAGTAACTCCACAACTACACATGGTTGATTTTATTTTCCCAATAGTTATATCTAAATTATCTTTAAGTTTTCCAGCATACGGAACAAAACTATCAACACCCTCTTCAAACTTCAACCCATCACTATCGCCCATATCATAACGTTGCCAGTTACGAGCACGATTTGAACCTTCTCCCCAATATTCTTTTACATAATTTCCACCTATCATCATTTTGCGTGTAGGACTTTCGTCGAATCGAGCAAAATAGCGACCCATCATGATAAAATCGGCTCCCATTGCCAAGGCCAACACCATATGATAATCTTGAACTATACCACCATCAGAACAAATTGGAATATATGTTCCCGTTCTCTCAAAGTATTCATCACGTGCTTTAGCTACTTCAATTAACGCCGTAGCTTGTCCACGACCAATACCTTTTTGTTCACGTGTGATACAGATAGAACCACCACCCACTCCTACTTTAACAAAGTCTGCACCGGCTTTCGCCAAATAGAGAAATCCATCGCGATCAACTACATTACCTGCACCTACTTTTATGGCAGTACCAAAAGTTTTGCGAATATATTCCAATGTTTCCCTTTGCCAAACTGAAAAACCATCCGAAGAATCAATACAAAGTACATCTGCTCCAGCTTTTACTAACTTTGGAACCCGTTCTTTATAGTCGCGCGTATTAATTCCGGCACCCACAATTAAGCGTTTGTGTGAGTCGGATACTTCGTTTGGATATTCCTTATGGCTTTCATAATCTTTACGAAAAACGAAAAAACATAAATGCTGTTTTTTATCTATTATAGGTAAGGAATTTAATTTATGATTCCAAATAATGTCATTTGCTTCGGCAAGGGTAATACCATATTCTCCATAAATTAATTTACTAAAGGGAGTCATGAAATCTTTCACTTTTGTACAATGGTCATCACGCGTAGGACGATAATCTCTACCGGTAACAATACCTAATATTTTACCATTTGAACTTCCGTCTTCAGTTACTCCTATGGTTGAAAAACCCGTTTTCTCCTTTAATTCAATTACATCGGCTAAGGTATGTTCCGGAGTTAAATTAGCACTGCTTATAACAAAGCCTGATTTGTAATTTTTTGCTTTGCGTACCATTTCAACCTGCTCTTCAATAGTTTGAGAACCGAAAATAAATGATAGTCCTCCATTTTTCGCTAAAGCGATTGCCATTTTATGATCGGAAACCGATTGCATTATGGCTGACACAAAAGGTATGTTGATGTTGATTTCAGATTCCTCTCCCTTATTATATTTTACAACAGGAGTTCTTAATGAAACTAAGTTTGGTACGCATTCCTTTGTTGTTAAACCCGGAATTAGAAGATATTCACTAAAAGTTCTAGAAGCTTCGTTGAGATATTGAGCCATATTATAAATACTTTAGTAATAAAATTGGGCAAAATTAACAAAAATATGGGATTCCAAAGGTATAAAAAGGCCTTATTTCATTGCAAATAACAATATTTAATCATGAATTAAACTTTTCCCTATATTTTCTTTGGATTTTTAGGAAATCAACCTTTCTCTACCCTCTTTTTTTGTTCAAATAATTCATGAATGCTCGACAAAAGAGAGAATCCTAACACACTTAGATATAGATGAGAAGAAAATGTTATTAACAAAAACTGACAAAGCGATACAAGCTAAGCCTACAATCAAAAATATGAGGACATATCTTAGTTCCAAAATAAAATTCTCCTTTTATTACAACAGGATGAAGCAATCCTATGATAAAAAAGTAGAAATTCCAATCAAAATCCCTAAAGGGGTTAAAAAGTCAACCATGATTATAAAAATTTAGACATTATATTACAATTGAATTACTATTGATAACAAAACAACTGCTTTTTATCGAGATTAAAGCGCTTACAAAGGGTATCCCTTCATATTTAATTTTAAAAAAATATCCATATTTTATTATAAATTAATACTTATGAAATATGAAATTGAAAGAAAATATGTATAAAAACGAGCCAATTGAAAGGAAATATGCTTATTTGTTCTATTTTCGAAAAAAAAATGTTAAAAAAGTATGTAGTTTTATGATTTCAATTAAATTTGCCGTTTCAAAATAGATTTATTCAACCATGAAACATTTTCTCAATTAATTAATAATTAAATTTAAATATCAATGAAAATCCTGTCGAAAATTTTGCTGTCACTAGGACTGCTTTTCTTGAGTACTTCGCTTTTTGCAAGTGAAGCGGATCTTAAAATTCCTGATTTAAAGTTAGCCACATTCCCCCATTTTGGTGGATTAGATGGTTGGCATCTTTTACTTTATGGTTCTTTAGTAATCATAGGTACACTTGGCATTAGTTTAACATTGTTTAGACAAATTAAATCATTGCCTGCACACAAATCAATGTTGGATGTTGCAGACACTATTTACAAAACATGTCGTACTTATTTATTGCAACAAGGTAAATTTTTAATTATTCTTTTTGCTATTATTGCAGTTGCTATTGTTTATTATTTAGTAATGGCTCATTCTCCAGAAAGTGTATATTCTACGCCTGTAGTTGTAGTCCTTGTACTTTTGTTTTCTATCGTTGGTATGGGTGGATCTTATGCAGTGGCTTGGTTTGGCATTCGTGTTAATACCTATGCAAATTGTAGAACTGCCTTTGCTTCATTAAAAAGACGCCCTTGGGATGTAGTAAATATTCCTTTGCGTTCTGGTATCTCAGTAGGATTATTCCTTATTTCTCTTGAGTTAGTAATGATGATTATCATCTTATTATTTGTACCTCGTGAAATAGTTGGATATTGCTTCTTAGGTTTTGCTATTGGTGAATCACTTGGTGCGTCTGTACTTCGTATTGCCGGTGGTATCTTTACCAAAATTGCAGATATCGGTTCTGACTTAATGAAAATCGTATTTCATGTAAAAGAAGATGATCCCCGCAACCCTGGTGTTATTGCTGACTGTACTGGTGACAACGCTGGAGATAGCGTAGGTCCAACTGCTGATGCATTTGAAACTTATGGTGTAACCGGAGTTGCTCTTATTTCTTTCATTTCACTTGCCGTGACTGAAGTTGATCTTCAAGCAAAATTAATCGTTTGGATATTCGGTATGCGTTTCTTAATGGATATCTTCTCTGGTGTCTCTTATTTTGTCAACAATGCTATCTCTGAAAAACAATATGGTAAATCATTGGATTTTGATTTTGAAAAACCATTATCTCGTTTAATTTGGATTGCTGCTATCTCTTGTATTAGCATTAGTTATATTATGAGTTATGTGCTAATTGGCGATATTACAATCGGTGGTGTAGCTGTTCCTCATTTATGGTATAAATTAGCTACTATAATAAGCTTCGGTACATTAGCTGCAGTTCTTATCCCTGAATTCACTAAGAAATTCACTAGCTCAAAATCTGACCATGTACACGAAATTGTAACAGCTTCTCGTGAAGGTGGACCATCTTTAACAATTCTTTCTGGTATTGTTGCTGGTAATTTTGCTGCTTATTGGATGGGTCTTTTAATGATGGGTCTTATGGCCGGTGGTTACTTTATTAGTCGTCATTTGGGTATTGACGCATCTGTTATGGGTTATCAAAGTATCTTTGCGTTTGGTCTTGTAGCATTTGGATTCTTATGTATGGGTCCTGTAACAATTGCTGTTGATAGCTATGGTCCTGTAACTGACAATGCTCAATCAGTATTCGAATTAGCTCAAACTGAACATATTCCGGGAATTAGTGAAGAAATCGAAAGAGATTTTGGATTTAAACCTGACTTTGAAGGTGGAAAACATTACCTTGAAGCAAATGACTCTGCGGGTAATACATTTAAAGCTACTGCAAAACCGGTATTGATTGGTACTGCTGTAGTTGGAGCTACAACCATGATATTCTCCATCATCCTTTTGTTAAGTAAAGCAGGTATGTTAAATCTTGAACTTACACAGGCTCCTATTATTTTAGGTCTTATCACTGGTGGTGCAATGATTTTCTGGTTCTCTGGTGCTTCTATTCAAGCTGTAACAACCGGTGCTTATCGTGCAGTTGATTATATCAAGAGAAATATGAAACTAGACAAAACAGAAGCTGACCAAAAAGATTCTATCGAAGTAGTAAGAATTTGTACTCAATATGCACAAAAAGGCATGTGGAATATCTTCATCACTTTGATGACTGCTACTTTAGCATTTGCTTTATTTGATCCGAACTTCTTTGTAGCTTATTTGATTTCTATTGCAGTATTTGGTCTATTCCAAGCTCTTTATATGGCTAACGCAGGTGGTGCATGGGATAACGCTAAAAAATTAGTAGAAGTTGACTTAAAAGAAAAGAATACGCCTCTTCATGATGCATCTGTAATTGGTGATACTGTTGGTGATCCATTTAAAGATACTACATCTGTTGCGTTGAACCCAATTATCAAGTTCTCTACTTTATTTGGTTTATTAGCTGTAGAAATTGCAGTTAATATGTCAGATAAAACTACTGTAAACGGTATTACAACTCACTCATATACAATATATCACTTTATAATTGCGGGTATATTATTAATCATTTCAATGTTCTTTGCATGGAAATCATTCTATAAAATGAGAATTGAAAAAGAAGATTAATTCTTTTTATTCTCCTCTTTTTTATTGTAATGATATAAACAAAAAACCCGAAGCATAATTGCTTCGGGTTTTTACTTTTTATGGTATGTTATTTTTGATCTACAATAGCCGCTATAATTTCACCCTTTTGTACCATATCACCTTGTGAAGAATAGGTAGCTATGATTTTACCTCCAAAGCTAACAGGTATAGGTTCTATTCCATAAGTTGTTTGCAAATAAGCTAAAACATCACCTTCATTTATTTTTTTACCAAAGATTGGCGCTTTAGATTCATTAATTGAATCATATTCCCAAAGCATTTTTCCTTTTGTAGGTGCTTGGATAGCTTTTGCATTAGGATATTGTACCTGAAGTGCATTGAAATCCACCTTTGGCACTTCTAATACAGGACGAGTGACAATAATTGGAGCTCCGGCTTTTGCTTTCTCAGTTTCCAATTCCGCTTCAAAGCGTTTTTTTGCAACCCCACTTTTGTAATCACGATATTGACGATCGTGCATTGCCAATTCAAATAGTTCTTCTTCGTTTTCACCTAGCTCCCATCCGTTTTCAGCCATCTCTGCACGATATTTATCTAATTCGTTAGGATAAGCATCTTGTGGATTGCCTGTGTAAAACTCAAAATTATTCTTCTTTACCAATTCAATGATTTCTGGAGCCAATTCACCAGGAAGTTTTCCTGTTTTGCCTAGAATCATATCCCAAGCATTTTTGTCAATCGTACTCCAGCGTGGTTCACCCTTTAAAATGTGCATCACATTCATTAAAGCAATATTCTTTACATATTGGCTAAATGGTGTTACCAATGGTGGATAACCTAATTTTGGCCAAATATATTCAACTTCTTGAAACAACAATACCACAAGTTCATTCAATGAAACCTCGCGTTTGCTTTGGGCTCGAAGTGACATATTGATTGCACCGTGCATTGCTTTTAAATCTGACATCATAGAACCCATCATACCACCAGGAAGTCCACAACCCACTAACAAAGATGTCATGTGTTTGTTGCTCGGATCAATAAAGTAACCTAAAAAATCATCAATGAATGATTGTGTCATCGAACGAGCTTCCATATAGGCGTTCATATTGATATCTGGCACGCTAAATCCAGCATCTTTAAGCATGGCTTGAATGGTTATCACATCTGGATGAACCATACCCCAAGAAAGAGGCTCCATGGCAACATCCAAATAATCAGCACCCGCACGAGCCACTTCTAGCATAGACGCTACTGAAAATCCAGGACCAGTATGACCATGGTATTGAATTATAATTTGAGGATGTCTTTTTTTGATTGAAGCAACTAATTTACCTAGAAAAGCAGGACGACCAATACCGGCCATGTCTTTTAAACAAATTTCATCACAACCAAACTCAACCACTCTGTCCACCATCGCCAAATAATATTCCTGTGTATGAAGTGGAGAATTAGTTATGCATAATGCAACTTGCGAAATCATGCCTGCTGCTTTGGCGTATTTTACCGAAAGTTCTAAATTGCGAGTATCATTCAATCCACAAAAAGAACGCGAAATATTAGTACCCTGTGCTTTTTTTACTTTGAAGAATAATTCACGAACATCTGCAGGCACTGGATACATACGAAGTCCATTAAGACCACGTTCCAACATATGAGTTTGAATACCAACTTCGTTAAAAGGTTTGGTCCAATCTCTAACTGCTTTATTTGGATTCTCTCCAAAGAGCAAATTAACTTGCTCAAAAGCTCCACCGTTTGTTTCTACACGGGCAAAACAACCCATATCGATAATGATCGGGGCAATTTTAATAAGTTGATCTACTCGTGGCACATACTTCCCTGAAGATTGCCACATATCGCGATACACAAGACTGAATTTTATTTCGCGGGACATAATATAATGTTGTTTTATTTTGCTAACAAAGTTAAAAGAAACAAGCAAATAATTATAAAATAAATATCTATTTTTTTACATTTTTTTTTATTGAAAACTGCACACTCAAACCCCTATTTGTGCATAATTATCATAAAATCAGAGCGAAAAAATGCATTGTTCATGATACCTTGCTCATTTTAACTAAATCTTTATTAAAAAATCCGACAATCTATTTTAAATTAATCAGTATTTATGGTAAGAAAGGTATGGAGTCTTTCTCTTCTATTTTGATAATTCAGCTATTCCTTTACTCAGATTGTTAACTATTGTACTCCAATCAATCATCAATTTTCTATAATATGCTTTTGCAATTTTTGGATTATTCTTACCATCGTATCGAGCGGCTCGTGTAACAAATTCGTCTTCATAATGTGCAATCTTATGAATAATATCTTGAGTTTTTTCCATTGAAGCATTTGGCACATAGGTAACAATAAGCAAACACTCAGAAATTAAATCATTAGCAATAACATGAATACCATGTTTTAATAATCTACGACTTGACATAATTTTAGTTTATTGATTTTTGATTGGCAAAGATACTCTTTTTAATAAAGGCATAATTATCAAAGTATGTTTAACAACAAAATTAGAAGTTAAAATGTTTAATACAAAAACCAATAAGTCAATGTATTAGTTAATTATTCATTATCAATTACCAATTTACAATTTGGTTTACAAGATTTCTACTAAATTTGCATAATAATTCGACTTAAGCATGAAAATACAGCATTATATATCGGCTATTGTTTTAATAATTTTAAGTGCAACCCTAACTATTTCTTGTACGGACGATAAAGTTTCAACAGACTCTCGGTATAAACTTTCGTTTTCTGAAGACACTCATACTTTTGACACTATTTTTACAACTATTGGCTCTACTACAGCTAAAGTAAAGGTTTATAATAATAACAAAGTAGCGTTAAATATATCTTCAATATCCTTAGCACATGGTGCAAACTCTCCTTTCAAATTGAATGTATCCGGCAAAAGTAGTTCCACTCAATTTTTCTCAAATACATTTATAAGAGCAAAAGATAGTATGTACATCTTTGTTCAAATAACAGTAAATCCAACCAACCAAAACTCACCTTTTTTAATACAAGATTCAATCATATTCAGCGTAAATGGGAATACACAATATCTTAGACTAGAGGCTTTTGGACAAAATATTATTATTCTAAAAAACGCAACTATCGGAGATACAACACTTACTAATGCAAAACCTTATCTTATTTATGGCAATCTGACTGCAAATAACTTGACTATTGACAAAGGTTGTACATTATACTTTCACAATAATGCTGGATTAATTATTAATGGAAATCTAAACGCCGTAGGAACTTTACTTGAACCCATTACTTTGAGGGGTGATCGATTGGATGATGTTTTTAAGGATACACCATATGACTCTTTTTCAGGACTATGGAATGGAATAAAATTTACTGCCGAAACTGGTGTGCATCAACTTGAGTATGTCAATTTAAGAAACGCGATTACAGGCATCAATATTGGGGGTGAAAATACTTTACAACCACAGTTAAGTATTAAAAATTCTATCATTAACAATTTTGATTCTTGTGGTGTAATGGCTAAAAATGTCAAACTTGAAATAATAAATTCTCAAATTTCTAATTGTGGTCAATACTGTTTAAAAATACAAGGTGGTGAATTCAATATAATTCATTGTACCATTGCAAATTACTTCGCAAACAGAACTGACAAAAATATATCTGTACTTATAAAAAATTATGATAATACTAATGGACTTATACTCTATCCTATTACACAAGGAAATTTCAAAAACAGTATTATTTATGGTAACAAAGACGAAGAGCTGACATTAGACTATAAGATTAACAATGTACCGGTAACTACTGATTTTAATGTAAATGTCACAAGCTGTTTAATCAAAGGAGCAAGTTCTACAGATAGTCATTTTTCAAATATTTTATGGAGTTCAAGTTCACAGCTAGTGTTTGTAAATACAGCAAAGTATCCATTTAATTTCCAGCTACTACAAAACTCACCGGCAAGAAATACAGCAGATATTGCAACTGCAAACCTCTACCCTACAGATATAAAAGGAATAAGCCGATTAGCTGATGGACAACCTGACATGGGCGCATACGAATGGGTTCAACCATAAAAACAATACCACCCATGCGCAGATTACTTTGCTATCTATCATTATCCTTATTCATTACTACTCTTTCGGCTCAAAATGAAGTAGATACCCTGCGCATAGTGAGTTATAATACCGAAAACCTCTTTGACTGTAAACATGATTCTTTAAAGAATGATTATGACTTTACACCGGAAGGGTGTTATCACTGGACACTGGATAAATACAAAAAAAAAATAGCTAATGTTGCCCGTGTAATTACATCAATCGGACAATGGGACTCTCCAATTTTAATAGGATTATGTGAGATAGAGAATGAAAAGGTACTAATCGACCTCACTCGATATTCTCCATTAAAAAATCTAAACTACAAATTTATTCATGCAGAATCACCTGACAAAAGAGGTGTTGATGTAGCTTTATTGTACCAACCTAAACAGTTTAAACCAATTAAAAATGAGTTCATTAAAATATCTTTTCCAGATGATCCTCAATCAAAAACTAGAGACATTTTATATACTGTAGGCAAATTGCCTAATGGAGACACCTTACATGTTTTTGTAAACCACTTTCCTTCTCGTTTAGGTGGTGAGGTGGCTTCTGAGGAAAAACGAGTTTATGTAGCTTCCGTTCTTCGTGCCAAGATAGATAGTATTCGTACTTCATCCCCCAAAGCGAATATTTTAATTATGGGAGATTTCAATGATTATCCCAACAATAAAAGTATTGAAATAACTTTGGGTGCTAAGAAACCCGTTGAACCAATTAATTCTTCAAACTTATACAATCTCTTTTATCAATTTCAAGAACAAGGTATCATTGGCTCAAATAAATACAATGGAGAATGGGGTATGCTTGACCAAATTATTGTTTCAGGTAGTATGCTTTTGCCCAATAATCGGATTTATACCAATCAAAATAATGCTCATATTTGTGAAGAATCGTTTCTATTGGAAGATGATAACCGCTTTATGGGTAAAAAGCCATTTCGCACTTATATTGGCATGAAATATCATGGTGGATATAGTGACCACTTACCCGTTTACATTAATCTAATACTAAAAAATAACAAATGAAAGTACAACTATTTATCCCTTGTTATATTGACCAGCTCTATTCGGAAACAGGCTTCAATACGATTAAAGTTCTGGAAAAAGCAGGATGTGAGGTAATATATAATCCAAATCAAACATGCTGTGGACAACCGGCTTTTAATAGTGGATATTGGGATGAAAGCAGAAGTCTTGCTAAAAAGTTCCTGAACGATTTCTCAGAAGATTTGCCAATAATAACTCCTTCAGGCTCGTGCTCAGGATATGTTATTCATCAGTATCCAAAGTTGTTTAAAGACAACGCTAGTGAATTAGAAGCATGTAAGCGTGTGGGTACAAATATGTATGAATTATCGGATTTCCTTGTCAATATACTTAAAGTAGATGATTTAGGTGCTAGTTTTAACCACATGGTAACTTATCACGATTCCTGTTCTGCCCTACGTGAATATGGAATTAAAGACGAACCAAGACAACTTCTTTCCAAAGTAAAAGGCTTGAAATTAATTGAAATGGAGGAATCGGAAACTTGTTGTGGATTTGGTGGAACTTTTGCCATAAAGAATGCCTCGATATCAACAGCAATGGTTGATAAGAAGATTGAAAATGCAATAGCTACTGGTGCTGAATATATTATTAGTACAGAAGCATCTTGTCTTATGAATATCAATAGCTTTTGTCAAAAAAATAAGTTACCGATAAAAGGAATTCATTTGGCGGATATTCTAGCTTCTTTCTAAATAGACAATCAATCCACCATAAATAAAGAAAGCCACTCTCTCAAGTGGCTTTCTTTATTACTTATAATCTGAATATTACTTCTTAGATTTATTAAACAATTTACTGTAGAAAATTTTTCCAGTTGTATAGTCATAAAGGATTATTCTAGCCTTTAAGCTTACTGGAAGATAATCAATATAATCTGACTTAACATATTTAGTTGATTTCAAATCAGATACTTGGAATACGGTAAGTAGTTTCAACTTATCACGATTATTTTCCAAATACAAAGCATCTTCTTCGCTAAGAACCGGGATTTCAATAAATTTTTTCTTTTTAACAGGTACGGAAGCAAAAATCACTGTTTTATCATCGATGTTATCTGTGCTTCTAGGATTGTATTCAAAATCTGTTTCTTCAACCCAAACTGTATATATCTTGGTATCCATATCATATTTTGACAAGAATGTAACAGGTTGTTCTTTGTAAGCAATAGTATAATTCATCAAAAGCTCACCAGCTTTCTTCATAGTATCAATGCTTGCTTTATACTCTTCACTCATTTTATAAACAGCATATTTCAATTCGGAAGCATAATGTGGAGTCTTTACTCGGCTGTCCATGTAATCCCAATTTTTACTAACAATATAGTAAGGCTTAATCCCAGTTTCTGTACGGAAATTACTCCACCATGTATTATTAAACAACGGAACACTGTCTTTAATCTCTCTCACAGTAACATTATCTCTTGTCAACATTCCCATCAACTCTTTGTCACTTTTAATGTTTGCAACAGTACTTTCAGCACTTTTTAAAATAGCCTTATCACAACAAAGTCTTTGACATTTTTTTGCACAATCTTGCGCCGAAGCTCCTTGTGCAACAAGCATTAATAATAACACTTTAGCAATAAATAATTTTGCTTTCATAGATGATTTGATTATGGATTTAGTTTTTAATTGAATTCTATTTTTCACTACTGCAAATATAGTTTTTTAATTTTCACATCTACACATTTTCTTAAAAAATAAATCTGTGGAATTGAAGTTTATAATGACTTACATATTTTTATTCTTTCAATAATAACATAAAAACCAATCAGTTATAAAAAAACATTCTATTAATCAGAAAAAAAACTTATAAACAATGCACTTGTTCCATTTCTATGAATTCAAAAAGATTACATACCTTTACAAAACTTACTAAATATTAATTTAAATCATATAACTATGAAAACAAACGATGATTTGTTAGTCTTTGACGAAGACGAAGCTGTGAAATATATTCTGAACTTCATTCCTGCAGAATTCAAAAATAAGATTTCGGAAGATGATATTGATTATGTACTAGATATCATGTACGAGTTTTATGAAAAAAATGGATATATAGATGAGAATTCTACTGAAGAAGCTGATATTGATGAAGAAGATATGTCTGAATTTATCCTTGAATGTATAAAGAAAGATGAAGTTACAAATATCTCAGAAGAAGAACTTCAGATTATTCTTGAAGGAGAATTTGAATATGGTAAGTCCATTGGCGTTTATAAAGAAATAGAATAAAACTAAAGCCTCGTTACAAAGAAAAAGTGGAAACATGAACGCGTTATCCAAAAATAAAACATTGAAAACAGCTATTGTCATTTTGAATTATAACGGCAAACATTTTTTAGAGCAGTTTATTAAAAGTGTTGTTGATTTTTCTACTCTTCCCGATGTTTCTATTTATGTGGCTGATAATGCTTCTACAGATGATTCCGTTTCTTTTTTAAAAGAGAATTTTCCTCAAATCAAACTGATTATTTTAAATGAAAATTTCGGATATGCAGGTGGTTACAATAAAGCCTTATTGGAAGTTAATGCCGAATATTATATACTGCTAAACTCAGATGTAGAAGTAAGTGAGAATTGGATTGAACCCATTATTAAATACATGGATTCTCACCAAGAAGTTGTGGCTTGTCAGCCAAAGATATTAGCCTATCATGATAAAAAGCGATTTGAACATGCCGGTGCAGCAGGCGGCTTTATTGATAAATATGGTTACCCATTTTGTAGAGGTCGAGTACTAGGTAAAGCGGAACTTGATGAAGGTCAATACGATACTATTGAAGAAATCTTTTGGGCAAGTGGAGCCTGTTTGTTTATTCGAAAAAATGATTTCTGGGAGGTTGGTGGTTTTGATGCTAGTTTCTTTGCCCACATGGAAGAAATTGACCTATGCTGGCGACTAAAATCAAGAGGAAAACATATAGCATGTGTACCTGAAAGTGTAATATATCATGTTGGAGGAGGAACACTCACTGTTGAAAGTCCGAAAAAGACTTATCTCAATTACAGAAATAATCTATTAATGATATATAAGAATATAGCAACTTCCAAACTAAACAACGTTCTTTTAGTTCGTTGGTTTCTAGATTATTTATCCGCTCTTCAAATGTTTCTTGCAGGGAAAAAAGAAAATGCAAGAAATGTATTGAAAGCTCGACGAGATTTCAATAAAAAGAAAATAGTATATAAACATAGACGAAAAGAAAATTTGGAAAGTACTGTTGAGATGGAGCCTACAGGATTTTTGAATAAAAGTATTGTATTTAATTATTACATACTGAATAGAAAAAAATATACTGAGCTTATAAAATAAAAAAAATCCGAAAAGTTATACTTTTCGGATTTCGTGTAATTTCATTTCCCAGTTCCAGGCAGATTTAAGCGTATCTTCAACGCTAAGCTCTGCTTTCCATCCTAGAACTTTATTTGCTTTATCGGGGTTTGCCCATACTTTTTCGATATCTCCTTCTCTTCTTTCTACTATCTTAAAAGGAACTTTCACATTATTTACTTTCTCAAAAACATCTATCAGTTCCAAAACTGAAATCCCTTTACCGGTACCTATATTGAAATATTCCAGAGGCTCATCTTGTGTGCCTTCTAACATGCGTTTTACAGAAATAACATGCGCTTTAGCTAGATCAACTACATTTATATAGTCACGAATACAACTTCCATCTGGTGTATTATAATCATTTCCATATACACTTAACTCATCCCGAATACCTATAGCTGTTTGAGAAACATATGGCACCAAATTACTTGGAATACCAAGAGGTAATTCCCCTATTTCTGCAGACGGATGTGCTCCAATCGGATTGAAATAGCGTAGGATAATACTATTCATGGATGCTCCTGAATGGATAACATCACGAATTATTTCTTCACAGATTTGTTTAGTATTACCATAAGGAGAGGTAGCAGGTTTGGTTGGTGCATTTTCATCTACGGGAAGTGAATCCGGCTGACCATAAATAGTACACGAAGAAGAAAAAACAATATTTTGGACGCCATGAACAGGCATTAAATCCAATATATTCATCAAACCATTTACATTGTTGCGATAATATAGAATTGGTTTTTGTACAGACTCTCCTACTGCCTTACTTGCTGCAAAATGAATAATGGCTTTGATACCTTCATATTTGGCAAACAGATAGTCCAAACCTACATAATCGAGACAATCTAAATTCTCAAAATAAGGCCGGGTTCCGGTTATCTTTTCAATACCTGATAATGAATAGATAGAAGAATTTGATAAATTATCTATTACAATAACCTCATATCCTGCAAGTTGAAGTTCAACAACTGTATGCGATCCAATATAACCGGTTCCCCCGGTTACCAATATTCTTTCCTTCATTTTGTTATTTTTTCTCCCACAACTTTTTAGGATATGCTCCTTTACGATTCAATTCATTGATGCGCAGTATAACTAATGGTCTGTCTTCAATATAAGTTACTCCAAACCACTTAGAAGGAGTATCTAATACTTTGACCGTTGCTTTTTTAGTTTGAATTAAATCATTTACTACGGTAGGTATATAAAACTCTGATTTCGGATTTTGAGCATTTTTTGATAAGAACTCTTTAAAAAGAGCCATTGAATAATCAAAATAGTCCGGTGTAAAGCCCCACATATTCATAGATACATGAGTCCCTTCAGGTATTGTTTGTTGAATTGAATTTGCATCCTTAAACATGATTGAACCACCTTCTTTTTCAATCTTCTCGCGTTCAACGACTGAAGTTAAAAATCCATTTTCATCGGTTGAACATACACCTCTATTAACCACACCACTTTCTGACAAAGTATTTTCAATACGATAGCCTATCATGCAATAATCATTTTTCTTACCGGCAATGGATTTTAAATAATCCGCCAATATTTGAAACGATTCTGAACCATAAAAATCATCTGCATTAATAACTGCAAATGGTTCTTTAATTACATCCATACCCATCAACACAGCATGATTAGTTCCCCAAGGCTTTTCTCTCTGTATATTATATTCAAATCCTTCAGGAATTTTTTCTACTTCCTGAAAAACTATCTCAGTAGGAATTATTCCTTCGTATTTACTTATAACTTTCTCAATAAATTCCTTCTCAAAACTGCGTCGAATAACAAAAACTACTTTACCAAATCCGGCACGCAACGCATCATATATGGAATAATCCATAATAGTTTCGCCATTTGGACCCAATCCGTCCAATTGCTTTAATCCTCCATAACGGCTACCCATTCCGGCAGCCAATACAAATAATGTTGGGCTCATATATTAATTTAATTTTTAACTTTAAGAAGTCCGCAAAAATACAAAAAATACTCACTCCTTGAACATAAATAGTATTTAATTTAGGCCTTTTTATCAACAAAGAATTAGTTTAAGGGAGTTTGTGGATGTTCCGAGATTTATTATCTTTAGCCAACAAATAATCATTAGAAGTTAAAAATATCAACTCAAATTATAAATTTATGGATAACAATCAATTACTAAAAGATGTAACTAAGAAAGCACAAGTTTGGTTGACTGAAAACTATGATGCTGATACAAAAAAAGAGGTTCAACGATTGCTTGACAATGAAGACAAGACTGATTTGATCGAAGCTTTTTACAGAGATTTAGAGTTTGGAACCGGCGGTTTGCGTGGTATAATGGGTGTTGGTACTAATCGCATGAACATTTATACAGTAGGTGCTGCAACACAAGGACTAGCCAATTATTTGAAAAAACAATTTCCAACGATAGCTCAAATCTCGGTAGTGATTGGACACGATTGTCGTAACAATAGCCGCCTATTCTCTGAGATCTCAGCCGATATATTTTCTGCAAACGGTATCAAAGTATATCTATTTGAAGACCTTCGCCCAACACCGGAAGTTTCTTTTGCCATTCGTGAGCTTGGTTGCCAAAGCGGTATTATCCTTACTGCCAGCCATAATCCAAAAGAATATAACGGCTACAAAGCTTATTGGAACGATGGCGGTCAACTAGTACCTCCGCATGATGAAGATGTTATCAAAGAAGTAAACAAAATAACTTCCGTAGATGATATCAAATTTATAGGAAACAAAGCCTTAATTGAAAGTATAGGCGAAGCTATCGACAAGAAATACATTAATAAGATAAAAGGCATTACCCTTTCACCCGATTCTATTGCACAGAATAAGGACATGAAAATTGTGTACACCCCTATTCATGGTACCGGTGTAAAGATTATCCCTGCTTGCTTAAAAGAGTTTGGTTTCAATAATATTATAAATGTACCGGAACAAGATGTGGTAAGCGGCAATTTTCCTACAGTGGTCTCTCCTAACCCGGAAGAACCTGCTGCATTAAAAATGGCGGTAGAAAAAGCGATCGAAACAAATGCCGATTTAGTACTTGCTTCCGATCCTGATGCTGACCGTGTTGGTGTTGCCGTAAAAAATGACAAAGGCGAGTTTATCCTTATTAACGGTAACCAAACAGCAATGATGCTTATCTATTACCTGGCACGCCGCTGGAAAGAACTTGGCAAAGTAACCGGCAAGGAATATATGGTAAAAACCATTGTCACGACAGAAGTTATCAAAGAAATAGCCGAACGCAACGGCATTGAAATATTCGATGTATATACCGGATTTAAATGGATAGCCGCCGTGATGCGCGAAATGGAAGGCATTAAAACCTATATTGGCGGTGGCGAAGAAAGCTATGGCTTTCTTCCTGAGGATTTCGTTCGCGACAAAGATGCGGTTTCTACTTGCACCATGATAGCCGAAATGGCTGCTTGGGCAAAAGACAATGGCATGAGCGTATTTGAATTGCTTCAAAACATCTATGTAGAATATGGATTCTCCAAAGAAAAAGGCGTTTCTATTGTGAAAAAAGGAAAATCGGGAGCCGATGAGATTGCACAAATGATGACCAACTACCGCAGTAATCCACCAAAAGAAATCGCAGGTTCCAAAGTGGTATTATACAAAGACTTTATAGCACTTGTTGCCATTGATGGTGATGGAAAGAAAAGCAAACTCGATATGCCAGTAACAGCAGATGTATTACAGCTTTTCACCGCTGACGGCACCAAAATATCTATCCGCCCATCGGGAACGGAACCAAAAATCAAATTCTATATCGAAGTGCGTGGCGAATTGAAATCGGTAGCTGGTTATGATGCCGCCAATGCTGCAGCCGAAGAGAAAATCAATGCAGTGAGAGCTTCATTAGCTATTTAATCTCCAGATAATAACAAAAAAGAGAGTGCCCTTAGGCACTCTCTTTTTTGTTAAACCATATCTCTATAGAATTATTTTACCACTTCTATCACTATCTTTCCATTTACATGGCCGGTTTCACTATACTTGTGCGCCTCTTTAATATCGTCCAAACTAAACACGGCACTGATAACAGGTTTTATTTCCCCTCCATCAATCAATGCTGTCAACTCATTTAGTACCGCCACATTAGGACCGATAAATACAGAAGAACCTCTAACACCGTATTGTGCTGCTGTTTCAAGACTAGGATCACCGGCTATGGAAACCAAGATACCGCCTTTTTTAAGCACCTTCCACGATTTTTCCATAATATCGCCTCCCATCGTATCAAACACCACATCCACATCCGTGAGCAATTCGCTAAAATCCTGATTTCTATAATCAATCACTTCATTGGCACCAAGTGCTTTTACCAATTCAAAATTGGCTGCGGAAGTAGTACCTATTACTTTAGCCCCTTTAGCCTTAGCCAACTGTACGGCAAGCGTACCAACCCCACCCGATGCAGCATGAATCAATACTCTTTGACCATACTGAATATTGGCTGTGGTTATAAGCGATTCCCAAGCAGTAATGCCAGTCAAAGGAATGCAGGCCGCCTGATTGTGAGTCAATGATTTTGGCTTAAGTGCCACTTCGTTCGCCTTTACGGCTATAAATTCGGCATAGGTACCGTTTCGTTCAAAAGCAGGTCGGGAATAAACTTCATCGCCTATTTGTAAATTGTGAACTTCATTACCCCTTTTCATAACAACACCCGAAAAATCCCAACCTAGGATTAATGGCAATTTATGCACATTTCTTCCTTGCATATATCCTTCTCTCACTTTCCAGTCCACAGGATTGATGGAGGTGGCATATATCTTTACCAACACTTCATCTTCTCCTATTTCAGGAATTGGAATTTCGTCAATTTGGAGAACATCTGCATGTCCATATTCGTGTATTCTTACTGCTTTCATAACGGCTTATTTTATTAATAATAGATTATAATCTTAATAGCTACAAACTTATAACCATTTCACCCAATAGTTGTTATATCTTTTTTGAATAAAGTTACACAATTCACAGATTTTCAAAAGTATGACTTACATATGCAAAACAAAAAGACCTCGACAAATACTGTCAAGGTCTTTATTATTATAAGCATATTATTTTCATCCTACGGGAACTTCAAACTTCATATTACCCTTACTATGCCCAAAAGACACATTAAGCATAACGGTTCTTTCTTCGGTTGATGCTGACTTAGTGGGTGCATCCTCCGTTATTTTAAGTAAAGATGTAAGGTTGGCATACAAGGGGCTTAGTTTTTTCTCTTCCAATTCTATGGTAAAACTCATTGCCACGTCCGAGAACTTCTTAAAATCTACAATAAATCCATAATAATTGATTATTCGCTCCACTTCAGTAATCCCAAAGATGCGATCCAGGTTGCAGTAACCTGTCCAAAATAGTCTATTCATAGGGCTTATATTTTTATAATAGATATCAAGATTGTTTGCTATACAAATATATAAAAATATAAAGCGAATTGAAAATCATTAAGGGGTTAAAATTCAACAGCTCTCCCCTTATGGTAGATTTAGATGGGTTAATTCTTTACTACCATATATAAGGAAACAGTCTATATCGAGTCTTATTGGCATACGCAACATATCCATTAAGTTCATTTTTCAGTGTTTCATCCTCCAAATGTGTTCTAGTTAACGACAATAGAATTAAAACACATACAGGTATGATACTCCATAGAGAGCCGAATAATAAAGGGAAACCTATGGCTTGAATAACCGAACCCAAATAAGCAGGGTGTCTTACAAATTTGTAAAGACCCGTATCACAAACCGAATGCCCCCTTTCTGTTTGAATCCTCACCGTACTTGAAAAGAATTTATTTTGCTTTTGTGCAATCAAGAAAAGTAGTTGTCCCAACGAAGTTAATACAATACCAAGCACATAAAGGCTCCAATGAAAATCGGGCGACCAATGAAAACGACCGGAATCCAAACCGCCTACTATAAACATGCTTATAGTGGCTAAGAACGATAGTCCTAAAATCAATTTATCCCAATTCTTCACCCCCTCACCCGGTTTTGAACGCTCTTCCATTAAATCGGAGTCTAAGCGTAATGCTGTATAATTTAAGGTAAGCATAAACAACCCAAGGAATAAATAAACTAATCCCTGCCAATAAAAGAAACGACCGGCACTAATAAATATTACTGTAAAGAAAAGTACGGTACCCAATGCTTGTTTAATAAAAAGTCCTGCTTTCATATTTTTATAAAGTTTATAGGTCAATTACTTTCAAAATTAGCGCACCAAACTGGTCTCTTGCTGCCGGACAATTGAATTATGTCGCTACATAATTATATAATTGCACCAACGAAAGATTAGCGTGGTAGCTGAGCGACCTCCCCTAACCCCTCCACAGGAGGGGGAAAGTCTCTCCTGTGGAGAGATTTAGAGAGGTCTATATTTTCTCTCCACTCGCTGCCGCACGACTGAATAGTGTGGCCAGATTAATCATATTATTGCACACGCGAAAGATTCACGCGGTAGCTGAGTTGTGATGCAGAGCTCCATCCTCTTATAGATACTGTCTATATTCAGCAATTTTAGCTTCCAATCTCTCAGCTAAATACACATTCCCATCTTTCATCTCATTCAAGATAACTTGGGATTGTGCCTGATATTTCAATCGCTTTTTGGCATCCCAATGCGAAGGTGGTGCTTGTAGGTTAGTAATTCTATCAGCCAACTTCACTGCCCAAACCTCTTTGGGTTGCATTTTAATACGCGACAGACTATCAATCATGCGCTCTGCTTTAGGGATTTCATCATTTTTTGTAAGAGCCATCACTCCTTTTGCTACCTCCACACCAAAAATTTCTACAAGTTCTTCGAAACTTGTATCGCTATCTTCTATGGTGTCATGAAGCAAAGCTACGGGCACTGCAAAGGATAGATTGAAATTCTCTGTTTTTAAAGATGCCAGCATTACCTCCATAGCAACATTGCATACATGTACCAAGTAAGGCAAATCCGTGCCGGGCAAAGTATGCCCCAAATGCTTGGATGCGGCAAACTTTATGGCTTTTTGATATAACGTTTGTATTTCCATTTTTTTACCTTTTTTTTTAATTACTAAATTAATTTTCAAAATTCCTTGTTGCCGCACGATTGCATCGTGTGTCTACAGCATTATATTTTACCACACGCGAAGTATTCACATAGTAGCAGGTAACTCCGGCGGAGTTTTATATCTATAGAAAGCAATTGTAGTATGCCGGTTCGACCCCATCCGGGGTCGCATATAATAATCCTTTTTTTATCTATAAATATATGACCTTGCTGAGGACAAGAAAACTAAATTTAGAGCGACCTCCCCCAACCCCCTCCAAAGGAGGGGGAAAGTCTCTCCTTTGGAGAAATTTAGAGAGGTCTGTATTCTCTCTTCCCCTTTACTGCACCTCTAATCTTACACTCAACTTGTATATCTAAAAAGTGGACTTCCTAACATTTGCCGTATAAAAAGTTAAGCAACATTTTTATTAAATTTATCACACTCATTGTTAAACTCGTCTATTGTTAGATTTCCTAAAACAGAATGCCTTCTTTT
>Ga0265338_10001619_pt1 | contig 36035 bp, 61 predicted proteins | sample 42126metaG_FD_193579 | JGI IMG/M metagenome (GOLD analysis project Ga0265338, IMG submission 193579) | Rhizosphere microbial communities from Carex aquatilis grown in University of Washington, Seatle, WA, United States - 4-21-26 metaG | ecosystem: Host-associated > Plants > Roots > Rhizosphere...
CTTCTTGTTCTTCTTGAAGCTATGGATGGTCGCATAGAAAACAGCCGGCGTCATGTTGAACCGGGAGACAGCCTGGGCGCAGGTGATCCCCTTGCCGGACTCGAGGGCCTTCACGATACGGGTAGTCCTTGTTTTTTGGGTCTTCACGATATTTCCTTTCAGGAGTTCTGGTTAACGGTGAGATCAGCCCAGTCGAGCCAATCGATTTCCTCAGGGGAGAGGACACCACCCTCCCTGACCCTGAGAACGAGTTCCCGACGAACCCGTTCTATGACGGTTTTCCCTTGTCCCTTTGTCGGAAGGGTGTAGATATGCTGTACTTGCTGCATCAGTCGCCTCTTCGGACGATCTCATCACGATCGTCACGATAAATAAGGCGTTCCTGAGTGAACACAACTATTTTCATGCGTCATGAACGGGTGAAACCTTGAGCCTATCAGAGCGTCAGCCTACGAACCCAAACTTCCTGTCGCCTCTAGGGTTTCGTTTCACCCTCCGCAAGCTCCCGAACTTCGACTGGTTCGTGCAGAGCTGCAACCTTCCAGGCTTCAACCTGGGTGACACCAACCAGATAAAGAATCCCTTCTCCACCCTCATCACTGCAGGTGACCACATGACGTGGGAACCGCTGCAGATGTCGTTCAAGGTCGACGAGGACATGCAGTCATGGCGGGAGATCTTCGACTGGATCACCGCCCTCGGTAGGCCGGAAGACGACGTAGCTATCTCACAGTTGCTCAGGGCAAAACCTGGTGAAGCCAACACGGAGATGAGTGACGCCTCCCTCGTCATCATGAACAACTCCGGGGTTCCGAACCTAAAGATGGATTTCTACGACGTCATCCCCTCGGGACTCGGGGGTCTCCAGTTCAGCACCACGCAGACTGATGTCCTGTACATGACGTGCACGGCACGTTTCCGGTACCGCTCGTATAGATACACGAAGCTCTGAGGCTGTTATACGATGAACGTTGAGGAACTCCAGGCGGAGTGGGAGAAGGATTCCATCCTGAACCCAACCGAGCTCTCATCTGAGAGCCTAAGGATCCCCCAGCTCCATGCCAAGTACCTGAGGGAACACACCAACGCAAGGCTGCTGCTCCGGAAACACGAGAAGGACTTCCGTGAAGTCTACCAGATCATGCATGACTACTACTCAGGAGTGTTGACACCGGAACAGCTGAGAGCTATCGGTAGGAACCCCTACCCCAAGACCGTACTGAGGGCAGACGTCCGTGACCACGCCGAGGCGGACCCGAAAGTGGAGGAGATCCGCCTCAAGATCGAGTACCAGAAGGAGAAGGTCCTGATGCTCGAGAAGATCCTGGACTCGGTATCGAAGCGTGGGTACCAGATAAAGAACGCCATCGACTGGCAACGATTCATGGCCGGTTCATGACGGACCGGGTCGTCGTCCACCCTTCAGACGCCAACTTCGTCTTCGTCGAGGCGCCACCCCATGTCTTCCGAGAGATACAGGACACCTTCACCGTCTATGCCCCAGGTTACAAGTTTTCTCCTCTGTTCAAGCAGGGGTTCTGGGACGGCAAGATACGGTACCTCCAGAGTGACGGTAGGATCTACAAGGGCCTGATGAAACGTGTGGAGGACTTCTGTCTTGAATCTGGATATGAGTACCACAGTCTGGTTCCGAAACCAGACGAAACATTCACGGTAGCTGATGCCAGGGCCTTCGCGGAGAAACTAAACCTTCCGTTCAAGCCTGATGACTTCCAGGTAGAGGCCGTCTCACACGCCGTTGAGGAACAGAGAAGTCTCCTCGTTTCTCCTACGGCTTCAGGCAAGAGCCTCATAGCCTACATGATCGCCAGACACTATGACGCCAACACCCTGATAGTCGTCCCAACGGTCTCCCTCGTCAGTCAGATGGCGAAGGACATCAGATCGTATGGATACTCTGATGGGATCCACGAGATACGCGCTGGTCAGAGCAAGGATTCGGTCGACAAAATTACGATCGCAACGTGGCAATCTGTGTACAAGATGGACGAGAGTTGGTACACAAGGATCGCCGCTGTGATCGGCGACGAGGCGCATCTGTTCAAGGCCAAGTCGTTAGTCAAGGTCATGGGGAACCTCCCTCACTGCGATCTCCGTTTCGGCCTCACCGGAAGCCTGGACGGTACGGAAACTGGGCAGCTCCTCGTGGAGGGTCTTTTCGGACCTGTCTTCACGGTAGCGAAGACGATGGACCTCGTTGAATCCGGAAGGATCTCGGAGTTCACGATCGACGCCGTAAGGCTTACCTACTCAGACTCGGTGAGGAAGTACTTCACGAAACAGAAGGACAAACCGAAGAAGACATACGCCGAGGAGATGAAGTTCTTCTCACAGTATGAAACCAGAAACAAGTTCCTCAGGCAGCTATCGCTATCCCTGGGTGGGGCAACCCTCCTCCTCTTCCACACGATAGAGCACGGTAAGAAGCTCTATGAGGACATCAGGAAGCACACGGATCGTCCGGTCTTCTTGGTACATGGGGCGGTCGAAGCTGAAGATAGGGAAAAGGTCAGGGAATCCGTCGCCAGGGGGGATGAACCCATCGCGATAGCGTCTTTCGGGACGTTCTCGACAGGCATCGATATGCCGAACCTAAGGAATTTAATCCTGGGTGCCGGAGTCGGCAAGAGCCGGGTGCGAGTCCTCCAGTCCATAGGACGGACCATCAGGAAGCACCACGGGAAGACCGTGGCGAGGATCATAGACGTCGGCGACGACGCAGGTCTGAAGGGTGGGATGAACCACTCCCTCAGTCATTTCAACCAGAGGCTATCCTTGTACGCCAGGGAAGGCTTCAGGTATCGAATCCACGACGTAAAGATAGGAGAGCCAACGTGACCAAAGAAGAAGAAAAAAAGCCGGTCGTCGTTTTCCGCATGACCGACGGGTCCGACCTGATAGGCACTCTCGATCGGATAGTAATGGCTAACGACACCTTCGTCATCGGTAACCCGCTCTCCGTCATCTCTGGCTACAGCCAGGAGCACGACTCCAAGTATTTCTATTTCGAGCCGGCGTTGCCTCTGTCAGACGACACCGTGATCGTCGTCGACCAGAGCAAGGTCGTCTTCAGGGTTCCGGTCAGGGCCGACATCGCCAAGGCCTACGAGGACTTCCTGGGACACCAGGACAACGACGGCAAAGCCAAACCGCTGGCTGAAGCCATGCAGGAAACCATCGAGGAGCTATCAGCTCAGCTCCTCGGAAAGCGCACGATCCACTAGGAAGAGACACCATGGCATCCAGAAAAAGAGACGTCCACTACGTGGACAACGCGGAGTTCTACCAGGCTCTCATCGACTACAGGAAGCAATGCAAGGAAGCAGAAGCCGCGGGGAAACCAAAACCTCGAGTATCATCCTACATCGGATCCTGCATCATGAAGATCGCAGAGAAGTTCTCGCACCGCCCAAATTTCATCGGGTACTCGTATAGGGACGAGATGGTGGCCGACGCCATCGACAACTGCATCGCCTACGGCGTTGAGAAGTTCGACCCGGAGAAGAGCAACAAGCCGTTCTCGTACTTCACCCAGATCACCTTCAACGCCTTCCGTCTCCGTATCCAGAAGGAGAAGAAACAGCAGTACATCAAGTACAAGAGCCTCGAGGTGGCCTCGACGAACGGGGACCTCGTGGAACATGCCGCATACGAGGAGAACTCCGGCGGTGGGGGAGTATCCAGGTCCAACGACGGCAACGCCATCAGGTCGTTCGTCGAGAACGCCCAGCGCTTCGTCGGCACGTACGAGGAGAGCATGGAGAACAGGAAACAGAAGAGGAAAGGCGGCCTGGAGGCCTTCATAGATACCGACGGAACCCCCTCGGTGATCCCCACTGAGAAGAAAAGACGGTTCGGAAGGAAGAAGGCGTCATGAACGCGAACGCAGTACCGCCGTGGCTCGAGGACATGGTGAACAAGATGCACAGGAGGTCGGAACCTCAGTACGTTCGAGAGAACGTCAGGGCCACTCTCCTCAACATCCAGGACTACCTCAGGGAGAACCTGGAACAGCATGACCGCAACCAGAAGTTGCGGAGATAGCGCATGCACCTCGACAAGAACGAACCGAATGAATGGAAAGCGGCTCTCGTCATCTGTGGGATCTTCCTGTCTATCCCTGTCGCCTTATTCCTGGCATCATTTCTTTGAAATGAACCGAGTCTGGAACGTCAGGGATCCTGACTGCCCGTTAGACGCCGTCTACGTCGGCAGGGGAACGCCTTATGGAAACCCGTTTCGTATCGGTGACCCCATGACGGAAGAACACTCGCTCCTGCTCTATGGCCGTAGAGTATTGGACGGAAGACCTATGACACGGAATGAGGTGATCTCCCTCTACGACCTGCTAGTTATCCCATCTCTCGACGTGTCTGGGTTGGTGGGAAAGGACGTGAAGTGTCACTGTAAACCCCTTCGATGCCATGGAGACCTCCTTGTCCAGAAGGCCTTTCCTGGTCTCAACCATTTCCTTGATTGATTCCGTACCCTATACATGTGACGGCGGGGTGGATAGGCATGTTCTCCTATGTATAGCTAGTTATGTGACGCAGGGGGTAGGCCCTGCTGCAGATAAGTTGTATGCCGATCAACTATTTTCTCGTCTCGTAAGGAGTTCCTTCATGAAGGTCGCACTGATCACAGACCAGCATTTCGGTGCGCGAGGCGACAGCCCCCAGATAGCAGACCACCAGGAGAAGTTCTATAGGGAGGTCTTCTTCCCGTACCTGGATGCCAACGGTATCCACGACGTGGTGGACCTGGGTGACACCTTCGACAGGAGGAAGTACACGAACCACCTGTCCCTGGACAGAGCTAAGAAGATGTTCTTCGACCCCATCCTGGAGAGGGAGATCAACCTGACGATCATCGTCGGAAACCACGACATCTACCACAAGGACAGGCTCGACCCGAACTCCGTCGAGTTGTTCCTGGCTGGGAACTACAACTTCAACATCGTCACCGAACCCTACGAGACGACGTTCGGAGCCGAGACCGTGATCCTCATGCCGTGGATATGTGACTCCAATCGCAAGAAGGCGTACGAGCTCATGGAGCGGTCCAAGGCGCAGGTGCTCTTCGGCCACCTGGAGCTGAAGGGGTTCGAGATGTACCGAGGCCTCCCTCAGGAGAACGGCGACGACCCCCTCGACTTCCAGAAGTTCGCCCTGGTGTGTTCCGGCCACTACCACCACAAGTCCACGTACGGGAACATCAACTACCTAGGATGCCCATACGAGATGACTTGGTCAGACTGGGACGACCAGAAGGGATTCCACGTCTTCGACACGGAGACGAGGTCCATCGAGTTCGTCCCTAACCCCTACCGCCTCCACCACAAGCTCGAGTGGACCGGTCTGTCTGCAGACTTCGTCGGCTCGTATGGAAACTATGACCTCAAGGACCTCGAGGGGGCTTTTGTCAAGGTCGTCGTGCGAGAGCGTGGCGACGAAGGTGTTTTCGACGAATTCCTCAAGGCCGCCGAGGATATAGCTGAGAACGTGCAGGTGATCGACGGGCTCGAGAAGACGGAGCTGAAGGAGAACGAGGAGGCATTGGAATCAGAAGACACGCTCTCGCTCGTTCGCCGATACATAGACCAGCAGGACCTCGGTGCTCCGTCAGAAGCCGTGTACGGTCTCGTTCGTGATCTCTACGAAGAAGCCTCCCAAGGGTAGAAATGCTCCTCATCAAGACAGCTCGATGGATGAACTTCCTCTCCACGGGCAACTATTGGAACGAGCTTCGGCTCGACACCCACCCGACAACCCTTATCGTAGGGTTGAACGGAGGTGGAAAGTCCACGTTCCTAGACGCGGTCTCCTTCGCTCTCTACGGCAAACCGTTCCGAAACGTTACCAAGAACCAGCTCGTCAATTCCATCAACCAGAAAGGTGCGATGGTGGAGATCGAGTTCCATAAGGAAGGGCACGAGTACCTGGTGCGTCGAGGCATCAAGCCAGGTGTCTTCGAGATCTATCGGGACGGCGTCCTCATACCTCAGGACGCGTCCGTGAAGGACTACCAAGAGATCCTGGAGAGAGACGTCCTCAGGATGGACCACCGCTCCTTCTGCCAGGTCGTCACCCTCGGTTCCGCCTCCTTCGTCCCGTTCATGCAGCTACCTGCCGGGCACCGTCGAGAGTTCGTCGAGGACCTGCTCGACATCCGTGTGTTCTCCTCGATGGCGAAGGTCCTGAAGTCGAGGATGGACGACAACAAGACAGAACTCCTCTCCAAGAAGAAGGATCTCGACAACTCCGTGTCTTTCCTAGAGGCCTCTACCTCTGACTATAACAGGGTCCTTGAGAAGAACCAGAAGGCAAGATCTGACAACGCCGCCGAAGTCGCTCGGTTGAAGGGTGAGCTGAAGGCCCTCAAGGATGAGTACGAGACGTCACTCACCAAGGAGAAGGAACTCCGAGAAGCCATCTCAGATTCCGAGGACGTCTTATCCAGAAGGGACGCGGCCATCAAGGAGTTGGCCGGGCTCGAGCACAGAGAGAGGGACCTCAGTTCAGAGAGCCATTTCCTAGAGAGCGGGGAGGTCTGCCCGACCTGTAGACAAGGGATCGACCCGAGCCATGCCGTCGATCGGATGAGGGAACTCCTCCCGACCTACGAGGAGGTAACCGTCGGTATAGCTGAGATGAAGTTGATCATCAAGGAATGCGACGACAGGATCGACTCCATCCAGTCCCTCAGCAATGAGGCGAATTCCTGGGTCCAGAAGAAATATATCGCAATGGTCAAGGCAGAGGAGACCTCCAAGGCCATCTCAGCTCTCCAGAAACCAGACCCATCCATAGACGAGGAGACGATCCTTGCGGATCGAATGAAGGGACAGGAAATTAAAACGAACCTCCTGAAGGAGGAGGTTTCTGGCCTCGTTGAGAAACGCAAGGTCATGGACTCCGCCTCAGTCCTCCTGAAAGATGGCGGCATCAAGACCCACATCGTTAGGCAGTACGTTCCTCTCATAAACCGACTCGTCAACCGGTACCTCACCGACATGGACTTCTTCGTCCAGTTCGAACTAGACGAGGAGTTCAACGAGAGCATCAAGAGCCGATTTCGTGACGTCTTCTCCTACGCCTCGTTCTCAGAGGGCGAGAAGCTCCGCATCGACTTGGCCCTTCTGTTCACGTGGAGAGACATCGCCAAGATAAGGAACTCGGCGTCTTGTAACCTCCTCGTCATGGATGAGATCCTTGACTCCAGTCTTGATTCCGGAGGCATCGAGGAACTCATAAAGGTCTTGAAGCACGTGACGCAAGGCACCAACACGTTCATCATCTCGCATCGTGGTGATCAACTCGTCGATAAGTTCAACGAGGTCGTTCGTTTCAAGAAGGACGGTTACTTCTCAAGGAGGGTTGAGTGAAAGACGGCGACTTCGAGTTTAGATCAGCATCCCTCCTGGGGAACATCACCACCTACCTGTGGCCTAGGTGGGACAAGGAGTGCTTCGATCATATCGCCAACGACTTCAACGATTTCATGCCTAGGGTCTTGGACAGGGTAAACCGTAAGGGCATCTGTGTCCAGGCGGGCGGCAACGCCGGAATGTACCCCATCGCCCTTGCAGATTTCTTTCAGGAAGTCCATACGTTCGAAGCAAACAGGGTTCTCCTGGAACTCCTCGTAGAGAACAAAGAACGCCTCTCGGCGGATAACGTCTATGTGCATAAAGGTGTCCTCTGGAACAGGGACGGTGCTGAGATAGCGCTATACAGCGACCGTCCCCAGAACACAGGCATGTACCTGACCCGTGAGCCCACAGAGATCATGAAGAGCTTCGAGTTGGATCGTCTGACGACTTCCACGATAGATTCCCTTGGCCTCAAGGGCTGTGATTTCATCCAACTTGACATCGAAGGTGCCGAGTACGAGGCGATGGTCGGTGCTAAGGAAACCGTCATGAACTACCGACCGGTTGTCCTACTGGAACAGTCCTGGAAGATCAAGGAACTAGAAGCCCTCATGGATGGGTATGGATATGACCAGGTAGAAGGCCACAAGGCCGATCGTCTCTACATCCCGAGATGAGGTACAGGATCGTATACTCCGTGCTCGTAGGGTCCGAGCCGGCGCGCATAAACTATCTAGTCTGGAACGTGGATGCAAAGAACCACCTGGACGCCATCACGGACTTTCGCAGAAATTTTCCTAACCAGAAGATGGAGTCGATCGTCAACGTGACGGCAGATAAGATCGTCTGGGATGCTTCCAACTTGGGACGTGAACTCTACCCCAACAAGGAATTGAAGGACTCAGTTGTCCTCGGCTTTAAGAAAAAGGAAACGAAGAACGATGAGTAGCTTGGAACAGACAAACGCCAAGGAAGAACTCCGAAGCATCGTCGAGCGCGTTGAACGCCTCGAAGAGGAGAAGGCTGGGTTGACCGCTGACATCAGTGAGGTCTACAAGGAGGCCAAGGGTCGTGGTTACGACGTCCCGACGCTGAAGACCGTGGTCCGCCTGCGCAAGCTTACCAGCGCCGAGCGCCAGGAAAAAGACGCCCTCCTCGACACGTACCTCTCCAACATCGGGATGACGTAGATGAAGCTCTGCATCGCAGGGTCGAGGCCTCCGAAGAACCCCTTCGAGGAAGCTAGGTGGCAGGCCAAGGTATGGCATGCGATGCAGAAGCACATGCCGTTCCTGGAACCGCACGTGACGGAAGTCGTGTCCGGAAAAGCCAGAGGCGCCGACCAACTCGGCGAGCAGTGGGCATTCTCCAAGGGGGTTCCCATCAAGGACTTCAAGCCTGACTGGGTCAACCATCCCCACGACGCCCCCTTTCTCAGGAACATAGATATGGCGAACTATGCCGATGCAGCCGTTATTTTCTGGGACGGAAAATCAACAGGATCAACACACATGAGGGAACAGATGGAGAAACGCGGTAAGCCGTGCTTCGTCGTTCTCGTCGAGAAGGAAGAACACACGCATGGACTTCAAGCTCACGCCTGAAGAAGTAAAGGCCCTCAGGTCCATCCAGGACAAGTGCTACGGCGTCGCCGTCGCTCGTGGATGGCATACGAAGCCGAGGGACTTCGGAACACTCGTTGCCCTCTGTCACTCGGAACTCTCCGAAGCGTTGGAGGGGGAACGCACTGGGTCCAACGACAAACACCTGCCGCATCGCCGAAGCGCCGAGGTTGAGTTGGTCGATACCCTCATTCGAATCTTTGACCTAGCCGGCCGAGAAGGCTACGACCTAGGCGGAGCCTTCGTCGAGAAGCATGACTACAACATGGTTCGTGCAGATCACAGCATCGAGAACCGAATGGCGCCTGGCGGGAAGGTATTCTGATGGCCTTGGACCTGGTAGCATACGACGACCCCATCCTCTACACCCCGGCGAAGCCGTTTGACTTCTCCCAACATACCTCCGACTCCATCAGGGAGATGGTCGAGGGGATGACGAGGGTCATGCAGAAGAAGGGCGGTATCGGTCTCTCGGCCTGCCAAGTTGGCCTGCCACATCGGATGTTCATCATGAACTCCGATCCCATCACGGCGGTCTTCAATCCTCGTATCTCAGCTGTGCTCGGTGATGAGACAGAAGTAGACGTCATGGATGAGGGATGCCTCTCGTACCCCGGGTTCTACATGAAGGTCGCCAGACCGAAGAAGATCAGGGTCACTTACCAGGACCACAACGGTGAGAACTTCACTCGGGTCTTCGTGGATATGACGGCTCGCGTCTTCCAGCATGAGATGGCTCACCTCGACGGAAAGGCCTTCTTCGCGGGTTCATCGCGTCTCAAGTTGAAGATGGCGGCAGATAGGTCCAGGAAGAAGTTCCGCAGGAACTACGAACTCAACAAACTCATGAAGAGGGCCGAACAACATGTCTCATGATTGGGTTCGAGACATCAACGGGATGCACCAGCACTACTCGTTCCACGAGCAGGTTGATCGGTTGCCCCCTGAGAAACTACTGGAGCTCTTGAAGTTCAGATCGAAGTTCCTCAGGGAAGAACTCAATGAGCTTGATAAGGCCATCGACGAAGGTGATGCCGAAGGCGTCGTTGACGCCCTGATAGACCTCGAGGTCGTCGCCATCGGCACGGCCGATCTCTTCCACATCGACCAGTACAAGGCCTGGAACGCCGTGCTCCGGGCCAACCTGGGTAAGGCTCTGGGGGTCAAGCCAGGCCGCCCGAACCCCTTCGGTTTCCCAGATCTGATCAAGCCGGAAGGCTGGAAAGCTCCGACCCATGCCGGAAACCATGGGCTCGTCGCAGTAGCACTGGAGAAGAAACAATGACAGCGTGGCTCCTCGCCATCTGGCTCTGGGGCAGCAGCTCAAGCCCAAACGTCATCACCGTTCCAGGCATCCAGTCCTACGGTGACTGCGAGTGGTTGGCGCACAGGATCGCCCATGACCAAAGCAGGAACACGGCCGTCGCTCCTGAGATCTATTGCACCCCCTACAAGACGGTGGCTAAGTGATGGGGTTCTTCCGAACGAAGCCAGTCGTCATCGAAGCCATCAGGTGGATGGGAGGTGACTACGAGATCTTGACCGTGTTTTGCGGGAGGAACTGGAGCAGGGCTGACGCCGTCGACGAAGTCGGACCTCCCAACGATCCGGAAGGGGTCGTCGTCTACAACCCTCTTGAGTCCCAGTGGCTCAACGTTCCAGTCGGACACTGGATAATCCGTGGCATCAGGGGAGAACTCTACCCCTGCGATCCAGACGTCTTCAATAAGACATACGAGATCGTCGAGTGAGCCACGACCGAGGTTGTTACTGCGGCCTCGACCGAGGCGAATACGACGACTGCAGGAAGAAGACCTGCGCAAGGAGATCATGGGCAACTTCGCAAGGGCACAAGGTGGTACCAAACGTGAGGGCGGTCGAAAGAAAAACGACTACTACCCCACTCCGCCGTTCGCAACGTACGCCCTCCTACACTCGACTTACGTCCCTCGACGAGTTATAGAGCCAGCTGCGGGTCGGGGATGGATGGCCAGGGAGCTGGCAGATTCCGGAAGGGAAGTCGTAGCTTCGGACCTCTTCGAATATAAAGTCCCACTTTTTCCGGTTCAGTTCGGTGTAGACTTCCTTAAGTCCCAAAAACTCCCAGACGTAGACGGGCTCGTGACGAACCCTCCCTATGCAAAGGGGATGGCACAAACCTTCATCGAGAAAGCCATCTCAGACGGGTACGACACTTCTGCATTCCTCTGCAGGTTCAGTCTCGCCGAGAGTGAGCAGCGCCTGAAGCTCTTCAAGGAAAGGCCGCCGGCGGAGGTACACGTCTTCTCTGGAAGGATGTCCTGTGACGAGGACTATTTCGATGACCCCCTCCGGGGGATGATCACCTTCGCCTGGTGGGTCTGGCGGGAAGAATCCTCCGCCGACACGAAGCTCAAGTGGATCGACAGCAAAGCCATGTACGAGAGGTGGAAACTTGACGTTGCCGCTAGAGGTCCGTAAGGACCGTCTGAAGCTGATGAAGCCCATCCTGGAGGAGACCTTCATCATCGACAAGAAGCTGATGGAAGACCACCGAGATCGGATGGCGGCTTCTATCTACGCCCGTTCTTGGACTCGACATAACAGAACCCTCGATGAGGTCAAGAAGTCGGTAAACCTCACGGCGGTGGAATTCGCCGTCGCCCAATATCCAGGATGGATGATGAACCCCATGGACTACGAGTCCAAGGACAAGTCCACGTGGGCGTTCGACTGCCTTTCCGATACCGGCCTCACTATGGAGTGCAAGCGCTGGAAAAGGAACTACGGGATGCTGAACTTCCAGAAGAAGAACTTCGAGACGTTCCTGGACCACGCAGAGGAATGGGTCGACTTTCTCTTCTCGGCTGAAGTAGAGGAAGACGATTCCATAGCCGTCGTTCGGCCACGCCTCATCTGCGACGCCCCTTCCTTCCACTCATACATAGGTCCATCGAGGTTCGATAACTTCAAGACTGGTGACGAGTACGTCTACAACGACCTCAAGGCCGTTCGAGACGGTCTTGCCTATACCAAAAAGAACCCCAAGAAGAAAAGGTAAAAGTTCATGCCAGTGAAAGACACGAAGACGGCTCTCACCAACCCCCGTGAGAGCGTGAAGGTCTTGGAGGAATGCATCGACGTCCAGATCAGGAAGAGCAACGACTACCAGAACCCAAGCTCCAGGGTCAAACAGGCTGACTACTACACCCACGGAATCGACACGATCCTGGACATCATGAAGGGGAAACTCCTTCGCCTGTACTCCGTGAGTGAAGCCATGGCGAACGATCCGGACTACCAGCCGAACTTCGAAAGCCTCGAGGACTCCTTCAAGGATTTGATCAACTACGCCAGTTTCGGTGTCTCCTACCTCAGGGGCAAGATCCCTGGACAGGACATCGATCGTGACTTTCTGAACAGGAAGAAAGGATGATTCCACAGCTCTCGAACTCCGAGCTCGCCGTTCTCTACGTCGCCGGCTCCGTCATCTACTTCGTTTCATCTCTGATATGGTTCTACGTCACTAGAAAATGGGAGAGGTTGAACCAATGAAAGACTTTTCTGTATCCGACGTCAGGTCGTACATGTCGGATGCTCTGAGCTTCGAGGAGTTCGTCATCGACAAGACCGGAGTGAAGATGGTTGAATTCATCGGCGCCTCGTTCTTCGCCGATAAGCCAACCATCTTCGGTGAGGTCAACCACGACTACGCAGAGAGGGAGATCCAATGGTACCTCTCCCAATCCCTGAACGTCAACGACATCCCTGGAAAGGTTCCGGAGATATGGAAGAAAGTCGCGACCCCGTCTGGTGAGATCAACTCGAACTACGGGTGGTGCGTCTTCTCCGACGGTAACTTCACCCAGGCAGAGAAGGTCGTCACCGAGCTTAAGAAGCACCCGTTCTCTCGTCGAGCCGTGATGATCTACACTCGTCCAAGGATGTGGTTCGACTACGATCGCGATGGGATGTCGGACTTCATGTGCACCAACGCCGTGCAGTACCTAGTCCGAAACGGAAAGGTCTGGGCAGTGGTGCAGATGAGGTCGAACGATTCTGTCTTCGGATATAAGAACGATCGTCACTGGCAGGACTTCATGTTGAAATGGGTCGCCGAACACCTCAACCTTCCCGCCGGCGGTATCCATTGGCAGGTCGGAAGCCTCCACGTCTACGAACGCCACTTCTACCTGGTGGATCACTTCTCAAAGACTGGAGAAACAACGATCTCCAAGGCTGAATATAACCTCCTGTACCCCCATTCTCCCTGGGCTGATCGATGACGAACTGGGACCAGCGCTGGCTGGATGCCGCCAAGTTCTACTCCGGATGGAGCAAAGACCCGTCTACCCAGGTCGGAGCCATAGCCGTCAGGGATAACGACGAGCTCTCCAAGGGCTGGAATGGGTTCCCCAGGGGCCTGGCTGATACCCAGGAAAGGCTCGGGGACAGGAACCTCAAGCTCAGGCTGATCGTACACGCCGAGGCCAACTGCATCTACAATGCTGGCCGCAAGGGGGTGTCACTCCTGGGTTCCACGATGTATATCCACGGGCTACACGTCTGTTCCGAGTGCGCCAAGGCCTGCGTCCAGGCCGGGGTGAAAAAGGTCGTCATGCGGTACAGGGAAATGGACTACCAGCGCTGGGCTGAGTCCTGCAACCTGGCTCAAGACATCTTCACCGAGGCAGGTGTGGATTGGGACAGCGAACTCATCGAGGACAACACATGACTACCCAAGTTTTGATCATCAATAAGGGTCCTAAAACCGTCTACGTCGAAGGCGCCAATCGTACGGTACTCAAGCCCTACGAAGAAGCGACTTTGCACGTCTGGAAAGATGGCGAGCTCCGCATCGGAGAAGTCGAGGAGCTTACTTCAGAAGAAGTCGACCGTCTTTCGGCTGAAACTGAAAACCCCACGCTGAAATGAGCTCCCAGGCATACAAGGAAGGACATGACGCCTTCGTTCTCCTCGTCTCCACCGGTGATCTCAAGGAGAACCCATACTCATCCCTGCTCAAATCTTCCCACAAGAAGTGGAATGAGGGGTACTGGAACGCCATGTACGAGTGGAAGCAACGGCTTACGCCGAACGACATCCATCTCATAGTCCATGCCCTGATGGAGAACGGGTCTTCCCTCTCTTGGCATGAGGAGCACGTAGGATGACGGACACCGTAGTCTTCGGGATGGCACCGTCTTGGTTGAAGAAGGGCGGTCTCTGCAAGAGCCTGGTTCGACTGGCCGAGTGGGCTGAGAAGGTGGGACTCGTCAAGTACGAGTTCCACAACGTCATCCAGCATCCCATCGATTCACCGAAGTTCGCCATGGTGGACCAGGAGTTCGTGCTGAGGCAGGCTGAAGGGAAGACTAAGATAGTCGCCCTTGGTTCATTCGTCTCGGATACCTTGAGGCGACTCGGCATACCTCACCACAGGATCTCGCATCCCTCGGCGAGGAACAGGCAGTTCAACGATCCAACCCACGAGTCCAGGATGCTCGAGGGACTGAAGGAGTACCTATGCGATACGGATATATCCACATCTGTGAAGAAAGACACCGCCAGATCCACGAGGAAGGGTGGACGGCAGAACGCGACGACGAGTACGTAAACGGTGAACTCTTCACCGCAGGCGTCCTCTACTTTCATTCGGGGGCAGGGATCCTTCCTCCCATGCAAGCCGACGGAACCCCGATGGGTTGGCCGTGGTCACCGGAGTGGTGGAAACCTAAGGGAAGTCTGCGAGACCTGACCCGTTCCGGGGCGCTCCTCCTGGCTGAAAAGGAACGCAGGCAACGAGCTAAATGGGACGCCGATACCTACATCGTCGACTTGAAGCTCGCGGAAGTCATCGGAGCTCTCGGTGAACTAAAGTGAAAATTCAGACAACCAAGTACTACGATGAGTTCCTGCGCTACCATGAGATGGCGAAGAAGCAACAGGAACTCTGCAACCTCGGCCTCACTCCGCATCATGAATCGGGCGTGGACGACCCACTCATGGAGCACGTCCACCTCTACGACGTGGTTGAACGTAAGTACGCAGGTTTCTCCCAGATCATAAACGACGTCTTCTACGGGTACAGCAAACAGCACCCGTATTGGTTCCAGATAGAAGCCGACAAGGCGTCACCCCAGCGCATGGAGATCACCAGGTCTTGGTCAGGAAAAAGACGTGACTTCACAGTCGCCGCATGGCTCTACGTCTTTATCGTGCATCGAGTGACCGGTTCAGGCATCAACTACGCCAGGAAGCCGAGCGGCTACAACAACACGATCCTTCCAAAACTGGCTGAAGCCAGGTCCATCGGTGACATGGCGGACATCATCTTCAAGCATCAGGACTGGGCGAAGTCGCCACCGATTTACACTTCCGTGGGCTATCAGTTTCCAGCCTTCCCGAAGCCGAAGGAGGGGTACAAGAGAGGCGGTGACTACTTCCTCTGTGAGTATGCCCCCCGTCTCGCTAAGGAACTGGAGGCCTACCTCTTCTCCAGTTACGGCAGGAAGAGGACCCTCCGTGAGGTCGGAGACTTCATGCTGAACTGGAACGTCGCCAACGGTCTTCGTCAATACAAGTTCCAGTACGCAGCCGTCGTCGCCGACATAGCTGACTGGTTTCCTCAATTCGTCGACCGCACGTCGCCTTTCTACTACGGCTCCAACGCCGTGGAGTGCATCAACTATCTGGCGAAGCCGGCCAGTTCCAACGGCAGGCGGAATACGGAGTTCCTGGACGAGGTCATGGCCAAGGCCGCATCGGATACCGGAGGAGTTCCATACAACCTGGAGGACGTCGCCTGTGACTTCATCAGGTGGGTCGAGAACTACGTCAGGCCTGGTGCCGACTACGACCACGTGGACAGGGACAAGGTGTTCTCGTCCTGCAGGATCAAGGACCACCCGTACGGCCGACAGAAAGCCATGCTGGACTTAGGGTTGGTGAAGAGCTTCAACGAGATCTCCGTGCATCCCTCGGACGACTACGTCATCTCCAGGGCAAAGCTGCACCCAGATCAGTACAGGATGAAGGTCGAAGAGTTCGAACAGGACCTCGCTGCAATCAGGAACTCCATGATGGGGAAAGATCTCTAAACCATGAGCACTATGGACCACGCGAAGCACGTCGTAGACGGCTGGAACAAAGACATAGCCCCGACAGAATTCTATGACGACGCCGTGCAGCGACTCCTTGACCTGGCCGGCGACTGGAAGGACCCGTATCCTGACCCGGTTGTTGCCGTCCATGACGGGATCCACGTGGTTCGAGACGACATGCTGGCAGCTGGAACGAAACAGAGAGGCGGCGCTCTCTTCATGGAGAGGATGGAATCCGACACAGTCGTCTATGTACAACCGAGAGTCGGCCTCGCCGGCGTCTCCATCCTTGAGGCTGCTAAGCTCTACGGCAAGAAGGTCGTCCTGTTCATGCCGGCTTCGAAACGAATCTCCCTGCATCAGGCATGCACGATCGAACGCGGAGCTGTCCCCATGTTCAAGAGGATAGCAGCGATGCCGGTTCTCAATGCTGCAGCCAAAAAATGGGCCGAGGAGAACGGAGCGGCGTTCGTGCCACTCGGTCTCAAGCACCCTCTTGTCACGGCCGCCATCATGAAGGCAGCGATGAAGATACCAGCTCCTGACGTCGCCTACGTAGCGACGTCTACCGGGGTTCTCACGAGATCCCTGCAGTTGGCATGGAAGAAAACGGAGTTCGTGTCCGTCTGCGTTGCACGCAACATGAAGGCTGGTGAATTGGGGAGAGCTACTCCCATCACGTACCCTCTCGAGTTTGCAAAACCTGCTCCGCTTCGTATGCAGCCGCCGTTCCCGACGGTTCCGACCTACGACGCCAAGGTATGGCAGTACGCCGTCGAAGGGCTTCACGAGGTGGGAGGTGAGGAGAGCGCCGACGTCCTCATGTGGAATGTCGGAAAGGAGCCCGTTCTTCAGGACGAGACACTGCCGGATAGGATCGATTCCCGTCGGAACTGGTAGAAGAACGTGGGCCGCAGCTATGCCACGGCCCACGCCAAGCCGGTCACGTTACGACCGCAGAGTGAAGTTGTACTCATTGCCGTCGGCCGACTCGATGGCCGTCACGGCGCGCTTGTAGTTCTTCTCCAACACCTTCGGCGAACGGGCCGCCAGAGCGACCACCTTCGCGTTGGTCGGGGTCGGACGGTGCTTGAGGTTGCCGAGCGCCTGAGCGATCGTCAACGCCATCTGGATGTTGGCTTTCTTTGCCTTCGCCATAGTTCATTTTCTCCATTATCAAAAGCGGGGAGTATCCCCGAGTCACGTAAGATATATCCCCTCTCGGGAATTAAGTACACAGCCCCCTCCGAGCTGACGATATATAGCCGATACCATCACGACTTCGGTGCATCGCAATGAAACAACTCCTAGTCAGCCCGGTCACACCCATCTCCCCAAGAGCGACCTCCCACAGAGGAGCCCAGGCTGAGATATATGCCGACCAGATCGAACGCCACACCGACCATCCGGTTGAAGTAGCGTATTCCGGTCATGACCTTGACCCATCAGAGTACCAGGTCGTCTATACCTACCAAGGAAATGACTGGGGTGGTTCCCTCAACCTCTTCGGTGGCCTCGACGACCAGACGGCATTCAAGTCGATAACCTTCTTTTCTCGCCTGAAACCAGAGAAAATTTTCTCTCTAGCCATCAAGCATCCTAACTACCGTGGCCTCTTCGAGGAACGGCTTATGAAGTCGAAAAGCCAAGACCAGGTTGAAAAATGGCACCAGGTGGACTGGAATCAACTCGACTTCCTGCAACAGAATGCACAGGTCTGGGAGAGGGTCCCAGGCCCGACAGCAAAAAGTTCTATTGGTGACAGCCATGCCATCTGCCTGTACAGGCCTGGCAACGCCGTTAACTCAATTCCGTTCAAGACTCTCCATGGCGCCCTCGATCACGGTCTCATCAATTTCTGGCCCATCGACCAAGGTTCCCCTGAGCACGTCGAGTTCTACTTCGGCAACATAGACATTCGTCACCATCTCTGCCGATATGACAGTGAAGAAACCATCCGTCTCGCCAAGGAGTACGTGCTTCAGGCAGAGATAGTTGCCAACCTCACGAAAAAAGGTGTCTCGATCTATGAACCTCTACCCATAGAGAACGAGAGCAGGGTTGTTCCGAAAACCGGTTGGTACAAAGGAACACCGTTCTACGGTTCATGGGAAGAGCGTAACGGCCGTCGATCTCTGTTCATAGATACTCTGGACAGCCTCAAGAGCGATCGAGTGAAGATCGTCCACTGGACGAACTACTTGACTAACTCGAAGGGGGAACTTGACTTCAAACACATGGAGAAACCAAGGTCCGTGCACCTTGCCCGCAGTTCATATCCTTACTGGCTGGGAAGAAATTCTGAAACGAAACTGGAGACGTTCGCTTGATTTTACCGAAGATCATGGTTGTTGGACACGCAAGGCATGGGAAAGACACAGTAGCAGAACTCCTCATGGAGAGAGGTTATACGTTCATCAGTTCCAGCATGGCCGCAGCCGAACGGGTCGTCCTGCCTTACCTCAAAGCCAAGGGTATCCACTACGACTCCGTCGAAGATTGCTTCCAGGATCGAGGTAACCATCGAGCTGAGTGGTACAATGCCATCACTGGCTACAATACCCCGGACAAGGCTCGTCTCGGACGTGAGATCTACAAGGACTACGACGTCTACTGTGGTCTTCGCAATTCCCGAGAATTCCACGCCCTTCGCAACGAGGGAGCATTCGACGTCTCTATCTTCGTAGATGCCTCAGAGCGCCTTCCTCTGGAAGATAAATCCAGCATGGGGATAGAGCCTTGGATGGCTGACTATGTCCTCGACAACAACGGGACACTGGAAGAGCTTATCCCACTCTTCTTTAACCTCATCACGACCATCGAACGGAAGGCAGGACACACGTGCAGGTAATAATCCCGGCTGCTGAGCTATCCGAACGAAAGCTCTTCGTCGCGACTCCCATGTATGGCGGCCAGTGCGCCGGCGTCTACTGTAAGTCGACCAACGACCTCTCGGCTCAATGTGTCAGAAACAACATCGACACCAGGTTCTTCTACCTCTTCAACGAGAGCCTGATCACCAGGGCTAGGAACTACTGCGTAGACGAGTTCATGCGTTCGGATTTCACGAACCTGCTCTTCATCGACTCCGACATCGGTTTCAGCACGGATGCTGTCTTCACCCTCCTGGCCCTCCAGTCTGAGGAGTCCGAGTATGACATCATCTGCGGTACCTACCCCAAGAAGACCATCTCATGGGAGAAGATCAAGCAGGCAGTCGACAAGGGGGTTGCTGACCAGGATCCCCGTGTTCTGGAGAACTTCGTCGGTGACTTCGTCTTCAACCCGGCCCACACCGGGATGATGAACCTCAACGAGCCGAACGAGGTCCTCGAGTCAGGTACCGGGTTCATGATGATCCGTCGTTCCGCCTTCGAGAAGTTCAGGGATGCGTATCCAGAGCGGTCCTACAAGCCAGACCACGTCCGCCAAGCGGAATTCGATGGCTCCAGGGAGATCCATGCCTTCTTCGACTGCGTGATCGATCCGACGACCCGTCGGTACCTGTCCGAAGACTATCGTTTCTGCCAGGACGCTCGTGCCATAGGTCTCAAGGTGTGGCTGTGCCCCTGGATCCAGCTGACACACGTCGGTTCCTATAACTTCGGTGGTTCCATGCTAGCGCTCGCCTCCATCGGCGCATCAATGACGGCCGATCCGTCAAAAATCAAGAGGTAGACTATGGCAAACCCTTTGGACTTAGACTGGTCCTTCATGTCACTCATCGAGGGGCTTGGACCAGAAGCTAAGGATCTCTGGAGAGAATCTCCAGAGAAATTTATGGAAAATCTCGCTGAACTCTCGAGAAAAACCATCGTCGAGAAGGTGAGAAATACCATCGCTGATGTAAAGCAAACCATCAAGAACGGGGAGGATAAACTTTCTGGGTATCGAAAGATGCTCAATCAATACGAAACCATCCTGAAGCACTACGACACGCCCCCTAGTATCGACAATACATAATCCGACGAACAAGGAAGTCGCAATGCATCTCTCCGACAAGACCATCTCTATCCTCAAGAACTTCTCAGGCATCAACGAGTCCCTCCTCTTCAGGCAAGGCAACGTCGTCAGGACTATCGCTCCCGGCAAAGCCGTCATCGCCAAGGCGACCCTCGAGGAGAGCTTCGAGAAGGACTTCGGTATCTTCAACCTCTCCCGTTTCCTGGGTGTCATCTCCCTGTTCGACAAACCGGACGTGACTCTCGGTGACACCAGCCTCTCCATCAAGGCTGGTAGAACGAAGCTCAGGTACACCTACGCCGATCCAACGACCTTCGCCACCATCATGAAGGACTTGAACGTACCGGAACCGATCGTATCCTTCCCCTTGAAGGGCGAGGTCCTTCAGAAAATCCTGAAGGCCGGAACCGTTCTCCAGATGCCAGAAGTCGCCTTTGTAGGTGACGGGAAAACGGTGACGGTCAAGGCCTTCGATTCCACGAAGGACGAGGCATCAGACCAGTTCTCCACAGAGGTTGCTGACTCAGACAAGACCTTCAAGGCCGTGTTCAAGGTTGCCAACCTGAAGATGATTCCTGCCGACTATACCGTGAGTTTAGCCAAGAAGGATGATAACGCCATCTGCAGGTTCGAGAGCCCGAACCTGACCTACTGGGTCGCCCTGGAAGCTAAGCCCTCGAGGCTCTGATCATGAACCCCATCGCAGAGCAGTTCCTGTGGTCAGAAAAATATCGACCGAGGACGGTGGAGGACTGCGTCCTCCCGTCAACGACGAAGAAGGTGTTTCTGGATTTCCTCAAGCAGGGGAAGCTTCCGAACTTCCTCTTCACGGGGGGTCCAGGTATCGGCAAGACGACTGTGGCCAAAGCCCTTTGCGACGAGCTTGGCTGTGACTACTACGTCCTAAACGGGTCGCTGAACGGCAACATCGACACGCTTCGAAACGAGATCACCAGCTTCGCTTCGACCGTATCTTTCACCGGTGGGAGGAAGTACGTCATCCTCGACGAGGCCGACTACCTGAACCCGTCGTCGACGCAGCCGGCTCTCCGCAACTTCATGGATGAGTTCTCGGCTAACTGTGGCTTCATCCTGACCTGCAACTACAAGGAAAGAATCCTCGAGCCGCTCAGGTCCCGACTCTCCGTCGTCGAGTTCCGCATCGACCCCAAGGAGAAGCAGGAGATGGCCATAGCCTTCTTCAAGAGGGTAGTATCAATCCTGAAGGCAGAGAACGTCCAGTATGAACCGGACGTCGTAGCCGAGCTGATCAAGAGGCACGTCGGCGACTGGCGCAAGGTGCTCAACGAGCTCCAGCGCTACGCCGCAACGGGGAAGATCGACTCAGGCATCTTCTTTTCCCACACAGCTGAGGCCATGTCAGGACTCGTCGCTGCTCTGAAAGAGAAGAACTACACAGCAATGAGGAAGTGGGTGGCAGAGAACGCCGACACAGACCCACGGGGTATATTCCGTCGTCTTTTCGACGTCGCCAAGGAGAAGATGGAGAACGAGAGCCTCCCCCAGCTGGGCATCACTCTAGCCAGATATGACTATCAGGCTGCGTTCGTAGCAGACCAAGAACTTAACCTCACAGCTGCCCTCACCGAGGTGATGGCAGATTCTACTTGGAAATAACATGTCGAACATCCCTCCGGTAGATAGGACGAAAATCACCCTCACCGACGGTTCTCCTGTAACTTCTGACCACAAGGATCGCCTTCCCAATGGTCAACAGAAAGGGTACGTCGTTCTATCAGAAGATGAGCGAAAAAGGGGGTTCGTCAGGCCAGTCAGGAACTCCTACGTTCATAAGAAGTGCGGGGCAGTTACCACGATGGGAAATGCCCTGGCTGAAACGTATGCCCGTGATCCATACTTCTACAGCGGCACCTTCTGCGTTGGATGTGGTGCCCATTTTCCAGTAGGCCACGACGGTGAGTTCGTTTGGGATGGAACCAACGAGTTGGTTGGAACGTGAAGAAAATCCTCTTCGTCACTGCCTCAGGTCTCATCTGTGCTTTCCTGATGGTTGTCATCAACCTATGAGCGACATCCCAAAACTGTTCGATTTCGTGGACGCGGTCAGTTCCTCTAAGGAGGACCTGATCGGTAACTCTGATGACGTCCAGGCAGCAGAGAAGGCCTATGACCCTTTCATGGTGGCTAGGGCCATGTCATATTTTCCTGACACCGTCCTCTACGCCAACGAGCTGAACATCTACCGGGACATGCCGAAGGTCTGGCACTTCGAGTACCTCCGGGGTTCTCTTAAACCCAGGAAGAGGTTCTCGAGGTGGTTCAAGAAGGAAAAGGACGAAAAGATCTCCTTCGTTGCCAATACGTTCGGGACATCACGGGAGAAGGCAGCGATAGCCGCATCCCTGATGCTTGACTCCGACATAGAGTGGCTTAAAGCCCAGATGGAGGGCAAGTGAACGACGACGTCTTCGACGGGTACGGTATCGAGATTTCCCTGGCCAGCCCCAACGACTTCCTCAAGGTCAAGGAGACCCTGACACGTGTCGGCGTGGGTTCCAAAAAGAAGAAAACCCTGTATCAATCATGCCACATCTTCCACAAGAAAGGACGGTACGCCATCGTCCACTTCAAGGAGATGTTCGCTCTGGACGGTGTACAGGAAACCGAGCTCTCCGACGAGGACATCGGGCGTCGAAACTTGATCGCAACCATGCTCCAAGAATGGGGTCTCGTCAAGATCCTGGATGAGTTTGAACCAGATGAACCTATCTCAAAGGCCGGTGACGTCCTCATCATCCAGCATCGTGATAAGCAGGATTGGCAACTAGTCTCAAAGTACAAGTTCTCGAAAGGAAAAAAATGACCGACTTCCCCCTTTGGTTCACAGTCATGAAGCCCATCACCATGAAGGCGGAAGGGTTCAGCCCAGAGCCATACCTGTGCCCCGCCAATCGATGGACTATCGGATATGGAACGACTCGCTACCCGAACGGTGTCGCCGTCGCCCAGGGAGATCCGAGGATCACCGAGGCGCAAGCCGAGGAATACCTGCTCCATTCGGCCATGCGCGTCAACGCCGAGTTCATGAAGCTGATCCACGTCCAGCTAACGGTAAACCAGCAGGCGGCCCTGACCGACCTCGCCTACAACATCGGGGTCGGCGCCCACGACGGCGTCAAGGGAGACCTGGCGGACTCGACCCTGCTCGACCACCTGAACCGGGGTGACTTCGCCGCCGCCGCGTCCCAGATCCTGGTCTGGGACAAAGCCCACGTCAAGGGAAAGGTCGTTGCCCTCCCAGGCCTGACGGCTCGCCGTAAGGTGGACCACGATCTTTTCCTGAAGCCATAAATATGGGATGGCCACGCTACCGTTCACCCTCCAGTACCACGACGAGCTCAACCCAAAGATCTGGGATGGAGACCATCTCCGTCCGGAAGTCAGGGAAAAGCTCAAGCACATCGCCCTTACCTGGGCCGAGTCGGCGAATATCCCTCTCGAAGACATCCACGACATCGTCATGACCGGCGGGAACGCCAACTTCAACTACTCCGACCACTCGGACATCGATGTCCACCTCGTGGTCGACAAGGAGAAGATGGGCCCGAAGGACCTGATCGACGACTACCTCCACGACAAGAAGGTGGTGTGGGAATTCAAGCACCCCGACATCAGGGTGAGGGGGTACGGGGTGGAACTCTACGCCCAGGGAGTTGATGAACCATTCCCGACGCAGCAGGGTGTCTACTCGGTTGAGGACGACACCTGGCACGTGAGACCCTCGCATGACCCAATCGACTATGGGTCTGACACCGGTCTGAAGAGGAAGGTGGACTACTATTCCCGCAGGATCGGGGAGCTCGTCAACGAACCTGGAAACGTGAAGGCCTTGAAGAACCTAAAGCTCAGGTTGCAGATCAAACGCGGAGCAGGGCTGAGGGCAGCCGGGGAACGTGCTATCCCCAACCTTCTGTACAAAGAATTGAGGAACCGCGGAGTATTGGGCGCGGTTAATTTGTACATCCAGAAAAATAAGGATGCAGAACTTTCCCTTGAAAGTGTCTCCTTATAAATAAGAGATGCTGCCAGAACCAAAGCATCCAAGGTACCTTGATCGTTACTATTGGTTAATAGAATACTCCAGGAATCATCCTCCAACAGGTTATCTGGAACGCCATCACATCCATCCCAGATCGATGGGTGGCTCCAATGATTCTTCGAATATCATAGCACTGACAGCAAGACAACACTTCTTAGCACATTGGCTCCTATGGAAAGCTTACAGGAATCGAAAAACTGCGTTCGCATTCAGAATGATGTGTCAGGCTAAGCGTGGATACCAAGAGAGATACTCGAGGATCTCCTCTCGTCTATATGAAGCAATCAATTCTGATGTTTCTCACTCAGACGCGACGAAACAGAAGATGTCTCAGTCTGCAAGAGGCAAACCAAAATCTAATGAACATCGAAGAAACATCAGTATTGCCAACAGAGGCATAGGAAAGGGGAGAAAGCAAGATCCAGAATGGATAGCTAAGAGAACTGCCCATAGACGAGGAGAAGTTGCTCCACGGGTTTCATGCGTTCTATGTCATAAAGAGGTCGATGTTAGAAATCTCTCAAGACACCATAAACACGCCGCCGAGCTCTCACTCGAAGGCGTTGACCGGCGCCAGGTTCGATAGGGCTGTAGCTCCTATCGTCTAAAGCTTTTTGCAGGTCCCTCTCTGACTGCGGCAAGCCGTCGTAGTCGAACATCTGTTCGGCACTATAGAGGTCGCCGATGTAGATCGTCGAACGAGCGATGGACCAGTCCATCTTGTCGCCGTCCATCACACCTTCTCCTTCCACGACTTCGGCAACGGCCGTTGACGCAGGCCTTTCTTGTGACCCTCGTCGTCCTTGACGTCCTTGTGTTCCCATCCAACCGGGATACGCTGTCCGGGAGGCAAGCACCAGAGGTGGTACTTGTTCGAGGTATCGACGAGACGAGATTCGGCTGGGTAGAGCTCGATCGCTTCCACCTCAGGGCCGACGAGTTGGTTCTTGATGTCCTGGAACTCACGCCAGTCCCTGAAGATGACGTTACCGTCCCTGCGCCTGATGTTCAACTGGGTCCAGCCGGTAGGGTTCCTGCGGACCTCGACCTGGTAGGTTTCGTTGATCCAGACCTCGACATTCGCCTGATCTTCATCAATCCACTGGATGGCGCCGGCCTCGTCGAGACCGTATTGTTCCATGGTCACCTTGATGAGCTCATGAGAGAGCGGCTTGAACGAAGTGGCTTTCTGGAGAGGCTGCATCTTACTTCTCGGCGGCGAGTTTGATGAGGTCGGCAAGATCGTTGAAATAGAGGGCGATCTCGTTCCACCCAGAAGAATGGCCACTGTCCCAGGCGATGCTGAAGGCCTTATCGAGGACCTTCTTAGGGAAGCTGATGACTCCATGGAATTCGAACAGGTCCTTCTTGAACTGGTCGTATAGACGGTCGTTTTCGGCCTTGTAGGCCTCCCATACAGCTCGGTCCTTAGACCGAGGGGAGTACGGTAGCTTGTTCTCGTAAGCCTTGGCGTCAATCTGGTCAAAAATGTTCGTCATGGCGGTATTCCCTTCCTTGATTCTCCCCCATCCTATTCTCGTTTCCGAAAAAAGTAAACAGCGGTCTCGCGCATCGACGCATACATAGGCCGAACCCACCCACAGGTACACATGAGATTCTACACCTCCGCGTTCGCTCGTGGCGACAACGTCTATGTCCGTTTCGTGGAGGACGGGAAGCGCTTCCAGAGGAAGGTGAAGTACGCGCCGTACCTGTTCCTCCCCACAGACGAGCCAGATGCAGAGTACCACACTATCTACGGTAAGCCGGTCCGGAAGAAGGACTTCGATGGGATGTGGGAAGCCAAGCAGTTCTTGAAGGAGTTCGAGGACGTGGAGGGGTTCGAGGTCTACGGCATGGACGACTTCGTCTACTGCTTCCTCAACGACGCTTTCCAGGGCGAAGTGGTCTATGACAGGAACCAACTCAACATCGGAACCATCGACATCGAGGTGGAGTCCGACGACGGGTTCCCTGACATCCGAAAGGCAGAAAAGGCCGTCACGGCCATCACCCTCTCGATACGGGGCCACTGCTACTCCTTCGGATGCGGTGAGTTCAGGACTGACAACCCGAACGTCACGTACTGGAAGTACTCAGATGAGTCGACGATGCTCCAGAGCTTCCTCCACTTCTGGGAGGAACAGAACCTCGACGTCGTTACCGGTTGGTATATCGAGTTCTTCGATATGCCGTACCTCGTCAACAGGCTCCAAAGGATCCTAGGGGAGGACTACGCCAAGAAGCTGTCGCCGTGGCAGACCCTCTTCGAGAGGGAAGTCGTCGTCAACGACCGGCCTGTGCAGGTGTTCACTCCGGCGGGCATCGCCGTCCTGGACTACATGCGCCTCTACAAGAAGTTCCGGTTGGTGCCGCAGGAGTCCTACACCCTCAATCACGTCTGCCAGCAGGAGATCGGGGAAGGTAAACTCGACTACTCAGAGCACGACGACCTCTTCAGCCTGTACAAGCACGACTTCCAGAAGTTCATGGCGTACAACATCAAGGACGTCGTGCTCGTCGACAAGCTCGATGCCAAGCTGGGCCTCCTCGACCTGGCCTTCACCCTGGCGTACGACTCCAAGATCAACCTCGACCAGGTGTTCGGTCCGGTGAAGATGTGGGACGTCATCGTCCACAACTACCTGATCGAACGCAACATCGTCATCCCGATGTTCAAGAAGGGCGACAAGTTCGGTGAGTTCGAGGGCGCCTTCGTGAAGGAACCCCTTCCGGGTATGCACGAGTGGGTGGCGTCTTACGACGTCAACGCCCTGTACCCATCCCTCATCGTCCAGCACAATATCTCACCGGAGACCTTCCGAGGTTTTTATCCCAGGAGCTTCGACGAGAAGACCGAGCTCCTCAAGGGAGCACACATCAAGGACGAAGTTCTCCAGGCACGCCTGCGCGACGAAAACTTGTCATTCTGCATGAACTCTACGCTCTGGGACAGGTCAAAGGCAGGAGTTTTCCCAGAGCTCGTCGAGAAGTTCTTGGCTGACCGAAAGGTCTTCAAGAACAAGATGAAGGAAGCCGAGAGGGCAAACGCCGCCAACCCGTCCAGGGAACTGGAGTTCGCCATCTCCAGGTACCACAACCTGCAGAACACCAAGAAGGTCCAGCTCAATTCCCTGTACGGCGCCCTGGGAAACCAGTATTTCCGCTGGTACAAGCTGGCGTTCGCAGAGGCCATCACCAAGACCGGCCGGATCGTCATCCAGACGGTAGAGCAGGACGTCAACACCTATCTCAACAAGGTGCTCGATACCGGTAACAAGGACTACGTCATCGCCATCGATACCGACTCCAACTACATCGGTCTCGGAGGGGTGTTCGACAAGTTCGTGAAGCCGATGGGTAAGGTCCCCATGAAGACCGTCATCGACACCATCGACTACTTCTGCTCAGTCAGGTTGGAGGCACAGATCAACAAGTGCTTCGCCAGGGTTGCCGTCGAGACCAACGCCATGAAGCCTTTCCTCCAGATGAAGAGGGAAGTCATCGCCGAGCGTGGCGTATGGACCGCCAAGAAAAAGTATGTCCTGAATGTTTGGGACCAGGAAGGCATTCGATACGACAAGCCGAAGCTCAAGGTCACCGGTCTAGAGCTGATCAAGTCTTCAACGCCTGCCATCTGTCGAGAGCGCCTCAAGGAAGCCGTGTCCATTATCATGTCGGGGACCAACAAGGAACTCATCGAACACATCGATAGGTTCAGGGAGGAGTTCCGAACCCTCCGTTTGGACGAGATAGGGAAGCCACAGGGTATCCACGGAATGTCTCAGTACACGGATGCGAGGACCATGACTCCAGTAAAAGGTTGTCCCATGCACGTCCGTGGTGCCATTGCCTTCAACAGGATGTTGGCTGAGAAAGGACTCGAGGGTAAGTACCATCCGATCCGTGATTCCGACAAGATCAAGGTATGCTACCTTCGTGAACCAAATCCCCTCAGGGAGAACATCATCTCCGTCCTGACCGTGCTGCCCAAGGAGTTCGGTCTCGACGGGTACATCGACTACGATACCCAGTTCGAGAAGTCCTTTGTTTCGCCGATCACCCTCATCACCAATCGCATCGGCTGGACCACGGAAGTGAAGGCGTCGCTCGACGCCTTCATGTGACCGGAGATACATAGGCCGCCAAGGAGAACCAATGTCAACCGATCTCGTCAAGAAGCTGCTGAAGAACACAACCATAGACGATACCTCCCTCCTGGAGGAGTCCAAGCTCTTTACGGAAAAGGACATGATCACGACCGTCATCCCGATGCTGAACGTGGCGTTCTCAGCAAAGCTTGACGGTGGCTTCGTCCCAGGTCTCACCATGTGGGCCGGCCCCTCGAAGCACTTCAAGACTCTCTTCGCCCTCATCCAGGCGCAGACCTACATGAAGAAGTACCCTGACTCGGTGTTCCTCTTCTACGTCTCCGAGTTCGGTTCCCCTGAGGCCTACTTCAAGAGCCTGAGGATGGATACCTCCAGGATCGTGATGACTCCTCTGCTGGACGTCGAGCAGCTCAAGCACGACGTCATGAACCAGCTCAACGGCCTCGACAGGGGAGACAAGGTATTCGTCGGCATTGACTCCATCGGAAACTTGGCCTCCCGCAAGGAGGTCAACGACGCCATCGCCGGTGAGGACAAGGCGGACTTCACCAGGGCGAAGCAGTTCAAGAGCCTCTTCAGGATGGTGACCCCACACCTGACACTGAAGGACATCCCGATGTCGGTGGTCAACCACACCTACAAGGAGATGACCATGCACCCTCGCCAGATCGTCGGCGGCGGAACAGGTGGTTACTACTCTTCTGACACAATCTTCATCGTCGGGCGCCAGCAGGAACAGGACAAGGAGAAGGACCTGACTGGCTACAACTTCATCATCAACGTGGAGAAGAGCAGGTACGTACGGGAGAAGTCGAAGATCCCGATTGAGGTCAGGTTCGATGGGGGAGTTTCTCCGTGGTCAGGACTGCTGGAGGTCGCGATCGAGACCGGCCACGTCACGAAACCAAAGGCGGGTTACTACCTCGGGGCTGGCGACAAAGCCGTCTCAAAAGCTGAGACCGACTCCATCGATTTCTGGCGTCCCATCCTGACGGATACTTCTTTCCAAGAAGCTGTCACCAACATGTTCGCCGTGAGCGGCACCGGGGAGATCCTCTCCGAAGCCGGGTCTATGGAAACCATCGGGGACGAATAAGTTGCAGGAAAAACTCATCCTATCACACCTGCTCCTGAACGAGGAGTATGGGCGAAAGATCGTGCACTTCCTCAAGCCTGAGTACTTCTCAGACAGGGTGGAGCGCAAGGTATATGAACTCATCGAGCGACACGTCAAGCGCTACAACGCCTTCCCAACGAAGGAAAGCCTGGCGTCGATCCTTGCCGGAGAGAACGGCATGGATGAAGCCCTGTTCACGGGAGCCCTCGATCTTACAGAGAGTCTGGAGATCGAGAAGGCAACCGACCAGCGATGGCTCATCGACGAGACCGAGAAGTTCTGCAGGTTCAAGGCCCTCACCAACGCCATCTCGGAGAGCATCAAGATCCTGGAAGGCAAGGACCCAAAGGACCATCGAACTCCGGATGTGTTGCCTCAGCTTCTCACCGATGCCCTCTCTGTGTCGTTTGAAGTGGCTATCGGTCACGACTACTTCGCCGATGCAGATCGTCGTTTCGATTTCTACCACGTCCAGGAAACCCGTATCCCATTCGACCTGAGGATGCTGAACCGCATCACCAGAGGTGGACTACTCAAGAAGACCCTCACGGTTCTCCTGGCTTCTACCGGCGTCGGCAAGACGATGTTCATGTGCCACCTCGCCGCGTTCAACTTGATGTCTGGAAAGAACGTCCTCTACATCTCAGGTGAGATGCAGGAAGAGAAAATCTCGGAGCGCATCGACGCCAACCTCCTCGGCATCACGACCGAGGAACTGCGTGCCTTGTCGCGTGAGGATTTCCAGAAGAAGGTCTCAGCCGTTCACGCCAAGACGAAGGGCAACCTCGTAGTCAAGGAATTCCCGCCGGCGTCAGTCCACTCCGGCCACATCCGTCACCTCATCCAGGAACTGAGGGTCAAGAAGAAGTTCATTCCAGACGTCATCTACGTCGACTACCTCAACCTCTTCACTTCCGCCAGGATGAAGATGGGAGGATCGGTAAACACCTACGTCTACATCAAGTCCGTCGCCGAAGAGATCAGAGCCCTGGCAGTGGAGTTCGACGTTCCCGTCATCACCGCCACCCAGTCGAATCGAGAAGGTTTTGGGAACTCAGACCTGGACCTGGACAACACCTCTGAGTCCTGGGGTCTCCCGGCGACCGCCGACCTGATGCTGGCCCTCATCTCCAACGAGGAGCTGGAGGAGATGAGGCAGATCATGGTGAAACAATTGAAGAACAGGTACGACGACGTCTCCAGGAACAAGCGTTTCACCATCGGGATGGATCGTTCCAGGATGAAGTTCTACGACCTCGACGTACAGGACGGGGGAGATAAATACAAGGCTCCTACCCCCACATCCAGGCCACAATCCGGCACCGGAGGTGGGGTGATAGAGGGCTCAAAGTTCCAGTTCTAGGGGAGGGCGGATTGAAGGTTCTCGTCAGCGGTCTGAGGAAGCAATCCAAGATCGACGAGGTCCGAAATTCTCTGGAATTCTTCGCATCCCGCCTCATGACCAAGAGGCTCTCCAAGACACTGACGATCAAGGTCCAGTTCCTCGAGGAACTCGAGGGAGGATACGCCGGGACCTGTGAATCCCTGGTCGACGGTGTCCGTCCGAAGAAATTCGGAATCCAGCTAAAGCGTTCCCTACCCAGATCTAAGCTCCTCAGGACCCTCGCCCATGAGATGGTCCACGTCAAGCAGTACGCCAGGGGCGAACTGGACCAGTACGTCAGGAACAACGGGAAGGTTCGCTGGAAGGACAGGTACTACGCTGACGACTCCGAGGTGGACTTCCGGACCATGGCCGACGAGTACTGGGACTCCCCGTGGGAGATAGACGCCTACGGCCGAGAGGAAGGCCTCTACAAGCGGTACCTCAAACACCTGAAGCTGTGTACGGCTCCGTAATACCGTGCTACCATTCCCCGGTCAACGGCGGGAACCTCAAAACCTAGAGTAACCAAGGGTTTACCATCAGGACCCATGGACTGATTCTCAGGGGTGTACAAGTCCGCGGGAAGGAGGTATATGTCTCCTGAAACGCAGGGCTTTGCCCTCGAGTAGAGAGTCACAACACCATGAGTACGCGTAAGCCATACAGGACCCACTTCAAGGTGTCCAAGAAATTCGAGCTCGTCGGAGAGCCGAAGGCCTTCTACGGAACGAAGCTCCGGCGCATCCGCGCCCTTCGTAGCTTCCCGGGTGTGAAGGCAGGCGACCTCGGCGGATACGTCGAGACCGAGAAGAACCTCGACCAGCGAGGGTCTGCCTGGATATTCGACGATGGCAAGTCATACGATGACGCCGTCGTGACCGGATCGGCACAGGTACGGGACAAAGCCCGAGTGTTCGGCCGCGCAAGGATAGGCGGCAAGGTCGTCGTCACCGGCAAAGCCGCGCTGGGCGGCGACGCGGCGGTCATGGGTGAAGCCAAGGTCGTCGAACCAGAGCAGTTGGTAGCATAGCTTCTCATTTTTCCGGAACCGTGCTGCCCCTTCCAAAAAGACGGTTCCGGCTTCCTGTGCGAGACCTCCCCCGGCCCGCACGGAAAAGTCGAACCCCTGTGTACTCGCACCCCTGGGTGTGTTACACAGGGGTTCGTGCTTTTGAAGGGGCTGATGATGCAGAGATGCAAGGTGCGCGAGCTTGCGTGCCGCACGTTTATCGGTGGAAGTTTCCACCATACTCCACTCTCAAAGTTCAAGAACTACGGTCCCATAGTCGAAGCCGGCGTCAGTATCCTCCGACAGGAGCTGGACGTACCAGAGACGACGGTCGTCGTTCTCGACAAGATTTCCGATGAGACGTCCGTAGCCTACTACATGTTCGACGCCAAGATGTGCGTCATCGATCCTCGCCGCCTCGGCATGATCCACAATAATCCATACAGAGCCCTCACCCTTCTCCTATCGCATGAGTTCGTCCATGCGGAGCAGTACCACACGAAACGTCTTCGTCAGGAAGTCGTCGGTGAGGACTTCAGGTTCTTCTGGGAGGGTACGATCCAACCTCTCGAGATCATCACCAACGACCTGTACCTCAAGGCTCCTTGGGAAGTAGAAGCCTGGGGTCGTCAGGATGCCCTGGCTGATCTGCTCATGAAACGATAGATACGACATCAGTCCTCGTAGCTCAGTTGGATAGAGTATCGGTTTCCTAAACCGAGTGTCGCAGGTTCGAATCCTGCCGAGGACGCCATTTTTGGAGAACGTACATGCGCCCAACATTCGAAGACGCCCTCGGTGACCTGCTGGCTGAATACCACGACCGTCCGATCGATGAACTCATCTCGGCGCTGGAGATCCAGGTCTCGGCTCTGAATGATCAGAAAAATTCAGGGATGCCAGAGGTTGACCACAACGACCCTTATGGAAACGCGTGAAGCCGGAGGAAGTCATGATAAAGGCGCCGTTCACGGACGAGCAGATCAAGAACCTCATGGAGTACCAGAGGGGAGAAGGTGGATGGGCGGCATCCCCGATGCACCCGTTCACTTGCATCAACCACGGCCGGTCGGACCACATCCTCCACCCCGACTACCTCGTTGCAACCCATGATGGCTGGGTCTGTCCTGCCTGTGACTACACCCAGGACTGGGCGCATTCCTTCATGGCCGAAAAGAGGGTGTACAATCCTCTTACGGCAAGATATTTCGGGATCCTTGGAAAAGGGAAGGGCTATGGCGAAGGAAAAAAGGAAACCTAGGAAAGCGGCCGTCGTCCGTCTCGGCAAGTACGGCACCGAGATGGGTGATCCCATGGACAACCTCTTCGAGGAGGCGTCAGAGATCATCCAGGCCGTCGGTAAGTACTACCGTTTCTCCCCTCCCCATGACGTCAATCCCCGGAACGGCAAGAACACGATCCAGAACATCGAGCAGGAGATCGGAGACCTGAACGTCATGGTCCGAATCCTGATCAAACGGAAAATCCTATCCAAGAAACGTATCGCCAAAGCCGAGCGCGACAAGATCGCCAAGCTGAAGCATAACTATGGGTACGACTTCAAGAAAGACAGGCACGTGTGATGGGCATCCAGAACCTGTTGATCATCTTATATTTCCTGCTGAAAGCGGGAATCATCGCCCTCGTCAACGCAATGTTGTTCATTGCCCTTGCTTTTGGGGCCGTATACGTCCTGGCTTTCCTGTGCACCCTCGCCTACGGCGTGGTCTTTTTAGTCGGGTGGGCCTGTGTACAGACCTTCAGGAAAGCATATATATTGGTGGCCGGGTTGGTGTCAACGGTAAACACGTCTGACTCTAAATCGGAAACTACGGGTTCGAATCCCGTACTCGGCGCCAACAACTAAGGAGAATGAACCATGATGACCCACGACCACTTCTAGCTCCCCCGAGCTCCTCCTGTTCTCTGACAATGGACTGTGAGTGAACCAACGAAAAAACAGGAAAGAGCAACCAATGACAGATTCAACCAACGACAAAGAACGCCAAGCCACGCCTCACGCGACCCAGGACCTGGGAAAACGTGGGGCTTACACTTCACTCGAACTCCGCATCAAGGGGTTCACCCTGGCCCAGGAAGCCAGGATCATCCGCAGGTACGAGAGGCGGCTGGCCAAGGCCGCCCGCTACGTCCCTCTCCTGGGAGCCAAGCGCGAGAGCCTCTATCGGCATCGTAAGGACGTCGTCCAACCGGAAGCCAGGGCGACCTATCTCGCCTTCGGGTTCCTTCGTGGCATGCCGTACTCCTCGATCGAACAGAAGCGCTACACCGATCCGGACTGGGCCAAGATCGAGACGATGGTCAACCGGTACGGCGAAGGCGACTCGCGTGACCGCCTCCAGCGCTTCGCATCCTGGAAGGACTCGGCTCCGCCGCTGTCTGAGCACAGCGGCTTGCCGCGCGAGAAGAAACAGCGGGTGAGTAACGGACCGAAGCCTGTCGCCGCATAAGAACTGGGTGGGAGTCCGGAGGAAAAGGGTGGTCCCGTGAGGGGCTGCCCTTTTCTGCATAAATGGGTCATGATCCTCTGTGTCTATGACCTGGACGACACCCTCGTCCACAACTCAGCTCGAGTCCGTCTCAGTCGTTCCGATGGAACTTCCCGCAGGTTCCAGACCGCCCTTGAGTATCGAGAGTATAGTCTGAAGGACGGTGAGTCCTTCGACTACGTCGAGTACGAAGACCCCGCTCTCTTTGAGCACAACACCGACCTGCTCCCCTTCTTTGATTTCGCCAAGGACAGATCCCTGTATCCGGATCGATACAGGTCGATAGTCCTGACAGCCCGAAAGCATATTCCGGGGGATGAGGTCGTCCCCCAGTTCCTGAGCCGCCACGGGCTCACGATCCCCAACCACAGGTACTACGCATCTGGAGGCATACACGGAAACCCGTGTGTCGCAAAGCCGGCCTTCCTCAAGGCCTACCTCAGGATCTCGGCCGAGAGAGGCGTCATGTTCAAAGACGTCCACGTCTACGACGACAGGCCTGACGTCCTTCAGGCCATCAAGAGCGCGATCCCCGTGACCAACCCAGTCCTGGTCGAGAACCTCCATACCTATTCGTTCCGGTTGAAACCGATCCTATAAATAGGCCCATGGCGGCCAAGGAAAACGAAACGAACAAGGATCGTAAGAAGGACGAGCTCGAGGGCGGCAAGGCTCCCGAGAAGAAGTCCGATTCCAAGCCACCGGAGAAGAAGTCTTCCGGCAAGAGGGACGGGAAGAAACCGGACCCGAAGTCAGACAAGAAGAAGCCCGGGGCGAAGCAGCCCAAGAAACCCCAGAGCCTCGTCGCCGTCGTCCAGGCGATACTCAATGCGGCCAAGGGCATCTCCCCCGACGGGCTCACCATGACCGGTGAACCGCTCGAGAAGGTCGAGATCAACCCGCCGATCGACTCCATGAAGGTCGAGGCCTTCGCCGGTCCCGTCACCTCCAGGGCCTTCCAGCAGAAGAACCCAGACGGCACCCAGACGGTGAAGGATCCGACTCCTCCACCGCCTCCACAGAACGGCGGTACCTCCTTCCAGAACACCGAGAAGACGACCATCAACTTCAAGCGCAGGCCTGGGGGACTGACGTCTTCCGCCGGCGCTCCTACCAACTCAATGGAGTAGTACAGATGAGTACTGTCAAAGAATCCACTAAGCTTCACGAGATCTCGAAGAAGACCCTTGGCACCTACCTCAGGAAAGCTCATGCCTCCGCACTTGAAGCCGAGAAGGGCATGGGTGAAAATGAACCGTTCACCGGTGACGAAGACACCGACAATGCATACTGGGATTCCGTAGAGACTGGGGTAAAGCGCAAGAAAGGAATCGAAAGAGCCATGAATCGCCTCACCAAGGAGGACGTCGAACCCCTATCCGAGATCTCAAAGAAGACTTTGGGTAGTTACGTCAAGAAGGGTACTGCGAGCATAGAACATCTAGGGCGTAAATCCGAAGAACTCTGGGACGAGGATGACGAAATTCCTGGTTCTGGAGGAGATACGTATGGTCAGCGCATAGACAGGAAACTAGAGCGTAGGAGAGCTGGAGTGGAGAAAGCAGTCAATCGTCTCACCAAGGAGGACGTCGCCGCATCCATCCACGCCATGATCCTCGAGGGTCGTGGTCGGAAGCGCAAGGACGGTACCTCGGCCGAGGACGCAGATCGCCTAGGTATCCACGCCGCTCTCCTGAAGCACAAGGACCAGGGCGAGAGGGGCCACGGCTTCATCCAGTTCGCCTCAGGCTAGAAGATC
>Ga0265338_10001620_pt1 | contig 36025 bp, 26 predicted proteins | sample 42126metaG_FD_193579 | JGI IMG/M metagenome (GOLD analysis project Ga0265338, IMG submission 193579) | Rhizosphere microbial communities from Carex aquatilis grown in University of Washington, Seatle, WA, United States - 4-21-26 metaG | ecosystem: Host-associated > Plants > Roots > Rhizosphere...
ACCTGCTCATTTGCAGGGAATAACCATTCATCCTGACAATGCCCTGCAGTTTGATTTTTTGATCAATAAAGGTGATGATAATTTGGAGGGGGATCAAAGAAAAGAGGAATATAAAAGATTGGTCAAATATTTCCTGGCCTCTTTGACCATTCCCGATGAGGACCAGTGGGTTAACCTTTCCCCATTTGAAAAGGACCGTATTATTAAAGTTGATTTCGGCAAAACAGAAATGGGCAGGGACCTGCTGGCCGAAGATTATATGCTCAAACAGATCACATCAAGCCTGATCTATCCTGAGGATGATCTCGGCAGGAAATTTTGGGACAAGATCTATGAGCGCGCCTGGAAAGAATTTCATACGACCAATATCCCGGTGAATACCTTTAACAAGGTATGGATCGTGCCGGATCAGGCTGTTGTTTATGAGAGCGGCAACACTGCCTATATTCTCCAAAGCCATTTAAAGGTGATGTTAGAAGAGGACTACCTGTCACTTGAAAAACACAGCGGAGTGGGGGACAGGACAAACTCAAATGGCACGCATACCATCGGCTCGCAGGTTATCCGCGAGATCATTCTGCCTGCCCTGGAAAAAGAGATCAACGAGGGATGGAATTTTGCCAATCTGCGGCAGATCTACAGCGGGATGATATTAGCGGCCTGGTATAAGAAAAGGCTCAAAGAATCCTTATTTGGAAAAGCCTATGTTGATAAGGCCAAGGTCAAGGGCGTGAACCAGGATGATCCAAAAGCCAATGAAGCCATTTATCAGCGTTATCTACAGGCCTTCAAAAAGGGCGTTTATAACTATATTAAAGAGGATTTTGACGAGCATAAACAACAGATCATCCCAAGAAAGTATTTTTCGGGTGGATTTAGTTTAAGGCCGGATATGTTGACGATCGTACATACGGGAGACGCTGTTGATCAGTCCATGGTGGCCAATACCCTGAAGGACCTGTTTAAAAGGAAGATTGACAAGGTCCTGGTCTTTTTGGGTGCCCTAACTTTATTGGGCACTTCCAATGCCCTGGCACAGAATCAGGGGCTCATCCAAAAACCCTCAGAATTGTTACCGGAAGCACCGCAAGTCAACCAAATCGCCTCTGAATATAAAGCGGGTGAATTTATGTCGCCTCAAGATATTGATACGTTATTGGCAAAATTAAACCCGCCCAATGCCAGACTTAACGATATTTACAGCAAGGTTGATTATTTAAACAACAGCATAGAACCGTTTCAGCTGTTCGTCAGGTATATCAAGAAATATGGGACCGATCTCATTAATGCTGACTTGATCCCTGAAGGGTTTGTCAATTATTCTGATAGTGATTTTGTCAAACTGAACGGTACTGAAAAAGGCAAGAGCTTTAAACGGGTAATATTAAAATTGCTTCCGGTGAGGGATTTTCAGTTAGGGACAAATGGTAAATTTACGCTGCCGCCATTTTCAACGGCCACATTCAATAGCCCAAACTATTCGACGATCGCTCCAAAGGTAAAGTCTCCCAGTAACAGTACAAATCTGGGGCCGTTTTCTATTCAAAAAGGGAAGGTCTTGCTTCCTTTGCCCGGAGGGGCCACTCTTTCATATGGCAAAGGGGCCAGGATCCCCTCCGAGCAGAATTTAAATGGCACCAAAAATAATAATAAAGGCGGAGGCCTGAATCTGTCCATTCCTTTGGGGAAGAAATCCAGGGAGGCCGCGGGAAAAAAACAGACCAAGGACCATTCAATGTTGGTAACGCCCGGCGGTATTGATTTAAATTCATCCAATTTGAACTTAAAGATCAAGCAGGATGGCAAGGGAATGCCCTTACCTTTGCAATTCCAGGATCTGTCCAAGCTGCAATATATTGAAGGTTTTGAACCAATGATCATTAATATCACCCCGCTTGGCTCTCTGCCATTATTAAGCGAATTAAAAAACAAACTTCCGTAAATTTGATTATCTTATTAAACCCCAGTCTAATTGATTCATCCCGCCTCCTTTTCTAAGATGCTGTTGTAGATCATTTGAAATCGAAAAATCGCCATCATTGCGGAGCAAAAAATCGAAAAGGAGACTAACATGAAAAGAACAGATGAAAACATGGAAGATGCCAACGAGCTGGCCATGCTTAAGGAAAATTTAAGGTTCAACACATCGGGGTTAGATGACGATCTGTATATGGATATCCAAGACGCGATAGACAGGGATGCCTCTTTGGCCATGCTGGCGGATAATATACAGATCTCGGTTGAGAATGAGATCGTCACATTAAATGGGGAGGTTTTTGACGAACAGGAAAGGATCATAGCAGGCGGGATCGCGATGGCTTACGCGGGGAATGATAATGTTAATAATTATTTGAACGTCATACAAAACTAATCGGGATTTATATAAGAAGGATGAAGGTATCCGTATTTGTTTTAATAATGATATTTTCTTGTGCGGCCCATGCAGAAATCATTCCCGAGAGCACCGCGGCCCGGATCATCGTCAGCGAAGGGGCGGACCAGGGGTTAAAGGGAATGATCTGTATAGGTGAGGTCCTGCGCCTTCGGGCAAGCATAAAGGGATTTTATGGATATCGAAAAAACAGAATGATCCAGCCAAAGTCTGTGTGGCGGATGGCCGCGGAAGCCTGGCGGGAATCCGCGCATACACATTACACGAATGGGGCGGATCATTTTGAGAATATCCGGAAATTCGGCAAGCCCTGGTGGGCCAGGTATTGTGTAAAGACTTATGAATATAAAGACCATGTTTTTTATAGGGAAGCCCGGCAGATTATGAGGTATAATTAATGGGAAAAAATAGAAGGGAATTTTATTTTGAGGCCCCATTATTTGATCTCGATCGCCGTCATCCTTTGTTTAGGGGTGGTCGTTTATTCCAATACCTTTTCTTGTTCATTTCATTTTGATGATTTTCAGTCGATCCCCAGTAATCCGTTCATCAGGGATCTTCATAAACTGCATAACATCTGGGTCTTTTGGCCCTGCCGTTTTATCACCTACCTTTCCCTTGCTTTGAATTATCATTTCAACGGGCTGCATGTTTGGGGCTATCACCTGGTCAATCTGGCGATCCATTTGATAGCGGCTGTTTTGGTGGGGTGGCTGGTGCTATTGACCCTGTCAACACCTGCCATGAAAGGGGATAAGATCGCGGGTCACGCCAACACGATCGCCTTGTTCGCGGCGATGGTCTTTGTGGCGCATCCCCTTCAAACCGAGGCGGTGACCTATATCGTGCAAAGGGCCGCTTCATTGGCGGCCTTATTTTATTTGGCGTCATTATGCTTGTATATCCGTTCAAGGCTGCATGAAGATTCAAGGCCATACTATATCGGCTCTTTGCTGGCGGCCATGTTGGCCATGTTCACCAAGGAGATCGCCATAACCTTGCCATTGATGATAATGTTCTATGAGTTTTGTTTTTTAAGGACCAAAAAAAGCATGGGATGGCGTCCGATAGCCCCGTTTTTTTTGATCTCATTTATTATTCCTCTAACAACGGTGTTGACCAGGTCGGTGAATATTCAGGGGTTAAACCGGCTATATGAAGCTCCCCCCGGTATTTCGCCGATCCATTATTTTCTGACGCAATTAAGGGTCATGATGACCTACATCAGGCTGATGTTCGTTCCTTTAAATCAGAACATGGATTATGATTATCCGGTTTACAGGCACCTGTTTGAAGCGCCTGTCCTGGCTGGCGCCATATCCCTGATGGCCATCCTTTGGGGGGCCAAACAACTCTTCGCGAAGTACCGGTTGGTTTCATTTTCCATCTTATGGGTTTTCATAACGCTTTTGCCGGAATCCAGCTTTTTTCCGATCAAGGATCTCATCGTTGAGCACCGGCTTTATCTGCCTTTGGCGGGCTACAGCATTTTTTTAGCAAGCGGCGCGTACTATCTGACGGACGGCAAGGCCTTTAAAACAGCGGCGATAGTCCTGACCATGATCATTGCCTGTTACGCGTTCCTGGCTTTTCAAAGGAATAAGATCTGGGAAAATGAGCTGACTTTATGGAATGATGCCCTTCAAAAATCCCCGGGAAAGGTAAGGCCGTATAATAACCGCGGCACCGCTTATTTCGTTCTCGGGCAATACGCGAAAGCCATTTCAGATTATAATAAGGCCCTTGCCCTAAACCCGCGATTTGAGGAGGCGTTGGCCAACCGCGGCCTTGTTTATTACAGGCAGGGTAAGATCGCGCAAGCATTCTCGGAGTATGATAAAGCCATCGCCATAAACCCCAACTATCCGGAAGCCTATTATAACCGGGCCTATGCCTATGAAAAACAGGGGAAATTCGATCAGGCTGTCCGTGATTATAATGAAACCCTTGCATTAAACCCCCTCGACGCGGCGGCGTACTATAACCGCGCCAATATTTATTATCAATGGGGCGATTACGTACAGGCTATTTCCGATTATAATAAAGCCATCAAGTTATGCCCTGAAGACGCTGATTACCGCAGCAATCTGGGCCTTGCCTGGGGCCAGCTTCACAGGATCCTGGCAGCACGGCCCCAGCCCAAACCCCGCTAAATAATAATCCTTTACAAATCAGGCTTTTTCCGTAACATGTAAGTAAACGCTTATTTACTTAAAGGGGCCTATGACTACCCTCAAGAAACTCTCGCAGGTGACACACGGCCAGCAGGCGATCGTTGACGCGGCCAAGAAGATCATCATCGCCAGGGGCTTTGAAAGCCTGACCATCCGCGCCATCGCCCGTGAGATCTCCGTGACGGAAGGGGCGCTTTACAGGCATTTTAAGAGCAAGCATGAGATCATCAGCCTTTTGATCGATGATATCGAGAATTCCCTGCTGTCGGTGATCGAGATACCCGCGCGTTTTTCCGGTGACCCGATCGCCAAGCTCAGGAAAATATTCGAGGCCCATCTGTCGAATGCCGAGCAGCGAAAGGGAATGACATCCATTGTCATCAATGAGTCCTTCGCTGTCAAGGACAGGCGGATCAAGAAGAAGATGCTTAAGGTCATGGGCAGTTACCAGGAGATCTTAAAAGAGGTGCTAAGGGAAGGAATAAGGCTCAAAAGGATCGACGCGAAGGTGGATGTCGAGGCCGCGGGGCTCGCATTTTTCGGGATGGTGCAGGCCGCGGTGACGTTCTGGGCGCTTGGTGATTACAGCTACCATTTAAAAAGCCAGACCATTGACCGCATGCTGGACCAATATATCAGGGGAATTATCAAGTAAACAATTGTTATGGAACATGGAAGGAGGTAGTCAAATGGAAAATTTAATTCCAGGTGTTGCTCAAAAGCAAAAGAAACAAAAAGGCAAGTCTTTCGTAAAGACCGCGCAGAATACACAGGTAAAACCGCAGGCAGCCGTTGCCGCGGCGCCGCAAGCGCAGGCCCAGCAGGCTCAAGCAGCCAAGCCTCAAGCGGTATAGTTTTAGGGGCAAAATAATTAAAGTTTAAGGGGAGATAGCAATGTCTCCCCTTAAGCATTAATAAATGCGGGAAGGAGTAAAAAATGGAGAACAACAGGGTCGTCCAGGAAAAACCGGCAGTGCGCCCGCCGGCTAAAGAAGGCAAGATCGTGAAATTTGTATTTTCCGCGATCCGGGCGAATAGTATCAGTGTGGCCGGGACGTTCAATAATTGGACGCCGGGAGTATTAACGCTTAAAAGGGATATGGTAGGCGTCTGGAGAGGGGCCATTTATCTAAAACCAGGCATATATCAGTACCGTTTTTGTGTTGACGGCCGGTGGGTTAATGACCCCAGCGCTATTCATGTGGTTCCCAATGAATTGGGCACCAATAACACAGTATTGGAGGTGAAGTAAGGGTAAGGCGGGCAGGGTTGCTTTTTAATAAAGAAATAAGATATACTTTAAGCAGTGTGTGGATTGGAAACGAAAGGGCTAACCCATCGTAAGGTGGCGGCGCAAAACTAAAGGGTCCTGAAATATGGATTGCCAGTTACCGAAAGACAAGGTCCTCAAGATATCCTGCCTTTTGTTGGGCTTTATCACCATTTCAGTCCCTTGCTTTGCCGGTGAAGTCGATTTTGACATGTTTGGCTTTACCTATCATTTGCACCGAAAGGGGGCGGTATATAACGCCCCCTTAAAATTGGATAAAGCCGGGGTGAAGGTCTTTAACCCTGGTTTGGGCATGGGTTATGATTTCCGTCAGGACAGAAGCGTCAGCGGGTTTTCCGCGGTGGTCCACGGCGGGATGTTTGAAAACTGCAATAATCACCCCTTCAGTTTTGCGGGGGCCGGGGCCCGATATAGAAAGTATTTCACCAAAAAGAATTTCTTCGAGACCAATGTGCTGGGAGTGCTGACATACGGCAACAGTTCGGATGATAAGCACTATGAATTGACCCCCATGCCTTACGTGAACATAGGAATCGGGCATGATTACGGCAAATACCTGGTCACTTATTACTTAAGCTATATCCCCAAACACAGCGGCAGCAGCATTACGAGCAGCACAGACATGCTCTTTTTAAGCGCCGCCGTATCCTTTTAAATTTGTTATTATCTAATATATATGGCATACTCTATATGATATGTATAAATCCCCATTTTTCCATAAGATGCCATTAAAAAACCTGTTTTTTAGGCCATGGGTTTCTTGTGCCCTATTACTGGCATTTTTGATAAATTCCCTGGGGCCCTTGCCTTTGGCCCGCGCGGATGACTTTAATCTGCCTGTTCCCGGTGTCATGGTGCGCTTAAGCCCTCGTATCGAACCGGCCATGCTTAAGGGGATCAAGGTTCACCCGGATAACCCGCTCAAATTCGATTTTATTATGGACCAGGGGGACTCAACAGCACCTGGCGGGGTGGACCTGAAACCGGAAGCCACCCGTCTTATAAAATATTTTCTTGCCAGCCTGACGATCCCTGAAAATGACCTTTGGGTCAATCTCTCCCCCTATGAGAAAGACAGGGTCATCCCGCAAAGTTTTGGATTAACCGAGATGGGCCGTGACCTGCTGGCGGAAGATTATATGCTCAAGCAGATAACCGCCAGTTTGATCTATCCTGAAGACGCGGTGGGCAAGAATTTCTGGAAACGGATCTACGAAGAGGCCCAAAAGAGATTTGGGACGACCGATATTCCGGTCAACACCTTCAATAAGGTTTGGGTGGTCCCCGAAAACGCGGTAGTCTATGAAAATCCCCAAACCATGACGGCCTATGTTGAGCAAGCCAGGCTGAAAGTGATGCTGGAGCAGGACTATTTGTCATTGACCAAGCATGTTCCGGTAGATTCCCGGGCCCAGGGCGCTGATATCAACAAGATCGGGTCGGATATCGTCCGCGAGATCGTCATCCCCGAATTGACCAAAGAAATAAATGAGGACAAAAATTTTGCCAGGCTCCGTCAGGTATATAACTCGCTCATTTTAGCCACCTGGTATAAAAAGAAGATCAAGGACAGCATCCTGGAACTGGTCTATGCGGATAAGAGAAAGGTGGCGGGAGTAGGATTTGGAAGATCGACAAACGTCGAAGCGATCTATCGGCGTTACCTCCAGGCCTTTAAAAAAGGCGTTTTTAACTATATCAAAGAAGAATCCAGTTCCCTTAACGGCATGCCCGGTGATGCGCAGGGGACAACCCCCAGGAAGTATTTTTCCGGCGGCTATGACCTTGCCATGCATTCAATTATAACGCGGACAGACAAACTTGATCTGCCTGAAGGCATCAATGAACGATTGACGGAGGTCGAAGGGGATTATGTGCCGGATAACGCCATGAATTCCGGCGGCGTTGACACCTTTGACAAGAGAAACAGCCTGCAGGAGCAAAGAAAGAGATATTCAGGCATTATCCGCCAGATAGAACGGGCGGATAAGATAACAGCTATCACACAGGCGGCGGAAGTGACGCGGGAAGGAGTCGGGGATCTGATCACCCAATTGAACCATACGGACAACTTGAACCAGATCCTGAATATCAGTGCGGCTCCTGTCAGCAAGTTCCTTTACTCAACATATAAAGAAACGGTTTTTCAATATGGGGAGAGGATCGTTGTTTTCCGATGGCCGGGGACTACCAGCGATCATCTTGGCCTGAAAGATCTCAATGATGTTTTAGGCCAGGAACAGGTCAACGGCATCATAGGATCGATCCGTGATTCTTTGAGGCAAAAAATGGCCCAGATCGGCAAGGATGAAGATCCCCAGGAAGCGTTGGCAAGGATCACCCGGGAAATAAGTGAGCTCGTGACACAAAAGCTAAAGCCGCTTGTGAAGATCCCGTTGGTTGAAAGCGGCAGGAATTTGTTCAGGATCGATGTGGGCGTCAGTCAGTTACCGGCCCAGGTCAACGAAGGAACACAGGAAGCGGCTTTGTCCAAAGTGCTGACCGTGATGAAAGCGGGCCTAGCGATAGTGATGAAGAATACAAGTTCCGCTGAGGGAGAACAGGGCGGCATGATGTTTAGCCAGCAGGGGTTCATTGACAGGATAGATCAATGGGTTCTTTTAAAGAAAAAATTGTCCGCGTTGCCCTTATGGCAAAATTATAAAGGAACGAGTGTGCTGCGGGATGATATGGTCAAAGCTTTGAGAAAGCAGCAGGGATGGGAAGGCCTGTCGCCGGAATTACGGACCGCGGCAGGAAACAGCGGCAATTACAGGGACCTTCAACAGTATTTTGCCCTGACGGGCCTGGTGGATTTTATCAAACAATGGCAGGTTGATTTTCGTTCGGCCTATGAGCGCAGTGTGGATATTCAAACCCTCATCGATAACCTGGGGAAGGCACGGAATGATATGCCCACGGGGAGGGTGAAGGCCGAAGGAGATCTGGGAGTCCTTCTCTCCCAGGCGAGGGATATCATCGCCAAAGACTCTAAATTCCTCGATGCTGATTCCGAACTTTCATTCTTTTCCCACGCGTCCATCTCCGATAAGAATATGGGATTTATCTTGGTCGATATCATCAATATGGGCGGGAAGAATTTTCAGGAGTTTGAGGTCCTGATGCAACAGATCTCTGAAACCAGGGATATGGAGAGGATAAACAGGCTTTTAATGACCGCGGCTGACCCTGTGACTGTTGATTTTCAGTCAAAGGTCAGGCAATTGCGCGAGCTGGTGGGCGACAGGGTCTTGTCCATTAAAATGGGAGGCGACGAGATCACTGTCGTCGTAAATGATTTTCAAAAAGTGACACCTGAGCTGTTGATCGCGATCAAGAGATTGACCAATGGCAGGGTTTTCGCGACCAAGGGCATCGGTAGCGCCATCGAGAATTTTAAGGACAGAAATTCCGTGACGATCAAACGTAACGGGGGTGATAGCGGCTTTGTCTTTACGGAAATCGCGCCCAATTGGCTTGCCTGGGCGGAGAAAGTTTATTCATTGGACAAAGGGGTGCAGCTTCTTAAAGGATATGAGGCATTGGGTAAAAATGTGGTTTTAACTGAAGGGCAGATGGAAGGGGAGTACCGCACAATCCCTTATCAGGACCATGCGATGTTTGCCAAGAACATGACCCCCACCGGAGGTATCGACCTGACCCCCCCGCGCATGAATTTAAAGACCCCAAATAGCAGCGGCATGGGCATTAAATTTCACCTTGACCCGGCGATGTTTGAGCAATTACGCAATGCCACCGGTTTTGTCCCCGTGATCATCAATATGAAGCCGGTCGCGGATATCCGGCTCTTTCTGGGTGCCCAATAAGCACAAAAATATATGCGTATTGATACGAAAATAATTGTTTTATCCTTGAGCCTGTCGATCGTCCCTTTATTTTTGGTGGCGGGTATTTTTCTTTATAATACCCAAAAAGAATTGAAGGGCGAGATCTATGACCGGTTAAACGCCGTCTCGGAACTTAAGAAAAACAAACTGGAGACCTTCTTTGGTTCCAGGAAGGAAGATCTCAAGGCCATCCAGGGATTTTCAGTCGTCCAGATCAACCTTCCCACCCTGCAGGAATTCGATCGAGACCGCTACAGCTTCGCGTATACCAAGGCCAAATTGCAGCTGGATGACCAGCTTCGGTCTTTCATGAACTCTTACGCGTACGCCGATATTCTGCTTTTGGACAGAAAAGGCAAGGCTGTCTTTGTCGCCAATCCCGCGCATGCCCGGGAGTATTATGACAAGGTATTTTTTAATGACAATGTGCTTGGCAAGGCCCGGAATGATATTTATTTCAGCGGGCCGGTCGCGTCCAAGGAGTTGAAATACCCCTACATTTTATACATGCTGACCCAGGCGTGGGATACCCAGAATCAGTTCGCCGGGTACATTGTGCTCGAAATTGACATGAATGTCGTCTATGGATTCATTTCGGATAACACGGGCCTCGGCAGGACGGGGGAAACGTATCTGGTCAAAAAAATGCCGGATAGTGAATATTTATTCATCAGCCCCCTTTTATATGATCCCAAGGCCATTTTAAACAAGAAAGCGTTGGCTTTTAAAGCCATCGACAAAAAGATAAACCAGGGAACGGATTACCGGGGCAAAGAGACCCTCGCGGTCTGGCAGGACCTTGCGTCCCTGAATTGGCAGTTGATCACAAAGATCGACAAGCGTGAGGTTTTTTCGTCGATCAGCAATATCCGCACCCTGCTTTTCACTGTCTGCCTGTTGATCCTGATCGTCATTGTGCTGGGCTGTGTGTTGTTCACGGAGGGGATCTTGGACCAGATCCAGAAACTGCAGGCCATGACCATCCATGACCCCCTGACAGGCGTCCTTAACCGCAGGGGATTGCAGGATGTATTAGTAAAAACATCAGGCATGATCAAGCGCATGGGCATCAGCGTCCATGTCCTTTTGCTGGACCTGGATAACTTCAAGCAGATCAATGACCGCTATGGGCATGGGATGGGAGACGCCATCCTGGCCGCGGTCACGCAAAAGATACGCCAGACAGTCCGCCAGACGGATTTTATCGCCAGGGTTGGAGGGGATGAGTTCATGGTGCTTTTGCTTGAAAGCAAGGAGGGCGATGCCGTCAAGGTCGCGGAAAAGATCCGTATGGCCATAGCCCAGACCTGCGTGGAATCTTCGGACGGAGAAATTGTCAAGTCTACCTGCAGCATTGGCATAACTCCTTTGGGGGACAAACCAGCGACCATTGACTCTTTGCTTCAGGAGCTTCATTGGTCTTTGCATTTAAGCAAAATCGAAGGCAAGGACCGCATCACCTATCATGGGGAGCAGGTAAAGATCGACCTAAAAACCCCGGATGCTTCCGCCGAATTCAAGAAGGTCCTGATCGACGGTGAGAAATTTTATACCGCGTCCCAGCCGATCTACGACCTTAGGAATATGACAAAGGTGGGCTTTGAGCTTTTGTCACGGCTGGATTATGACGGGTATTCTTCACCCGATGAATTCCTGCTGTTTGCCCGCAATGCCAATCTTTTGGGGATCGTGGATTATTCCTGTATGAAATCATGCCTGAACACGCTCAAGGACCTTTTGGTCGTCGAAAGGATATATATCAACATGTATCCTTCCACGCTTTCTGAAGTCCCGATCGAGCGGCTGCTGCAGGATTTTGCCGCCGCCGGAAAGAACATCAATTTTTGCCTCGAGATCAATGAACAGCAGATCTCGGGGGACCCGTTTAACCTGATCCCTTCCATCCTGAAACTTAAAGACGCGGGGATCAAGATCGCCCTCGATGATTACGGTTTCGGCCATAGTTCCGTTGAAACCCTGGTCCTTTTGGAACCGGATATCGTGAAGATCGACAAGAAGATAGTCAACGGCATCGCGAAAGACCCCAGAAAATTCAACAGTTTAAAACGCCTTTTAAAAGTGATAGAATCATGCAAGGCATCGGTGATAGCGGAAGGTATCGAGAATCAGGAAGATTTTCAGGTATTACGCGACCTGGGAGTGACCTACGGTCAGGGTTATTTGATGGGTGAGCCGGAAGTCCCGCCAAATTTTACATAATTAATGAAAAAACCGAAGAAGTCTAATATATTTTTTTGGGTTTTAGGCGGCGCCCTGCTTGGCATAGCCCTTGTAGCCTTTGGATGGTTCCTTGGGCAAAAGGACAAACAGTATAATCCGTACCAGGAGCTGGATGCTTACAAAACCACAAGGCATCAATATCTGGTCAAAAGTTCGGAAATATCCGTCAAAATGGCCAACCGGGCCGTGGAAGCCCTTAAAAATAAAGATATCAAAGGCGCCATTGAGGATTGCAAGACAGCCATTGATATTTTTCCCATCAATGCCAAACCCTATATTTTACTCGCCAAACTTTATCTGATGACAGGGCAGGAGCAAAATTTATTTGATACCTTGACCCTGGCCGGGCGTTCCTATCCTAATTTTGACAATATCGTCAGCATTATTGATGATGTGAACCTTGATAAAATACCCCTGGATGCTCCACAGGGCAGCGTTTACCTGGCCAATTTCCCGGAAAACAAGAAAATGGCCATATCTTTTTTATTTGACGATGGAGAAAAAGATGTGTATGTCAATGCCCTTCCCATTTTTGAGAAATACGGGTTTAGGGCGACGGTCCCTGTTGTCGCCGGGTATGTGGCGGACAACAGCAATGATCCTTTTTGGGGAAGCTGGGACGATTGGAAGGACGCGGCCAACCGCGGTTTTGAGATCGCCGATCACTCCATGTACCATCGTGATTCCCAAAAACTGCATGGAAGCGATTTTGATGTATCCATAGACCAGGCCAAAGCATTGATCGAGAAGAACACCGGACATAAGGTTACCGCCTACATTTTTCCCCATGACAGCTACAATGACGAAGCTGTCAGCCGGGCGTTAAGGGAACATGAAGTCGTCCGTTCATGGGAATTCCTGCGTTCCTTTTATAAAAGGACTGAGGGGATCACTTATGGGGGCCCCCATTTTTCGGTTGAAACAGCCAATAGACTGGTGGATATCGCTATCAAGCGGAGATTGTGGATCGTCGCGAACTGTCATGGAGTGACATTGAAACGCGGCATCCTTTCATTTAAATCGATCACTCCGGCTTTGCTGGAAGCCCATTTGGCGCATATCCATTCCAGGTCGGATGATGTTTGGGTGGACACCTTTTCAGATGTTTTTGAATATATGTCCCTGCGCGCGCGGACAAAGATCGAGACAAAAACATTTACCGAGGATTCCATTGATTTAGTTTTGCACAGCGGCAAGCCGGAAGGGAAATTATCCGAACCGGTGACAGTGGTCATAAAAACAGAAGCAGGAGTCAGTTTGGGATCAGCCAGCGGGGCAGACGGGCATATCCTTAAAGCATGGGCTTGCGCCGCGGATGAGTTATGTGTTGACGCGGATGCGTATGAAAAAACCATACATGTTCAATGGAAAAATCCGCCGGCCTAATATTTTCTTGACAAATAAATAAGATTGAATAAACTAAGTCGTAAGTCGACTTAGTTATAAGCTCTTTTAAATTAAAAGAGCTTTTTTAATGAAATCAAATAAGTCAAATAAGAACGTACTTAATCAATAGGGGGCGATAAAATGTTTGTCCGTTTGATGGTTAATTTAGTTTTAGGCGCTTGCATCTGGCTGCCGGTCTTATGCCTGGCACAATCACAGCCGGCCAACATCATAGTCATCAAGGGCCACCAATTCAACCCAGCCCGATTAACGGTTCCAGCGGGCCGGAAAATCCAAATTACGGTGGATAATCAGGACCCTACCGATGAAGAATTCGAAAGCTATGATCTGGACCGTGAACAGGTTGTTGAAGGCAATAAAAAGATCATTGTGTATTTGGGCCCATTGAAGCCTGGCTCCTATGGATATTGGGCGGATTACCATAAGGATTCCAAGGGGGTGATCATTGCTAAATAATAAACTTAAAGCCGCACCAGCGATCATTGTTTTCTTTACTGCTTTTATCTTCTCTCATCCGGCTTTTGCCGAGAAACTGGTTTACGCGCCTAATGCCGAACAGGGCGAATGGGAAGTAGAAAATACAGGGGTGTATGATTTTGACCCGCATAAGGACAAAAACGCGATACAGGAATACCATTATTCCATAGGGTACGGTGTCAATAGTTTCTGGCATACGGAATTGGAGCTTGAGGCGGAAACCGTGCCTACGGATGATTCCATCACCAAATTCCAGGCGACCCATATGGAGTGGGAGAACATTTTTCAGCTTGCCCCCAAAGGGGAATATTGGCTCGACCCTGGGATCTATCTGGCCTATGAGGCGCCCCTGATCAATAAGCAGGTGGGGCAGTTTGAAGGCAAGATATTATTAGAGAAGGACATTGATAAGGTCACCAATATCCTGAACATCAGTTTCAATCAGGAAGTAGGCGGAGGGGCTGACCGTCATACGGACGCTGGTGTATCCTGGAGCACCAGATACCGCCTTTACCGGTTCTTCGAGCCGGGCTTTGAGTACTGGAATGATTTTAGTGCAATTTCACATCAGATAGATTACAATCAGCAAAGCCATCAGGCGGGGCCATGTTTTTATGGCCGTTTAGGGAGGCATCTCAATTATAATGTCGGTTATTTATTCGGGATCTCCGATGCCGCTCCCCGCGGGGAGTTGAAGTGGGTCCTTGAGTACGAGTTTTGATCATATGAAAAGATTTCAAGCAAGAGTTGGACAGATCGTCAGAACATGGGGCCCGGCGTGGCTCGTGATGATCGCGGATGTGGATGCCGCCAGCGCCATTACGGCCGCTGACAGCGGGGCGCAGTACGGCACAAAACTCGTCTGGTTTATCATGCTTTTGGTCATTCCCTTGTTTGTTATCCAGGAAGTGGCAGGGCGCGTGGGCGTTGTTACCGGCAGGGGCCTGGGCGAATTGATCAAGGAGAATTACAGCCGCCGGGTCGCGATGATCTGCGCGATCCCCATGGCTTTGGTCGATATCCTGAGCTATATCGTCGAGTATACCGGGATAGCCGTCGGTTTCCAGATGATGGGGGTATCGCCCTGGATCTCAGTTCCCATCGCGTTTGTTGCCCATCTATTGGTTGTTTATAACAGAAAGTACGCGGAGGCGGAAAAGCCCCTCCTTATCACTTCCTTTATTTTTGCCGTCGTTTGGATCGTTGCCGCCTGTTTGACGGCCCGGCATGGGATCGTGATCGTCCCGTTTTATTTTTCCACATCCCCAGATTTTGTTTTCATGCTGGCCGCGAATATCGGGGCTGTCATCATGCCCTTCATGCTTTTTTATCAAGTATCCGCGACGGCGGAGAAGGGCACGGATAAGTCAAGCGTTTGGGCCGTAAGGTTTGAGACCCTGGTCGGCGCCATCTTTTCCGAGCTTATCATGGTGGCGATCGCGGTATCCGCCATCGGGATCAAATCGGATTCACTGGATTTCACTTCCCCCCAGGTCCTTTCCCAAAGCCTTGTATCCGTGGCCGGCCATTTTGCGCCGTATGTTTTTGGCGTGGGGCTGATCACGGCTTCTTTCATTGCCCTTATCGTTATTTCGCTTGGAAGCAGCTGGGGCGTGACCGAAGCCATGGGATGGGGCCGCAAGCACTGGTTTAAGGTATATCTCGTCGAGTCGATACCGGCGGTACTTATCCCTCTTTTCTCATTCAATCTGATCAAGCTTGCCCTTAATCTGATGGTGGTGCAGATCATTGTGCTCATCGCCCCCGCTGTTATATTAGGGATGATCGCGTCGAATAAGAAATTGATGGGGGACTTCCATTTGAAGGGATTGAACAGGGCTGTTTACTGGACCTTCATTTTCCTGATCTTCGTGACAGGCATTATCAGCATGCTTCCCGCCTTTGGCCTGAAAATATGAGGCCCCTTTAATACATAGACCGCAGCGCCCTTTTGATGTATAATAGCCAATCTTGAAAATCAGAGAGCTGGCCCTTCTTATAGAAGGGACTTTTGAAGGTGATGACAATGTCGATATCACAGATCTAAATGGCATTGAGTCGGCACGGCTGGGTGACCTCACCTTTGCCATGGATGAAAACAAGCTCAGGCTGGCGGAGGTAGGTCAATCCGCCTGCGTATTGACGACGAAGTCCTCAAGAAAATCTTCCAAGCCCCAGATCAGGGTCAATAATCCCAAACTTGCTTTTTTGATCGCTTATGATCATTTCCATGAAAAATCCTCCGCACAGCCGTTTATCCATCCTTCCGCCGCTATCGCGGGGTCGGTGATCTTGGGGGAAAGCGTGCGGATCGACGCCTACGTAACCATTGAAGACAATGTTGTCATTGGGGACCATACGACGGTTGAAAGCGGCGCCGTGATCAAGAAGAATTGCCGATTAGGGCCGCATTGCCGTATTCATCCTAACGTCGTGCTTCATGAAAATACCCTATTAAAGAACAATGTGGTTTTGCACAGCGGGGTTATCGTAGGCTCAGACGGGTTTGGGTATCTGAGGGACGGCGGTAATATCCACAAATTCCCTCAATTAGGGTCGGTTGTCATTGAGGATGACGTTGAGATCGGGGCCAACACCACCATTGACAAGGGCTCGCTTGGATGCACAGTGATCGGAGAGGGGACTAAAATAGATAATCTTTGCCATATCGCGCATAACGTGAAGATCGGCAGGAACGTGATCATGGCCGCCCAATGCGGCATTGCCGGAAGCACGGTGATCGGGGATAACGTCACGATGAGCGGTCAGGTCGCGGTGACCGATAATGTCACTGTCGGCCAAAATGTACGTATTGGAGGCCAAAGCGGGATCATAGGCAATATAAAGGACAATGCCGCGATCTGGGGGGCGCCTGCCAGGGATATCAGGCAAACCAAGAAGCAAATGGCCGTGTTGTCTTGGCTTTCAAAGAACTTTACCGCACTGTCAAAGTTGATCAAAGAAAAGGGGACCAATGAGTATCGAGACTGAAATAGATGGCTGTATCAATAAATGCGGCAAAGGTTATCGGGAGTGGTATGTGGGCATTGCCGCTAACCCTGATCAACGGTTATTTATAGGGCACAATGTATCCCAGGAAGGCGGAGCATGGATTTACAGGGATGCAGGGTCAGAATCCATGGCCAGGACCATTGAAGCAATATTTCACAAGAAGGGATGTAAGGGCGGCCAAGGTGAAAAAAACAGTCCCCATTATGTCTATGCCTACAGAATGACAAGAACGACGCGAGGCATATGATCCAGGAACTGCCCCTTCGTAATCCACCGATCATACCCTTTAAGTTTAAAAGATACTTTGAGGCGCAGAACAAAAGGATCCGGGTATTTGGCCAATGCGAAGTCACGGCCAAGAATTTCGAAGTGTCGATCCCAACTGAAGAGTTCTTTATTTATATTCAAGCGTTTAAAAGCCGTGATGAAGCCTTAAAAAGCCTTTCGCCTGAAGAACGCGAATTTATTTCAAAAGGAATTTCACCGGAAGGCCAGAAACTATCCTAAAGCCTCCTGCGGGCACTTACCTTGACACCCCTCATGGTGGATGTTATACTTCCCGTCGGATGTAAACGGGGGGGGAATTTAATGAATTTCAGGGCATTACCCATAACTTATTGCATTGCAATAACTTTCAGCCTTACAAGCTCAGGCATCGCTCGGGCTGATCAGTTGATCAATGTTTCCCCGATCATTGTTCAGCCTGAAGATCTGCGCGGTATCAATCAGCAGATGATCGCGCAGGACCGGATCAACAGGGATCAGGAATTGGCCATCAGGGGGCTTATTGAGGACAATCAAAAGCTCACGGACACCGCCCTGGCCCACCAGCAGGATGCCACTCTCGAGAAGATCAATCAAACCATGAAGGACTACCTTGACGCGCTTTTGTCCCGTGATAAAGCGCGTATCGCGGATAACAGCCAGGCCGTTTCTCCCAGATACAGGGATCTGGTCTATTTGACCGAAGATATCGACAACATGAAAGATGCCGGCCGGACGTTGGAGCAAAAGAATTATGTGATCGGGGAAAAATACAATGCCCTCACCGAGCTTAAAGACGAGTTACAGGCGCTGAATGTGAAGCTCAAGCTTGACGCGGCCAGTGACAATTTTAGCAAAACACCCCCCCAGCAAGAGGATAAGATACAGTACTTGACCCGAAGATTGGGGGAGATGGACCAAAAAATAGCTCATTTTGACGAGATATTGGCCCAAAAAGACAGGCAAATATCCCAGTTAAAAGATAAGGTAAGCTGGTTAAACCAGGTATTGGCGGTGACCAAGATCAAAGCCGAATATTACAGGCTCTCATCCCTTCAAAAGGCCCCTCCTAAGACAGACGATCTTGTCAGGCTGGCACGACAGTTAATAAGCCTTCAGGAGGAGGAACTGTCCTTATTACAGGAAAAGAGCAGGCTATGGGGTGCCCAAAGCGCGCTGGGTGACCAGCATGTCCAGGAAATTGAAAACAAGATCAAGGGGTTGATGGACAATCACCAGCTGCAAAAGGTGGACCTGCAAAGCCGGATGGAAGAATTGAAAAAAGAATTGGGCCAAAAAGAACTGCAGGTAGAACTGTTAAAATCAGAATTGGAAAACAAGATCGTCGCCGAGAGAAATCAGGGCGATAGCACCCAAAGAGATAATGAAATAACATCCCTTAAGGCAAAGATACTTTCGGCGCAATTGGCAGGGGCCCAGACAGAATCTTTAAAATTGCGATTGGCCGAGCAAGAGGATAAGGCGGCTTTATTAAAGCAGGAACTGGAGGGCAAGGTCAGTGATACCAATAAAATGACCTTAATGATGTCCGATTACCAGAAAAGGTTAGAGGACAAGGACAACGCGTACAATCAACAGCTGGGACAGATCGCCTTTCTCAACTCCCAACTGAACCTGAAAGAAGCGCAGATCGTTAAGATCAAAAAAGACCTGAATGAACTGCAGGAAGCCAGCAGCGCCAGGGACAAGGAAGACCAGTCAAAAGAATTGAACCTTTCCATGGTTGAACAAAAGCAATCGGACGCAAAGGATATTGAATACCAGGATAAGATCAGGAGCCTGAAGACCGAACTGGCCCTTGAGCGCCAGCAACTGGATGGCATGCCCAGCAGTGACGAGATCGGTTACTTGAGGGAAGGGATGAAGAAGGCGGCCGTGCAGATAAAACAAAAAGATGAAATGATCTCTTCGCTTAAAAAGAATGGCGATAAGTATGAAAATGAATACAGGCTGCAGTCCTTGGATTATCAAAACTTAAAGTCACAACTGCAAAGCACCTACAATGAGATCCATCGTGATAATGAGGTTATCAAGGACAGGGACCTGGAAATCACGAGGCTCAAAGAGCGATACGCCATCGCGACGGGAAAAACTTATGAGAACAGCGTGGAAAACGCATTAAAAGCGCAGCTTTTACAGGCTAAGGCCAACGCGGAAGAATATGAAAGGAAATACAAGGAGCAGTCCAGGGAATTTGAAAGCCTTAAAGGCCAATTGCAGGATGCGTATGACGAGATCAACCGGAAGAATGAAGACCTGAAATACAAGAACCTTGAAATACTCCGCATCAAGGAGCGCTCCCCTGCGAGTAACACCCATGAAAATAAAGGCGAAAATTTGCAGGAGCAGTTGGATATCGCCAATGGGCAGATCAAGAACCTTCAAAATAAATTAAATCAGCTCAGCGCCATTTCCAAAGACGATGTTATCCGGCAAAAATTGCGCCAGGCCCTGGATGAGATCGATGAACAGGGCCGGGTGATCAACGTGCTGGTCCAAAAACTGCAGGATGCCGGCCAGTCCGTCAATTTGTCGGAATATCTAAGCAAGAAGAATTAAGCCGGGAAAATAGCCTGGATCTGATTCATCAAATCCGCGGTATCGATGGGCTTTAAGAGGTAAGACTTGACGCCATGGCGTTTAAAAAGCGCTTCGGTCTTTTTTTCGGCGGTAAGGACAATGACGGGGATCTTGGATAGCGCGGGGTCGGCAACCTTTTTCAAGATAAACGCGTAACCGTCCATCTTGGGCATTTGGACGTCCAATAAGATCAGGTCAGCGATCTTCTTCTTCAGCTCTTCCAGGGCTTCTTCTCCATCGCCCGCCGTCATCACTTCAAAACCTTTGCTGACAAGCGTTCCTTTGAGAAGCGCCACATTCATGCGGTCGTCATCAACAACTAATATACATTTAGGCATAGATTCTATCTTTTATTAAATTCATTAACTTGTCAATACTTTTGAACATTGTTTTACCCGCACAATTCAATTTTACCTTCTTCAACTATTTCCTGCCATCAGGGTTTTCCCTGTTTCTATAAGTAGAAACACGTATTACAGCCTGTCTAAAGACCTGTACCCTACGGCTTCGGCAATATGGGCCGCTTCGATGGATTCACTACCCTCTAAATCAGCTATAGTTCGTGCGACTTTGAGTATTTTATCGTGCGCGCGCGCGGAAAATTTTAATTCTTCCATGGCCGTGACCAGGATCTCTTTGGCTTCTTTGGACAAGGCGCAAAAATTACGCAATTGGGGGCTTTCCATGTGGGCATTGCATAAAACAGGCTGGCCGCTGAATCTTTGCCATTGGACCTGCCGGGCTTTGGTGGTGCGCTCCTTGATGGAAAAAGACGGTTCTTCCAGGGGCACATCAACGAGTTCGCGTGTTTTCAAAGGCAGGGCGTGCAGGTGGATGTCGATACGGTCAAGCAGGGGCCCGGAAATCTTATGGCGGTAATTTTCAACTTGTGTAGGAGAGCAGCGGCAGATCTTTCCGGGCACGTCCTTCCAGCCGCACGGGCAGGGGTTCATGGCCGCAACCAGCATGAATCGGGTCGGGAAACGAAGGCTTCCCTTTGAGCGAGCGACACTCACATACCCGTCTTCCAAAGGCTGACGTAAGACTTCCAGGACATGGCGGTTGAATTCAAGGAACTCGTCCAAAAACAGGATCCCATTATGCGCCAGGGTCACTTCGCCGGGACGGGGGCCGCTGCCGCCGCCGATAATGGCCACGTCCGATGCCGTGTGATGCGGCGAGCGGAAAGGGCGCTGGGTGATGATCCCATCGGGATGTTTGAGAAGGCCGGCGACAGAATGGATCTGGGTGGTTTGCAGTATTTCGGCGGGCGTCATATCCGGCAATATGGTGGTCAGGCGTTTGGCCAGCATGGTTTTACCGCTCCCGGGAGCGCCGATGAGAAGCACATTGTGGGCTCCGGCGGCGGCCACCTCAAGGCCCCGCTTGAGGTATTGCTGGGCCTTGACCTCGTTAAAATCCAATCGGCCGCGGGGAGCGTCTTTGATCAGCAGCTCAAAATCAATTTTAACCGGCTCTATGGGATGATGGCCGTTTAAGAATGCAACGACCTCATTGAGATGACGGGCCGGGAAAACCTGGCAGGCGGCCAGGCTCGCTTCTTTGGCATTTTCATGAGGAACGATAAGCCCGCGGCATTGGTTTGAAGCCGCGGCCAGGGCAATCGACAAGGCGCCCTGAACAGGCTGGATGCGGCCGTCCAATGAAAGTTCCCCTAAAAAAGCATAAGGAGCTAAGGCATTGAATGGGATCAGGCCTTGGGCGGCCAGAACACCTAAAGCTATGGCCAAATCGTAGCAGGGGCCCTGTTTCTTGGTGTCCGCGGGGGCTAAATTGATCGTGATCCTTTGGGCGGGAAATTCAAAACCGCTATTTTTAATGGCCGAACGTATGCGTTCACGGCTTTCTTTGACAGCATTATCCGGCAGGCCAACCACGGTTATATTGGGCAGTCCAGGGCTTATATCTGTTTCAATTTCAACAGGATAGGCTTCCAGGCCACAGAGGCCGAATGATGAGATTTTGGCTAACATAGGAGATCCAGTCTGGAAGGGGGATTGATTTTTTAACGGCGTAAATAATGATATACTTTTTAATCCGGGAAGATATAATGGTACATTATCAGAAAGAGGATTACCCGTCAAGTATTGACATGACAAGCCTATACCCACATTCTTTTTTCCCGGAAGTTTTTCAAAACCGGATCCTTTTGACGACCCTGGCTGTTTGGGTTTTGGCCCAGTCGATCAAGGTCATTTTGGGTGTCATCAAGGAAAAACGGTTTAATTTCCGCTGGTTTATAGGAACAGGTGGCATGCCATCCAGCCATGCGGCCGGGGCATCAGCATTGGCAACATCAGTAGGCCTGGAATATGGATTTAACAGCCCCCTTTTTGCTGTCGCGGCTGTCTTTGCCATGGTGACGATGTTCGATGCCCAGGGCGTGCGCCGCGCAACCGGATTCCAGGCTACCATCCTTAATAAAATGATGGATGATATTTACTGGAAGGGCCAGATCGAAGAACAAAGGCTCAAAGAGCTGGTAGGGCATACGCCCATTGAAGTATTGGCTGGGTTTATTTTTGGCTCCATTTGCGCCATGATCTTATATTAAAGGAGAGTTTCATGAGTCAGAAAATTTTGATTGGTATCATAGCGGTCATACTATTAGCCGCGGGCACATTTGCCGTACTGCATCACAGGTCATCCGCCGCCTCCAAAGATTCCGAGGAGACAAATGTCCCTGTTAACCAGCTGTTGTCCCAGGCCGACAAGTACGAGGCCCAGGGGGATAAGCTTAAGGCCAAGGAATCGTACGACCAGATCATCAGCAATTACCCGGATTACGATAAGATCGAAGAGGTGCAGGATAAATTGGGGCAGATCAATATTGACCTTATTTTTTCCGAGGCCCAGATGCCCCAAACGATATCCTATGAGATCGTCCCTGGAGATTCCCTGGGGAAGCTGGCCCGTAAATATAACACGACACCCCAGCTGATCAAAAGGGCCAATGGATTAAAGAGCGACGTGATACGTACCGGCGAGAAGCTTCGCATATGGACGGCGCCGTTCGCGGTCCTGGTCAACAAGTCCCAAAATGTGCTTTTTCTCAAGTCCGGCGAAGAGGTGCTCAAGATCTATCATGTAGCGACGGGGAGGGATAATATCACGCCGGTGGGCTCTTTTAAGATCGCCACCAAGATCGAAAAGCCGGTGTGGTTTAAAAACGGGGGGGTGCCCATACCCTCCGAGAGCCCGGAGAATGAATTGGGCAGCCGCTGGATGGGCTTTGACACGGACCCGCATTACGGCATCCACGGCACGCTTCATCCCGAGACGATCGGCCAGCAGGTGACGGACGGCTGTGTCCGCATGAAAAACGAGGATGTCGAGGAGCTTTTTGATATCATCCCCGTCGGCACACAAGTGACCATCCAAAATTGATCCGGGCGTAACGAAGGATCTTAATAGGAGCATGAATGGCAACCCTGGATTTTGAAAAACCGATACTCGACCTTGAGCATAAGATCAATGACCTGCGCCAAATGGGCTCCAAACGCGTGACCCTTGAGCCTGAGATCAAGCGCCTGGAATCCAAGCTCGAGAAATTGAAGAACGATATTTATAACAATATGACCCATTGGCAGCGCGTGCAGATCGCCCGCCATCCCAAACGCCCCTATACGCTTGATTACATCCACCTGTTGGCCGATGAATTCCTGGAATTGCACGGGGACAGGCTTTTTGCCGATGACTTGGCCATGATCGGCGGATTTGCCAAGATCGACGGGCAGAGAGTGATGATCATCGGGCATCAAAAGGGCAGGGATGTCAAAGAAAATGTCATGCGTAATTTCGGCTGTGCCCATCCGGAAGGCTATCGCAAGGCCATGCGGTTGATGCGCCTGGCGGAGAAATTCAAGGTCCCGGTGGTTTGCCTGATCGATACGCCGGGCGCCTACCCTGGCATCGGGGCGGAAGAGCGCGGCCAGGCCCAGGCCATTGCCGAGAATTTACGCGATATGTCAGGCATCAAGACGCCTATCGCGGCTGTCATCATCGGTGAAGGCGGCAGCGGCGGGGCATTGGGGATAGGGGTGGCCGACCAGATCTTCATTTTGCAGCACGCGTATTATTCCGTGATCTCTCCCGAAGGCTGCGCCTCCATCCTTTGGCGCAGTTCCCTGAAAGCGCCGGAAGCCGCGGAAGCCCTGAAATTGCACGGGGAAGACCTGATCAAATTCGAGATCGTGGATGAGATCATCCCCGAGCCTTTGGGAGGCGCGCACCGTGATCCCGAGGCGGTGGCGTTGGCATTGAAGACAGCGCTCCTTAAATATTTTAAAAAAGCATCCGCCTTAAGCGAACAGGACCTTTTGAACGCCCGTTACAAAAAATACCGCAGCATTGGCGAATTCGTCGAAAAACAATGATCGCCCCTCAAGATATCCGTGACCTGTCTTTGGAAGAATTGGCGGCTTATCTGAAATCCGCCGGCGTGGAACCTTTCCGCGCCGGGCAGATCTTTCAGTGGATCTATCAAAAAGGGGCCTGGGGCTTTCAGGCGATGAGCAATATCCCCCAGGCGCTCAAGGACCGTTTGGCAAAGGATTTTGTCCTCAAACCCAATGATATTGCCCAGAAGGTCATCTCCAAAGACGGCACCACCAAATTCCTTTTTGATCTGCATGACCATGAGAAGATCGAGAGCGTGTTGATCCCGACACAAACCCGGACAACCGCCTGTATTTCAACCCAGGCGGGCTGCAAGTTCGGCTGTAAATTCTGCGCCAGCGGCATCGGCGGCTGGAAAAGGAACCTTAGCAGCGCCGAGATCATCACCCAGGTTTTACACGTCAAGGACGAAGCTCTGAAGCATCAAAGGCCCTTGTCCAATATCGTGTTCATGGGAACGGGCGAGCCGATGGATAATTATGCCAATCTGATGAGATCCATCCGGACTATCAATTCCGTTAAAGGGATCAATCTGGGCGCCCGTCATATCACCATTTCCACCGTCGGAGTTGTCCCCAGGATCAAAGAGCTGGCACAAGAAGGCCTGCAGGTGGAACTGGCCATCTCCCTGCACGGGTATGATAACCCCTCGCGTGACGTGCTTATGCCGGTCAATAAAAAATACCCTTTTGATGAGCTGATCGCGGCTTGCCGCGAATATGTCCGCAAGACCCATCGGCAGATCACCTTTGAATATATCCTGATCAAGGATGTCACGTGCACGCCTCACGCCGTGGCGAGCCTTAAAAAAGCGTTTAAAGGGATCATCTGCAAGATGAACCTTATCCCCTATAATCCTGTTTCAGAATTTGGCCATCAAACGCCTTCCCCGAAGGAAATGATCGATTTTAGGAACAGCCTTGAAGAGAGCGGTGTCCACGCGACCATTCGAACGCCGCGTGGCAAGGATGTGAATGCTGCCTGCGGACAGTTAAGGCATTTAGCAAAAGCTGTAGCTGAATGAAGAGATATTATGTGATTCGGAACGGGATATTTTTACCGTCCGCTACGGTTTACGATATATCTGTTTTATAGAAGCACTGGCATATGAACAGATCTATCATAAAACCTTGCGGACTTTTGGTAAAAAATCCCCTAATGTTCCTCACACATATTATCTCTTCATCCAGCCGCATAATACTATGGCTTATTATTTCCTGCGATGTTCCGTCCTTCTCATCCTTGGCCTGTTGGTCTACGGCCAGACATTTCATTTTGGCTTTGTCTTCGACGACCAGTATTTCATCGTCAATAATCCTTTCATCAGGAATTTTAACCATGTCCCGATGATGTGGCATGTTTTTCCCATCACCCGCTTAGTCGGCATGTATTCCTTTGCCCTGAATTATTATTTCAACCAGCTCCACCCCCAAGGCTATCACATCTTCAATTTTATCGTGCATCTGACCGCCACAGGCCTGGTTTGGGCGCTGGCAAGCCTGCTTTTTAAGATCACAAAGGTCCTTCCGGCCAAAGACCGTCTCACTCAGGAACTTCCTTTTATCATCGCCGTTCTTTTTTTAATCCATCCCGGACAAACCCAGGCGGTCACCTATATCACCCAGCGCTTTGAATCCATGGCCACCGTGTTTTATCTAAGTACGGTATATTTTTATCTGAGGGCCAGATTGTCGACGGGTATGACACGGAGGATTATTTTATTCGGGCTGGCGGCTTCTTCGGCTATTTTGGGGGTCATGACCAAGGAAGTGATCGTAACCGTGCCGGTGATGATATTGGCATCGGAATGGATACTGTTTCCCCAAAAGAATAATAAGGTTTTGTACGCCGCTATCGTTTTTTGCGCTGTCCTGTTGGTCGCGGTATTAAGCAAAATGCTGCACGCGGGAATAAATATATTTCTTCAGACAGGTTTTCCTTCCGAATCCCATGATAGCGATATATTGACACCGGCGCATTATGTATTAACACAGATGAGAGTTTTTCTTACATTTTTGCGTCTTCTGGTATTGCCCATCCATCAGAACCTGGATTACGATTATCCGGCCTCAAGCGGGTTTTTTCATCCGCCCCTGACCCTGGCGGGTTTGCTCGTCATATCGGGAATTATCCATCTGATCGTTAAACTCCGGCGGAGATATCCATTAACAGCTTTTGGATTGGCGTGGATTCTGATCACATTTTCCATTAATCTGGCGCCACGGTCCAATGTGATCTTTGAACACAAATTATACCTCATCTCGTTCGGGTTCCTGCTGGCTGTTGTGTCTGCCTTGGCAATTTTAATTAAGAGCCGCAAGGCATTTCGGTGGATATTATTATGCATGATTGCGATATTGGCCGTAATGGGTTTTCAGCGAAATAAGATCTGGAGCAGTGAACTTAATATATGGGATGATACCCTTCGAACTTCTCCGCATAAAGCCAGGCCCTATAATAACCGCGGCCTCGCGTATTTCCATCAAGGGAATTTTATACGGGCGATGGAGGATTATAATAAAGCCATTGAAATCAACCCCGGTTATTCAGGTGCGTACAATAACCGCGGCCTGTTGTATTTCCAAGATGGCGATTTTAACCGCGCCATTTCAGATCTCAGTCAGGCGATCGTTAAAAGTACTGAATACGCGGCAACATATAGCAGTTACAGTAACCGAGGACTCGCGTATTACCGTCAAGGGAACCTGCCCCAAGCGCTGGCGGATTATAATAAAGCCCTTGATATAAATCCCCTCTTTGCGCAAGCTTATAGCAACCGCGGGCTTTTGTACTATAATCAGGACAGTTACGCGCGGGCCATTCTTGATTACAGCAAGGCCATTGAGCTAAATCCGGATGTTTCCATTGAATATAACAATCGCGGCACCTGTTACGTACATTTGGGAAAGTATAGCGAGGCCCTTGCTGATTATAATAAAGCAATCGAGAACGATTCCAATAATGTTGAGGCTAATAAAAACAGAGCATTAATGATTTATTTATTAATGCATCCAGCTAACAATTAACCGGATAAATAACTATTATGTGATTCGGCACGGGATATTTTTACCGTCCGCTGCGGTTTACAATTCGTTTGTTTTAAAGATTCTCTTTATTTGAACAAACTCATTGTAAAGCCTTGCGGACATTGGTAAAAAATCCCTTAATGTGCCGAATCACATAATAATTATTCATCCAGTCGAATGATTCTATGATTTATTATTTCCTGCGTTATTCCATCCTTATTATCCTCGGCCTTTTGGTCTATGGCCAGACTTTTCAATATGGTTTTGTCTTTGATGACCATATTTTCATCGCCACCAACCCATTTATCAAAAACTTCAATAATTTCCATGTGATGTGGCAGGCATTCCCTGTCACCCGCTTAGTCGGCATGTATTCCTTTGCCCTGAATTATTATTTTGGCCAACTCCATCCCCAAGGCTATCACATCTTCAATTTTATCGTGCATCTGACCGCCACGGGCATGGTGTGGGCCCTTTCGGATTTGCTTTTTAAGATCACAAAGGTTTTTCCAGCGAAAGATCGTGTGACCCAGGAACTTCCCTTTATCATCGCCGTCCTTTTTTTGGTCCATCCCTGCCAGACCCAGGCGGTCACCTATATCACCCAGCGCTTTGAATCCATGGCCACCGTTTTTTATTTAAGTACGGTGTATTTTTATCTGAGGGCGCGATTGTCAACGGATAAGACTCGGAAGGTTGTTTTATTTGGCCTGGCGGCATGCGCAGCTATTTTAGGGATCATGACCAAGGAAGTGATCGTAACCGTACCGGTGATGATATTGGTATCGGAATGGATACTGTTCCCCCAAAAGAATAAAAAAGGCCTTTATGCGGTTCTGGTTATTGTTGGAATTATGTTGTGTGTCACCTTAAATAAAATGCTTCATTCGCAATTCGGTGCATTTTTTCACGCGTCAATACCTTCTGAATCCCACGATGGGGATATACTGACAACACCGCGGTATCTGATGACCCAGATGAGGGTGTTTTTAACCTTTCTGCGTCTTCTGGTATTGCCCATTCATCAGAACCTGGATTACGATTATCCGGCCTCGATCGGTTTGCTTGATCCACCGATGACCCTGGCGGGATTGATCGCGATCACGGGGTTTGTCTATCTGATCGTTAAACTCCGGCGGAGAAATCCGTTAATAGCCTTTGGATTGGCGTGGATATTGATCACGTTTTCAATTAATCTGGCGCCCCGGTCCAATGTGATCTTTGAACACAAATTATATCTTATCTCATTTGGTTTTTTCTTATCAGCTGTAAGTGCTTTTTTTGTCGTGGTCAGGAACAGCAAGACTTTGCTTAAGATCTTTTGCTGCCTGATCGCGGTTTTAGCGTTCATCGGTTATCAAAGAAATAAAGTGTGGGCCAATGAATTGGTCCTTTGGGAGGATATCATCAAGAAATCCCCTGACAAGGCCCGGGTCAACGCGAGTTTGGGAAGAGTGTATGGTTCCATGGGGCGGTATGATGATTCTGTTCATTATCTAAGCAGGGCACTTGCCATCAAACCCGATAACATCACGTATGAAAATCGCGGGATCATTTATTCCCAACAAGGACGATTTGATCTGGCCCTTGAGGACCTTAATAAGTCCATTGCCATGGACCCGACATATTTCAATACCTATATCAAAAGATCCTGGGTGTTTCAATCAGAGCATCGTTATCAGGAGGCGTTGGCTGATCTGGCCCATGTGATCCAACTCGAACCGTATTTCGCGGATGCTTACATTGAAAGGGGATTGCTATGGATATCCATAGGGCATGCACAGGATGCCCTTGATGATTTCAAACAGGCCCTGAAAATAGAACCTTATAATTATCAAGTTTTGCAAAAGAGGGGAGAACTTTATTATGCCCTCGGCCAATACGGGTTGGCTTTGGATGATTTTACGAAAGTTTTAACTTTAGAACCCGCCAGCACAGAGGCCGCGCAATACAGGTCCCTTTGCTTGAAAAAGTTGTAAATCCCCCACCAATATCCAAATAGAAATATTCAAACTATTTATAGCTCTTTCAAATTTTTTTTATATAATTATGTTATTAGATAAGGAAATAATAGAATAATTATATAAGAAATACGACAATCATTTCTTCCCCAAAAAGGAGAGAGGCATTGATCTTGGATCATAATATCTTTCTGAGCCCTTGATGAAAGTATTAGAGGCTAAACCGCTGGAAGTATGTGAATAGCATTTAAAAAACCACTGGGTATTCCTTATTAAATAAGGAAGGCATCTCAAGAATGGACAGAAAAATTAGGCCAAAAAAGTGGAATTATTTTAAATTTATTTTTTAAATATTGATTTGTGATCCTAAATATTTTTTATATAATTATATTGTTAGATAATTATATAAAAAAGATTTCTATGATGATAAACCTCGATCGGAAGCCATATCCCAAAAAATAAACCAAAAGAAAAGATGATCAAAACTTCTATTGATCTGACCCACGATCAATACCAGTTTTTAAAGATCAAAGCCCTTCAGCGTAAAATGCGGGGGGAAGATCCGTCTTTTGTGACTATTCTCAGAGAATTGATAGATGAAGACCGTAAGAAATGGGATGACAAAAATAAAAGTATATAAATGAATAAGATCTTAAAAATAATTTTAATAACACTCATAGCGCTTACCGGCGTTTCCTTGCCCGCGGTTGCCGCGTACATACCTTTCAATACTAACGTAAATATGAATATCGGGATCGGGACATCGACACCGCAGGGCGCGTTTGTGGTGACCAACGGTAACGTTGGTGTTGGCACCTGGTCGCCGATCGTGCCATTGCAAATCGTTGGTATCGGGACTCAGGCTCCTTATGGTGGAGGGGTGATCATCAATAACGGTAATGTGGGCATCGGCACCACGGTGCCGGGATCAGCGCTTTATGTGAGCAACGGAGTGATCACAAGTTACAGCACATTGGCAAGTAACGGCGAAGGGATCGTCACTTACGCGGGCAATGGCAAAGCGATCAATATGCAGGCCGGGACCGCGAACGCAAATATCCTTTACGATAATACCGGTGGATTCAGCTTTCAGTCTGTAGGAAGGGGCCAGGTACTGGCAGGAATTTCTTCTTCAACAAGCATTACGATGAATATAGATACAAACGGCAATGTGGGCATCGGCACGGTCAGTGCTATCTTGGGCGGCTTGGTGGTTCAGAACGGTAATGTCGGATTCGGCACCTTCTTCCCGCAAACCGGCCTTGCAGTAATGAATGGTAATGTGGGCATCGGCACATGGACGGCAAAGGGCGGGAATCTCATCGTCAACGGCGGCGGCAATGTGGGTATCGGTTCCGCATGGCCGGGCACCTTGCTTGATGTGCAGGGCACGGTGAGGGCGTTGAATTTCATCGGTAACGGTTCGGGGCTGACCAATCTTTCCAGCTCAAACTATTGGCTTAACGATCTCACTGGCAACGTCGGTATCAGCACCACCTATGCGGTTGGGATCGGCACCTCCTTTGTCGGGGGGCCGGGCGAAGCCGCGTTTTCAGTGATGAACGGTAATGTGGGCATCGGTACTTGGATACCGTCTGCGAGCCTTGATGTGGAAACCGCGGGTAATACTTATTTCGGCAGCAACGTGGGTATCGGGTCAAGTGCGCCCGGCGAGGCGCTGGATATCCAGGGAGTGCTGCGCACGACGAATTTCAACCTGTCTACAAATCCAACCATCGGGTATGTGCTGACAACCGATAATTTTGGGAACGGCACTTGGCAATCAGTGGCGATTACAAGCGGATGGACTATATCTGGCAATAATGTTTACGAAACCAGCGGCGGAAATGTTGGGATAGGGACCACCTTTGTAAGCGCGGGTGCCGCGTTGAGCGTTATGAACGGCAATGTGGGCATAGGCACCTGGGCGCCGGTCAATACTTTAGCCGTCGCCGGCAATGAAACCATTGGTTCCGCGGCGGGATATTTGAGCCCTGTTAACGCGGCTCCTTTCAATGGATTAATGGTCCAGGGTAATGTGGGTATCGGTACTTTTTATACAGGATCAAATAATTTAACCATAGGTACTTATGGTTCTACTGTTCCGGGCGGTACGGTGGGTATCGGAACAAGCAGTACAGCCAATTCCGTTTTAGTAAATACCAATCGTTATTCATTGGAGATCGATGGACAGTATGGGTTGATGGGTGTTTTTTCAAATTCAACCGGACGGGCAGGGATCATAGAGTTCGGCGCAGGAGCAGGAAATTCAGTGTTTGGTTATACAGGATACAACGGTTCAAATATGGCCGTTATGTCAGAATTATTTGGTAGAGATTTACTTTTGGGAACGAATAGTACGGAGATCATGCGCCTCACGTATGGAGGGAATGTCGGTATTGGCACAATCACTCCTGTGGCTGAACTGGGCATTGTTGGCAATGTTGGGATCGGAACAGGCATGAATAGCCCATATGTCACAACAACTCCTCCATCCGGAGGAATGATCGTGCAGGGCAATGTAGGGATCGGATCGCTTCATCCTGGAACAGTGCTGGACGTTAACGGAACGGCGCGCATGGGCGGATTCAACCTCACCGGTAACGGCGCGGCCAGCGGCAATGTCCTGGTTGGAAACGGGCTTGGTATTGGCACCTGGATGCCGGCGAGCACCCTGATTACCGGCGGGGGGACAAATTATTGGCTTAATACCGCGGGAGTTGGGAATGTCGGGATAAGCACTTCCAATACTGTAGGCATTGGGACAAGTTCCGGGGTTGGGGCAGGATTGGTTGTCATGAACGGTAATGTAGGGATCGGGACATGGAAACCGGCGAGCTTGCTGGATATAGGCAACGCCACGGTGGGAGATGTGCAAATTGACAGTGTAGGAGATATCGCGGCTGCCCAAAATATTAATGCCGGTGGATATTTGACATCCGGATTTGATGTGATCGTGGGTTCTCAGGACAATGCCGGTGGGGTTTGGTTTGGCGCGAGCCAAAGCGGGGTTGGAATGGATGGAAGCGACATCAGTAATATCCTGGCCATAGAGACGAGTAATAATGTCCGTATCAATATAGACGCATCAGGCAACGTCGGCATCGGCACCGTAAGTGGCATAAGCAAATTAAATGTCAACGGCGGAGTCGGTATCGGCACCTCATTGACCAATGGCGCGTATCTTAATTTTAATGCCGCTCCTTCAGGGGGATTGATCGTCCAAAATAACGTCGGGATCGGCACATTTAATCCTTTTGGAGGGAAATTGATCGTAACCGGAGGGAATGTCGGCATCGGTTCCTTATCCCCAGGCCAGGCGCTGGACGTTAATGGTACGGCACGCGTGGGTGGATTTACCCTAACCGGCAATGGCGCAGCCAGCGGCAATGTCCTTGTCGGTAACGGGGTGGGCGTTGGCACCTGGATGCCGGCAAGCTCTTTGGCGGCCGGTTCAAACTATTGGCTTTTAAATGGCGGGGCTGGCAATGTCGGCATCAACACCAGTTACGCGGTAGGTATCGGGACAAGCTTTGTGGGCGGGACAGGCGAGGGGGCATTGTCGGTCATGAACGGTAATGTGGGCATCGGCACCTGGGCACCAACAGCCCGGTTGTCTGTGATTGGAGGGGCACCTGGAACTGCTTTTGGTTTAAGTGTTAATGATCTTATTCCTATAGTTTTAAGTTCTTCCCCGCCAGGCGCTGGGACCAATACTTTAGTCCTGAATAATACGGTGGGCGCCGGGAATAAATCGAACCAAATAACTTTTGATTCCAATGGTACAGCGACATGGACTATTAGTAATGACATAAATTCGAATGGAAGTGATAATTTTGCCATCTTAGATGCGGCATTTATCCGTTTATACATTGACTCTTCCGGGAATGTGGGACTTGGTACCGTTAACCCGCAGGGTGGTCTTATTGTCATGAATGGTAATGTGGGTATGGGCACATGGGTTCCGGGAGCGGAATTGGCCGTCAATGGTTCTTCAATTTTAGGTGTTCCTGCCAGCAGTTCGAGTTCAATGATTTCCAATGGCACAGGTTCTTTGGCGGTTGGTTACGCTAATGGAGGAACGTTAGAAGCAACGGGCCCAGGATCTGTCGCGATGGGGGAAGAGTCATTTGGGACACTGCAGGCAGGAGGCGCTTCTGGTGGATCTATTGCGATGGGGTATGTTCTCAATGGATCGTTACAATCAATTGGCGCAGGGTCTATCGCGATGGGTTATGTCAATGGAGGAACCGGGTCAATAACCTCATCGGGCCAGGGGTCTATTGCCATGGGCTATGCCAATGCGCTCCCATTATCAGCGACGGGAACAGCGGATGTGGCTATTGGTGATGATGTGCAGGCCACAGGTACCAATAACTCTTTTGCTTTAGGGTTTAATGTGATCAATCCCATGAGCAGTTCATTCATGGTCGGTTTTAATACATTACCGACACTGACTGTTACGGGCACCGGTGTGGGCATTGGAACATTGAATCCTTTCGGCGGGAGTTTGATCGTGATAGGCGGCAATGTGGGCATCGGTTCCTTGGCGCCAGGCCAGGTGCTGGATGTCAATGGAACGGCACGCATGGGTGGATTTACCCTAACCGGCAATGGCGCCGCCAGCGGCAATGTCCTTGTCGGTAACGGGGTGGGCGTTGGCACCTGGATGCCGGCGAGCACCCTGGCAACGTCTGGGGGTTCAAACTACTGGCTTTTAAATGGCGGGGCTGGCAATGTCGGCATCAACACCAGTTACGCGGTAGGTATCGGGACAAGCTTTGTGGGCGGGACAGGCGAGGCGGCATTGTCGGTCATGAACGGTAATGTGGGTATCGGCACCTGGCTGCCATCTGCATCTTTGGAGATCAGGAGCGGAAATTTATCACTTCTAAACGCAAGCAACATCGTATTGCAGGTCGGGGATATTGTTGAATGGGGGAATCCGGCGGTTAGTATCCAGGCAAACACCGTTCCCAATGGGATCAGGTTTAATACATATTCAGCAGCCATACCCAGCATGTTCATAGACTTAAATGGCAATGTGGGTATCGGTACCATTTTGCCGGCAAGCAAATTAAGTGTTAATGGAGGGGTGGGCATAGGAACGTCATTGATCAATGGCGCGTATATTATCAATAGTCCCGCGCCTTCCGGCGGATTGATAGTTCAAGGCAATGTGGGTATCGGCACTTTTAATCCTTTTGGGGGGCAATTGATTGTTCCGACAACAAATGGCAATGTGGGCATAGGGTCCCTGGCGCCCGGCCAAGCCCTGGATGTAACGGGCACCGTGCGCGCCATCGGGCTTACCATGAGCGGGCAGACGCCCATCAGCGGATATGTTTTGACAGCCAGCGACGGAAACGGTGACGCGACATGGTCGCCATCATCAAGTGTCGGCACCAATTATTGGCTTAATGATCTCACAGGCAATGTCGGGATCAGCACAGCCTATGCGGTGGGCATCGGAACCTCCTTTGTCGGAGGTACCGGCGAAGCGGCGTTGTCGATCTTGAACGGGAATGTAGGTATAGGGACATGGGTGCCAAACGCAAATCTTCAGGTTGCTGGAGGAACTCTTAATCTTGGTTCTGATGGCGGACCTGTCTCCGATCTGAATATCTACAGTCCCACTGTTGGCGCGTATTTTAATATTGATAATCATGGAAATTTTGGCGGCATTAATTCTTACGGCATTATCAACATGTTATTTTCGAATTATTTAAATAATAGCGGACAGATCTCATTTAACACAACTGTTGGCGGAACAGCTTACACAAGACTATTTATTGATAATGCCGGGGATGTAGGTTTGGGAGGGAATATGTTTAACGGCGGTTTCTCCCTTTCCACTCTTGCGACCATGGTTGCTTTGGCGAATGGCAATGTTGGCATAGGGACTTTTAATCCAATCAGCACGTTGGGAGTAGTAGGCAATATTGGCATTGGGACTGGCATTAACTCCCCCTATGTTAACACCTCCCCTCCCAGCGGCGGAATGATCGTTCAGGGCAATGTCGGTATCGGATCCCTGGCCCCAGGACAAAAGTTAGATGTACAAGGTACGGTACGCATGACGGGCTTTACCTTGACGGGCAACGGGGCGGGTGCCGGGAATGTGATGGTGTCCAATACCATCGGTGTGGGGACATGGATGCCGACGACAACCCTGCCCGTAGGGACCCTGATCGCCGGCACGCCCAATCAGGTTGCCTATTATTCCGCGGCTACAACCATAGCCTCTAACAGCGCCATGGTGTTTAACGCGCCCAATGTGGGTTTAGGAACAGTTACCCCGTTGGCGACGTTACAGGTGATCGGCAATATCGGTATAGGCACAGTTGCGAATGGCGATAAATTTATCACCACTTCGCCGCCCAATGGGGGAATGATCGTCGAAGGCAATGTGGGCATTGGCACGTGGTTGCCGACCAATCTTGTTCAAATCAACGGACCAATGCCAAACGCTACGACTAATCTCTTTTCTGTTACGGATAGCCTTGCCCCTGGCGGGTTTTTGGCTATTGGTAATTCAACGAATGGGCTTAACGAATATCAACCGCAAATTACCGGTGTTTCAGCAGGATACCCCGGAAATGCGCTTATTTTTCTGGGTGAAATTCCCGCAGCTCAGGATGTAGTTAATGCGAACGATGGTGTTATTGATTTTCAATCCATAAGAACTGGCGGTAGCGCAGTACAGAATTCTCCTTTGTTCGCGTTTTTGAATTCCACCGGGTCTGTCATGTTAATTGATAAAAACGGCAATGTGGGCATCGGTACCAACAATCCTTTTGGCGGAGGATTGATCGTCACCAATGGCAACGTAGGCATCGGAACACTGGCTCCTGGACAGTTGCTTGACGTAAAAGGCACTATCAGGGACCTGGGGGAGCTTGTCAACGGCAA
>Ga0265338_10001621_pt1 | contig 36016 bp, 30 predicted proteins | sample 42126metaG_FD_193579 | JGI IMG/M metagenome (GOLD analysis project Ga0265338, IMG submission 193579) | Rhizosphere microbial communities from Carex aquatilis grown in University of Washington, Seatle, WA, United States - 4-21-26 metaG | ecosystem: Host-associated > Plants > Roots > Rhizosphere...
AGTCCCAGGGTGGTCGGCGTCACTTTCATCCCGGAAAAGAACATGCCCATACCCGGAGCGTGCGCGAGGCCCGACACCAGAAGGAGCGCGAACACACAGCCAAAAACGCCTCCGGTCAATGCCACAAGCACGGCCTCGCCCAGGTAGAGGCGCAAAATGGATTGCCGCGTGAACCCCAGCGTCTTCAGCACCGCCACTTCACGTGTACGTTCCCGAATCGACATCGCCATGGTCGTCGCGGAAACCAGCAGCGTAGCGAACACGACCGCAAAGCAAATACTGAGAATAAAGGCTTTTACATTCCCAATACTGTTGATGAAACTGAGCTGGAACGCTTTTTCCGACTCAGTCTTGGTTGGTTCGGGAGAATTTCGGAATGTATCGTCCACGGCAGTCGCTACCCTGGACACGCTCTCTGGTGAGTCGACGAGAATGGCGAATGTGCCCGCCCGGCCGTTTGCGAACGAGACCGCTTCCTCGACATATTTCTGGTTGTAGTAGACAGAGTCTGTTGGTTGAGGTGCCGTGTAGATTCCCCGGATTGTCAGTTCCAGGTCCACGGGATAGATCGTTCCCTTAAGGACGATCTGGTCGCCGATCTTCCAGCCGTATTTCTTGACTAGTGTGCTGTCAACGACGACGCCGGCGCGGTCGCGCTGCCAGGCAGCAAGCTGATCGGCGGGAATCTGGAAATCCGTGAAGATCTTGAAGATCTCATCGGGGTCGGTTCCAAACTGGGCAAAAAAGTTTTCCGGCTTGGCGTCTTTGTATTGCCCGCCAAACCAGTTGTTGGGAGCGACCGCGACTACGCCCGGGATGGCTCGAATCTTTTCCCGATAAAACGCAGGCATGGATTGCGTAAGCGAGACGCGGTGACGTGTCACCAGGCGTTGTGCCGACTCGGCGCTGCCCTTATCGATGTAAAAAGTGTGCCAAACGGTCATCATCAGCGTGAGCAGCAGAAGCGAGAACGTAATGCTCAGAACCGTGAGCAAGCTACGCCGCTTGTTGCGGAACGCGCTTTTTGTGACAAAACGGGTTAATGTCATGCCAGCACAGAACTCCGGAGGGCTCCACCGTTGAGTGACACGGATACCCGGGAAGGGTCAGCACACCCGATCACGTTAGCATTGAGAATAGAACAGCTGTCGCCAAGTGGACAACCCGCTGCGGGCCATCATTTTGCAGGCTGGCAGGCAGGTCTTTGGCCAGCCGCGAACGGTTCTGTCATGTCTAGTGTGAAGTGACTCGAATGCAACGAGTTGGCACCAAAATTCGAAGCCTGAAGGCAAATGTCAGTCGCGAAGACGCGATCCGGTTTTTTACGAGCGGCATTGGAGGACTCACTGCCGCTTTCTGGAAGGGTCGCGCGCGATCCCTGGCGGAACTCTATCTTCCCTACCGCATATATCAGGTCAGGATGCGCAATCGGGGACGCGAAGAGGCCACTTTTTATGCGATTGACGCCGTCGAAGGAACGCTCGACCTGTTTGAGTTTCCCCAACTGCCGGATGAACTCGTGACGCTGGAAACCAGGAATGCGCTGCCCTGCCGAACTGTGCCCGAGCGGTCGCGTGAATTGCTTATGAACAAGGTGCGTCGAGTGGTTTTCTCACGCGGTTTCATCCGGCTCAAGAACCTGGAATTGGAAGCCACCGCCATCCCCGGTGAAGTCTATGTTCCCTACTGGGTTTGTTTCCGCGGAGGCGATCAAATAGCGAAACTCGCGATCCTGGATGCAGTCCGGCGCAAACCGGAGGGTGCCAAGGTCCGCCACCTAGTCGAGGAGTGGCTGAAGGCTTCCTCGTTTGTCGACTCGTCGTCCGAATCGGGCTCTGCGAAAGGTTTTGGGCGGCGGAATCTTTGAGCCAGGTTTAACTTCGTAAGCAAGCCTCTAACTCCAAGCCAAAGCCGCCCCTAAGTACTTTCGTAACTCCCAAGTGTTGGGTGCATGGCGGTATTCTAAATCCGGCTCTCCCCGACGTACTCAGCCAAGACAATCCTAGGAGTACTGCGGCTTGTCACCGCGAGGCGACTGCAATGGCAATGATGTTTGGCCGATTCGAAACCCAGAACGAGATCTCGAAGTCTGATACCGCCTCGATTTACAAGGCGATGGACACGGAAACCAGCCAGGTTGTGGCGCTCAAGACACAAAGTCTTGATCCGCTGGGCGACCGCGCGTCGGCATTTGTCGATACGTTAATCGCCGAAGGCGAGCGCACGCGCGACCTCGCCAGTCAGAACATTGTTCTGCTCTACGGAGCCGGTGAAATCGACGGCCAGTTCTGTGCTGCGATGGAGTACATCCAGGGCAACAGCATCGCGACGATGCTGGCGCGAAAAGAAGGGTTTTCAATCTGGGATCTCCTCGATATCACCCGCCAGGTTTGCGCTGCGCTTGAGCATGCCGCCGCGCTGGGCGTGGTGCACGCATCGCTCGAGCCCGCCAAAATCATGGTGCAGTGGGACGGGCTTGTAAAGATATTGGGCTATGGCATTTCCAACATGAGCCTCATCGAAGCCGAGGCAGGAAACGGGTTGGGGCGGCTTATGCCCTACTGTTCGCCAGAACAGATCCGCGGAGAAGCGATTGACCAGCGTTCGAACATCTTCACTCTCGGTGCGATTTTGTACGAAATGGTGGTCAGCCGGAAGGCGTTCGATGCGGAAGACCCAGTTGCCCTCGTAGGCCAGATCGAAAATGAGACACCGGTAGAGCCCACCGCTGCGAATCCGAAAATTCAACCGGCCGTGAGCGCCTTGATCATGAAAGCCCTCGCGAAAGATCCAGCTGAACGGTATCAGACGGCACGCGAACTGGTCGAGGATCTCGAGAAGTGCAAGGATAGTGGGAAAAAGGCGGCGACAGAAACCAAGAAGGCAGTTCCAGCGGCAGCGGTCAAAGTAGACCCTGCAGCTCGCGCGGCGGCGGCAAGCAAGTTTGTCTCGAATGCCGCTGATTCGCCAGCCGCAAGTCCGGTGGCCCCAAAGCGCGCTCCGAGTTCGGCTGCTGTCACACAAACCTCTTCGGCTCACCCTAGCACCGCAAATCCGGCAGCTGTAAGGCCCCAGCACGTTGCTAAGGCAGCCGCAGCAAGTGCAGGTCGCACTGCTCCCGCCGGCGCTGGGTTGAATGCGGGTTTCAATTCGGATGTTGTCTCGACCGCCGCCCCGACTTCAGGGGCCCGGATGATTGAGGACCTCGAAGCCGATACCAATGCCAATTCTGCGTCGGGATATACGCCCAGTCCGGTTCTTTCCGCGACAACGCTGGAGCACGAACCAGAGACCGATTCGCCAAGCGTCGCCGTGGATCCGATGATGTCGGGATCGGCCGCCGGTTCGTCGGGCTCAAGCTTTTCTGACATCGATGAACTGCCTCCGATGAAAGAACCGGTTTTCCCGCCGCCACCAACACCGGAGCCCGAGCAGCTTTCGCAGCCCTCGATTCAGCAGGTCTATCCAAGGCTGAATTCCTCGAAGAAAGAGGACAAGCCGAAGATCCAGCCCCGCGAAGTTGCGGAAAAGGCGATGAAGGAAATCGCGACGGTTCCGCCTCGTCTGATGCTGCTCTCCATTCTCGGTGCGGTTGCACTGATTCTGATTGTCGCGGTGGCGCTGTATTTCCACGTCCGTTCTGAAGACGACGGCTCAACCCCGTCACCAAAGCCAGTGAAGACGGCTGCGACGACCCAGTCGGCCGCTCCAGTTCCCGTCGCCGCGCCCGTTGCAACACCCGCTCCGCCAATTGCGGACACCGAACCCACCGTGACGGTTCGTCAGATCGAAAAACGCCCTAGGGGCCAGCGGGCTGCCGCTCCAGCACCCGCACCGGTAGTCATTCCCGGGCAGGCGTTTGTCGACTCAACGCCCCAAGGGGCACAGTTTCAGATGGACGGGAAGAGCGATCCATCCTGGGTAACTCCATTTACTGTTTCCGGCCTTGGCCCGGGGAAACATATCGTGTCCGTAAACAAGTCCGGGTACACGAGTGAGACGCGATCGCTGGATATTGTCTCGGCAGGCAAATCGTCTCTCGTCTTCCACCTGGCACCGATCAACGCCTTGGTGGTCGTAAGCAGCACTCCTGCGGGAGCCAACATCATGCTGGACGGCAAGCCAACGGGCAAAGTGACGCCCGCCCAGTTCGCCGTCGAAAAGGGAAGTCACACTGTACTCCTCAAGAAACAGGGATTCCTGGACGAAACAACGACCGCCGATCTGGGTCCCGGACAGAATTTCCAATACGCACCGGCCCTGAGGGCTCTCGGCAATGCCGAAGAAATCCGCACGGTCGGCAAGTTCAAGAAGCTCTTCGGAAATGGCGGCGACAGTACCGCAGGTATGGGAGCCGTGAGCATTCACACCCAGCCGAAGGGGGCGCAGGTCGCCATCAACCAACGTATCCTCGATAAGAACTCGCCGGTCGATGTGATGATGGGCCCTGGCAACTACGTCGTTGATATCACCTTGACCGGGTTTAAGCCCGTTCACAAAGTCATCAGCGTCGAGAAGGGTGGCAAGGTCGCCATCGACGAGATACTCGTGCGCGAGTAAGCTGCCTTCGCTCTTGAAGGCTGGGAACCGGTGTCTAGATATACCGGTCAGCGAAGGACTGCAGTGTTCCAGGCCAGCGGGCGGCAGTCGCCCGTGCGGCCCGCACCTCGCTCCTTTCTTCTAACAATGGTTACCGCTCACTTCCACCTGTGATTCCAGTCACCGCTCCCGTCTCACCAACCCCCGCAGGATAGTTCAATGCATGGAAGAAGTGGAATTGTATCCGCCTCCTTTCTGGGAACGTTGAGCCCTGACGTGGAGGAAGCCCTTCAAGAAATCATGACATCGCGCTCGTTTGCAAAGGGAACGATCCTGTTTCAGCAGGGAACACCCGCCTCCGGCATCTACTTGGTTGAGTCCGGCACCGTCCGCGTGCTCTTGCCCACGGCGCAGAATCAAAACCAGTTGCTCGATGTGGTGGGCGCCGGCTCCATCCTGGGACTCAGCGAATGCATGGCGGGAGAGAGCTACCGGGTTACCACAGAAGCCGACGGCCAAGTGGACGCCCTCTTCATAACGGGCAAGGAGTTTTCGGAGTTCCTGAATAGCCATCAGGAGTTTTGTATGCAGGTTGTGCGCCTGTTGAGCGAGAACTTACATACTCTTTATCACAAATTTCGTGGCATCAGCGCGCATCCGGGACGCCCGCGCCACCGCCCCCCTAACCAACAGATGAACTGGGATTGAGTGAACGGAGCTGCGGGATCTCGCTGACTGAATTTTGTAAGTGTGCCGGGCAGGTAGCATGTAGCGGAACGGTGTGGCGCAGCCCTATGTCTGCGCCTCAGGGCGCGTTCTCAGTTGACTTTGAAGTTGATTGTGATTTGCGTCTGAATTTCTACCGGCTCGCCATCCAAATAGTAGGGCTTATATCGCCATTGCCGCACAGCTTCAATCGCGGCGGCCGCCAGCATGGGATCCCCACTCAGCACTTTGGGGTTCACCACATTCCCGTCCTTGTTGACGGTGGCTTCAATCTGTACTGCTCCCTGCGTATGAGACGCGAGCGCGGCTTGAGGGTATTTGGGTTGAACGCGCTTGATCACCAGGCCTTGGGATACGCCCTGGGATACTTTGATTCTGGCCAGCGACGGCCGCGCGACGTTCGAACCGGCCGACGACATCAGACCGCTCAGGTTGCTGTCGTTCGGTGTTGCGACTGCAAGTGGGCTGGGAAGCTGCGGGGCAGATTCCTCTCCTTGCGTTGCGGCTCTGGCGCCCGTAGGTGTCGATTTCACTTGAATCGGATTGGAAACCGGCTTCTTTACATCTAGTTCCGTGTTGGCTGCGATTTTCCCAGAAGAAATACTGCCGGAAAGAGGGGCCGATTGAATACCCGTGACTGCCTGCGTTTTGGTTCCGAGCGCAGGAGCCGAGGTGCTGGCTCGATTGGTTGAGCTTCCTGCTGGCGCCGGTGCTGGAGATGACATCGGAGCCAACTCCGGCGGCGTCGTGCTTTGCTGTGGTGCGGTCGCTGCAGGCGGTGTTGCGGTTGGGTGGGACTGCGCGCTACTGCCTCCGAATTTGGCCCAACCGAAATACCCGGCCACGGCCAAAACCAGAACCGCGGCAGCGGCGATCAAAATCTTCTTGCTTCCGCCGGACCCGCTCGTATCGTCGTCCAAAGCGGCGAAGGACGGGCCATCCGACACAGTCGGCGTGGTCGAATAACTGCCTTGCGGCGGAACGGCAGGTTCCAGATGCGCGGTCACCGGCTTATCGGTTTCCGTGGAAATGACGGCCTCTTTAGCGGGAGCCGGCGCCGCCGCGGCCCCGTGCGACTTCGAAGGTGCGTTGAAAACGGGTGCGCTGGGGACCGCCTTGGAAGTCTCGGTTCGCGTTGCTTGGTTGCTGCCTTGTTCGGAAGCAACAAATAGATCAGCTGCACTTGGCGCGTGAGTCCCTGCGGTCGATTTCAACTGTGGAGCGGGCGCGGGAGCGGCGACTGGCTTTTCTTCAACTTTGGCCGATGCTGCCATTGCAGGAAGCGGAGCTTCGAAGACCGGTACTCTGGCGCTCGGTGGCGGTGCTACTGCCTCTGCAGGGCGACTCACCGGTTGCGCCGGGCGGGCGATCGGAGCGCTTGCGACAGGTCTGGCCGGCGTAACTGCGGCAGCTGGAGCCGGGGCGGCGCTACCATCGGAATTCTTTCGCAGAAGCCCTCGAGCGACACGTAACGTTCCCTTCGTCTGCTCCACATTGATAGGCTTCGTGAGTACCAGATTCGCGCCAATACGGTATGCCTTGGCGACGCCAGCTTGTCCTTCCACCAGTGCGATGGCCAGCGAACTCTGATTGAAACTGGAGTTATGAGCACTCTTGAACAGGAGCGCGGTGTTCTGCTCGTTGTCGCAATCTACAACGACGGCGTCGTAACGCTGTGCCATCAGCTTCTTTACGGCGGCGAAGGGTTCGTTCACGGGATCTACGGCGAAGTCGAGTTCGCTGAAAACCTGGCTTACGACACGGGCGAGTTTTTCGTCAGGACAGAAGAGTAAGGCTTGGTAACCCATAATGAGCCAATCGTAGGCACTGCATTGGGTACCAGCAAGTTACGGGGGTAATGGCGCCACGCCGAGTTCCAACGGAGCCCCGTCGTTATTGACGTTGAAAATCCACGAGCACGATGGTTTGAAAAGGAAGCGCTTTCCCGTCTCGCATGTACGGCCGGTAGCGCCACTGCTTCACAGCGTTGATCGCGACTTTCGCCAGGGCGGTATTGCCTTCCACGACTCTCGCGCCCTCCACCTTGCCGTTTTCGTCAACCACCGCTTTCAAAACCATAGTGCCCTCTGAGCCAGTGAGATGGGCGCCTGCAGGATAGGTAGGTTGCACGGAATGCATCAGCCGTTTCTCCGCGCCTTTGGAAGAAAGAATGATGGCAGTTTTCTCGCCCGGTAGCTCGGCGTCTGAAGTTTCCGAAGGAACGCCCTTGCCAGCGGCATTGCTTGACGTTGCACTCTGGTTAGGGGCACTCTGATTGACGGGAATCTTCTCGGGCTCGGTCTTGGTAAGTGCTGGTTTGCTAGGCGCGTCAACCGCAGGAGAAACTGCCGCAGGGACTGGAGTAACTGATGTCGCTGAGACCTGAACCGGCGACGAAGCTGCGCCGCCGGCCGTTGCCGGGGTCGTCGCCGTTTGCGTTCCATCTGTTGCTGGCGCCGCAGAAGTTTGGGCAGCATCCGGCGCATTTACTGTCGCTGGTGTCGGAGTTGGCTGCGCAACAGGCTTAGCTGGAGCGGGCGTCGGAGTAGGAGTCTGAGCCGCCCGAGGCATCCCGATCAAAGCGAGCACCCGATCAACTTGTGGTTGCGCCAGCGCGCGGAATCCGGGCTGGTACATCCACGCAAAGTAAGAGCCTGCACCGGCGAGTACGAGCACAAGAAGCGCGACTAGCGGGCCTCGCGATCCATTCCGTTCTCTGCGCTCTTTTTCTGGATATGAGGAAAATACTGGAGCCTCAGTCTTGGTTTCCGGTACTGACTCAGCCCGATCGAGCTCCACCATCACTGGATCTTCGGACAGTTCTTCCGGCAAATCAGCCTTCGTGTCATGAGCAATCAGGGCCTTGGCGACTGGTTTGGAATCAAGTTCAGCGATCGCAGCCGCCGGTTTCATTGCCGGCGCAGGTGCGGCCGAAGCCATGATAGAAGGTGGTTCAGAAAACGATGTGAGCGGGGAAGAGACACCAGCGGCCGATGCTGCCAGCGCGTGCTCCCCGGGGACAGCTTGAGTTGCCGTCTCTGCAAAGGAGGGGGGCATCACCGTGCTCGCGATTATCGCGGGGTTGTTCGGGATTGCTTCAAATTGCTCGCTTGACTCGGTACGGACGGGCTCTTCTTTCCTCACGCGGCCCACGGCAGTGCGGATCGTGGTGCGAGCCTGGTCCTTCGCCACTGGCTTGGTCAAAATCAGCTCAGCGCCGAGTCGGAACGCTGTCGGCAGGCCCGCGCGTCCGTCCACAATCGCGATGGGTACCGGATTGTTGCCATTTTTCCCACGGCGGCACACGTCAAAGATCAGCTTGGCTGCCGGCAGATTCTCGCAGTCCACAAGCACCAGATCGAACCTGTTCGAATTGAGTTTTTGGGCGGCGGAAACGCCGTCAAGCGGGCGCTCGCAGGTGACTGACATTTCTTCGAGTACGGCCGTGATGGCGCTGACCGCCTGGTCATCCGGCGACAAAAGCAGAGCTAGAGGCATGGCTCTCTTATGCTAGAAACCGTTGTGCAAGGCCGCAAGTTACATCGGTAAGCGGGCCAACTCCCCAGAGTTTGCCTCGGCGGATCTGAAAAGCCGTTTCTAGAGCTGTTTTTTGGCGACCGCAGATTCGGGGGAAGGGTACGTAATGGATCCGCGGAGAGCCGACTTATCGCTGGACGCAAAGTCCGGGAACGGCAAGTCATTCTGCTCCCGCCATTGCTGAACGTGCTTCTCGGCAGCGGCCGTTTTTTCGGAGTTGAGGCCGGAATCCCTTGTCAGATAAAGGGTTTGCGACGGGAATGCGAAGCCGGTGCCGGAACGCTCGACAATTTCCATGACCCGCAGCAGCAGGTCTTCGCGAACAGCCGTAAATTCAGCCATGTCGCGGACCAGGAGGTAACTGAATACCTCCATCGTCAGGGCGCTGGCGTCAAAACTCGCAAAGCGGATGCGCGCACTCTCGCTTTCTACCTTCGGGTGTTCATAAAGCAGGCGCCGGATTTCCGCGAGCACATAACGCAGTTGGTCAGCCGATGTCTCGCAACGAACCCCGAGCGATGGGTTGAAAAGAAACTTATCCCGCCGCGTCAGGTTCTCGACATTCATGGTGGCAAGGGCGCCATTCGGAATGGACAGCTCAGTACGCTCCACCGTGCGGATGCGCGTCGAACGCAGGCTGATGTCCTCGACAATGCCCACCCGGTCCCCGAAGCGGCATGTATCGCCGACTCGGATCACCTCGTCCGCCAATACAGAAATTCCGCCAAAGAGATTTTCCAGCGTCTTCTGGGCAGCAAAAGCGATTGCGATGCCACCGATGCCGAGTCCAGCGAGTAGCGTTGTCAGATTGAAGCCGAGGATTCCCAGAATTGCCAGGACTGCGACAATGAGGACGAGCGCTTTTAGGATGCGCTCTCCCAGAACCATGAGGGTTCCAGTCCCAGTACGTCCGATACTGATCGCGTGCGTTCGCAGGCGCTGCATCGTCACGCTCGTGATCCGTAGCACGAACCAGAAAAACCCGACGCTGACGAGCACACCAATCGTTCGGTAGTAGTAAAACCGAGGGAGTAACGGTAGTCCGAGGTATGCGGCAATAACCCGGTGCGCAATGGCTCCGAAAAACAGCAGTAGCGGTTTCGAAACGCGGCTGTAGGAATGCAGATTCGGCCGCTTCCGGTATTTCAGATACAAATATCTGGGGATAGCGAGGAACAAAACCACAGCCCAGCCAATCGCAATCGCCAGGGGGACGGCCGCAAGTACGGCGATCCACTGCCAAAGCGGCATGCCCAGAAAAACATTTCTTACCAGGCTCTGTGGCAGTCGTGTTTCGACCTGATGTGCCTCGAGATTGTCGTACAGATCGGGCACTTTGCTGAGCGTGTCGGCCGAGAACAACCAGATCTTTCCGGCGCTTGGATCCGAAACGCGGACCAGCACGACAGGAATGTCCGACTCCCCCGCGGAGAAGACGCCGATTGTCTGTTGGTCGGGAAGGCCGCCGTCAAGGCTGCCTTCGGGATTCGTGCTGATACGGCTGATGCGGCCCACGAACGCGCGGTCCATCAGTGTCTTCAGTTTGTTGGCGAGTTCCGGCCCCTGCGATTGCCGGCGCGTTGCGCTCATCTGCAGGTAGTCGGCGGCGGCCCGGTCGTTTCCGCTTTGTTCGGCCTGTAGGAAGCCGACGACCGTGCCCGACGGCGTGTTACGTCCCAGTGGATCGGTCGGAGCCGTTGCTGCTGGCTGCTCCTGTGTTCCGCGGAGCAGGCTCGTCACCGACTGCGCGGCGAGCCCCGTGACGGAGAGGGCCAGGATCAAAACCAGCAGCGCGGATTTCTTCATGCGACTCGCTTCCAACCAGGCATTCCCGCGTTCACAAGTTACTTCTTTGGACGATAGATGTCAGTTGCCTGCCCGTAGAAAATCTCCGACGCTTCCATCATGGTCTCCGACAGAGTTGGGTGCGGATGGATGGTCATGCCGACGTCCGCTGCCAGCGCGCACATCTCAATGGCGAGCACGCCTTCGGCGATCAGGTCGCCCGCGCCCACGCCCACAATGCCAACGCCCAGAACGCGCTCTGTCTTCGGATCGATCAGCAGTTTGGTGAGACCTTCGGGGCGATCCAGCGTGATCGCCCGTCCCGAGGCGGCCCACGGGAACTTCGCGACCGTGACTTCGCGCCCTTGTTCCTTCGCCTGGGTTTCGGTCAGCCCAGCCCAGGCAATTTCCGGATCGGTGAAAACGACCGCCGGAATTGCGTTCGGTTCGAATGCGACTTTGTGTCCCGCGATGGCTTCGACCGCCGTGCGGCCCTCATGCATCGCCTTGTGCGCGAGCAGGGGTTCGCCCGCAACATCACCGATTGCATAGACCGTTGGCTCAGCCGTCTGGCGTTGCTCGTTGATCTCGATGAAACCCTTCGCATTGACTTTGATCTTGGTCTTGTCGAGCCCGGGAATTTCGGAATTTGGTCGGCGTCCCACCGACATCAGCACGCGCTCAAAGACCTGCTCCTTCTCTTTCACGTCCGGTCCTTCAAGCGTGACGCGAATCCCTGTCTTTTCATCCTTGAGCGATTTGACAGTTGTATTCAGCAATATCGCGGAAAACAGTTTTTCCAGGCGCTTGTGCAGTGGCAGAACAAGGTCGCGATCTGCCCCGGGTAAAAGGCCCGGCATCATTTCGACGCAAGTCACCTTTGTGCCCAGTGTCGCGTATACCGATCCCAACTCCAAGCCGATATACCCGCCACCAATCACCAGCAGAGTCTTTGGAACGTCAGCAAGATCGAGGGCGCCTGTCGAATCCATCAGCCGCGGGCTGTCAATCTTCAAGCTGGGTACGACGGTCGGCCTCGATCCGGTCGCAATGACGATGCGATCAAAGGTCAATGTCTCTTCGCCGCCCGCCGTTGTCTTGGTAACCTTCAGCGTTGTGCCATTCACAAAGGCTGCTTTCCCTTGAATGAACGTCACAGAACGTTGCTTCGCCAGTTGTCCCAAGCCGCCTGTCAGTTTTTTGACCACACCTTCTTTGAAGGTCCGCAATTTGCCCACGTCAATTTTGGGCTCGGCAAATTCAATACCCCACGCCTTGGCGTGCTTCGCTTCTTCCAGCAGGTTGGCAATATGCAGTAGGGCCTTGGAAGGGATGCAACCCCGATACAAGCAGACGCCGCCCGGATTCGCTTCCGGATCAATCAGCGTAACTTTCATGCCGAGATCAGCCGCCAGAAATGCGGCAGCGTACCCGCCGGGACCACCACCAATTACTGCTACACGGAGATTCGAATTATTCGCCATGATGTCTTATGTCCTTAAGAATTCAGTGAACTGCGGAGATCGCACCGTCCGCGGAGGATGAAGAAAAAAATCTTCCTGACCAATTTCTCCTCGGCGAGCTCCGCGTACCCTGCGGTTAAAAATCGGTGTTATCCCTGCACCGACAACAGGAACGGCTGCTCAAACGCTTCCGCAATCCAGCGCAGGAAACGTGCTGCGTCGGCGCCATCAATCAGCCGGTGATCGTACGAGAGTGAGAGCGGCAGAATCAAGCGCGGCTCGAACTTATTGTTCACCCACTCCGGCTCCATCCTTGATCGCGAAAGGCCAAGGATTGCAACTTCAGGATGGTTGACGATCGGAGAGAATCCTGTCCCGCCGATACCGCCAAGGTTCGTGATCGTGAACGTACCGCCTTCCATTTCCTCGACTGTCAGCTTGCGGTCCCGTGCTTTTTTCGAAAGCTGGGTCATTTCCGCTGCGAGCTCCACGATATTTTTCTTATCTACGTCGCGGATCACCGGGACCAGCAGTCCGCGATCCGTATCCACCGCGACGCCAATGTTGATGTACTGCTTGTAGATGATCTCTTCTTTCCCCATATCAATGGATGCATTGAACTGCGGAAAGACTTTTAGAGCGGAAGCGCACACTTTGAGCGCGATCGCCGTGACCGTCATCTTACCGCCCGCTTCTTCGGCCCGCGGAGCAAACTTGGCGCGCAACTGCTCGAGTTCGGTGATGTCCGCGCGATCCTGCTGCGTGACATGCGGAATCGTGTTCCATGCCTGCCGCAGATGCTCGGCTGTCTTGCGCCGGACACCACGCATCGAGACGCGTTCGGTCTTCCCCCACTTCGCAAAGTCGGGAAGCTCGGGCTCGATAAACGATGCCCGGGGGCTTTGTGCTGCCGCGGTTGCGGCTGCGAGGGCGTTCTTCGCATGCTGTTTCACATCGTCGTCACTGATGCGTCCGCCTGGACCGCTGCCCTTCACACTGTGAATATCGACACCAATCTCTCGGGCTAGCCGCCGCACATGCGGAGCCGCCGGCGCCGGATCGCGATGCGTTCCCGCAACCTTCTCGAGCTGCACGGGCATGCTGAACGTCGCTACCTCAGCGTGCGGCTGATCAGGAGGCAGCGCTTGCTCTTCCGTTTTGCCTTCGGCCTTCATGGCCAACTGGAATGCCAGCCGCGCTGCTTGCTGCCCCGAAATGTGCTCGACCGGGGCGTGCCGGCGGGGAGCTTCGACCGGTGCCGTACCCCCGCCCTCCAGCGTAAAGATGACCTGGCCTACCTTGACCTTCTGACCCTCTTTCACCTTTATCTCGCCGACAACACCGCTCACGGAAGAAGGGACTTCGACGACCGCTTTGTCGGTTTCGAGTTCCATGACCGGCTGGCCTTCGGAAACGCGCGTGCCCGGCGAGATCATCAGTCGCACCAGATCGCCTGAGTCGATGTTCTCGCCCAGTTCGGGCATCTTGAACTCGCCACTGGAAGGAGAACTCGCACTCGCTCTCTGCACAGGCGCGGGAGGTGTACTCGAAGCAGGCGGAGCCGGAGCGACGCTCGCCGCCGCCGTGGGTTGCTTTATCCCGGCATCTGTCGAAGCTGCAGCCTTCGCAGTTGGTGCGGGCTTGGCTTTGGCGGCACCCGATCCATTTTCCACAGTGAAGATCACCTGCCCGACCTTCAACTTGTCCCCTTCTTTAACGCGGACCTCTCGCACAGTCCCAGTCACCGACGAGGGCACCTCCACGACGGCCTTATCGGTTTCCAGTTCCATGACTGGCTGGCCCTCGGTGACGCTCGCCCCCGGTTTGATCAGCAGGCGAACAAGATCGCCGCTTTCAATGTTCTCGCCCAGTTCGGGCAGCTTGAATTCCATTGCCATCCTTAATATATGTCCTTCGGATTCCCAAATCCTCAAGATGCCCCGCGTGTGCGCCTCGTCTTGGGCGCTAACCGGGGCGACCCTCAGGTCGTTGCCGGATTGCGCTTCTCTGGGTTGATGCCGAGATCCCGAATCGCCTTCTCGATGACATCGTTCCCCACTTGCTTGTCGGCAGCGAGCGCGTGCAAAGTAGCTAACACAATGTGTTTTGCGTCCACTTCAAAGAAGTCTCGCAGTGAAGCCCGGTTTTCGCTGCGGCCAAATCCATCCGTCCCGAGCGAGACCAGTTTTCCCGGAACCCACTGCGCAATGCTCTCCGGCAGCACCTTCATGTAATCCGATGCCGCAATGAACGGACCGGACGCATCTCTGAGCGCCTGCGTCACATAAGGTACCTTCGGCGCTTGCGTGGGATGCAGCATGTTCCAGCGCTGGCAGTCGTTCGCTTCGCGGTAGAGCTGCTTGTAGCTGGTCACGCTCCAGACGTCGGTGGCCACTCCATAGTCCTTTTCCAGAATCGCCTGCGCCTTGAGCACTTCGAACATGATCGTTCCGCTGCCCAGCAATTGCGCACGCAGCTTCGATTTCTTCTTGTCGGACGCCTTATAGCGATACAAGCCCTTGAGAATCCCATCGCGAGTCCCAGGATCGCTCGGCATCTCTGGCATCGGCAGCGGTTCGTTGGTGACGGTCAGGTAATAGAAGATTGATTCGCCATCGACATACATGCGCTTGATGCCATCTTGAATGATGACGGCGATCTCGTAGGCGAATGCCGGGTCATAGGCGAGCAAGTTGGGCACGCTCAGCGCGAGCACATGGCTGTGTCCATCCTGGTGTTGCAATCCCTCGCCGGCCAGCGTTGTCCTGCCCGCGGTGCCACCAATCAGGAACCCACGGCAACGCATATCCGCAGCTGCCCAGATCAGGTCTCCAATACGCTGAAGCCCGAACATCGAGTAATAAATAAAGAAGGGGATCGTGTTGATGCCATGATTCGCATACGCGGTGCCAGCCGCAATGAACGAGCACATCGATCCAGCTTCGGTGATCCCTTCCTCGAGAATCTGCCCGTTCTTGGCCTCTTTGTAATAAAGAAGAGTGTCCATGTCGACCGGCTCATAGAGTTGGCCAACGCTCGAGTAAATGCCCACCTGGCGGAAGAGTGCCTCCATGCCAAATGTACGAGCTTCGTCTGGAACAACCGGCACGATGAAACGCCCCACCTCTGGATCGCGCAGCAGCTTCGACAGCATACGCACGAACACCATAGTGGTCGAAGCGTCGCGCCCCTCAGTGCCCTTGAAGAACTCCTCAAAGATTGCTTCCGAAGGCATTGGCAGAGGCGTTGCCCGTTCCTTGCGCACCGGCATGTAGCCACCTAGCTGCTGGCGGCGTTCCTGCATGTATTTAATTTCGGGGCTGTCATCCGCTGGACGGTAGAACGGAGCATTGTGCAGCTCATCATCCGGAATCGGAATGCCGAATCGCGACCGGAACATCTCCAACTCATCATCATTCAGCTTTTTCTGCTGATGCGTGATGTTCTTGCCTTCGCCCGCTTCGCCCAATCCGTAGCCCTTGATGGTCTTCGCCAGAATGATCGTCGGCGCGCCGGTTGTCTCGACTGCGGCTTTGTACGCTGCGTACACCTTGATCGGGTCATGACCGCCCAGTCGCATGCGTGCCAGCTGTTCGTCGGAAAGATGCTCGACCATCTTCAGCAGCCGTGGGTCGGTGCCGAAAAAGTTCTGCCGGAAGTATGCGCCACTCTCGACGAAGTACTTCTGATATTGCCCGTCGGTGATTTCTCCCATCCGCCGGACCAGTAATCCGTCGCGATCCGCCTGAATGAGCGGATCCCAATCCCCGCCCCAAATGACCTTAATGACATTCCAGCCGGCGCCGCGGAAAATGGCTTCCAGTTCCTGAATGATCTTGCCATTGCCGCGAACCGGCCCGTCGAGCCGCTGCAGGTTGCAGTTGACGACAAAGATGAGATTGTCGAGCCGTTCCCGCGAGGCCAGAGTAATGGAGCCGAGAGATTCCGGTTCATCCATCTCTCCGTCGCCCATGAACGCCCACACCTTGCCGCCGGTCGATGTCTTCAGCCCGCGATTCTCTAGATACTTGATGAAGCGTGCGTGATAAATCGCCTGAATCGGCCCCAGGCCCATGGAGACCGTCGGGAATTCCCAGAAATCCGGCATGAGCCACGGATGCGGATAAGAAGAAAGACCACCACCCGGCTTCAACTCCCGCCGGAAATTCTCAAGCTTCTGCTTTGGAATTCGTCCTTCCAGATAAGCCCGGGCGTAGATGCCAGGTGCCGCATGACCCTGAAAATAGACAATGTCACGGTCGCCGGACTCAGTGGCGGCATGAAAGAAATGATTAAACGCGACTTCGTACAACGTGGCCGCCGAGGCAAACGTAGAAATATGTCCGCCAATGCCTTCCTGAATCTTGTTGGCGCGGACCACCATGGCCATGGCGTTCCAGCGCACCAGGCTCTTAATGCGGCGTTCCATCTCCTGACTGCCTGGGAACGGCGGCTGCGCCTTGGAGTAGATCGTATTTTGGTACGGGGTGGTCGCTGTAAAAGGCAGGTTGACCCCGGCTGCCCGCCGCGCATGCAGTGCCAGTTGTTGCAAAAGGCGTCCCGCGCGATCCGGTCCCCCATGGGACAGTACATAATCCAACGAGTCCAGCCATTCCCGCGTTTCCAATACTTCAATACCGTTCGTTTGTTGCGTTTCAGCCACGCTGCCCCCACAAGTGGAAATGCAATCTTCCATCATAAGCAATCGTGAAAAATTTTGCTGGCGAGTAGCCTCTCCGGCTCCTCAAAAGTCCCCGCGTTTTCGACCGGTGTCGCCTTTCGCAGTTCGTTTTCGATATCTCAATCACAGAGGATCGGACTGGGCGGATCGAGGTGTCGTGCGTCCCGTTCCCACCGTACCTCGTCTATTCCATGCTTTCAGGAGCTTCTACGATGAAATTTGGACGATTCGCGACATTGTTTCAGCCATTTATGGCTGCCGCTCTTGTTCTTATGAGTGCCTGGCCCTCTCGCGTGCTCGCGCAAGAGAACCACGCGCACACGATGACAACGCAACACCAGGAAGTGACACAGGACCAGCAGACGAAAGCCAGCGCTCTCCTTAGAATTGTCCGGGAATCAACGGACCGCTTTCATGATGTTTCGGTGGCTGAATCCGAGGGCTACGCCCTGCAATTCGGCTGCGTCAGCGGAGACAGCTCTGGAGCGATGGGCCTCCATTACGTCAACGGCGATCTGGTGAACAAAGGCGTGCTGGACGCTACCCACCCCCAGATCGTGATTTACGAAGCCACATCCGACGGGCGCCTGCGGCTGATCGGCGCTGACTACCTGCTTATGCAGTCCGTCTGGGACGCAAATCACTCCAGCCCACCCGAACTCATGGGACAGCTTTTTCACTTGTTCGACAGCCCCAATCGCTTTGGACTTCCGGCGTTCTACACCCTGCATGTCTGGGCGTGGAAGGAGAATCCTAACGGCGCATTCGTAAACTGGCACCCCAACGTGAACTGCCAAAACTTCAGCGGCCAAGCCCGCTGAATCAGGACCGGGCCCGAGGCCCGGCCCTCCCCTGAGTGAGAATGACAGGCCTTTGGGTATCAACGAGCCAGATCCGAGAGGCCTTCTTCTTTACCGCTGACTTAATGATGACTGCAGTAGGGCGCTACTGTTTTGCCTGAGGCGGACCGCTCCTAGCGGCCTTACTCCAGCGTGACCGCCTTCACCAGATTGCGCGGACGGTCTACATCCAGCCCGCGCTTGGCTGCCACATAGTAGGCAAACAACTGCAGCGGGACGATCTCGAGAATAGGAGAAAGCAGTTCCGGCGCCTTCGGGATAAAAATCGTTTCATTCGCGAGCTGGCTAACTCTCGTGTCGCCTTCGGTAGCCAGAGCGATTACGGTGCCGCCCTGCTTCTTGAAACCTTCCATATTGCTGACGTTTTTTTCGTAGCGGACCACCGAGCCAGGATCATCCGGGTCGCAAGTAGCAATCATCACCAGCGGCAGCCGGTAATCGATCAAGGCATTGGGGCCATGCTTGGCTTCGCCTGTGGGATAGCCTTCCGCATGGATATAAGAAACTTCTTTCAGCTTCAGCGCTCCATCCATCGCAACCGGATAATGGATCGCGCGGCCGAGAAACATGAAGTCATCGACGCGATAGTAAAGCTCGGCCAGTTGTTCGACGCGATCCGCCGCATCCAGGATCGTCTGAATTTTCGCGGGGAGCGCCAGAAGTTCGCCGATATAACGTTGCGCCACCGGCTTTGTAATCTTCTCCTTGATTTCTCCAAGGTAAAGCGCGAACAGAAACAAGCAATCCATCTGTGCCGTAAAAGCCTTGGTCGAAGCGATGCTGACCTCAGGACCGGCTTCGGTGTAGATAAAGCCGTCAGCCTCGCGAGCGATCGTGGAGCCCGCCACGTTGGAAATCGCTATGGTGCGCGAACCTTTTTGCCGTGCCTCGCGCTGCGACGCCGTTGTATCGGCCGTCTCCCCCGATTGAGTGATAAAGATGCTGAGCTCGCCGTGCCCAATCATAGGATTCCGGTATTCGAACTCGCTCGCATAATCGACATCCACCGGCACGCTCGCAAGTTCCTGCATCATGTACTGTCCCGCCATCCCAGCATGACGACTCGTGCCGGATGCCACAATGTGAATCCGCCGCAGGGCACGCAGTTCCTCGCGCGAAATGTGAATCTCTTCCAGCCGAACCAGGCCATCGGCAAGCGACACACGATGCTCGATCATTCGCCGCAAAGCTTCAGGCTGTTCAAAAATCTCGCGGATCAGATGATGCGGAAATTTGCGCGTCTCAACCATCGCTCTCCTCAGATGTCAGATCTGTACGGCCTGTGCGCCTCGCTCGAGCGCACTTAACGAAGGCATTCCACCCCGCCAACGAAGGTCCTCATTACTTGGCCCTCCGGACTCAACACCAGAAAGTCTGCGGCAGAGCAAACCTTGAGCGCCCCTCTGTTCTCGATTCCCGCTACACGTGCCGGATTTCGGCTGGCTGCCGATACCGCCTGTGCCAGATCCCATCCCGTGAACTTTGCCAGATTTTGCACGGCGAGATCCATCGTCAACACGCTTCCCGCCAGGCTGCCATGCGACATGACCCTGCCGTTCTTCACTTCGACGTCGAACGATCCGAGATGGTACTGACCATCCGGCATGCCCGTTGCCGAAGTGGCGTCGGTGATCAGTACCGTTTGCTCGGTTCCTTTGGCCTCGGCCACCAGCTTCACGATCGCTGGATCAAGGTGGATGCCGTCCGAAATGATGTCAGCACTGACTCGCGAATCCGTAAGCACCGCTCCCAGGATTCCTGGATCGCGATGACCCAGCGGGCGCATGGCGTTGAATGTGTGCGTAGCGTGTCGCGCCCCCGCTGAGATCCCGCGCTCCGCTTCCGCCAGTTCCGCGTTGGAGTGTCCCAAACTCACGCAAACGCCACGTCCCGCCGCCGCCGCAATCAATTCGAGCGCGCCATCCAACTCGGGAGCAATCGTCAACAGGCGGATATGCCCTCGCGCCGCTTGCCAGAGACGCTCGAAAATTTCGAGACTGGGAGCGAGCAGGTTCTCTGGAGGATGGACGCCCCGCCGCGCATGACTGATGAATGGCCCCTCGAGGTGAATACCGAGCGGCACGGCGCGTCCCGCCGTCTTTTCGTCTCGAGTGGATGTCGTTCCGGGGCGCGCCGCCTCTTCGATGGCGTCCGCGAGTCGTTCCAGCGCACGCAGCGTTTTTTCCATCGGAGCCGTGACGGTGGTGGGCAAATAACTGGTAACGCCATGGCGGGCGAGAAATCCTTCAATTGCCGGCAATGCTTCCGCGGCGTCATCCATGACGTCATATCCCGCGCTTCCGTGGATGTGCAGATCCAGATATCCCGGTCCAATCAGGGCAGCGCCGAAATCCGAAACATCAACCTCAGCGGGAGGCGCGTGGCTGTCGCGTGTCCCAATCTCGACAATGCGCCCGTCCTCAACAAGCAGCCAGGGATGGTCGAGAACACCGTTCGAAGTCAGCAACCGTGCAGCGCGAAAAGCCTTCATAGAATCGTTTTAATAAAGGGAAAAACGCAATATATCCAAGATTGTACCAGCCTTTTTTCACGAGAGACCAGGCGCGCCTCACGACGGCGGCCCGGCCGCTGAAACCGCTCCCTCGCGGGGCAGAAAACCGCCGAGATGGCTCGACGCACGACGCCACCCGGCCGCAAATCGCCAAGCCCAGAATGCTATACTGTTTAAGTTCAAGTCGTCACGACCCTCCAGTCGTGACCGCAATCCCAGCAGTCCGTCGGGGAGTGGCTCAGCCTGGTAGAGCACCTGGTTCGGGACCAGGGGGTCGGAGGTTCAAATCCTCTCTCCCCGACCAATTACCTCAATCCCATCATTGAATTAGCGAGCTTCCGGTTTTTGCGAATTCCACATCTTGAGTCAACTTGGGTCGAATAAGGAAATCTTCGACTTTTTGCACCGCCGCACGAGCGTCCGCAGGGATCGAATGCAAGTAAACGTCTCGGGTCACCTCTGAAGACGAGTGATTGGGTAACTGCGGGGTCGCGCTGGATGGTACTGCACGATTTCTCCATGCTGGAGCGCCAACCTTGCGGGATTCCCCGGCATTTGGCGGCAACAGATCAACCGGGCCATCTTCGGTTTTTTTCCTTAGTTCGGGAGCAGGGCAAGTTCACTCCGTCGGGGAACGTCACCTAATGACGCGGGTTGAAGTTCTGGCGTGGACGTCATTTTTCCTATCCGGCGTGTCGGGAAAACGAGGCGTACTAGCAGGCACATTGGTCAGCATCTGGGGTGTGCGTCTGGCTTGGCACATTCATGCGCGCCATCGGGGCAAGCCGGAAGATTTCCGCTACATGGCCTGGAGACGGGAATGGGGCAAGTGGTTCTACGCTCGTTCCTCTGCGCAGGTGTACGTTCTGCAGGGCGCGCTTCTTTTCATCGTCGGGTTGCCGGTACTGATGATTAATCGAAGTGCCGGAGGTACGTTCGGCTTCCTTGATGGTATCGGCGTCTGCGTTTGGCTATTTGGCTTCTTTTTCGAATCGGTGGGCGATGCAGAACTCGCGCGGTTCGCAAAGAACTCGCGCAATCGGGGCAAGATACTGCAGAGCGGGCTGTGGCGGTATACCCGACACCCCAACTATTTCGGAGAGGTCGTGCAATGGTGGGGTATTTGGCTGATCGCGGCCGGCGTTCCGGGCGGCTGGTTTGGCATTGCCGGGCCCGTCGCCATCATCTTCCTGATCTTGAAGGTTTCCGGAATTCCGAAGCTTGAAAAGAAGATGGCCGAGAATCCAGATTTCGCGGAGTACAAACGAAGGACAAACGAGTTTCTTCCCTGGCTTCCAAAAACATGATTCGCGGAATGAGTTCTGACCCTTCATCTGATTCCGGTGGCCGCTCGTTGCTCCATTTCAGACGTTCTTGCACCACGATGTACGAAGTGTACGCCATCTCACAACGTGCTTAGGCATCTCGGTGTTCCGAAACTTTCACCTTCTGGAACAGCGATCTCAAGAAATGACGAAGCAGCGACATTGGAGGTACAAGAAGACCCACGAACAGCGTGTCGTCGAGAGTTAGCTCACACTGGATCGTGATCCTCAGCACTGCAAGTTCGTACGCACTTCGATAAGGTTTGTCCAAGTCGTTATGGGGTCCGATCGACGCAGTCCGCGCCTCCTTTTTGAAGGTTCTTCTCGCACAATTCCTCGCGTCTTCACCAAGCTCTACAATGTGTGGCTCGGTGTCGCATACTCCTTCGCTCACCTTGGCAGAAAGGTCTCGATCCATCAAACCTGTGATTTGTACAACACCAGCTTGATTGAAATCGGAGATTTCGTAACTGTTCACAAGGACACTTGGCTCCATGCGCACCGCTCCGCGGAGAAGAAAGAAGGAGCGGTCCTCAGCATCGGCGATCGTTGCTTCATTGCGCGTCGCTCGCACATTTCAGCCAAGAACAGCATTGTCATTGAAAACGACGTCTTGCTGGCCGCGTCGGTGCTGATTCAAGATCACGGTCACCAATTCACCAACATCGATGTACCGATTGGCAAACAGGGCGCCACTGAAGGCGGCACGATTCGGATCGGACAAGGGTGCTGGATCGGGCAATCTGCAGCCATTATCTGCGACGGTGGGGATCTCGTATTGGGGCGGAATTGCGTAGTGGGAGCAAACGCTGTCGTGACTCGAAGCGCTCCCCCTTATTCCGTCTTACTAGGGAATCCTGCTCGTATCGTCAAGCAGTTCGATACAGAGAAGGGTGTGTGGGTGCTTGGATCAAGTCGTCAGCGTGCGGCAATCCCCGATAAGTCGGCGCAGGGGTCTTGTGAACCGTAGGTACTGTCTAGTCGATTAGGAGTAGTTTGGCGGGAAGCCCGATGGTGATTGACCACATTGGAATTGTCGTACGTTCCCTGGAGTTGGGAATCAGACAGTGGGAAGAGCTATTTGGGTATGTCAGGAATTCTGACGTCGTAACGAATTCCCGCCAAAAAGTGCGCGTTGTCTTCCTTCGCAAAAGACACTCCCTGACAGTTAAGCTCCTTGAGCCCTTGGGTCCGGATTCATCGATCTCTGCATTCGCCGCCAAGGGAGGCGGTCTGCATCATATCTGTTTCCGATGCAGCGACATCAGCCAGGAGATCCTACATCTAAAGCAGAATGGGGTCCGACAGCTTGTGGCACCCCAGCCCGGCGAAGCCTTCTGTAACCATGACATCGCTTTTCTCTTTGCTGAAAACAATCTCAATATTGAATTGATCGACACTACAGAAAAGAGGGTCTGGAACGCAGAGTCTGAGATCTAACTTTCCCTCAAAACAAAGACGAACTTATGTGCGGAATTGCGGGCCTCGTTAAAGGTCACTGTCACCCCCTGGTGCGTCAGGAACTCGAGAACATGATTGCAACATTGCATCATCGAGGCCCGGACGCCCGGGGAGTCTACATCGCCGGAGGGACTGGGCTGGCTCATGCGCGCTTGAGTATCGTCGACATCGCTGGAGGCCGGCAGCCCATGTCCAGCGCTGATGGCCGATTTTGGATCGCGTTCAACGGGGAGATATTCAACTACATTGAGTTGCGGGAAGAGTTGATCCGCAAAGGGCACAAGTTCGCGACACGGTCCGATACAGAGGTGATCCTCCATCTCTATCAGGTCGAGGGCGAGAATTGCGTGCAGCGCTTTAACGGCCAGTGGGCCCTTGCCATCTGGGACACCAAGCAAAGCAAGCTTTTTCTCTCTCGTGATCGCATGGGAGTTAGGCCGCTGTTCTATACGCAGGCTAATGGAGATTTTCTATTCGCGTCGGAAATCAAGGCTCTCCTAGCCTGTCCCGGGGTCGACCGCGACCTGGATTTGAACGCGCTCGACCAAGTATTTACGTTCTGGGTCACGTTGCCACCGCGGACAGCTTTTAAGGGCATCTACCAACTTCCGCCCGCACATTCGCTCGTTCTTGAAGATGGGAAGATGCGAATTTGGCAGTATTGGCACCTTGAATACAATCCCGGAAGTGCAGGAAAAAGTGAGGAGGCACGACTCGCGCACGAACTGGCGGAATTAATGCTGGACGCGACGCGGATTCGTTTGCGCTCAGATGTACCCGTGGGAGCGTATCTGAGCGGAGGACTGGACTCGACATTCATCACTGCATTGGCTAGATCTCTCGTGGGGGATGAACTCAGAACATTCTCAGTGAGTTTCGATGATTCCAAATTCGACGAGAGCGAGTACCAGAAAGAGGCCACCGAATTTCTGGGTACGCAGCATAGTGATGTGCGCTGCAAGTACGACGATATCGCTCGCGTCTTTCAAGACGTTATCTGGCACACCGAACAACCGATCCTCCGCACGGCGCCGGCCCCGCTCTATATGCTCGCCCGCTCGGTACGGGGGAGTGACATCAAGGTGGTGCTAACCGGTGAGGGAGCCGATGAAGTCCTGGGCGGGTACGACATTTTCAAGGAAGCAAAAATTCGTCGATTCGGTGCTAGAAGGCCGGATTCACAGTGGCGCCACCTGTTGCTGAAGAGACTTTACCCGTACATCGATGGCATGCAACGTCAATCGGCCACCTACCTCAAGAATTTCTTTCACGTCAGTTCTGATGACCTGGCAAGCCCTTTTTTTTCCCATCTGCCGCGCTGGGATCTAACGGCCAAGTTAAAAGTTTTCTTTTCGGAAGATGTTCGCGCGGCCACGCAATCAACGGATGGACTTTGTGAAATAGCGCGTGCGATGCCGCGGGATTTCAGCTCTTGGCATCCCTTCAACCAGGCCGAGTACCTGGAGGCTATGTATCTGTTGCCCGGATACATACTGTCCTCGCAGGGCGATCGCATGGCCATGGCCCATTCTGTGGAAGGACGGTATCCGTTCTTGGACCATCGAGTTGTCGAGTTTGCTGCCAGACTCCATCCGGGCCTAAAGATGAAAGTCCTCGATCAAAAATATCTGCTGAAACGGGCAGCCAACGGACTGATTCCGAAGTCAATTCAAACGCGTTTCAAACAGCCCTATCGCGCGCCGGATGGGAAGAGTTTTTTTGCGGGAGCGAGGAGTTGTGCCCACGAGTTCTTGTCGGCCGAAAGCATCAAGAGAAACGGAATTTTTAACCCTAGCATGGTGGCGGCGTTGGTCGCCAAGTTCGAAAATGGACGAGGTACCAGCGTCGCGGATGACATGGCCCTGGTCGGTATTCTCTCGACCGAAGTTCTACTCGATCAGTTCGTCCAGAACCCGAGTCCGTCGGTCGCCGGGCGCTCATAGGCTCGTCCCCCCAAACATTCCCGCGGGTTAACGGTGATACCAGGTCATCGTCTGGCTTTTGGTCTCACCGACCACGGTTTCTACCTGATCTCTATGGGTTTTACCCGATTTCATAGTATCCCGTCGGTCGAACGAAAGTCCGTAAGCGGATCCCGAAGCCTCCATGGACGATTCACAGTGATCTTAGTCACAGACACACCAAATCGGCCGGGCCGAAGATATGAGAGCGGAGATCGCGCTCCCCCCCCTCCATTCGCAATCAATGGGCATTTTCTCCAAGGCAGCGCAGAATGCCGGCATTGTTCTTGTTTTTGCCTGCCTTTCTGGCTGCGGGAGCGAGACGTTGGAGAATAAGAGCACTGCCAGCCTGAACACCCTCAGTGACCAACAGGCCGCGACCCTTGCGGCCAAAAAGGTATTCTTCGGGCATCATTCGGTCGGAAACGACATCATCCAAGGCATAAGGGAACTGGCGAGCGCCGATCCGCGACTGAACCTGAAAATTGTGAAGTCGCCAGACCCACAAGCGGTCGCTGGTGCGGTGTTCGTTGAGTTTGAGGTTGGCCAGAACGGCGATCCGCTGTCAAAACTGAATGCCTTCGTGGCCATCCTGAACAAGGGAATGGGCGCGCAAGGCGGGATTGCGATTTTCAAGTTTTGCTATGTCGATATCGAGTCCTCTACAGATGTCGAGAGGCTCTTTGACATCTACCACGACAAGATGGCCTCGTTGAAGAAAGAATATCCCGGTCTGAAGATTGTTCACGTGACTGTTCCCCTAACAACGGCCGACTCTTGGGTTAAGGCATGGATCAGGCGGCTCCTCGGAAGAGGTAATCGACAGGATCAGAATGTAAAGCGTAACCAATTCAATAATCTGATGAGGCAGGCCTATGCGGGAACCGAACCGCTCGTTGATATCGCCGAGGTCGAGTCCACGCACGCTGATGGCTCGCGAGCGTACTTCTCGCAAAACAACGAGAGAATCTACGTGCTAGCTCCAGAGCTTACGTCTGACGGGGGCCACTTGAACGAAATCGGGCGGCGCGCCGTGGTAGTTCGACTTCTGGCCAACGTCAGCGAGCTATAAGTCGTTTTCTCCCCCTGTGTCACTGGCATGCGTGTCTGCCAGCACATTACATCGTCAAGGAAAGGGGTAAGCGTGATGCCAGTAGCAAGCCTGGTTGCCCAACAAGTAAGGGAGTTTATCGTGGAGAATTTTCTCTACGGCCAGCAACGCGCATTTAACGACGAGGATTCGTTTCTTGAAAATGGCATTGTCGACTCGACCGGCGTTCTGCAATTAGTGGCCTTTCTCGAGGAGACCTACCGGGTCACGGTAGAAGACGAAGATCTCATTCCGGCGAACCTCGATTCCATCAAGAATGTGACTCTGTATCTTTCCCGGAAAGTGGACCTGGCCGCGGAAGCCCAGGTGGGGGGCAATCAAGGGCGCCGCGTATGAGTACACACTCAATCGTGTCTGCCGACATTCTAGAACTCGATGCTCAACGGGAGACCGAGCGCATTATTAACGGCATTCGGGGGCTTGTGTTCGGCCAACTCAAGCGTAAGGGTGCGGTCGTGGGCGTCTCGGGAGGCATTGACAGCACGGTTGTTGCCTATCTTTGTGCGAGAGCTCTCGGAAAAGAGCGAGTGGTGGCGCTTTTCACGCCCGAAACGGATTCCTCTCCAGACAGTCTCCGGCTTGGCCGGATGATTGCTGATGATTTAGGGATTCGCTCTTTTATAGAAGACATCAGTCCAACCCTGAAGGGTGCAAGATGTTATGAGCGGCGCGACGCAGCAATTCGGCAGCTAATCCCCGAATACGGGCCTGGCTACAAGTCCAAAATCGTGCTGCCCAATCTTGTGGACGCAGATCGCTATGCCCTCTTCTCAATCGTTATTCAGTCGCCCGACGGAGAAACAAAGAAGGTGCGGCTCAGCCTGGATGCCTATCTAGGGATCGTTGCGGCCACGAATTGCAAACAACGGGCGCGCAAGATGATCGAGTACTACTACGCGGACCTCTACCAGTACGCAGTCGCCGGAACGCCGAACCGATTGGAGTACGATCAAGGTTTCTTCGTCAAGAATGGCGATGGTGCCGCGGACTTTAAGCCCATCGCGCATCTCTACAAAACCCAGGTATATCAGCTGGCGGCACACCTTGGGGTGCCCGCAGAGATTCTGCACCGCCCATCGACAACGGACACCTATTCTCTTGAGCAATCCCAGGAAGAGTTCTATTTTGCGATTCCGCTCCCGAAAATGGATCTTTGTCTGTATGGCAAGAACAACGCTATTTCCGCCGCTGATCTGGCTCCTGTTGCCGGCATGGACGAAAAACAGGTCCAGCGAATCTACGCGATGATCGATGCGAAACGTGCCGTGGCTCATTATTTGCGTTCGGCGCCACTACTGGTGGAAGACGTGACGGAGGTCCTGTAAAAACGTGGCTCGCGAGCATTCCAATGTCGCCGACTTTCTTTTGGAAGGAAAGCCAGACGGACGGATTGCGCTGCGGCTTCTCAGTGGAGAAGTTAGCTATGGTGAGTTGCGCCAGGCGGCGGCCGCGTTTGTGCGCTACTTCGGCGATCTGGGCTGTCGCAAAGGTGACCGGATCGTTCTGGCAGCGGAGAACTCACCGTTTTGGGTCGGGGCTTACCTGGGCATCTTGAAAGCTGGATTGATCTGCGTGCCCCTACCACCCAGTATTGCGCCAGAAGACCTGAGAGATGTGCTGACGGTAACAGAATCGCGGGTCGCAGTTATGCAGGACAGGGTTGCGATCAACCACGCCGCGCTTCTTCACGGCGTTCACTTGATCACGGACCAGTCGATGCACGATCGCGAAGTGGCAGGTCTTTGGGGGTTTCTTAGCGAGGCCACTTTTTCTCAAATCAGGTCATACAGCACCAGTGGAAAAAGCCTGGGCCAGGACGTTCACCCCGACGATATTGCAGCCCTCATGTTCACATCCGGCTCCACGGGCAAGCCGCGGGGGGTGATGATCTCGCACCGAAACATAGCTGCCAACACGAAATCGATCATTGAGTGTCTCGGGCTCACGGAATCCGATCGCATCATGACGGTCCTCCCCTTCCACTACTGTTTTGGCGCATCCTTGCTCCACACTCATTTGAAAGTCGGTGCCAGCCTGGTAATAGATGCCCGCTTTATGTATCCGGAAACTGTTCTGCAGCGGATGGAGGAAATGGAATGCACAGGATTTGCAGGCGTTCCGAGCCACTTCCAGATTCTGCTGCGAAATTCCGGCCTTGGAAAGAGAGCATTTCCTCGCCTGCGGTATGTACAGCAGGCGGGTGGTCATCTGGCGCCAGTGTTTATTCAAGAGCTCAAGCGAAGGTTGCCCGGGACTCAAATCTTCGTGATGTACGGCCAGACGGAGGCGACAGCCCGTCTTTCCTACTTACCGCCGGAGTGTCTTGAAGCGAAGCTGGGATCAGTGGGCAAAGGAATTCCTGGCGTCTCTCTCCGCGTGGCCAGCGAGGCTGGTTCCGATGTGAATCCGGGCGAAATTGGCGAAATTGTAGCGGAGGGTGAAAACATCGCGCGGGGATATTGGCGTGATCCGGAAGAAACAGCTAAGACATTCCGGAATGGCAGACTCTATACCGGTGATTTAGCGACGGTGGATCAAGACGGTTTCATCTACGTTATTGAACGCGTCAAGCAAATCCTGAAGTGCGGTGGCAAGCGAGTGAGTTGCCGACAGGTGGAAAACCGAATACTGGAGTTTGAATGTGCGCTCGAGGCGGCTGTAGTCCCTACCCCGGACGATGTTCTGGGAGAGGCCGCCAAGGCATTTCTGGTAGCACGGATGCCAGATTGCCCCGCGTTCGAAGACTGCTTCCGCGCGTTTTGCAAACAACATATGCCGCCCCAATTTGTGCCGAAAGAATTTGTCGTGCTATCGGAGCTTCCCAAGAACGCCTCCGGCAAGGTGCTCAAGCAAAAACTGGGAACTGTCTAAGGCTGTTTTCGTCGCACCGTGAGTGCTTAAACCAACTTCAGGCCGACAGTGTCGGCGATGTAGAGTGCGACCGCCAAGAACGGAGATGTACCCAGGGCGTCGAAACACTGATACTTAAGTTGATTGAATGAAAGATGGCTCGCGGGGCGTCAGGCAGGAACTGCTGCCATGACGCGATCCTGTGGAGGAGTCATTCACAGCACAGCCACCTGGACTAGCCCGCGACGATCTGCGAATTCACAAGCAGTATTGCGTTGCAGTTTGCTCAGTTTGCGAGGATGATTGCCTCGCACGACTGCGGCGGCATTTAGCGTAATGGGGCGAAGGAAAGGATGGAACGATGATGACTTCGACAACCAAGATGATCCTCGGGATATTGACAGCTTTAGCGATGCTCCTGCTGACATTTGCTATTCCGAGAGGTGGGGCGCTACGCGATGCACAATTAGTGTTGTTTCCATTGACTGTTGGGGTGTGGGCGATCTTCGTCTTACTCTTTGTGAAATTGAAGTAGAAAGCAGATGAGCGAACGGCTCCCATTAAGGAAATCCCCGAATAAGCCTCCCACCCTCACCCGGGTGGCAAAGCAGGGACCTCTCTAGTAGAGATAAGACACTCTCCAGCTCCCAGAACCCGGGTTTGACGCCTTGACCCGGTCGACCGACATCCTGATGTTCAACTCGCGTAACCTCGGCGCTCTGGTCGTGAAGGAAGAGCCTCATGTCCAGAACTGGGAAGACGCGCTATGGCACCCAGGAGATGTTCGTCCGGCATGAGCGGTCTCTCTTATGGTCGCAGTCGGCCCTGTAACCCTAGCCTGCCGTCCCTTCCGGGCACCTTGCCACCGTTCCGGAACCTGACCGTTCGAGCTCACCGGCGCGGATTAATTGCATTCCACGACAGAGACGTACGAGCCGCCCCGCCTGCCACACACCGAGGCCTTGCCCGGCCACACTTCAGGCGGGGCGGGTAGCGTCGCAGCTTGATCGCAGCGGAGGGGAGAACAAGGACTACCTATATATAGAGGAGCAGCGGGTGGAGGGACCATCCTTCCACGCCCCACGCCTCCTCCCTTTACCCATGAATCACCGGTTACCAGAGCGATCAAATCTGATCAGTCTTTTGCCGCCTGAAGTTTGATACTGACGGCGAATGGGTTTTGACACCTGTAGAGCGAGTTTGGCAACGGAAGGTCTAACAAACGCTCTAGGTGCAAGGAGGACTCAATGTATCTAGATTTGCTGGATCCCAAAGTGATTGCTTTGGCAGTTCTACTGCTTGTGTTGATCGCGGTTGTTGCTGTGCTCTATATCCGGAAGCGGAGAAATGCAACCGCAGAACTGCGGGACAAGTTCGGGCCCGAATACGATCGGGCGGTGTTGCAGCATGGGTCGGAACGAAAAGCACAAGCCAAACTGGAAGATCGAGAAAAAAGAGTAGAAAAGCTCAACATCCGTGATCTAGATCCAATGGAACATGAGCGCTTTTTGAAACAGTGGCTATCCACTCAGTCCCGTTTCGTCGACTCTCCGAAGGGCGCGGTCGCGGAAGCGGATGATCTCGTGTCTGCTTTGATGAAAGCTCGCGGTTACCCGATGACCGAGTTTGACCAGCGTGCGGCCGACATCTCCGTCGACCATCCTCGCGTAGTGGAGAACTACCGCTCGGCGCATGAGATCGCAGGGCGAGCCGGGAAGAGCGAAGCGACTACTGAAGAACTCAGAACGGCAATGATCCACTACCGCTCCCTGTTTGAAGAGTTGGTCGAGCTGCCGACGGTTGAACGGAAAGAGGTAGCGTGATGGAAGAACCAAGGACAAAAGCAGATGAGCTTACGCCGGCCGACCTGGCAGCCTATGGCATTTTGCCTAAGCCACCCGAAGGGCTCGCAGTCGTCAAAGATACAGCCTCGAAGATCCCTGAGATGGTGGCCTCAATTCAAGAACACGTGCCACTGTTCTCCGATTCTGAGGCGGATGATTTTCGATCTCAGTGGAGCTCAATACAGACTGGCTTCGTCGATGGCCCGCGACGGACAGTCGGAGATGCGGACAAACTGGTGGCTGCAGTGATGCAGCGGCTCCAGGAAGGGTTCACCCTCGAGAGATCGGGCCTCGAAAAACAGTGGGACAGCGGCAACAACGTGTCCACCGAGAATCTGCGCGTTGCGCTGCAGCGCTACCGTTCATTTTTTGACAGATTACTGCAGCTCTAGACAAACCGACCCGGCTGACTGGTGTCGAGTCATGGCTGTCCATTTCGTCCCGCTGAGAGATCGTGGGCCAACGCCAGTGTTTCAATAGCGTGTCGTAAGGCACATTTTGGAGGGAGATTATGTCAAAAACAGTAGTGGAACGAGCGGCAGATCAAATTGCCGATTCCGCCGATCAGGCCAAGCGTGCGACCTCGGCAGTTGCAGACGCAATAGGAAGTGGAGTAGGAGCCGTCAGGCGCGCCACCAGGCAGGGTGGCGACGCCGCTGAGGAATTCTTGGATGATACCGCTCACCGCATGCAGAGACATTTGTTGCTCACCCTTGCCACAACATTTGCTGTCGGTGTCGCCACCGGAGCATTGATCGGTTGGGCGAGTCAACGAAGATAGATTTGCAGACAACGGGGAAGCAGTTATCGGAAAGCGACCTGCACCAAGTGTGCGGTGATTGCGATAAAAGGAGAACAAATGACGATGTCGAATGGACAAAACAAATGCGCACACCTGCCATGCCGTTGCATGGTGCCACCCAGCGATAAATACTGCAGTACAACCTGCAAGGAGGCGGGAGCCAATGAAGTCGAGATCGCCTGCCAGTGCGATCACGGAACCTGTCCTTTGACCGTATGAAAGTCGGGGCGCTCCTCGTTGCGCAGATGCAGACTCAGAGGAGTGCCAAATATGAGGAGATATCCGTACATCGCCTTACTGCTGGCCATCGGTAGCCTTGCTGGGAGATCAACTCCGGTTTTGGCGCAGGCGCAGGCTGCTTCGGGCGACTCTTCGAGTTCCGCTGTCGTGTTGCCGGGGATGGCCACGGAGCAACCATTGAGGAGAAGTAGCTAGGCCGCCGCGGAGAGCGGCGGGTACCGGCCATCCATCGCCGGAGATCCTCCACCGCTGTTTTTAGAATTTGCCACGGGGCGCGCCGCGTTGACTCGCATGGGCTGCCCCTTTGGAGAAGGCGCTAACGATTCTCGCAAGCGCAACCTGGCCTTGTGCAGTTGTGACTTCGAATTTCCAACCGAACAACCGAGCAAGTCCGCGATTTCGTGGTGCTCGTAGCCCTTGATCTCATGCAGGATGAAGATCTGCCGGTATCCGGCCGGAAGGTCCTTGATCGCACGGGCCAATGCAATCCGGTTCACGCAGCCTGCCAGTTGACTGTCTTCTCGTCCATATTCGCGCTGGTATTTCGTACCGTCATCGCCAATGTGGGGCTCGTCGAGCGAAACGCGTAGCAACGACTTCTTGCGAAAATGCATGAGCACTGTATTGACCGCGACCCGGTGGAGCCAAGTGGACAATGCAGCATCTCCCCGGAACTTGGTCAAATGGCGGAATGCCTGTAAGAAGGCACCTTGCGTGAGATCCTCAGCTTCGGCTTCGTCGTTGGTCATGCGGAAGCAAACCGAATAGATCTTGGCCTTGTGAACGTCAAACAGTATCGAGAACGCATCCGCGTCGCCTCGCTGGGCACGGCAAATGATGTCGGGGTTCACCTGAATTGGAGTCATCACATCAGCGGACATTCGATTGCCCTTCCTTAAAAGGGTCGTCAAAACCTTCAAGTGAGGAGTGCAACGGTGTGACGTAACTTAATCAAAGCGGGAGGCATCCAGTCTGAGCAGAATTGCTCACCGGGACTGGCACCCATATTGGCGAGGACTCTTACGAGGGGACACGAATCGGGGGAGCAGGCGAAGCCCCGAATGTAATCAGGATTTCAAGCCAGAGGCGTCGGGTAGCGCTTAATCATGGAGCCCGACCCTCAGAAGGGATCTGTCGACTTGCAAACTGCTGCTTCTCCGCCGACATACTGGATGAACCCCAGTTTTCGGGTCGACCAGATCCTCTTCATAACAAATATTGCGAGCGAGTCAATACTTGACGAACACCTCTGAAATGGCCCGTTCGCAGTGAAGTGCAGCGATTATTGTCTTCTTCTCAATTCGAAGGAGCTGAGCACTTGTGAACAGACCCGCTCCGCCCGATGAGAGAAACTCCGTGTACTGGAAGTGAATGCCGTAACAGGAAAAACTGTCAGGGCCAACGGCTGTATGTCTCCGAGCTGGCCCTTTGTTCTCGGGCGTTTCGTGTGGGGGAACTCTGGTCGGCCGCAGAACGATTGGTGTGTTTCACATTTCACAGAGGAAGGAAATCAACATGCTTTGGACAATTATCGTCGTTCTAGGAATTTTGTGGTTGCTGGGCTTCAGTCTCCATATAGGCGGAGCGCTCATCCATCTGCTGCTGGTCGTGGCATTGGTCGTTCTCGTCATCAACCTGATGAGCGGCCGCCGTGGAGTAGCGTAGGAATGGCTTCCACAACATGGTGACCCGGCGCGAGGAGAGTTCCAAATGATTCTCGGACACACGATATCTCGGACTCGCTTCGCGTACGCACTCCTAACGACCGCAGTGTTTCTTCTGGCGTCTACCGATAGCCTCGTAGGATTGGACGCCGGCAAGGAAGGCGCGGCGAGCGCGCATCGGAGCGAGATAAGAAAGATGCAAGAATCGTTGCGCGATAAAGGGCACTACCGGGGCACGATCGATGGTGTCTTCGGTCTGCGAACCAGGGCCGGTATCCGAGAATATCAGAAGGCTGAAAAATGGCCGGTTACCGGCGAGGTCGATAGCCGGACTGCTTCCGGACTCGGAGTCCGATCTGATTGGGGCAATGCCATGGGCGCGGGGGGAACGAGAAGGCTGGCTATAGTCAGCGAAGAACCTCAACAACAAAAACCTTCCGCTGGAATCAAGGTGGGGAAAGCTCGTAGCCGGGCAGGGAAGAAATTCCCCAGCGAGTAATTATGCCTGGCAAAGAAAGTGGCCGCAGAGACTTCCAGCTCCGAACATCGAAACCCGTCTTTTCACCGCGATGAGCGAGACAAGGGAATATCAAACAGCACAGACCTTCCTTCGCCGCGAAATCTGTGAGAGGTCGAACCGACTTTTCCTCCAATCATCGCAAGTGAGCACTTGTGTACATACAAGCCCGCCGATTTCCCCCAGAATTTCAGAGTAATCACCTGTGACCCGAGGGGGCCGTTCCTAAGGTGCTGTGTTCGCTGTCTCGATGGAGGCTCCGGAAATTTATGAAAACATCGATAGACACAAAATGGTGGTTGGTTCTGGCCACTCTCTTGATCATCGCTCCCAGTACTTTCGCCAGTAATGTGCGGAATTCCCGCGGGTGTGATCAGCGCATAAGCGCAAGCAAATGCCAGCAGGTCGCCGAAGGAGGGCCCGCCGCTGTCTATGTGCTTGGAATGGGGATCACTTGCTTGGGGGCGATGTTCATTCGCTCTCGGATGTCAAAACCTATCGCGCAGAATTCCCAGTGAACAAGAAAGAAATAAATTCCTCGACACTGACCAGTAATTTCTTATTCTCGGTTTGTGGAGTGGGCGGCGTTCTGTTGATTGTCTTGCTGGGACACTATGTCTGGCAGGTTTTCTGAGAAGTAGTGAAGAGTGAGTTCTAGTGCACCGCCGTGTTTAACAAGATGGGCCTTGCGCGGTTAATGATTGAATAGCTTGACGAAGAGAAGCACAGACCCCGCGATCGCTGCGATGCTGTTGGCACGAATGGCCCGATAGCTCGCTGCCCAGGGGAACAGCAATACATCGAACAGTGGTATGAATTTGTCCGGCCACAAAAGCCCCGCCACCCCAAATACCAGAAAAAGCTGTATGAGAAGACACACGCCCAAATTGTCCATGACAACCCTAGTAGATCGTGACGGGCGCCTTGAGGAAAATTACTAAGGTTACCTCGCTATGTGAGCTTTCTTGCTCAGATAAGCAAACTCCAGTGTGTCAGCGTTGATTCTTCCGTGGCACGTCACGCAGACGCACGCAAACGCTTGTCATGTCGTCGTGCTGTCCGGCTCTGGTCTCGTGTCGGAAAAGGCGGCTTGCAGAGTGGTGGAGATCGGCCATATCTGACGCGGCAATCAGTCAGTTCACGGTTAAGAAATCAGCAATGGAGGCAACATCAATGAAAATAGTTGGAGTTATCAGTGGCGTGGCTCTTTCCCTGATTCTCGGAATCACGGTTCCTGCGTATGCGCAGGATGAAAAACATCAGGACGAAGCGAAGCCGACCCAACAGGAAGAAAAACGCAAGCCAGAGGCAAAGCCGGAGGGTCAACAGAAAACGGCAACAAAGCCCCCACAGCCAGAGGAGAATGCAGCCCAGGAACAAGAGAAGAACTCGCAAAAACAAGCCAGAGACACACGCCCGGGGGAACAGAAGGGACAGCCCAAGGGCGGCGGTCGCATTCCAGCCGATCGTTTCCAGGCTAGCTTCGGCCGCCAACATACTTTCCACATCAGCCAAGGCGACTCCGGTAATCGGCGGTTTCAATACGGCGGGTACTCATTCGATTTCCTCGGGTCGTGGCCGAGTAACTGGCTCTATACGCAAGACTTGTTTATCGTCGACATCGACGGCGTCTATTACCTGTGCAACCCGATGTATCCTGGCATCAACGTAGCACTCAGCGTCACCTTGTAGAAATCATCAGGATGTCGTTCCTGGCGTCAGCAGACGAAATTTCTTCAGCGTGAGCCCACTCCTGGGCTCGCGCTATTTTGTGAGACGCCGGGCTGGCAGAAAATCCTAACTCGCACAGACGTAACCAGTCGTTGAGTCTCTTCTCAGCTTGTCTCGTGTCTTCTGAGCAGTTTTGACCATTAAAAAACCACCGTTCCGTCTATAACCAAAGTGTCTACTCTTCGTTGATCGTTTTCCATTCTGGAAGACTCGTTCAGCGACAGAACACCGGACTGGAGCGGCTCAGAACCACACCGTCTCAGGCAGAAGAGAAAGGAACAATATGCTCGGAACAGTTTTGATCGTAATTCTCGTACTCGCTCTTTTGGGAGTGTTGCCGCGGTGGTCTCACAGCCGGAATTGGGGTTATGCGCCGACCGGCGGACTGGGCCTCATTCTCCTGGTCG
>Ga0265338_10001623_pt1 | contig 35998 bp, 18 predicted proteins | sample 42126metaG_FD_193579 | JGI IMG/M metagenome (GOLD analysis project Ga0265338, IMG submission 193579) | Rhizosphere microbial communities from Carex aquatilis grown in University of Washington, Seatle, WA, United States - 4-21-26 metaG | ecosystem: Host-associated > Plants > Roots > Rhizosphere...
CCTGGAGGGAAAAGGAGTACGGCAGGACAACAGCGAAGCGCTTCGCTGTTGTCCTGCCGTACTCCTTTTCCCTCCAGGTAGAGGATGCCGAGGTTGTAATAGGCGCGAGCAAAATGCTGATCGGCTGCGGCGTGTAGCCAATGCAGAGCTGCGGCGTAGTTGACTGGCGTACCCCAGGCATTGCTGTACATGACAGCCAAGTTCACTTGGGCTGGGGCGTATCCTCGCTGGGCCGCCTGCTTAAACCAATCCAGCGCTTCCTTTTCGCTGTAGTCCGGACCGATGGTCAGGATCGAGGCGATTCCCATCTGGTTCTGCTCAAAAGCATGTCCCCGCTGAGCCATCTGTTGAACGACCGCACCATCGCAGATGGGCTTCTCGGTGCCTACCAGCCGCGATACCACGGCCAGGCTGCATTGTTCGCTTGGCGCGCTCTGTCCCCAGGCGGCACCCGCGGCGAGTAGCGTTCCCACGACTGTTCCTGCCAGTACCCCTACAAGGTTGTTTCGAAGATATGTTTGTTCCATGGTAATCCTCCGGGCTCGGGTTCCTGAGATATGCTTCCCGAGCGCTGGCCCAAAGCTGCCGTGGCGCAGCAGATACCGCAATGCCGGCTTGGTCATTCGTGGATGCAACGCGGCTCATTTGCCGAAATAGGCCACCTCATCCAGCAATGGCTTGATGACAAAAGACTTACTTGCACGTCCATTGGAACAAGAGTGGATTGTCGAACGTACAATGAGGTAGCTTGGAAACGACCCTGAGGAACAGATGACTAGTAATGGTTCAGATCGGGTGCGGTTCGGTCCCTTTGAGGTGGACCTGCACACCCGTGAGCTGTGGAAGTTCGGCACCAGGCTCAAGCTGGTGGGGCAGCCGTTTGAAATTCTGGCTGTGCTGTTGAGCAGGCCGGGCGAACTGGTGACTCGTGAAGAACTTCGGGCGCGCCTCTGGCCCGCGGACACCTTCGTCGACTTTAACCACGGGCTCAACGCCGCCGTAAACAAATTGCGGGAGGCGCTGAGCGATTCCGCGGACGCTCCGCGGTACGTCGAGACTCTGCCACGCCGCGGCTACCGGTTTGTCGCAACCATCGAGTGGCTGAGCACCAAGACACCGCCCGTGGTTTCGACGGCAGCCGTGCCGCCGGAGGTGGTCCGGACTGAAGCTTCAGTCGTGCCTCCGGCTATGATTGCGCCTCAAACAAAAGGGGAGACGCAAAGTGACGGAAAATGGTTCCGGTTTCTTATGGGCGCCGCCGCGGTAGTTGCCTTGCTCGTTGCGGGAAGCCTTGTCTTGAAGACAGTCTCGGGATATGGCGCCCGGCTCGCGATACGAAGTTCACCGCAGAGAATCAGGCCCCTTGGCGTCCTGAGTGCGTTCTACCCGTCGTTTTCTCCCGATGGCAATTCCGTGGCCTTCGTTCGCGACGGAGAGAGGCCGGGTGAGGCAGGCATCGTCGTGAACACGATCGGCAGCGATCAGATGCTGCAATTGACGCACAGCAATGGAGACTGCTCGCCCGTGTGGTCTCCCGATGGCCGGTCAATCGCCTTCACGCGCTTCGCCGACAAGCAGATCACCATTCATATTGTGTCCGCCGACGGCGGAGCCGAGCAGAAGAGGAACGCGGAGCACCCGCCCAGCCCGACGTCCACGGCATATAGCTTCACGAGTGGACCGACCGACCGCACGCTGGACACTAACGGTGTAATTCCTCAGCACGGTGAACTCGACTGGTCGCCGGACGGAAAATGGATTGCGTTCGCGGGCCCGTCGGGCATCTACCTGCTCTCGCCGGGAGACTCGACCGTGCGCCGCCTCACCAATCCAGCGCCGATGGCTCAAGACTGGGGCCCCACGTTTTCTCCCGACGGGCAGAAGCTACTCTTTGTTCGGGATCATCAAATGGGTAGTCCCAATGAGATCCTGTCCATTCCCGCAAGTGGAGGTGAGGAGAGCAGGATTCTCTCCGAGCCGGGAAAAGTGGCGAGCTCTCCGCAATGGTCCTACGATGGACGCGCTGTAATTTACTCCTCGAATCGCAACGGCCATCCGGCCTTATGGAGGGCCTCGCTGGACGCGCCTGATTCCGTGATTCAGATCAAGGAAGCTGGTTCTCCCGCTTGGGATCCGTCGGTCTCGCGCCGCGGATACCGCATGGCGTACGAACGGATCATTCGCAGCCTCAGCGTCTGGCAAATGGATCTGACAGCAGACGACAAGCGCCCAACCATGCTCGTCCCCTCGACCAGTGATACCGATCAGGGCCCGGGGCCGCAGTTCTCACCAGACGGCAAGAAGCTGGCCTACATGTCGGATCGGTACGGGACGATGGAGATATGGGTCAGTAATAGGGACGGCAGCCGTCCGTTCCAGTTGACCGCTGTGGGCCTGGCTGGCACGCCGCGCTGGTCGCCAGATAGCCAGTCGATCGCCTTTGACGCAAGTTCGCCTGACGGTAGCAAGATACTCACCGTTAGCGTGCAGGGAGGAGCGCCACTGGTTCTGACGCCGGACAAATTCGAGAATCAGGTTCCGAGCTGGTCGCGAGACGGCAAGTGGATTTACTTCGCTTCGAACCGGTCCGGAGATCGCCAGATTTGGAAGGCTCCCGTCAGTGGCGGCTCACCGGTGCAGATAACTCGCGGTGGCGGCCACGCGGCCTTGGAATCGCCCGATGGGAAGATCGTCTACTACGCCAAGAATCCACAGGCTGAGCCTGAGATATGGCAGGTCCCGGTGGAAGGTGGCGTTGAATCGCCTGTGCCCCTGGTGCGTCCGGGAACGTGGGCGAGTTGGCAGGTGGTGGACGGCGGGATTCTGTTCGTCGGCCCCTCGCTGGGCCACCAGGCGGTACTCAGCTTCTACGACTTTGCGAAACGTCACACTACAACAGTCGCTGTGCTGGATCGGGTCCCGTTCTGGCTGGCAGCCACTTCCGACGGCAAGACTGTCGCCTTTGATCGGCCCGGCCAAGAAGAGGCCCAGACGATGCTGGTTGACAATTTCCGCTAAAGAATTCGCTGCCTTATACCTGAAGAACGTCGCCTTCACGAGCTACCAACTCGTACAACACCGGGTTGACGAAGAAGCCGATGAAGAGCCGGGAAATCAAGCCGGCGACGATGACGATGGCGAAGGGCTTTTGTGTATCAGAGCCGATCCCGGTGGAAAGCGCGGCCGGAAGCAATCCGAGGCAGGCGACCATAGCGGTCATGGTGATCGGGCGAAGCCGCAAGAGTGACGCTTCCCGAGTGGCCGTGCGAATATCCAATCCTTCCTGGCGTAGTTTATTGATGTACGACACCAGGATGACGGCAGTCTCAACCGAAACGCCGAGGAGCGCCAGCAGCCCCAGAACTGACGAGACACTAAACGGTGTGTGCGTGATCTTGAGCGCAACCAGCGCTCCCACGGGCTCGGTCATGACTACACCCAGTGCAATGGTCACGGGAAACTTGAAGTTTCCATAAAGCGCGAACAGGATCATGAAAATCAGCACCACCGCCAGCGGGCCAATAAAGTACATCTGCGATTTGGCTTCAAGAAACTGGCTGTACTCGCCACCCCACTCCAACCGGTAGCCCTGCGGCAAATGTACGACTTTGCCGACTGCCGACTGACCATCGTGAACGGCCCGCTCCAAATCTGTGCCTTCAATGCTGTACTGCACACCGATATAGCGGGAATTATTTTCGCGATAAATAAATGAGGCACCGTTGCCCTGGTTGATGTTGGCTAGCTGACTGAGTGGTATCTGCTGGCCGTCCGGCGTCCCCACCAGGAGATTTCCGATCTCATGCGCACTGCTGCGGAATTGCGGCTGCATACGGACCACGAGGTCGAAGAGCTTTTCGCCCTGGATCACCTGCGTAACTGCCTGTCCGCCGACTGCCGCTGAAATTACCGCCTCGACGTCGGCAACGTTGATGCCATAACGCGCGATCTTATCCCGATCGACGTCGACCAGCAGGCTGGGTTGGCCGAGTTCACGCACCACCGTGAGTTCGGTGAAGCCGGGAACTTTGGCCAACGTGTTCTTAATCTGAATCGCTTTCTCCTGAAGAACGTTCAGATCTTCGCCGTAGATCTTGACCGCCAGAGAACTCTTGAGACCAGTGAGGGCTTCGTCTACGGCATCTTCCGCGGGCTGCGTGAAGTTGAAGATGATTCCGGGGAAGGCAGCGAGTTTCTTGTTGATGGATTCGATGAGGTGTTTCTTGTCACTGGCATCGCCGCTCCAGGATTTGTCCTTGTACGATTTCAAGCCGACATAGAATTCGCAGTTGAAAAAACCGGTTGGATCCGTGCCGTCATCGGGACGTCCCAGCTCGGAGGTGACTACGGTGACCTGCGGATAAGACATCAGGATGTCGCGAATCTGAGGGCTGATCTTACTGGCTTCCTCGAATGAAATCGTATAGGGCATCGTTGCCCGCACCCAGAGCGCACCTTCGTCGAGGTGGGGCATGAACTCGCCACCGATGAAGGGAACCAGCAGCAGGGTCGCACCGAAAATCAGCGTTGCGATCACGAGTGTTGTCTTGGGGCGATCGAGCGCCCAGTCCAACTGGGTTGCGTATTTCCGCTTCATCCACTCATAGGCGCGATTAGGTTTTTCCTGAACGCCACCCTTAAACCAATATGAGGCCAATACCGGGATGAGGGTCAGAGTCAATATCAGAGCGCCTACGAGCGCAAACGACATGGTCTCAGCCATGGGGTGAAAAAGCTTTCCGGCCGGACCGGTCAGGGCATAAATCGGCAAATAACCCGCGAGAATGACGGCTACCGAATAGAAGATTGGGCGGTCCACATCTTTGGCAGCCGCGAGGATGACTTCATCGAGTTTGTATTCTTGCCCTTCGCGCAAGGCCAGCTCGCGGTAGATGTTTTCGATCATCACCACGGTGCCGTCGATGACGATGCCGAAGTCGATGGCGCCGATCGATAGCAGATTCGCCGCCACATCGTGGGCATGGAGCACGATGAAGGCGAAAAGCAACGACAGTGGGATGGTGATGGCGACGATGATGGCGGCTCGGAAGCTGACCAGGAAGAAAATCAGCACGATCAGCACCAGCACCATGCCACGTAGCAGGTTGGCCTCCACCGTATCGGTGGTTAGATCCACCAGTTCGCTGCGGTCGTAATAAGGATGGATCTTGACGTCCGGCGGCAGGATATGTCGGTTCAGATCTTCTGTTTTTGCTTCTACACCTTTGAGGACGTTCTGGGTCTGCTCGCCGCGCAACATAAGGATGACGCCCTCGACGGCATCATCATTTTTTTGAAAGCCAAATTGGCCCAGGCGCGGGGCATGCCCAGTAGTGACGTCTCCGACATCCCGCACGCGTACCGGTACGCCCTTATTGGCGCCCACAACGATGTTTCCGATGTCCTCGGTATTGCGAACGAGGCCAATGCCTCGCACATAGTAGAACTGCCCGCCCTGCGAATAGAATCCCCCGCCGGCGTTGGAATTGTTGGCGGCTAAAGCCGTTGTCACTTGCGGAACCGTCAGGTGATATCCATAGATCCGCGCCGGATCGAGCAGCACCTGATATTGCATCGTTGTACCGCCGAAGCCGGAGTCGTCGGCCACACCCGGAACCGAACGATAGGCCCGCTCCACTACCCAGTCTTCGATTGTCTTCAGCTCTTGCGCGCTGCGATCGGGACTCTCAAGAACGTAGCGATACACCAAGCCACTGGGGCTGAAGAGCGGCGCCAGGCTTGGCGCCACTCCCGTGGGTAAAGTGGCTTGGGCAAGCCGCTCAAAGACAACCTGTCGTGCAAAATAGTCGTCGGTGCTGTCGTCGAAAGTCAGTCGAATGTCGGACAGTCCATAGAGCGAGATGGAGCGCATCACCACCATGTGGGGAACGCCGTTCATCTCAATTTCCAGAGGAAGGGATACCAGTCGCTCGACTTCCTCCGCGGCATGATCGGGCCACTGGGTGATGATTTCGACCTGGGGAGGCGAGAGATCAGGGTAGGCGTCGACCGGCATCCGCTGGAAAGACAGGATCCCGCCGACCGTGATGAAGGCAGTCAGCATCAACACCAGGAACCTCTGCCGCAGCGCCGCTTGGACGATTCGATGGATCATTCAGATGCCGTGGACACTATCCTCGCTTTGAACCTCTAAAAGTGCTTATCAACTTCTAAAAGTGCTTATCAACTTCGCGATGCGTCGGGCGCGACAGGGTTAGCGCTGTAGCGAATTCGCAAACTGCAGGAACAAGCTGCCATCCCCAATAACCTGATCTCCAGCCTTCAGCCCGCTGGTGATCTCGGTTTGCCCATTCAAGGTTTCGCCGAGGGTTACGCTGCGCCTGCCAAACTGGGTCGAAGAGGTCGCGGCGTAAACGAAAGGCTGGTTCTCGGAATCTCGGAGCACCGCCGCATCCGGCACCGCAATGGCATTGGGAATCGTGCCCGCCTTAACCGTGGCAGCGACGAACATATCCTTCTTCAACTTCTCGCCGGGGTTGCCGGTATCAATCCGTGCCTGCAGCGTGCGTGTGTTCGGATCCAGGGAGGCAGCCACGTAGGAAATGCGCCCGTGGAACACGTCCGGATAGGCGTCGGTCTGAATGGTGACCGCATCTCCGACGCGCACGTACGGCAGGTCTTTTTGATAGACGTTGACGAGCACCCACACGTTGCTGGTATCGGAAAGCATGAAGCATTGAGTGGCGCCGGGCTGAATGAGTTGGCCCGCAGCCACGTCCTGCTCCACGACCAAGCCGCTGATCGGCGCCCTTACCGGAACCTCAAAAGAAGGCGGTGATTGCACCAGCAGGTCGGGGTCTGTAATGCCCATCACTTTCAGCGCGGCCTGTGCTGCCGCCAGATCGCCGCTGGCCTGTATTTCCGCGGACTGTGCTTGTTCGAGATTCTGCTCGGCAATCGCCTGATGCTGGTACAGATCTTGGGCTCGCACATAGGCTTTTTGTGCCAGCGTGTCCGCGGCCTTGGCCTTCAGGTAGTTGGTGCGCAGCTGCGAGTAGTCGGGGCTGGCCACGTACAACATGGGCTCGCCTTGGTGCACCTTTTGTCCGGGAACGACGACGACTCTGCTGACCGGCCCGCTCACCTGGGTGATGACCGGCGTGGTACGAAAACCGTTGTAGGCCACGGACCCCGTCAGCCGCAGTGTGCGGACCAATGTTGTCGGCTCAACCTTCACGACTTGCACATGCGACATCTGTTCCTGAGGGATGGTGAAGAGTTCAGGATTGTTGGAGTTCTTCGCGTTGGCGGCGGCAGTCGTCCCTGCGCTGTCGCAGCCCGTAAGTGCGAGCATGATGGCTGCGATGGCGCCCACTGCGACCCACGCAAGCCGGCGGCTCCTATGCTTATCGTCTCGTTGGCAATGGTCGTGACTATGACGCCCGTTCATGGCAGGTTCCTCGATCCAAGTGCTTCCTTCAACTGCTCCAAAGCGGTCATGTACGAAGCCAGTGCCTGGCGATACGCCAATTGGGTTGACCGGTAGCTGCGCTCTGCATCCAGAAAATCAAGAAGACTGGCAGCACCGCGCTTATAAGCATACTCGCTGATGTCGCGCGAATCTTGCGCCTGCTTCAAGTATCCGGAAGTGTAGAGTTGCACTACCTCTTCGTTGCTCTTGACCGCCTCGTAGGCGTTGGCCACGTCGGATAGGACTGTGTCGCTGGCGGCTTGCTCCTGCTCCTGGGCCTGGGTGAGCGCATAATTTGTACGCGCAATCTCGCCCTGGTTGCGGTTGAAGATTGGCAAGTCGAAACTCGCGAAGATCGAGCCCGTCGTTTCTCCGGCTACGTGCGAAAAGTCGTAGGTGCCATTGACATCCACCTTGGCGTTCGCCTTGGCCAGCAGGATTTGGCTTCGAGCGGCGGTGATCCCTAACTCAGCGGCTCGGAAGTCAGGCCGCTCGCGCAGCGCCCGGGCCTGCAAGTCTTCTCGATTCGCCTTCACCGGCTCGTAGGCCAGATCGCCGATCACGTCGAAGTCGGCCGGCACCGCATCGTAGCCCAGAAATACGCGCAGGCCGACGAGAGCCTGCTTTCTTGCCAGACGAGCGGAGGACACGTCGGTCTGGAACTGGAGCAGTTGCAGTTTGATCTTCAGAAAATCGCCCTGCCCAATGTAGCCAGCCTTAAGTTGGGCTTCGCTGATGTCAGCAGTCTGCTGAAAGCCCTTGAGATCGTCGAGGGCGAAACGGAGAGTCGACTCTGCCAGCAAGACGCTGACGAACTGCTGGGCCACGTTGAATGCCAGCGTGCGCTCAGCGTCGGCTACCTGGGCACGCGTAACCGCCGTCTGATCGCGGGCAGCCTGCAGGCGGCGCTGCCGCTTGTGACCACGCTCGAAGAGATAACCAATCCCGATGTCGAATTGCTGAACGTTATTCAGGTTGTCGCCAGAAAAGTCCTGGGGGCTAAAGAATGGGACGAACTGGGTGTCAAAACCGAGCGTTGGATTGGGGCGGAGATTCGCGGTGATCTCCTGCGCCTGGTTTTGAAGAATTAGAGTCCGGCTGGCCTTTAGGGAATGGTTATGTGCCACGGCCAAATCAATGGCCTGGTCGAGACTAATTAGCGTCGTATTTTGCCCAACTGCCGTCCCCAATAGAAGCAGAAAGGTGGTCGCCGCTATGGCGATCCTTAGAAAGCACCGTGAACGCATAAGGGTCAAATCAAAATTGTGCCGGGTCTGTACCCGGCAAAACTCATGTGTCCTGAAGGTTCGACTCCGGCCCACACGCCCAATGTGCCGCCCCCATGCCGTTGAGGGCGTGACCTTCCCTAGATGTCATTGTAATCGGGAAGGGTTCAGCTAGGCCAACAAGTTAGATGCAGCCTGAAGGCGGTGTGTGTAGGATTCCGGCAAGCGCCTTGATGCGCTTGTTCAGAGCGCGAAGAGGTGCTGAAGCATACAAAGTCAGGGCAAGTCGATGTCGAGAGCGTAAAGGTCAGTAGAACTCAGATCGCGGAACGATCAGAGGGTCACCATTGGGGGTGCGACCGAACCACACACCCCAAACGCCGCCGACGAGGAAGTGATATCCGAGCACCTTCTCAACTTTATCGGACGAAGCGCGCCAGCGGTATATGCCGGAGCCCTGGCCGCGTCTGCGAAAGAACGCCACTCTACTGCTGAGCCGCTTGCGATCCTGGTGGCTGCTGCTGGGCCACATTGATGGTCGGTCTCGACAGCTGCGTGGGCCCGTTGATTTCGAGCCCACGATCGAGCGCAGGATCGTAGAAGAACAGCCAGTCGTTGTAGTGATTCTTGCGGTTGAACTCGCGAATCGTCTCCTTGTGGCTTGCACTGGCTACTCCCACGATGACGCCCCCGCTCAGGGGTTGAGGGGGATCGTCGGTTGATGTCGCAGGCGGGCTGGGATTCTTTGACCCGGTCACCGCGCTAGCCTGCTGATCGGTAACGCCGTTGTCGGCAAGGGGCGCTCCGGGAGTTTGCTCCGTCGCGGTCTGCTCCATCGCCGGTTGTTGCTGCGTGACTTCTTGCGCGACGGACGCCTGTGCGGGTAGCGCTTGGCCGGGAAGGTTTGTCGCGGGATTCGTCGAGGCATTCGGAGGCGCGGGAGGGGCTGCACTCAAACCTCCCACTCCTATCCTCTGCAGATCGGTCATATGTAGCAGCTTGAAATCTCTGCCGGTAATGGGATCCTTGTAGCGCTTTCGCAGAAATCTCATGCCGTCGGTGTTCTCCAGATCCTCGACCCGAAGAGGATAGCGCCCCATCTTCTTCGTGTATCGACGGATCGCGCGCGAGTATTCCGCTCCGCGGTGAATCATCTCCTCTTCACGGTCGCGGCGAATCTTAAATGCGAGGCTTGTCGCGGCGGAGGCGGCCACAATGATCATCAGGGTCACCATCAACATGAGCGCGAGCAGCACGTAACCACGCTCCCCACTAACATCTCCTCTCTCTGTTCGCTGCATGCGCATGGGTCAAAAGCTGTACTTCAGTCCGAGTTGCATGGTTCGGGGACGGTGCGCGTCAATCGGGTGCAGGAACGAACTTCCGGTCAGGCAATCGACGTTGACGATGTTGCCGTTCCCCACGTTGGTAGGACCGCCGGCTGCCGAGTTGCCGGGGCCTCCGTAACAATTGATGGTGTTGTTTGCAGTGTTCCCAATGTTCGGATTGAAGATGCGAAACTGCGTATGGTTGAAGGCGTTGAACGCCTCGGCTCGGAATTCCAGGTTCGAGCCTTCGGTGATTTTGAAATTCTTCTGCAGCGTAAAGTCGAAATTCCAGCGGTGCGGGTTGGTGAGAAGGTTGCGGCCAGCGTCGCCGAAGGTGAGGCCGCGCGGCGCTCCGAACGCCGCGGGATTGTAAATGAGAGGACCGACGCTCTGAGCGCTGTTGAACGCGGGGACCGTGGAACGAGGATTGCCGATCACGTCAGGAAAGGATCCAGCGCCAGCACCGTTGGCCACGCCAGCATTATCGAGAACGGAGATTCCGTTGTTGCTGCCGCCGTTCAGCACGCTGAACGGGGTTCCGGACGCGAAGAGCGTAATTCCGGAGACCTGCCAGCCGTCGAGCAGCGTGTGCAGGATACGAGAGCCGCTCTGTGCAGGAGCAGGAGCGGCCTCGGGCGCATTTTCATCGACGTGGTAGCCAGTCCATCGGACGAACGCGCCGCTGAGCTTCGGCAGATTATAGACATAGCTGATGTTCACGAGATGACGCTGGTCGAAGTTAGAGCTGGCGCGGTTTGACTGGATGTCGGCCGAGTTCACAAAGGTTGCGTCGGAACGGTCGCTGGAATCGTCCAGCGAATGGCTGTAGGTGTACGACACGCCCACGGTGAGCGGCCCCTTGGCGCGCCGCATCGTCGCCTGCAGTGCATGATATTGCGAGTCGGCGACGTTCTGCAGCGAGAGGACGCGCTGGAATCCCGGGGCATAGGTACGAAGTGTGTTGGGATTCGGGATGCCGGGGTTCACCCCGTAGCAGGCCGCCAACATGTTGATCCAGGCGGGCTGGTCTTGCGTGACAATGCCTTCGAGAACTCCCGTGTCGGGCGCGCGAATCGTGAAGGAGGTGCCGTTGTAGCTGTTGCACGTCGCTGTGTTAAGAGCCTCGTGCGGGCCAAAGGGATTTCCGTTCAGGAAAATGCCGGTGTTGGGTGCGGGAGTCAGCGGTGTCAACTGGTTGAGTTGGAGTTCCGCGGACAGGTGCGTTCCCTTGCTGCCGACGTAAGCGATCGTCGCGACGGTGTCGGCTGAGAGCTCGCGTTGCACACTGAGACTCCACTGCTGCACGTAAGGCCACACGGTCGTCTTGGGGATGGATGTGACATCGAGTGGGTAGGCAACCTGGTCTCCGGACGAATCCTGTCCGATTGTGTTGTAGTGCAGCGGAAAGAAGTTCGTCATCGTGAGAACCAGGGGCGAGCTGCCTTCGAGCGATCCCGTGTTGGCTTCCTTGGCGGTACCGTGCTCGAAAAACACTCCGTAGCCGCCACGGATCGACGTCTTGCCATCGCCCTTCGGATCCCACGCAAAACCCACCCGGGGCGATGGATTGAAGAAATGGTTGGTCATGCAACTGTCGGGGATTCCATTCTTGCCGCATTGCACCAAGCCGTTGGTCACGGCAGGATTCAGATTGCTGCCCGGATTGTTTGGGTCCATAAGGATGGGCACACCATTCGTGGTCTCGAGGAACCCGGACTGGAAACCGGAGGACTGGTCGATCTGCACCGTTGCGGCTAGAGTGCGGTCGAATGCCTGCGGATCCCAGTTCCACGCGTTCAGATTTTTCTCGCGATAGTCACCAAAGAGACTCAGGCGCAAGCCGAGATTCAACGTCAGCCGTCGGGTGAATCGCCAATCATCCTGCAAGTAAGGTTCATAAACCCAGTAGTTGTTGTGGTACTTTCGCTGCGCGCTGTCCTGCTGGAAACTCTTGATGGGATTGACCAGACTGCCCGGCTGTTGGATCAGAAAATCCGCGAATGCATTGCCCGTGCTGAGGCTGTTGTTTTCGTTGCTGAAAGTGAGCAGTCCCTGAATATCCCCGGTGGCAGCCCCGATCGCTCCATTGGTCTCGCTTCGTTGCGCGTCGACGATCTGCACGCCAAATTGCAGCGTGTGCTTGCCAATCGCTTTGCTGACGTTGTCGCTGAGGCTGTACGTCGGATTGGTGTGGACCCACGGCATATAGGAGGTATCGACAGTGAAGCCGTTTCCCCCGTAGGCACCGTTCGTACCTCCGATCACCAGACCGGGCAACTTGCCGCCAAAACCACTGTTGAAGATAGAGCCAATCTGCAGGGAAGGCGGGCGCTCCAGGTTCGATCCCAGACCGGGCTGGTCTTTCAAGGTGATGTCGGCATTCGCGTAGCTGAAGACAAACTCATTCAGCAGCGTTGGCGTGAGCGTGTCCGTCAGACGCACCACCATGCTTGTGCCGGGCCCATTGAGACGGTTCTGCACGGTAGGAAAACTGTTGTGCACATATCCCCACTGCGGAGTAACAACCGTTGTGTCCCAGGAATCGTGGATGTAGCGGAAGGAGGCCTTCAGATTCTGGGTGAAGTCGTGATCAATGCGAAAAAGTTCCTCCCGCCAATAGGTCGAGGGAGAGATTACCGCGTCATAACAGGGGGCCAAGGGCGCCTGGGTAACCGGGTCAAGAGTATTCGCGAGCGTGGAGTTGCATCCGGCGGTTGAGTTCGGTGCGGGGATCAAGCCAGAGTTGAATAAGAGAGCGCTATTGCTGTCGATCGGGATCTGATTGCCGGGAAATGTGGATAGCGTTACACCGGACGATGACGCCGCCGGGCAGTCCGGGTACGCCGCACGCAGGAAGGTGGCTTGTCCGCCGGGAGAAACCGGAGGGCAGACATCATTGAAGATGCCGTTACGTTGGGCCATGGTGGGAACGGCCTGGTTAAAATCTCCACCTTCACCCCCGGGGCCTTGAGGAGACTTCTCGAAGCGGAACTCTTCCGAGAAGAAGAAAAAAGTGTTGTCCTTCTTCTTGTTCAGGAGTCCGGGAATGTAGAGCGGGCCGCCCAGAGTTCCGCCGAAATCCTGCCTGCGATACAAGGGCGCCTTCGGAGTCTGGTCAAAATAGTTCCGCGCGTTGAAGAACTCGTTGCGCAGAAACTCGTATCCGTTGCCGTGAAATTGTCCAGTACCGGATTTGGTCGTCACCAGAACGGTGCCCGAAGCGGTGCGACCGTGCATAGCGCCGTAGTTGGACGTCAGCACTTTCACTTCCTGAATCGCATCCAGACTCGGATACACCATCAACGTGCTCTCAGCGCCATTCAATCCAGCATTGAGAACGTCACTGCCGTCGACCTCGAAGTTGTTGTACTCGACGCGGCCGCCGTTGACGCTGTACTTGACGCTGCCCGACACTCCGACCTTGGCCTCGTCCTGACCGGTCTGGTTACTGACTCCAGGAGTGAGTGCGATCAACTGGGTGAAGTTGCGGCCGTTCAGCGGAGCGTTGATTACTTCCTTCTGCGAAATCGTCCCTTCAATGTGCGCGCTCTCGGTCTGTACCTGAGAGGCGGACTGGCCCTCGACCGTAACATTCGTAGTCGTTGTGGGCGGCTGGAGGGAGGCGTCGATCTCCAGCGTTTGATTGGCCGAGAGCGTGACGTCGGACTCGAAGCTCGCAAAGCCCTGTGCAGTGACTTTGAGTTTGTAGGCCCCGGGCGCAAGCCCCGTCACCAGATACTCGCCGTGATCATTTGTGGTTGCGGTCTTTTGTCCGGCACTGCCAGTCACGGTGACCGCAGCCTGAGGAATCACCGCACCCGAAGCATCGGTGACTGATCCGTTGAGGCTTGCTCCGGGGGCTTTCGGACTCTGTGCCGCTGAGGCCGCAGAAAGTGCAGGCTGCCGAGGATGAACCGGGCCATCGGCTGGAGCGAGGACGGGAGCCAATGCCGTTTGTGTTGCACCCAAGGGCGGTTGCAGCGGAGCATCAATCTCCAGGCTCAGATCCGCGGTCAAGCTCACATCTGTTTCGAAGTCTTCGAAGCCGGGCGCGCTGACCTTCAGCTTATAGTCGCCGGGATTGAGCCCTGCGAGTTCGTATTCCCCCTTGATGTTGGTCGCTGTCGCCTTTTCTCCCGTCTTCCAACTCACCAGCACAGAAGCGGCGGCGACAGGCTTGCCCGAGGGATCGGTGACAGTTCCATTGAGAGAAGCGGCGTGATTCTGGCCAATTGCGATACCCGCAAGGCCAAGGAACAAAGCACTCCAACGAACAAGAGAACGAAAACATTTCACAGAGATCGACCCTCCAGCGAGAATCGCCGCGCACAACCTGATCAGGATTCTGAAAGCCACGCCCCTTGGCGGTGGGGGTCAAAGTTAGCGGTGGATTGTTACAGGGCCATGAAGAGCAGATTAATTTCCGGTGACATGGCGGAGTCGCGGCGTGAGAGATCAGAAGACTTAGCGGCCTGCTCTTCCTGTCCGGTCCCCGCGGCGCCGCGATTTCAGCGGCATTCATCGGGCCGCGCCGAGAAATTCACTTGAGATTCATTTTTCCTTCATGCTGACGTAACAGGCTTCCCCCATATTGATCGCGCACCACGGCCCGCCGTTGCCGTTGTGCGCATCCCTGAAATCCTTACCGTCAGTTGTTTTGCAAAGCAAATGGCGTAGTCGCGCGGGCGCGGCGTCGCTGAGAGGGGGCTCCGTCCCCGCAAACGAAGTAATTCTTGCTTTCAAGGAGACATTGAAATGACAAAGAAAATTCTGGCAGCGCTGATGTTCGCAGCTTCAGCGCTGCTCACTCCCAGCGTCTTTGCGGCGACGCCCTGTAGCACTGGGGCCACGCTGCAGTTCGTGGGTGTCGGCTCCTCCGCTCAATTCAATACCCTGGCGTATGCCGCGCAAGACGTGATCTCGGCTTCCGGCGCAGGTCCGGCGAATGTGTTTTCCGTCACGGGCAAAGACAGCCTGGGCAACAACACGGTACAGGTTCTGGACTCCCGCCCCGGTGTCAACAAAACCGACAGCGCGACCACCTGGATCGAATGGGATAATAACGCGAACTGCAACGTTTATACCTATTGGAGTGTTGACTCCACGGTAGGCGTAAAGGACTTCCTCTCGTACAACAAGATCACGGTGGGAACTGCAACTTACTCCGTGCAGGCTTCCTACGGACAGATCAGCGCGGACGTGGAAACCGCGAACTTCTCAGGCACCGAATGCAACGGGACGACCAAGTGCACAACGAACAAGATTGGCGCGCTTGCAGACAACCAGACCTCGGTTCCGGCCACAATTGTTGTCGCGCTGTCGGTGATTCCCGCCAACATTCCTCCTCACGCTCGTCCGGCCTACTGCGGCGTGAACCCATTGAAAACGGGCAGCGGTGCCTTCTGCTACTTCAACGCGGCGGGTACCGATATCCGCCCGGAGGACGCTTACTTCGCCACGACCCGTCTTCTTTCGACGATCGTCGCCACCGGCCACCTCACCGGACTCGGCTACAACAATGCCGCTTGCGGTGGTGATGGCCTCGCAACCGCCAGCAAGATCGGCTGCCCCATCTATGATTCGTTCGGTCAATCCAAGGTATTCAACACTCTGGCCTTCAAGTTGTCGGGAACGGATCCAATTGGTGCCGGAACCATTCCGCCCTCAGCTGCGTTCGCAGTGGGCGCGGCCCCGCTCCTGGTGTTCGTAGGCAACGGAGACACGACTTCCGGTCAGGGCTTTGGGGCGACTGACTCCAAAGGGAAATACATCTTCAACAACATCAACCGGCAGATTCTTGCTCAAGTCTTTCAAGGCAGGACTCACTGCACAACCGATCTGTTGACAAACGGTATAGCCACGGGCAAGCCCATCCAGTCAGTTCTGCGCGAACCTCTGTCTGGCACCTACAACGTTTTCGAGTTCACCGGAGTGCGGACGTTGTCGGGCAGCGCGAACCCTGCGGTGGCTGTCAACAGCGTTTCGGGAATCAAAAGCAACGATTACAGCGGCCAGGAAGAAGGAATTGATCCTGCGCTTAACTTCAACACCGGCGCAGGCTGCCCGGGAAGCGGCGCCACGGCTCCGAACGGATCGGAATCGTGCGGAGACCCAGTCTGGATGGAGACCGCCAGCGGAGGTTGCGGTGCGGGCCTTCGACTACGTGCCATCGGCACCGGCCTGGAAGTTCCGGCAGCCCTCGGCCAAAAGAACTCGGGGTCGAGCGTGGTAACCGACGGCATCGGATACAGCTTCTGGAGCTACGGGAATCTGGCTCCCACCGCCGGGAATGCCGGGCACTATCTGACGGTGGATGGAATCGATCCGCTGTTCAACACGCCGGGCGGAGCAGATGACGTCAACCCCAATCCCAATGGCGCGTACAACCCACCGCAGTGCAATTTCAGTGCGTTGCCTTGCTTCGCTCTGCCCTTTACCCACGTGATCGACGGCACGTACCCGCTGTGGAATGTGCTGCGCATCATGTCGTTCTCAAACCAGGGCTCGGGCGCCAGCGCCACTCTGGTCACTCCACCCGCGGTTCTGAACTTGATTGCGTACGATCAGATCGAGGTCACCAACGCGGCTCGCAATACCTCTGATTTCGTTCCCCTCCTGAAGAACCTGACCAACAGCGGAACTCTTGCCGCTCCAGTCTGGAAAGGCGATCTGAACCTGTTCGTGTTCCGATCGCACTACCAGGCCGCAGGCTCTCCGAACAAGCCCGACAACGGCCACCACTCCTGCATTAGCGGCGGTGTCGCGAGCTTCACCGGCGTCGCGCTGCAAGGTGGAAGCCCCACTCAGGCTGCTTGCCTGGTTGACAAGGGCAATGACATGGGTGGATCGGTGTTGACTGTCCAGTCCGACGTGGATTGGAACCTCGACGCCGGTACTACCGCCGAGCAGTACAACCTGCACCAGTAACAAAGAACATCACGACTGGGGAAGAAGGATCTGTCTTCCTTCTTCCCCGGTGTCTTGATTTCGTACTCGAATCGTCGTGATTGAGAAATTGATTTCACAGAGGTCTTAATGCGGTTTCCGGAAATCCTGGTCGATCCGTCAATCATTCTGCTTTCGTTTCTTCTCTTCCTCCTACCGCAGGTTGGCTCAGCCCAGCCGGCTGCACAGTCCTCCTCTGTTCAGCCGCCCTCGGTTACGCAATCAACTCCAAATCCGGAACCAGTTGACGGACCGCATGTGACCGTAGACAACAGCGGCGTGGACCCGGTCACGGGCATTCCTTACTACAAGGAAATTCGTGAGGATTGGAGTTCCCTGCAGGTGGGAAGCAGCGAACTGCATCCGGAAGAGCCTCTGGTTACGCTGCCCGATGACACCGCAACGTTCACGCGCACCCTGATCGCTTTGAAGTGGCGTCCCGGCGATGCGCTCGATGTTTACGTGGTTCTTCCGAAGGGAGTGAAGAAACCTCCGGTGGTTCTCTATCTGTACAACTATGCGGATGATACGGACCGCTTCAAGAATGACGGCTGGTGCCAGCGTGTGACTAGCGGCGGAGTTGCCGCCATCGGGTTTGTTTCGGCTCTCAGCGGGCACCGTTTTCATGACCGACCGATGAAGCAGTGGTTTGTGAGCGAACTTCAGGAATCGCTCGGCAGCACGGTCCACGACGTGAAATTCATCCTCGACTATTTGGCCTCGCGCGGCGACGTCGACCTGGACCGGATCGGGATGTTTGGTCAGGGTTCGGGAGCGACCATCTCGCTGTTGGCTGCGGCTGCTGATTCACGAATCAAAGCGGTCGATGCGCTCGACCCTTGGGGAGACTGGGCGGTATGGCTCGCGAAATCTCCCATTGGTGCCGACGATCCCGAACGTGCAAGCCGTCTGAAGCCGGCGTTTCTGAAGCAAGTCGCAACCCTCGATCCCGTGCAATGGCTGCCGAAGATGCGGACTCCGCACATTCGCATTCAACAGAACCTCGAAGACGCGTCGACTCCTCGAGTCTCCAAGAATCGCATCAAGGCCGCCGCTCCGAAGCAAACTGTCTTCAATCGTTTCGATACGACTGCAGTCTTTATGAACGCGGAGGGGCGAGGCCACCTGTTCGACTGGGTCAAGGAGTCCCTAGCGAAACCGGTCGCACCCCCACAGAAGAACACGGCGGTCGCGAGTCGGAACACCACAAAGACTGGGGCCAAGGCGCCGTTTCGGAGGTAAAGAATTCGTGTCGCAGATCAGAGATCGTACAAAAATAAATGGCTCACCTTGTTCTCGGGAGCCTTCAGGAGCCCTGCGTGTTCGAAGGAACCTGCTTGTTCGCGAGGAAGAGTAGGGTGAACCGCCTGTGCTGGACCTTCTTGGCGGCGATTCCGCTGATGTTTTTGGTTGCCTGCAGCACCTCGAAAACGGCGCCCACGAATCAGGTTGCCGCCGTCAGCTTCACTTCGCCGCTTGCGGGCGCGACCATCGATCAGGGGCAGACCGTGGATGTCGCCGTCACCGTGGCATCCGATGCAGGAGGCAAGGGCGTTACTTGGGCGCTGCAAAACGCGACTGACAACCACGCGCCCGCCGGAACTCTCACCAGTGAAACAGGGACCAGCGCGATCTACAACGCACCCCCCGCCGTGAACGCTGCGACGCAGGTGAACGTGATCGCGACGTCAGTCGCCGATCCTACTCAGTCGGCCTCTTTGTCAGTGATGATTGAGCCACCACCGGCGATTACATCGGTTGTCCCCAATCCGTTGACGTCATGTCCGGACGCGGGAAGCGTCATCATTCCCGGCATCGGCGCGGTGGCAGACGTGGGATCGTCCTATATCAGTACCTTTACCGAAAGTGGCGGCACGCCGCCTTTCAACTGGTCGGTGAATGGACCCCTGCCCGACGGCCTCACGCTGGCGAGCAATGGAGCGACGCAGGCAACGATTTCCGGAAAACCTACCTCTTCCGGCTGCCAGCAAGTTTCGTTGCAGGTGAAGGACTCCACCGGCAGTTCGTCCGCAGCTGTGAACTTTGTCATGCTCGTCGTACCTGCCCCACTGGCTCCGCGGCTCCCCAACATTACGGGCGCGTATATCAATCCTGATTCGCCGAATGACGGCGTTCCATACTCGCCGACTCTTTTGTCGGCCAACGGCGGCGTGCCGCCCTACTCATGGGCTGTATCTCCTGGAAGCCTTCTACCGCCGGGATTATCCATCAGCAGTACCGGTTTACTCGCAGGCACGCCGAGCGCACAGGGCCTAGCCTTGAACGGAGGTCTCGGATCGTACGGATTCACGGCGGTGGTGAATGATACCCAACTGCCCTACCCCGCAGTGGGCATCGCCAGCCTGAACATTGGAGTGAACTACCTTGATCCAAGCTGCCACAGCGGCCTGGAGAATATGCTGACAGCGAGCGCGCCCTATACTTTCCTGCTACGTGGCTTCGATAAGGACGGACCCGTCGTGATTGCGGGTAACTTCACGACGGATGGTGCTGGGAATATTACCGGAGGCGCTGAGGACGTCAATCGTTCGAGCGGCGCTCAAACAAATCTGAGCATTGTCGCGGCAGGAAGTTCGTACACGATCGGATCTGACAATCGCGGATGTCTCACGCTCTTGAACTCCGCCGGAAATACAACTGTGCTTCGCTTTTCTCTGGGCACGTGCTCGACCAGTCTGAACCAGCAGCAAGGGGGATGCCAGCCGGACTCAGCCAATCATCCCGGCTACTTCACGCGCGGGCGGCTGCTTGAGTTCAGTGACTCGAGCGGACAGGGCACGCGTGGATCAGGAATCCTTCGGCTCCAGGATTCGACCTCGTTTACAAACAGTGCACTTAGCGGGATGTACGCGTTTGGGCTTAGCGGATGGAGTTCCAACGGCAAGCGGTATGCGTTGGCAGGATCAGGCAGTGCGAGCTCAGGAGCTTTCAGCTCTGTTGCCGCCGACATCAATGACGCGGGCACGCTCAGTTCGTCCCTGACAGGCGGGTCGGGGACGTACAACATCGACGCAACCGGACGGGGCACCGCGTCGCTCAGCGTGGGAACAGCGACCTTCGATTTAGCGGTGTATCCGATTAGCAGTAGCGAACTCATCTTTGCGGCGATCGATGCATTGAGCGCCAATCATCCGCTCGTCAGTGGAGAGGCTGGCATCACCACAGGGCCCTTCAGCGCTGCGTCACTGCCCAACAGCTACATGCTGCACATGACCGGCATGTCCGGAAGTGCCCCCGACCCGAATATTGGCATGCTTACTTTTGATGGATTGGGCAGCGTTGGCGGCACGGTCTTTGAGAACCAGGGTGGAACTCTAGGGACCACGGCGATCTCCGCCGCGTACTTCGTCGATACCAACACCGGCCGCCTGAGTATCGCTGCCTTGCAGACTACCCAGAATGTTGGGGCACATCCTTTTGTGGGGTACATCATTCCCAGCACGAGCGGGAGGACGGCATTCCTGGTCAGTACCGACTCGTCGGTGCAGGCGGGCGCGCTAGAGTTCCAGGCTCTCAATCCTCCCCTGTCAACATTCCGCAATTCGGACGTTGTGGGTGGATTCTTCTTTGGCACCGACGACGAAGCCGACGCGGCCAGCGTGGCTACCACGGGAACGATCTCCGCCACCGGGACGGGAAATCAGGCAGGAAATGAAGACGTGAGCTCGGCAGCCAAAGGAAATCTCCCCAATCAGGGCTTCACAGGAAGTTACTCGGTCAGCCGGAACGGCACGGGTAACTTCGGGGGGGAGACAGTTTCGGTGACGAACGGTAAGACTGTTTATTCCCTCGATGAGTCGCCGCTTGATCTGCATCCTACGATTACAGTCGTGGAACAGTAGGGCAGGCCTGAAGCTATCGGCCATCGCTGGGCCCACGATCAGGTTGTCGGCGGGGTTAGCGTCCCGGCGTAGGCTGGCTGCACAGCATTGGTGACGTTCACAAAGTAGATTGCCGGCACCATGAGCTCACTCAGCGGGTCGAGTACTTGCTCGAGGTATCCGTCATAGGCAACCGATTGCCCCTGGAATACGCCCTGCACTGTGAAAGCGTTTCCAGTGACCGGACCCGTCAACGTGAAAGTCGTGCTGTCGGGGTTCGTCGCTACCAAATTCACCGTCAGCGCGCTGTTGGAATCTTCACTGAGGGTAGCCGTGACCGTGTTGGCCGAGCCGTCCGGCAGCGTAAGTTGTCCTACGTAGGTCCCCGATAGTTTCGGAACGACAAATCCGGTGATCCCTCCACTATCCGCGCAGGCACTCCCTGCGGCTGACGAGTATGTTCCGATGATCGATTTGCCGTCGGCGCTCAGGGTCGCCGCCACATTGAATTCATTTCCGTTTTCCGTATAGGTGAAATGAATGGGTCCGCCAAGAGAGGAAAAACTTCCAGCAAGGCTGTAAATGCCACTGCCGTTCACGGGACAACTCCCACCGAAGCCGATCGCTCCCGTCGCCGCATCGATGTCGAGGATGGTGATTTGAGTCGCGCCTGTGGCCGAGATCTGCCCGTTCGGCCGTTCGACACCGTTCACCAGAGATTGCCCCGCCTTCAATGCAACCTCAATGCCGGTCGAGTGGATCGTGTCTGTGCTCGATGTGGCAGTGAACTCCCATGCGCCGGAGATATTAGGAAGCAGTGCAGGAGGCATCGCCGCGTGGCTGGAACATGCCAGAAGTCCGGCCGAAATGGCGGCCAGCACGGCAGGAACCAAGGTCTTCTTCGTCACCAGAGACTCCTCATGAGTCCAATGTCGTTCGTATTCGCGGCTAACTTCTCAGACTCTAGTGGCGCCGGCTCTGATCAGGCGGCGAAGAAATCGCCAGCCTCCGCCCAAGGATGTGCCCGCCAATCCCGTTCCAAGCAGAATCATAGTTGAGGGCTCGGGGGTCACGAGGGTGCTGGTACCCAGCGTGATGTCTGCAATCCCAATCCCGTTCGCAGCGCCGGAGAAGGTTACAGACTTGCCGGTGCCCGAAAAGTTGAGTCCGACTCCTGTCCAGGTACAGTACGTCGGAAAGCCCACGCAGGAACCGTTGTTGGGGGACAGATTCATCGTCGCAAGGATAGTTCCCGTTCCATTCGCGCCGCTCCAGACCGTCACCGTCTCCTGAAATCCAGCTGTGTAGAAGAATGAGATTCCGCTGGTGAATCCCGGGCCGACGTTCATTGTGCCCGTCACGTTTGATCCCGTGGTTCCCATGATGAACATCGCCGGCGTGTTGGTGGGATCTGGCATGAAACCACCGGCGCCGCCCTGAAATACCGACTTCAGCGCGAACACATCGGAGGAGAAGGAGACCCCGTAGTTTGTCCCCGCGCCGCCGTTATAGTAGTTGCCGATTGCCTGCAGGTCCTGCAGTCCCTGGAAGGTCAGCACGACGGAAGTTGCGTGCGCTGCAGGAACGCAAATCGCACCCAGCACACACAGCACGAAAGCGGCAAAGATAGAGCGACGCATGATGATCTCCTGGCGATAGGGATTTAAGGAGAAGCGCCCGGTAAGCGCTGAAATGCCCTAGAAGTATCGCCCGGAGCGTGTTACCCCGAGATCAAATGAATGTGAACAGTGTGTGAATTGAACTGCGAGAGGACGACGGGTGGACCGGCAGCCATGCGAACCGTACTCAAGGTTGAAAAATGAGGACTCGCAGCGGCCAGATCGGTCCGGCCGGCCACTGCGAGCCCGTGTGGTTAGAAAATAACCTTTGCTACTAGACCGATCGTGCGAGCGTTGCTGGCAAATACCGCCCTCGGGTTGTTGAAGATGGCGTTGCCAGGTGTCAGGTAGTTCAGGTAGCTGGTGCTGTTGGGTCCGGTCAGGAACGACGTGACATCATTGACTCCCAAACCCTGCCCAGGATTGCTGCCGGGAATGAACTGCGGGTGATTGAACAGATTCGCAAATTGGGCACCAAAGTGGAACTTTACGCGCTCCGTGATACTGATGTCTTTGTACGTTGCAAGCGAAAAATCATTGGTTGGGGCCGTTGCGAGTGTATTGCGACTGCCGGTGGCCAGAGCGCCCGCCCCGGCTACGATGTACTGGGCCGTCGGATCGTTGGCCAGGTAGCCCACGACATCGCCGCCTGTGTTGGTTAAAGCTGTGACGCCGCTGCCGGTACCTCTAATCCCGGATGGATTCAGGATGACCCGATCCCCCGCGGAGTCTCCGTTGAGATTGGAATCGGTCGCCGATTGTACGGTCGCCCACTCCGGCGACTCGTACGTATAGACCGGGCTGAAGCTCCAGTTGCCGACGACATTTTTCACGAACCAGTTACCGCCCTTAAAGTAAGGCAGGTCATACATTGCCGCGATGGTTAATCGATGCGTCCTGGAAAGAGGTGACACGGATCTCTCGGCATCCCAGTTCTGGAAATCCTGCGGACGGCGGGGAGAGAGACTCGTGGTAAAGAAATCCGCCGTGCTGTTGTCGATGTTGCGGCTATAGGTATAAGACGCCTGGAACATCAACCCGTTGCTGAAGCGCCGAGTGAGCGAGCTTTGTAAGCCGTGATAGATGGAGTACCCAATCGGCGAATCCGTGACGATATTCGATCCGAAACCGGCGTCGGCAAAAGCCGGGATCATTGATCCCGGAGCCTTCAGGTCCGTCAATGTGAGTGGCAGGGCGTCCAATTGACCTTGTGAAGGCTGCGAGAAGAAAGTCGGTAAGAACGCGCTTGGACTCACAAGTGACCGCCGGTTGATCCTGTTTTGCACGTCCAGATGCACGCCACGGGTCCCGACATACCGAACCTCAGCGGTGTAGTTCTTGCCGAACGAGTGCTGCACTCCGAGATTCCAGTTCTCCGAATAGGGCCACTTTACATTGGGAGGAATCCAGTTGGACGTGAGGGAACGGGCAGTGGCCTCGTCCAGAATAGTGATACCGGTGCCGCCGCCGGGAAGGCCGCCGGTTGCGAGGAAGTTCGCGGTTTGCGTGTTCAGATCAGGGACATCGTGCGTTGCACCAATTTGCGGAGGTACCGCGAGGATCCCGATATTGTCGTAAAGCACGTCATACGCTATACCGAAGCCGCCTCGAATCGACGTATCCCCACGCCGCCCCGGGGAGTAAGCGAAGCCCACGCGAGGGGCCCAGTTATTCTTCGGAGCTCGCGGCTTGTCAAAGAGCAGCGGTTGGTTCACTGCGCCCGGTACGACAATACTGGGCGTGTTGGATATTGTGTTCAGTGACTGTTGCGCTTCGCTCGATGAGATGGTCGTGTACTCGTAGCGAATTCCCAAATTCAATGTCAGGTTAGAGTTCAGTTTCCAGGTGTCATTCGCGTACCAGTAAACTGCTTTCTGGTTCCCATAGTAGGTCACCGAACCCGCGCTGCGCTCACCGAAGTTGTCGGGCGAGAGATCTTGCAGGAAGAGTCTCGAAGAGTTGTAGTTGTAGTCGCCACGTTGACGCTGGGTAAAGCTCTGCGGTGAAATGTACCAACGGTATTCCCCGCCAAACTTCAGGGTATGCGCTCCCTTCGTCCAACTGACGTTGTCGACGGCCTGATACAGATTCTGAATGGTGAACTGTGGAGCGTTAGAGTCAGGTCCGAGTTGAAGGCCATTGCCACCCAGATCCAACAAAATCAGATTGGGGAAGGCATCGAGTCCTGGAAAGCTGAAGCCGCCATCGGGCGTCTGATTGCTATAGCGATTGAACCCTACTCGGAATTCATTGAGAACCGTGGAGCTGAAGCTGTGGTATTCGCCAAGAGTGAGGAGGTGAAAACGAAATGGTTCATTGGTGTAGAACGCTGACAAGGTCGCAGCCTGGTCAACTTTGTCTAATTTGTTGTAGATGTAACGCCCGCGGAGCTGGTCTTTGGTAGAGATGTTGTAGTCGACACTCTGGACGAAGTTTTCAAAGTTTTGCCACGCTGGATTGGCAATTGAAACAGCTCCAATGGGGATTGCATCGCCAGTACAGGTGCCAGCCGCCGGAGCTCCGGCGTACGCGATTGCATTAACTCCAACCTTGCAGGCTGTCGCATCGTCGCTCGGCGCCTGTGTCGCGGCTACCGGCACATATTTTGTGAATATCGAGTAGTTTGTCTGGCTGAGGTTGGGGTCGGTGGCAATCGCCGCCAAGCCTTCCGCGGTCGGGGTCAGCACCTGGCCGCCGGCAGTTGCCGTAAGCGAAATCCCTTGCCGCTCGAAATTGGTGAAGAAGAACAGTTTGTTCTTGATGATTGGGCCGCCAAACGTGCCGCCATAACGGTTGCTGTCGAAACGCGGGTTGGAGGTGAAGCCCTGAAGCACAAACGCATTGTCCACCGCGTTCATATTGCGATTCCTGAAGTACTCGTAGACAGACCCGTGGAACGAATTGCTGCCGCTCTTGATCGTGGTGCTGAACTGACCACCTGAAGAATGGCCAAACTCCGTACTGAATTGATTCTCCAGAAGCGTGAAGTTTTCTACCGCGTCATTGGGAACTGTGATCAGATTTCCGGTCACTGCCTTGTTGTTGTTATCAACCCCTTCTACCGTGAAGTTGTTGTTGTAGGGGCGTTGGCCACCCACAGATGGTCCCACGCCAATTCCGAGGCCACTCGTCTGCGCAACCCCTGGACTTAAGAGAGACAAGTTGAGCACGCCCGCGCCAGTGCCGCCCGTCCCCGTCAACCCCAGGTCTTGCGAGAAGCGGTCGTTATACGTGGTTTCCAGCTGCGCCGAGGTTGTGTCAATAGTCGTGGCTACGCCGGAGACTTCGACGCTCTCACTCGCTGCGCCAGGCGTGAGCATAAAATTCAGGGTTCCTGTTTGGTTCAGCACCACGTCAACTTGCTGCGTAACGGTCTTGAACCCGGCAGCTTTGACTGTAAGTCGGTAGGTGCCAACCGGAAGATTGTCGAACCGGTAGCCGCCTGTGTCACTGGTCTTTGCCGTCATCGTCGCACCGGTACCTATATTGGTGGCGTCGACTCTTCCATTGGTGACAACGGCTGAGGATGAATCAGCAACGGTGCCCACCAAATTGCCGCTGACAGCTTGTCCGTGTGCCCACCCCAGGCACACCAGCACAGTCAGACCGACCCCAAGTGATACGAATGCAATCTTTCGGAACCTAGCAACGATTGTGTTCATGTTTTGTATCTCCATTCAGACACTTGTTTATTTCTCACGAACCCGAGTTTCGCGTCTGGCTGTGTATGGGCAGCTTGAATGTATAGATCATTCCAAGGGCCATTTTGGAGAGCGCGTCGTTACCTCCTTCCGAGGATGTGACTGATAGCAAGAAAACAATTGCGAACTCACGAAAAACAAACATCAACTGACATAGTTCAAGTGCGGCGGGTTTATGGGAAGTGTGGAGCAAGGCGGGTGACTAGAGCTTCACATCTCCAAAATAGTGAAACACGGACTGTCGAGACCTATGAGAATACAGATGTGGTTTACCCAAATGCTCGCAACGATTATTGTGCTTTGATGTTTTGTTTTTGTTGTGAATCAGGTCGTGCGGCGCGTTTCCCGCAAGGTTCACGCCTTACGTCTGCCATGAGTGCGCGTTTCTAGAAAATTGGCGGAAGCGAGTGGGTCGAACCCACCGATGACAGAATTGCCTGCCGCCCGCCGGCTTTAAATCACCCGGTGTGTTGCGTGGAGTTAACCAAATAACCAATACAGCGAAACCTGTAGAGGCTCCGCATTGGGGTTTGTTAGATAATACCGCGCAACTTGGGTGCGAAATGCCATGGGTCCCAGCAGGCAGAAGGATTCGAAAATGAGCGCTGTCCAATTTCTGATTGCCGATGATCATGAGTTGTTCAGGCGCACGGCACGATCGTTCATTGAATCTCATCCCCATTGGCAGGTCTGCGGCGAAGCAGGGGACGGGATCGAAGCGATTGAGAAGGCGAGGCAGCTGCGTCCTCAGGTGATCCTGATGGATATCAATATGCCTCGCATGGACGGGTTGGAGGCTACACGAGTCATTCGCCGCGAGCTTCCCGACTGCAACGTCATCATTGTCACCCAGAATCATGAAACGATCGCTCGACAACAAGCTGCCGCGATCGATGCGAAAGGCTCGGTGACGAAGTCTGAATTTACCCAAGAGTTGCCCGCCACCATCAAGAAGCTATTCGAGAACCCGGTCCCGGAAATCGACCCAGGCACAAGGGCAGAAACCGCTCTCGCGCCAGGATGGGTCCGCGGCGGAGGGGCCTTGGGCCAGTTGGTCCGGGAACTCGATTGGAACAAGACCCCGCTCGGTGCCATTGAAGAATGGCCACAAAGCTTGAAAACCGTTGTTCGCACCCTGCTCAACTCACGCTTTGCCATGTGGATGAGCTGGGGACCAGAACTCACTTTTCTCTACAATGACGACTACGCGCGGATGACCCTCGGGAAGAAACACCCCTGGGCACTGGGAAAGCCGTCTCGCGAGGTGTGGAAGGAAATCTGGGACGACATTGGTCCTCGCATTCACAGAGTCCTCGAGACCGGGGAGGCGACATGGGATGAAGCGTTGCTGCTGTTTCTGGAGCGGAGCGGATATCGCGAGGAGACTTATCACACTTTTTCCTACAGTCCCTTGTCTGGAGACGACGGTACGGTTGCAGGGCACCTTTGCGTGGTAACCGAAGAAACCGACCGCGTGATCGGCGAGCGCCGGCTCAAGACACTGCGCTCACTCGCGGGAGAGTTGAGCAAGATGATCACCGAGGAGGAAGTGGTCTCCTGTATCGCTCGCTGTCTCGGCGAAAATCAAAAAGATTTGCCGTTTACGCTGCTGTATCTCTTCAGGGATGATGACAAGGAAGCCCGCCTGGCGTGCCAAACCGGCATGGCGGAACATCACCAGGCCGCGCCGGAGTCGATTCAGTTCAGCGAAACAAATCAGCCGTGGCCAGTCGGCGACCTACTCGATGGGAAAGATTCCATCATCGTGGAGAACCTACTGGACAGGTTCGAGTCGGTTCCCTCCGGCTTCTGGGACAAGTCACCATGGCGAGCGCTGGTCCTCCCGATCACGAGTCAGGGTCAAGACAAGCCCGCTGGCGTCATTGTGGCCGGCCTGAATCCGTACCGCCCCTTAGATGTCAGCTACGCTGGATTCATCAATCTCGTTGCCGGCCAAATCGCCGCCAGCATTGCCAATGCGCGCGCGTACTCAGCGGAAAAGAAACGTGCGGAGGCTCTGTCCAAAATCGATCGCGCCAAGACAGCATTCTTCAGCAACGTGAGCCATGAGTTTCGCACGCCCTTGACTCTAATGCTCGGACCGCTTCAAGACCTGCTAGCAAGGAGTCAGACCCACCTTTCCCCAACGGCCAAGGAACAGCTTGACCTGGTGAGTCGCAACGGCGCTCGCCTGTTGCGCCTCGTCAACACTCTGCTGGACTTTTCCCGGCTTGAGGCGGGACGAGTGCAGGCCGTCTATCAAGCAACGGACTTGGCCGGCTTTACGTCTGAGCTGGCAAGCGTGTTCCGTTCTGCTACGGACAAGGCGGGATTACGGCTCACAGTGGATTGCTCCGATCTTGGGGAACCGGTCTACGTGGATCGCGATATGTGGGAGAAAGTCGTTCTGAATTTGATTTCCAACGCCTTCAAATTCACTTTCGAGGGAGAGATTGCGGTCAGCGTGCATCGGGTGGGCAACATGTCCGAGCTACGCGTTCGGGACACGGGCGTAGGAATTCCTGCGGAAGCCATTCCGAAACTGTTCGAGCGATTCAATCGCGTTCCCGATATGCCAAGTCGGACCCATGAAGGGAGTGGGATTGGTCTGGCTTTGGTGCATGAGTTAGTGAAACTGCACGGCGGCTCCGTGAGGACAGAGAGCATTGTGGGGCAAGGCTCCACGTTCGTGGTCAGCATTCCCTTCGGACAAAGTCACGTCCCTCCGGGTCAAATGGGTGGTTCTCGCAGCTTGTCTTCAACCGCGGTGGGAGCGAAACCGTTTGTGGAGGAAGCGCTCAGGTGGCTTCCTGACTCGGGCGCTCTGAGCGACGAAATCTTTTCCGTGCAGGATGAGTTGCTGCCGGTCCCATGTCCACCGGTATCGGAAATCGCCATTCGTCCGCGGGTCCTCGTCGCTGACGACAACTCCGACATGCGCCAGTATCTGTCCCGTCTTCTATCGGAACAATACAAGGTGGAAACGGTTGCTGACGGTCAGGCAGCTTTTCAGGCCGCGCTTAAAACCCCGCCGGATCTCATCGTTAGCGATGTAATGATGCCAATACTTGACGGCTTTGGGCTGTTGAAGGCTCTACGGGGTAATGAGCAGACTCGAACCATTCCCGTCATCCTGCTTTCGGCGCGCGCGGGTGAAGAATCGCGAGTGGAAGGCATCGAAGCGGGTGCGGACGATTACTTGGTAAAGCCCTTCTCCGCGCGGGAACTGCTGGCTCGCGTCAGCGGCAGACTGGAGATTGCCCGGCTGCAGCGAGATCGAGAAATGCGACTCAGAATAAGCCAAGCGGAGCTGGAGCAGAGAGTTCAGGAGCGCACGCAGGAACTGTTCAGCGCAAGCCAGGAGCTCCGCGAACTGTCTGCTCAAATTTTGCAGGCTCAGGACGAGGAGAGGCGGCGAATCGCCCGGGAGCTCCACGACGGCGCCGGACAACTTCTCGCTGCGCTCGGCATGGAAGCCTCCAATTTAGCGAGCGAGGGCGACCGACTCAGTGCGCGTGCTGCCGTGTCGCTCAACAACATTGAATCGTTCGTCGCACAAATGACCAAAGATATTCGCACCATGTCTCACCTACTGTATCCGCCCCTGCTGGACGAGGTTGGCCTGCAATCCGCACTCACGGAATACGTCAATGGGTTCGCAGAGCGGAGTGGGGTTCAGGTATCACTCGACCTCCCCGTGGCGATCGGACGTTTGGATCGCGACTACGAGCTTTCGTTGTTCCGCATTGTCCAAGAATGCCTCACCAACATCCATCGCCATTCCGGAAGCAAGACCGCCAGCATCCGCATCGTCCGCGATGATGGAACGCTGGTGCTGGAGGTTCGGGACGAGGGCAGGGGTATGACCGCGCAACGATTGTCAGAAATTCAGTCGCGAGGTTCAGGTGTCGGGATCCGAGGCATGCGAGAACGGACCCTCCAGTTATCCGGGACGATGAGTATTGAGTCCGACGGCTCCGGAACCAGAATACGTGTGTTAATTCCGGCTGCCAAAACTTTTTCGCGGGAAGGAACGGGTAGTGAACCGGTACAAACAGCCGTCTGACAGTTTTCGGCAAATCACCTTCCATCAACTGGCAGGCCCACTCACCGCAGCCCTAAGGAACGCAATAAACGTGAGATTGCGAAATGGCGGAAGCGAGTGGGGGTCGAACCCACCGGTGACAGGATTGCCTGCCGCCCGCCGGTTTTGAAGACCGGGACGATCACCGGACCGCATGCGCTTCCACTGAGGCGGCAACCTGCAAGTTGTAGATCGCGGGTTGTGGCAGCCTCGTTCGGCTCACGGAGACTAATGTTTATATCACGATCGTTCCGTGGGAATCACCTACAGGGCATCATCTTTGCGCTCCAAAAACAAAAAGCGCACGGAGCTGATATGCAGCTCTCGTGCGCTGAAGATGTCTAGTGGTTTAGTAAAGAATGCTAGGCAATCCTGCGGCGACCGGTGGTCACCCAGGAAGCGTCGTTCTCCTCCTGTCCAGGCTCGTGTTCGGGCAAGTACGAGTACTCAGGGACAATCTCTCTTATTCTCGCGCGAATATTTTCAGGCTCGTTCAGGAACGTAGCGGCTTCGAGTTCTTCCAACTTACTTCCGAGTGCGGTCCACTCTTGTGCAGGTCCGCGCGCCTTCTTGATCTTGGGAAATGAGGTCTTACACACCTCTTCGTTTTCGTAGAAAAGCTCCTCGATCAGCTTTTCCCCCTGTCTTAGGCCAGTAAATTGGATTGTGACCTGTTTCTCGCTCCGCCCAGAAAGCCGGATCAGGGTTTTTACCAACTCGAGGATCGGAAGCGGCTGCCCCATATCCAGCACCAGGGTATCGCCCTTCTCCCCGATGACGGATGCTTGCAGGACTAGAGAGACCGCTTCCCGCACGGTCATAAAGAAACGCCTCATCTCTGGGTGGGTGACGGTGAGCGGTTCATTTTTGCTCAATTGCTGCTGCAGTACCGGAATGACGCTTCCGTTCGATCCCAAGACGTTGCCGAATCGGACCGATAGACAACGCATGCCGTTTGTAGGTTGGTGAGCAATGATGAGTTCTCCGATCCGCTTGGTCGCACCCATCACGCTGCACGGTTTTACGGCTTTGTCCGACGAGATAAGGATAAACGTCTTGCACTCATTCTCGCGCGCCACGTCGAGAAGAGTCATCAATCCGAATACGTTATTCTGTACTGCTCCCGGTACATTGATCTCCATCAATGGGACGTGTTTGTACGCAGCAGCATGGAATATGGCCTCGGGGCGGTTCTCCCGAAATATATGTTCTAGTTCACCACGTTCTCCAGCGTCGGCCACGTAATGCCGCACGATTGATTTGCCGTATCGCTGCAACAGCCCCCGATCCAGATAGAACATCCCAGTTTCACTCTGATCAACGCACACCAGGATTCGCGGTTCGTGTTCGAGAATCTGGCGACAGAGTTCGGAGCCGATCGATCCGGCTGCTCCAGTCACCAAAACTGAGCGTCCGTGAATTGCGCTCTTGACCGACTGGAGGTCGATCTCTACGGGATCCCGGCCCAGCAGGTCTTCCACATCTACATCGCGAAAATCGTTGATGCTCACCCGCTGCGCGATCACGTCATGCAAGGCAGGTACGGTTCGGAATTTCACGCCGGTGCGCTCGCACACATCCACAAAGCGCTGCATTTGCTTGGAAGACGCCGATGGAACAGCGATCAGCACCTCATCGATCGGGTAGGAATCCACTAACTCGGGGAGTTGGTCGACGGTCCCCAGCACCGGGTAGTCCTCGATTTTGAGTCCTACTTTTGATGGATCGTCGTCCACATATCCGACTGGCGCGTACGCACTTCCCGGACGCTTGATCTCGCGAACTATAGTTTGCGCTGCAATCCCTGCACCGATTAGAAGCACCTTCTTTGAAGCGGTCAGATCCTGGCGGACCGATTCCGCCAAAACGCGCGAGAAGAGGCGTACGCCAATGAGCATTCCCGCGGTCAGAACCGCTTCGAGGACGTAGACCGCCCGGGGAAAGGTCACGACGGCCAGCAAGTATCGCATGACGACAACAAATATTACGGAGCCAGAACATACCGCTTTCAAGACATCGGCTGCATCGCTTAGGCCCGTGTATCGCCACCAGCCATGCAACAAACCGAAGCCCGCGATCGCAAACATTCGAATCAAGATGAGAAGGAACGCCGACACAAATAGCAGACGGCGATTGGGCAACGTGAAATCAAACCTCAAGAACCACGACAGGATGAGCGAGGCGAGAACCAGTCCGGCCTGGAAGCCGCCCACAAACCAGGAATTCTTGCGTAGGAGTGCTTTTGCGAGATTAATGATTTTCATAGAAGACTGATCACTTCAGATTTGAAAACTTCGGACAGGCACTGCAAAAAGGCGATAGCAAAGGCCGCTAAATAGGCTGACCGCCACTAGTGAGTTCTAGCGGTCCACTTCGGGATAAGGATGATGCTTGTTGTGTGCAAAACGAGGGACAGATCATAGAAGAATGAGATGCGTTCGAGGTACTCGATATTCCTGCTGAGCTTGTCTGGCAACACGACCTGCCGGTAGTACTGATCGGGATCTGGCTGTGTCCCCAGCAACTCCTCTTCGTTCCGATATGCCAGCGAGGCCGGATCGGTAATACCGGGACGAATCATTAGAACTTTGCGCTGCAATTCAGAATAGAACTCGACATAACGAGGCACTTCGGGGCGGGGCCCTACCAGACTCATATCCCCGGCAAGAACGTTCCACAACTGCGGAAGTTCATCGAGCTTGAGCCGGCGTAAGACGCGCCCTATCGGAGTAATGCGGGGATCTTCTGCACGTGTAATGAGCAAACCACGTTTGTCGGCATCGGCGAACATCGAACGTAGCTTTACAATCCGAAAGATACGCCCACCACGTCCGACCCGCTCTTGTCGGTAGAAGACCGGACCTCGAGAAGTGGTTTTGACCAATACAGATAACACGAGAAGCAAAGGAGAGAGCACGAACAGCCCGCACACGGACGCTGCAACATCAAACATGCGCTTGCCACTCTTCGCGTAGAAGGCTTGTCCCATAGACTGAGTGATCGAGTCGCCGCAGTCACCGAGAGCAACTGCTAACAACATCAGAAACTGCCCAGATTACATGCTCAATCTCTTCGTCACGCATTGCGGAATAGATCGGCAAAGACAGACTTCGCTCATACTCTCGTTCCGCCGCTGGCAAGTCGCCAGCCTTGTAGTGATAGTCCCGCTGATACACCGGCTGCAAATGGAGCGGAATGAAGTGAACGCTCGTGCTCACGCCCCGATCGGCCAATTCGCGGATGAATCTACTCCGATCGATCCGCAGTTGATCAAGGTTCAAACGCAATACATAGAGATGCCAGGACGTCGTTCGATCCAATGAAATAGCCGGCACTTCCAGCGCTTCGAGAGATCGAAACGCCTTCGTATACCGACCGGCGATTCTCTCGCGCGCAACATTCATCCCATCGCACTTCGCGAGTTGTGCCAATCCAAGGGCCGCCTGTAAATCGGTGAGGTTGTATTTGAAACCTGCCTCCAGCACTTCGTAGTACCAGGAACCCTCCGCTCCGTAACGCTTCCAGGCATCTCGACCAATCCCGTGGAGCCGCATCACCTGCAATCGTCTGGCATATTCCTCGTTCTCCGTCGTGATCATGCCCCCTTCGCCAGTAGTCAGGGTCTTGGTGGCATAGAAACTGAAGGCAGTGACCTCGCTGATCGTCCCCACCCGCTTGCCCATGTAATCCGATGGCAATGCGTGCGCAGCATCTTCGACGACGTGCAACTTGTGACGTGCGGCAATCTCCATGATTTCCTTCATGTCACAGGGAGTACCGGCAAAGTGGACGGGGATGATCGCCCGTGTATGCGCAGTGATCCTGCGCTCAATGTCGCGCGGATCGATGTTCAAGGTTCGCCGATCGATATCAACGAATACGGGTCTCGCACCGAGGTAGGTCACGACCTCGGCAGTGGCGGTAAAAGTCGTGGTAGGAACCAGGACCTCGTCCCCGCGGCGCACTCCGACCGCTTCCAAGGCCAGATGAAGTGCCGCGGTACACGAAGAGACAGCAACCGCGTGCGACGCGCCAACATAGTTGGCAAATTGACGTTCGAACTCAAACGTCTTGGCTCCCATCGTGAGCCAACCAGAACGAATTACTTCCGAGACGGCATGGACCTCTTCTTCGCCGAGGTCTGCCCGATGAAATGGAATTTGGAGACCAACCGCCTTCGTTGTCATATTTTCTTGATCATCGCCAAACAGGGGTGCACAGCGGCTTTATCGTGGATAGAAAGCGATATAAGGTATGGCTCGGCCGTGTTCGAGACGTCAATGCCGACCTCATAGATCCTCGGCCGGTTGTGCCCCTTGGCTGATCGGCTGTCCCTCGCGGATTGGCCGGGTCGACGGCGGTTGCACGAGGTAACGACCCCCTGCCAGGGTTCCCAGACCGTAACTCACATGAAAACAGAGACAGGCAAATGGCATCGCCAATGCAATGCTCGGCCCGTAACTGGTCCGGAGACCCGCAACAACGAAGCCGGCCAACAGATACGCAAGCAGGAGCGCGAGGACGCCGAAGAGAGCATGACTGCTGAAGAAAGAGGCTAATAGCAGAGCAGCCAGAGCGACAACAAACAGGCCAGGTACAAGGTGACGCAAACCCATGGCGCGAGCATTCTCTCTTATGCTGAACAAATGCCACTGGCTGGTACGGAAGGTTACGCGCAACAATTTCCAGAAGCCGGCGACCGGATGATATTCGGTGCGCAGAGCGGGGGCCTGATAGATCTTGCCGCCAGCTTCGCGGATCCGCGCATTGAGCTCATTGTCTTGGTTGCGAACGAGCTTCTCGTTGTACATTCCAACGCGATCGAAGAGGTCCCGGCGAAACGCGCCGAATGGGACTGTCTCCACATATCCTTCTGTGGAACCAATGCGGAACTTGGAGTCGCCAACGCCGAAAGGGCTGGTCAAGACAGCGGCAACCAACCGGGCTCCGAAGCTTTCATTCGCGGGTACCGTGACCCAGGGCCCGCCGACATTGTCGGCGCCAGTCTGCTCCAGATACTTCACGCAGTTCTCAATGTAGTCCGCTGGATAGACGTTGTGCCCATCGGCACGAATGATGATCTCGCCACGGGAGTTCCGAATCCCTATGTTCATCCCGCACGGAACGATTGCAGCCGGATTGTCAAGGCAGCGCACATTCGCGTGCGCGCCGCGTATGCCCTCCACAATCTCTCGGGAGCGATCAGAAGACCGGCCATCTACAACGATCACTTCGTACGACACGGCCGGGTAGGTTTGTTTCAAGAGCGAATTCAAACAAGCCGAGATGTAGGCCTCTTCGTTTCTGATGGGCACGACGACTGAGACTTTGATACTTGACATGAAATGGGGTGGCTTCAGCCTTCGCCGAAATCTGGGGCGTTAGGCCCGGCTGTGCAGTGGGAAGAACTTTTCGGCGCAGTATGCCGCCGAAGACGCAACGTGCGCTGCCATCTTTCGCGACCTGAAGAGCTTCGTAGATCGATGTTCCTGGTGAAGAATCTTCAGAGCTGGCTCGTATACAACTTCCAGACCCAGTCTCCTCATGCTCTCGGCGATATAAATCTCCTCGCCAAAAAGGAAACCTGGAAATTGAAGATCGCCTCCGCGGTCAAAATAATTTCGAGAGAAAATCAGAAAGGATCCATGGGGCGCGTAAATGGTTTCACGCAATGCCTGGTTCGAATCGGAGGAATTGGGTTGAAGATGCCGAATAGCACTTATCACCTTGTGAAAGGCTGCGCTCGCCAGTTCGTACGCGTTCAGAGCCAGCCAATTGCGGAACAGCCATTTGTAGATGTGCATTCGCAAAGGAGATGGGC
>Ga0265338_10001624_pt1 | contig 35990 bp, 35 predicted proteins | sample 42126metaG_FD_193579 | JGI IMG/M metagenome (GOLD analysis project Ga0265338, IMG submission 193579) | Rhizosphere microbial communities from Carex aquatilis grown in University of Washington, Seatle, WA, United States - 4-21-26 metaG | ecosystem: Host-associated > Plants > Roots > Rhizosphere...
GCTGAGGAGTTCCTGTTTGACCAGTCAGCACAGCCTGCTTGGTTAGGCGATTGCCGTTATTATCATAGGTATAGGTGTCGGTTTGTATCGGGAAGGAAGCTGTATAAATATTGGACGCATAGTTCCAATTAGACAGACGATTAGCCGCATCGAAATTATATGTGCGAGCCAATGTGAGCGTTTGGGTTGGATTAGCCGTATTGCCGTAACCCGCAGAGGTCATATTGGTCAATACTTGGGGAGGCATGTTCAGGTAATCAACGCTCCAGAATCCCCCAAGCGTGGTATTCTTGGTCCATGTCAAACGATTGCCTACGGGATCATAGGTGTAGACATAGTCATAAATAGTTGAAGTGCTTGTTTGCTTGGTTTCCTCAAGGAGACGGTTTAAGGCATCATAGCTATAAGCTGTCCAGGAGCCGTCCTGAAGGGTTTTCTTCGTGATCATGCCTGCCACATCGTAAATATTCGTAAACGAGGAAATCACCGTAGATCCCTTGGCGTTAACATCCGTCAACACCCTGTTCAAAGTATCATAGGTATAGCTTTCAGTTACCCCGTTAGGCAGGGTCACTAAATTCTCATTGGAATCAGCGTCATAGCCATAATTGGTTGTCCCGTTAGGGTCATTAACAGAAGCCAAACGGTTTAACGTATCATAGGTATTGGTGATGGTACGATTGTTTTGGTCAACACTTGTCAGACGATTGCCTTCACTATCATAGGTATAGGTGATGGTGTTATTGCCGCCAGGGGCTGTTTCGCTTGATAAGCGGCTTAAAGCATCATAGCTGTATGTTGTTTGGCCTGTTGGATCTGTCATGGAAGTCTTGCGGCCGATCGCATCATATACATTGGCCACAGACGTGCTGTCAGGATAAGCGATATTGGTCAGTCTGTTTAAGGCGTCATAGGTGTAATTCGTGGTTTTGTTGTTAGCGTCATTCCTGCTTGCGACATTGCCGTTGGCATCATAGGTATAGGTTGTCGTGTCATTCAAGGCATTGGTCTGGGTCAACACCCTATTATCGCCGTCATAAATATAGGTGGTGGTATGATTGTTGGCGTCTGTCAAGGTCAAGAGATTGCCGTTGGTGTCATAGGCAAACTGGGTGATTCCGTTAAGCGGGTCTTTTGTCTGGGAAAGCCTGTCATAGGCGTCATAAGTTTTGGTTAAGGTATTGCCCCGCTGGTCGCTCACGCTTGTCTGATTGCCGAAAAGATCATAACCAAAGGAAACCGTCGAATTATCCGCGAAGGTGATCTTAAGCAGTCTGTTTAAATTGTCATACTGGTAGCTGGTCGTGTTGCCGCGAGGATCTGTTTTGGACAGGATATTGTCATCAATAGCCAATGAAAAAGCAGCCGTGTTAATGGTAAAGGAAATCGGTGATGACGTGGCCGTTGCCCCAAGAATATCTGTCGCGATGGCTGTTATATTATAGGTACCTGCCGTTACATTATTCCAGGTATAGGTAAAGCCAGAGGAATTACTGGTGACTGTCCCTAAAGCTGTTGCGCCATTATAGAAAGTGACATTACTGATCGTTCCATAATTCTCGGTGGCAGTAGCGGTGATATTGATCGAGCCAGTCGTATAGGTGCTGTTGTTAGAGGGGCTTACGATACTGACCGCAGGTTGGCCGGTAACCGTCATAGCAACAGGACTGGACCACGCGGTTGTGCCATTGGCATCCGTGGCAAGGGCGGCCAGGGTATAATTCCCCACTGAAAGAGCGTTGATTGTAAAACTATAAGGAGATGAAGTGCTTGTCCCAAGTAATGTCGCCCCATTATAAAATGCCACACTGCTGATCGTCCCGCTGTTCTCACTGGCGTTGGCCGTGATGGTCAAACTTGAACCCGCGTTAAAGGTGCTGTTATTGGAAGGCGCAGTGATGGCGGCTGTCGGGCCATAGACGGTCGCTGTGATGGGGCTTGATGTTGTTGAATTATTATTGGCGTCAGTAGCAACGGCAGTTAAAGTGTAGGAGCCTGCCGAAAGGGATGGGACCGTATAACTATAAGGAGAAGATGTGCTTGTCCCCAATAATGTTGCCCCATTATAAAAAGATACAGAACTGATCGTCCCTCCGGTTTCTGAGGCATTCGCCGTGATCGTCAGGCTTGAGCCAGCCGAAAAAGAACTATTATTGGAAGGACTGGTGATACTGACAACCGGAAGCGGCGGCGGGTTTACGGTCAGGCTTGCCGCGGAACTTGTCACATTCCCCGCTGAATTAGACACATAACACTCAAAATTGGTGCCGCTATTGGCGGTGGTCGTCGCCGGTGTTGTGTAAGATGCGCTTGTTGCCCCGGAAATATTCGAATATGATCCGCCGCCAGGCGCCTCCTGCTTCCATTGATAGGTCGGCGAGGGATTCCCGCCGGCTGTCACTGAAAAGGTCGCTGTTGCCGGGGCTGTCACGGTCGAGTTGGATGGCTGGGTGGTGATGCTTGGCGCGTAATCAACGGTCAGGGTCACCGCGTTGCTTGTAACATTGCCTATTGAATTCGTTATCACGCATTCATATTGCGTCCCGTTATTGGCCGAGGTCGTTGCTGGAGTTGTATAGGAAGCGCTTGTTGCCCCTGAAATATTGGAGAATGAGCCTCCGCCTGGGGCTTCTTTTTTCCATTGATAGGTTGGCGAGGGGTTCCCGCTGGCTGTTACTGAAAATGTCGACGTGGCCGGCGCTGTAACGGTCGTGTTGGATGGTTGGGTTGAAATGCTTGGCGCGTAGTCCACGGTCAGGGTTGCCGCGTTGCTGGTGGCGCTTCCTTGCGAATTAGTGGCCACGCATTCATATTTAGTGCCATTATTGGATGCTGATGTCGCCGGAGTTGTATAGGAAGTGCTTGTTGCCCCGGAGATATTCGAATAGGTGTTGCCTCCAGGCAATTCCTGTTTCCATTGATAGGTCGGTGTGGGTGTGCCGCTGGCGGCTACGGTAAAGGTTGCGGTCGCGGGCGCGGTGACCGTTTTATTGCTTGGCTGGGTGGTTATCGTGGGCGCGGAATTTCCGGCTAAGGCAATATTGGCCCCAAAAATAGAGATAGTCATGAAAATGATGGATTGTGTTAATGTTTTATTCATATGAGTAATTAGTGCTATTGCCAAGCGCGTTGGTTTTTCGAAGCACATGGCCGATGGCGTCATAAGTAAAATGGGTGCTGTTGCCCAGGCTGTCTGTCGCTGTAATGACATTGCCGTATCCGTCATAGGCAAAAGTATGGTTCCCTCCCATCGCATCGGCAATACCAGTTAGGTTGCCGGCAGCGTCATACGTAAAATTGGTGATATTCCCCAAAGCATCGGATTTGGATGTAATTAAATTGAAATTGGTTGAGTAATACATGTTTGTTTGGTTATTTTGGGGGTCGGTTATCTGTGTAAGGTTTCCTTTACCGTCATATATATAGTTTGTCACATTATTCAGCGCATCTGTTCGAGACAGCAAATTCATATTAATGTCCCAGGTTTGTTGAGTCACATTACCTAAAGGGTCAGTATGTGAGTTGAGCAAACCGGCATTATTAAATACATAGGTATCCTTATTCCCTAAACTATCGGTCACAACAGTTGTATTGTTAGCCTGAAAATCTAAGGTGACCCGATTGACGTTATTGCTTTGGGAAGTTGAATACGCGCGGCCCTGTGAATCATATTGATAATACCTGTTGTGGCCGTTGGAATTGGTAAATTGGGTGATCTTGTGGTTAGGGTCATACGTGTAATTTGTTACAGCGCCTGTCGGGTCAGTGATGCTCGCCAGATTCCCGTTGACATCATAGCCGTATTGATAGGTCTTCCCTGCCGGATCAACAGCGGAAGTGACCAGATTATTTGAGTTGAAATAAAGCTTGATCTGCCTGCCAGACGCATCCTGAATATAGGTGCCTCCGGAAACAGACGGATTATAAACAAAGGTCAAGGCATTGCCGTTTCGGTCAGTTCGGGATGAAAGCCTTCCATTGATATCGTAATGGGTGACAACTCCATTTTTATTGGTGATGGTATAAGTATTATCAGGATTATGCGCGATGGTTGAATAATTGCCCGGAGAGGGCGCGTAGGTACCGGAATAATTCATGAAATAGGACCCTGTTCCATCCCTGTCATAAATGATCACGTCACCGGAACTGTCGGTGGTTAAATTTGCATCAAAATCCGTGCGCCAGCCGTAGCCAAACATGCCGCTATTGGTAGAATAAGAACGGTATCTGCGGAATAATTCCAGTTTTGGACCCCGCCCGTTCAAAGAAAAATCCGTTGAAGAAAAATAATCTTCACCCGTTGCTATATTGATCGGATCAGAAGTACATGAGGAAAATGGACATGGTGGGGCCAAATTTGTCAGAGAGCTGATAGGCGCATTGAAGGGATTAATAACACCAGAAGTATTGAACGCTATATAACCTCCATTGTTATAGTATTCAAAAGTATATTCACTGGACAGTCCAAGTTGTTGAGAATTCTGCCAGGCTATATAATCCTGAGGAAAAGCGAAATTGACATTCTCATTATCACCAAAAATCTCCTGTTGACAGCTTGATTGTAAGGGATTGAATCCTAAAGGAACACAATCACCAGTTACACCTGGAATACCGTTAAAAAAGATAGAGGGCAAAAGTAATGAACCATTCCAATGCACAATTAAAGAAAGATTCATATTGCAATAATAAATATTGTTTTGAGTGTAACAGTAATTGATTGTTGAAGTATCTTGAATATAGCCAGTGAGTGTAACTACACAGGGGATAATTGTTCCGGAACCGTCGCCGGAATAACACGTGGAAGCTTGAGCAGAAGAAACACCTAAAAGGAACGCAAACAACAAAAGTATGGTTTGCTTTTTCATTTCAATTCCTAAAATAAAAAAACCTTCCCAATCAAATTCGATAGAAAAGGCAACGGCTTTTCAAGAAAAATCCTTTAGAAACCATTCTTGTAATAAGTTATACCAAAACAATTCTTTTGTCCAGAATAAAAAATGACTCAATCATGCTTTAAACTGACATTTTGAATACTAAAAAAACTCCGCTTATGCCTTAACAATCTGTCCAGTTGCGTATTTGTGAAGCACGCTTGAAATAAGCGTTTGATACGGGATACCCTCACGCATGGCATAAATCCGGATTTTCTCCAAGTCTTTCTCGACAAGGCGGATATTGATACGCCGGCTTTTGCGTAACGATTTCCTGGCCATCTTCTTGAAACGGGCTATTTCACCAGGCATATTCTTAACTGGCCGCCATTCTCCTCGCTCATAGGAGGTTAATAATTCCCGTTCTTCTTTATCAAGTTTATTCTGTCTTATTTTATCCCAATCAAACATAGGCTACCTGTATAAAATTACCCTATTGTCTGCCTTTTATCAACAGTAAGCGCTTATTATAAACGCCGGGGAAGGGTCTTTAAAAAGTCCTGCCGTGATATTTTAACCCCCTGGCTCATCAGATTCTGGGGCCAGGAAAAAAACGCGGCGGGTATCATAAAGCCCGGCAATATGGCCCTCAGACAGCGGATCATATACTCCTCTTCCAACGGCTCCCCCGCGAATTTTATATAAGTGATCGGCCGCTGGCCGAATTCCTTGTCTTCTTTAGGAACAACAATAGCCTGCTGAATGCCTTTGATGCCTAAAAGGGCCTTTTCGATCTCTTCGGGGTGAATGTTTTCCCCCCCTGAAATAAACATATTGTCCCGGCGGCCGGTCACGGTCAAAGAGCCTTCCTTATCTAAATGCCCCATATCTCCGGTGGGAAACCAGCCATTGTCTTGCGGCAAATGAAGCTTGGCGCCAGCCACATAACCTTTGAATAAAACCTCACCTTTGACCAGGATCTCCCCTTCAGGCGATATTTTCAATTGCCGGTATGGCAAAACTTTGACATGTGTCTGGTTGTTGTCAGCCGTCTTCCCCGTCGCCACCTGCGAAGACATTTCCGTTAAGCCGTAACTTAAATAAATGTTCAAACCCGATTTTACCGATTGCTCAACAAGCGTCCGGGGCATGGCAGAACCGCCAAGCAGGATCACTTTAAGGGATCGAAGCAAAGGGATATTCTTCTCATCAGTTAATAATCGTTGCAATTGCGTGCTGACCATGGAAACATGGGTGACCTTGCCCTGCCCAATGGCTGTCATAAGATCCGCGTCACCCGCGATCACCAATGCCGCGCCTGACAATAAACAGCGCACGGTGATAGCAATGCCTGAAACATGATATAAGGGTAAGGACAACAGCCAGTGGTCAGCGCTTGTCAAAGGGATGATCTCATTGGAGCCCTTGGCACTGTAAAAATGATTGCCCCAGGTATGGACAGCGGCCTTGGCCTCTCCGCTCGTTCCTGAAGTTGAAATGATCGTTACTTCCTGATCCAGGTCCAGATCCTTGCTGGCCGCCGGTGTTTCAACCTGATGACGGGCATCAAAACAGATCACTTTTTTAATATCTGCCGCGCGAAACAAATGCCGCGCGTTGATCTTGGAAACATATGAAGACACCGTCTTATCCGGCCAGCGCGGGCTGATGGGTGCGGCCACAGCCTTGATCTGCCACAAGGCCAATAATAAAATGACATACTCAACGCTGTTCTCATCGCATACGGCGATCCGGTCAAAGGCCTTGATGCCCATGCCCTTTAACTGCTTGATGGCACAGTCCAGATATAGGCACAGTTGCTGATTCCTGATCTGCCGCGTGCCCCAGATAATGGAGAAGTTTTTGTTCATCAGATGATAAACCGCCTGTCGATGACACCGTCATCACCGACGATGGGATTGACATTCTTAAACCAGCGTTCCGTCCCCAATCCGGCAACCTGTTCGCTCAGGCAGGACAAATTAGCCAAAACCTTAAAACCCATCGGCGATTCAAAGGCTGAGCTGATAATGGCCTTGCGGTTGGAAAGGCCTGCTTTTGTGATCCAGTCGAGCGTGGGGATCAGCCCAATGATCATGGGCTTTAGCACATAGGCTGATATACCGTGGTGATTATTCATGGATGCGGTATCAAGAGATTCATCCAGGGCGATCCGCATACGCGTCTGTTTATAAAAAGCATCCAATTGGGAAACATCATTGATGGGTTCTTCAATAAAATCAATATTCTGATTACCGGCCAATTGGGCAAAGATACAGGCCTCTTTTAAATCCCATATCCGGTTGCCGTCCAGGCGCAGATAGGATTCATCTTCCAGATGAGAGCGGATATCGTGGATTTTTTTGACATCAAGGGCGATATTGCGGTCCCCCACCTTTAATTTAAACACCCTGGCGCCCTGCTTGGTAAAGGTCTTAAAATCGGAAATAACTTCCTGATGCGTTCCCTGAAGAAGGACAGCTGTCTGGACATCCTTAAGTTCAGCACCCAGGAATTCCGCGAGGCTGTTATTATTGGACCTTGCGGCCAGCGTCAAAATGGCGGATTCAACGGCAAAGCGCACCGAGCCGCAGGAATTAAAAAGATGAGGTTCTTTTCTTAACATCTCAAGCAATTCATCCTTCTGGCAGGGGATCTTAAGCTCCATTAAAAAAGAACGCATCTCTGTCAGGTCATGCTTGGCCCGTCGGATGGTCTCATGGCTGATGCCTTCCAAAGGCGCGGCTTCCCCCTGAGCAGTCAGGCCATTGGTGGTTTTAATTGTTAGATAATAACCGCGGCGTTCGCTGATGGCATTGCCGGCAAAGGTAAAGGGCTTGATAAAGGGGATTTTAAAGGTCGAAAAATCAGCGTGGCTGATAGTTAGCGGCTGCACAAGATCCATCCTATGGAAAATACGGCGCTATAGATCAACAGCAGGCGGCCGGTATCTCCCAAGACACGGTTAAGGCTGACCCCGTCTAAATGAGTAAAAGCGGTCTTCACACAAGGGATGGCGCAAAATCCGATCAACGACGCGACAGCGATGCCGTGATAATCATCGGTGATCAATACGATGGCAAAAGGTACTAAGGTCGCGGCAATGATACAAAATAAATATTCGCTCATGGCAAAACTGCGGCCAAAACGCACGGCCAAGGTCAGTTTGCCCGCCCTGCGGTCAGTGTCAATATCGCGCAGATTATTGATGGCTAAAATGGCCATGGATAAAAATCCGGGCGCCAGGCCCGCGACCATCACTGCCCCATTGATCTCCAGGGCTTGCGTGAAATAGGTGCCGCCGACAGCCACCGGCCCGAAGAAGATCAGCACAAACAGATCCCCCAGCCCCAGATAACCCAAAGGCTTCGGGCCTGCCGTATACAGGATGCCTGAGATGATCGAAGCCGCGGCGATGATAAAGATGCACACGCCCCCGCGATGGATCAAATAAATGGAAGATAAGGCGGCTAAAGCGAAAAATACCATGGAAGCCCAAAACACCGTCTTGGGTTTGATCAATCCCGCTTGTGTGACACGCACCGGCCCTTTGCGGTCAGCCGTATCCGCGCCTTTTTTAAAATCAAAATAATCATTGGCTAAATTGGTACCGATCTGGATGCACAGCGCCGCGGATAAGGCCATCAGGGCGGCGGCGGCGTGAAATAACCCGTCGCCAAAAGCCATGGCCGTGCCGATAAGAACAGGGGCAATGGCCGCTGGCAAGGTTTTAGGGCGGATGGCCAGGATCCAGGGATTCATTATCAGGGCCTTTTAGGGAATTTGGAAAAATCGGGTTTGCGTTTCTGGACAAAGGCGTTGCGGCCTTCCTGACCTTCCTGCGTCATGTAAAATAAAAGGGTTGCATTGCCGGCCAATTCCTGCAAACCAGCCTGCCCGTCGCAATCCGCGTTCATGGCGGACTTGATACAGCGGATGGCTAATGGCGAATGCTGAAGGATTTCCTGGGCCCACTGGACAGACTCTTCTTCAAGTTTTTTGTAAGGGACAACCGTGTTAACAAGCCCCATCTCAAGGGCTTCTTTCGCGTTATACTGCCGGCAGAGATACCAGATCTCACGGGCTTTTTTTTGTCCGACGATGCGCGCCATATAACTTGAGCCAAACCCGCCGTCAAAAGAGCCCACCTTGGGGCCTGTCTGCCCGAAGATGGCGTTATCCGCCGCGATGGAAAGGTCGCACATCATTTGCAGGATCTGTCCGCCTCCAACCGCGTAACCCGCCACCATCGCGATCACGGGCTTGGGGCAGGAACGGATCTGGCGCTGGAAATCCAAAACATTTAATCGGTTGGTCCCGTCCTTGTCCTTGTACCCGGCATCTCCGCGGATCTTCTGGTCGCCGCCGGAACAAAACGCGTCCTTGCCTTCACCGGTTAAAATGATCACGCCTATTTTCTCATCATCACGGGCATCATCCAGCGCCTTCATCATTTCCTTGACGGTCACCGGCGTAAAGGCGTTGCGCCGCTCGGGGCGGTTGATGGTGATCTTGGCGATCCCCCCCATTTTATGGTATTTGATCTCTTCGTAGGACTTGGCTTCTTTCCACGGGAATTTCGGCATTGCGGTTAACTCCTTAAATAGAAAATTTGCTAAAAAAGGTTCTTTGAAACATGCTGGCCCTTATAGCGGGGCAGGATATGCATATGCGCGTGCAGGACAACCTGGCCGGCGGCCTGCCCGCAATTGGCCACGATATTAAACCCATCCGGCTTGAATTCCTTTGTTAATAATTCCTTGGCCTGCCTGATCAGATCAAAGACCGCGTTGATCTCCTCTGGCGTTGATTCAAAGATCGTAACATGATGGCGCTTGGGGATAACCAGCATATGGCCTTTGGTGACAGGTTTTATATCATACAGGCAATAGGCTAATTCGTTTTCCAGCACCTTCGGTAAATTCTTGCAAAATATGCAATTGGACATATCAAAAATCTACCACAAATAGCTCAATTGTTCAATGAAACCGTTGGGCAGTACAAACCCAGGATCTCCCTGCGCCACCAGGGGCCCTTGGCCCCTTTTGTTTTAAGGTCCGTAAAATGATACTTCCAAAGAGTGGCCTGGATATACCGCGGCGGATGATGAGGGAAAGGATTGACGGCCAATAAACGCTCAACTGAAGGCTCTCCCTGCAAAAGCCTCTCCATCAGATACAATAACCACTGATTATCCCTCCAGGGGCTTAATGCCGCGAACCACATCTGCCAGTCCAAACGCGGCTGATACGGCATCGCCCATCGGGGAGCATTATTGATATCCCCCGGCTTAAACGCGAATTCGTAAGGCAGCCATTTATCGCCGTCATCACTGCCCTCAAGGATGATCTCATTGCGCTCGGTGGTCATCACCGCGAAAAGCCCGTAATTATTGATACTGCGTAAAGGGCTCACCACGGTGATGATCTTTTCAACCGGTTTAGGTAAAGGAAGACGCAAAAAGGAATCCCCCATCAGCCCTAAACTGACAATTAAAACAAGCCCCGCCACGACACCTTCCACGATCTTATAATAAATTTTCCCTTTTTCTAAAACAGGTTCATTGATCAAAAGTGTCAGGCAAAGGCCGATGGTCAAAAGATTAAAGAAACAATAATTCCCTGTCAGGATGATCAATATCTGTAAACCGCAGATCGCCCAAAAGGCGATCTGTCTTCCCCAGCTCCCGCAAAAGATCAGGAAAGGCATAAAAAGCTCAACGATAAACACGACGATACAGCTTAATTTCTGGAACCATAGTGGCAATTGACCGGCATACCAGCTGATGATATTAGGTAAAGGCTGGGTCCAGTAATGATAGGTCAGGGCTGTCAAATGGGCCCAGTTAAGGTCCCCGCTTAAGACCTTGACCAACCCGGAATCAAACATCAGACGGAACAATAACCAGCGGAAAAGCCAGATGATGGTCCTGGAAGGACGAATAGAATAAAAGATGAAAAGAAAACCGGCTTCCAACAGTAAATTATCCCATTGGAAACCTAAGAATTCCTGGCCGGCAATGGTCAGGGACAGATAAAAGAGCCACAGCAAAAAGGCACTTACCGCCGGCATAACTCCGAAAAATAATAGGACGGATAAGGCCGCGCCGGCCCAGCATAAAAATAATAAAAATCCATCGCTGTGATTGATCCAGCAAAGCGTGGGGAATTCCCAGAAGCGGCTGATGCCTTGCTGATGGGAAAAATAATTCAGGAAATCACCAATGGGTAATACGCCATGACTGCCGATGAGACCGATGATCTGAACACCCAGCGACCAGAATGCCGTCAGATAAATCAAAGCCATCCATCGGCTGAAAAACCTTGGGGTAAGGATCATTAGACTTTTAAACTGCGTTCGAGGTCTTCGACATCTTTTTTGGCTTTAAGGGGCGTGGTCGGGAAAATTTCGCAATAAACCTGGATGGCCAGGTCTTTCTCGCCTTCCATCAATAAATGGCGCACGTCAAACATGGTGGCGCGGCCTCTGGGCGGTAATTTGCCGCGGCGGCGCGCGTCGGTCAAAAACCACACCTGGTAAACATTAAAAGCGACCAGGGATAGTACTAAAACTATAAGCGTCACATAGAGCGCGAGTATCATTTAACCTTCCTTGGCCATTTCATCAACAACCTGTTTGACTTCCATTTCAGCCTTGTCGATCTTGGCCTTGCACATCTTGACCAGGCTCACCGCTTCCTTGACCCTTAAGGCCAGTTCATCAACATCAATGTCATCGCTTTCGATCTTGCTGATAATTTCATCGAGCCGTTCGATCGCCTTGCTGTACTTGACGTCCGCCATATCAGTTTTCAACCTCACTATTAATTATACCATCTTCCAGCTGTGTCGTGATGGCTTTAATGCCCTTGATGTCTTTGACGCTTCGTATCAATTTCCCATCCTTGCTTCGGGTAATGCTGAATCCTCGCTTGAGCGTATTTTGCGGCGAAGCCATTTGGACGAGCTTTTGATACTGGCTTATTTTAGTCTTTGAATTTTGAAGGTGCAAATAAATAATTTTCTTTAAATGCTCCTGGCCCTCGGCAAGCGATCTTCTGCGGGCCTTGATCTTTTCAGCCGGGTCCCTTTTAAGGGTTTGGGTATATCCCGCCAGCCTCTGGTGATGGCTTTTGATCAATCCCAGCGTCTGGGTTTGAAGTTCAAAGGCGATGTCCTTAAGCTTGCCGCGTTCATCCCGAAGGGCCTGGCTCATGGCCTGGATGATCCTCTCCTGGCGCTGATTGGCCCCTTCAATGAATTCCCGCAAGCGTTCTACCAGGAATTTGGCAATGGCCGTGGGCGTCTTGGCAAAGGTATGGGCCGCAAGGTCCGTGACGGTCGTGTTGATCTCATGGCCGATGCCGCTTAAGACAGGGAGGCTCAACTCGGCGATGGCCATGGCGATCTTCTCACTGTCAAAAGAGCTAAGCTCGGCGATAGAACCGCCGCCGCGGGTGATGACGATCACATCCAGGTCATTGATGCCTTCAAGTGTTTTCAGGGCTTTGACAACGGAGGCTTCAGTATTCTTTCCCTGCATGATGGAATTGGCGACGAATATCCTGAAAGAATATCCGCTGCGTTTAAGCTCTGAGATAAAATCATGGTACGCCGCGGAATCGTAGGAAGTGATCAGGCCTACATTTAAGGTCACCACAGGAAGCGCCAATTGCTTGTTCTTGTCCAGGAGACCTTTTTGTTTTAACAGCGCGATCAAGCGCTGGCGGTCCTGGGCGATTTTCCCCAGGGTATGCACCGGGTCTATGCCCTCAACGATGAGGCGCACCTGCCCGTGCCCCGGATAAAAATCCACCTTGCACAGGAATTTGACTTCGATATCATCCTTTAATTCAAAAGCGTTTTCCGCCTGCTTGAGGATGGCTTCGATCCTGGGCCTGGCCTGGGCAAAGATCACAAGCCCGATGCGGGCATTGATCTCACGGGTCACAGGGTCCTTTTCGCATAATTCAAAAAATACGTGCTTTTTGTCCTTGCCGCGGTCATAGCCCTGGATCTCCCCGCAAATCCAAAGGCTTTTGGGAAAGCCGCTGTTTAAAACATCGCGGATAAAATGATTTAACTCCGATACTGTCAGGAATTCATCGCTCATGCTTTCAATAACCCTAATTTCAGCATTTCCCGCTCAAGGTCCTGCCCGGCGGGGATGATGACAGATTCATAGGCCCGAAGCTTCATGTCAAGCTCATGCTTCTGGGCGTGCAGTTTTTTGGCGTTTTCCGGCGTTTTATGGTTGATATCACCGGTATACCAGGCTTCATATTCCTTAAAGGCTTTTAGGGAATTGTTGAAATCTTCCGTCGCGCGCGCGTACATGGCAATGCTTTCATGCCGCTTGATGATCTCAAGGTCCTTGACCTTGGGCCAGGTATCAGTCACAAAACCGCTGGTGATGAACTGGCGCTGGTCCATCACATAAAAAAGTTCCATGTTCCTTTCCATCTCCGCCAGTAAGTCAAATAATTGCTTCCTTAACGTCCTGTCATTTGAATTTGTATTGAATATTGAAAACATGTTTTCTTTCTACCAGGTCAATGGTTTAAACGCTTTAAGGGAAATGGCCAGTTCCCCCATATTGATGATCGGCAATATCGTCGAATAATCATCGCTCCACAGGCGGCCCATATCCTGGGTGGCGATCTCCAGCGGCTGCCAATCCTGCCGGGTGATTAGGTTAAGGAAGCGGTCATCATCCCATGTCAGCACGCACCAGATGGAGCGCATATTGACCCCCTGGTCTCCCACATCCTTGATGGCAATGTAAGCGCCGGAGTCCTCTGCAATTTTAGCTAATACCGGCTCCAAATTCAAATACCGATTTGTAATATGAAAAACAATGGCCCCGCGCGGGGCAAGCTTGCGCCGGTATTCCGTCAGCACGTCCTTGTTGACCAAATGGGTTGGGATCGCGTCCCCGCTGAAAGCATCGATCGCCAAAAGATCATACGCCCCATCCGGCGCCTTGTTCAATGAGATCCTGGCGTCGCCCAAAATAACATTCACCTCGCCTGGAGCGCTTTCCAGATACCAGAAATACTTTGAGGCCAGGCTTTTGACATCAGGGTCAAGTTCATAAAAATCTACAGGGCAATCAGGCTTGGCATACATGGACAATGTCCCGGCGCCCAAACCCACCACCCCCACCCGCTTGGCCTGAAATATATCGGCAATGAGCAAGGAGCCGATGGCCGATTCAGGGCTGTAATACCCAAGAGGAAGCGGCCGACGCTGTTGATCAGCAAATTCGATCCCGTGCAGGGTTGTGCCGTGCACAAAGACCCTGATGCCGTCCTTATTGTCATAGACCTCATAGATGCCGTAATAATTCCTTTTTTTGATGATGAAATGTTCATTTTGCCAGATCGATTCAAGGATAGGCGTCGCTAATATAATGCCCGCTAATGCTGATACGATGAATTTCCTGTCACGCGCCAGGCCCGCGAATGAAAACCAGACGGCCACCCATAATAAAACAAAAGACCGGAGATGATAGGTTTTGACATAATAGGGCCACGCCAAAAATGCCCCCGCCGCCAATAGCGCGCAAAGACACAGCTTCCACCGGGATAATTTTAAAGAGGATGCCGGTATCATCAATGAAACCAGCAGCAAACCAGCCAAATATTCAATCAAACTGTTTGATATCAGGGGAATGATCCAGCTTGTCAGAATGCCCCCTAAAAAACCTCCCAGGGAGATCATCACATAAAACAGGGTCATATGCTCCGCCGAGGCGGGTTTGTTGACGATCAGCTGGTTTTGTGTATACATGCAGATAAGGAATAGAAAAACACAAAATAAGAAAATAACGAGAATGGCCGGTAAGAAAAGCTTTAAGGGCAAAAAGTACATCATCGCCGCTAATCCAATGATCGGGCCGATGTGACGGACGATCCAGGACGGGCACCAAAGATTTTTCTTAAAATTAAAGATGAAAGCCGACAGATAAATGCCCAAAGGGATCACCCACAGCAATGGCACCGGAGCTACTTCATAAGAAACGATATTGGTCACAGACAAGAACATGACCACCCCGGCGGCGCCCAGGCAAAGCCATTTCAGCATTGTTCCCATTGAGGGAGGCTGTCCACTGCTTCCCAAAGGGACTGTCCCCTTTTGCATTGGCTGGGTCTTGATCAAGGCCCAGGCCAGGCAATTGCCGAACACCAAAACAAAATACAAGATCCGCCAGATCTGTAATTGTTCGGTATTGGTCAAATAGCGCTCGACAAAGAATGGATAGGTTAACAGGGCCGCGAAAGACCCCAAATTGGACACCGCGTAAAGGCCGTAAGGGTTGTGCCGTTCTTTGAGTCCAGACGCTGCCAGCCAGCTTTGGGTCACCAGGCTCATGGTGGAAAGCACGAAAAAAACCGGGCCGATGGTGATCATTAAACGCCAGAATATATCCAAGACCAGCGGAATGGAAAAATTGCCGAATGACAGATGGAAATCACGCAGAGGAAAAAATAAAAGCGGGATGAATAAAAGCCATAAATGGACCTTTAAATAGGATGAAATCCCCAGTCGCCGTATGAACGCGTAGGCAAAAACATACCCTCCCAATAATATCGCCTGAAAAAAGACGATGCATGCCCCCCACACGAGATAAGACCCGCCGTAATGGGGAAGGAATAATTTGGCGATGATAAGTTCGATCTGAAACAACAGGAAAGCCGAAAGGAAGGTGGGTAAAACCAATAAAAGCATAACGCAATAATATCGCAGCTTTGTCTAACAGGCAATAGGGAATAAAAATTAACGTAACAGCTCTTGAAGGTCAACAGGACGGATACTGGTGATCTGGGGCACCAGCCCCTGGATATTGATCTGGTCCAAAGGCTGTTGGCTCAGCGGCAGCGGGACGCCGTTGCCGTCACGTTTGATCTGAAGGTCCATTAAATTGGCATTCAGGGAAATACCGCCCAGATGCTTGGGCACACCCATCATGGCATTGTCATCCTCATCTTCACTTTCCGCCGCGTTGCGCCTGACCAATACCCATCCCTTGGCAAGGGTCCTCTTGTCTCCCCAGGGGGTTTTATACCCCCTGTTTTGATATTCCCATCGGTGAACCCCCCTTTGATCTTTCAATATATTAAGCCCGTCGCTGTAGCCATTATACCTCTTGACCAGATCGTCAAGGTCCTGTCCCGTTGCCTGATTCATTTGCTGATACGTTTCTTCCAGCTTTTGGGCCATAAAATCCGCTTCATAATCCATATAAAAGTTCATGGATACCAAAGAAACCAATACGCTGACATACACCTGCCATTCCGCACCAGGGTCCAAAAGCCGTAACAGGTCCTTTAATTGCCGGATAGCCCCTGTTTCATTTAAGCCTTCCGCCGCGATGACCCTTTCCTGATCATTGAATTCCCTTGATGTCAAGACTTCCAGGTAACTCTGGATTATCCTTTCTTTCGAGATACCGATTTTTTCTAAAGATTGCCGTGCCTTGGAACGGATGATCCTGTCCTTGTTGAATAACAATTCGATCAAAGCAATCGTGTTTTGTTTGGCAAAATAGGCATTTAAATTTTCTATCTTGCTTTTCGTAGAGTTAAACTCGGACATAATGCCTTTAAGCGTGTAATTCTTCCAATAATAAAACCTTGAGATCAGGGCGGCGGCGATAACGCTTATGATCGTGATCTCGCCCGTGCCCAGCATGGCGGCATCATTGCTCCATCCCGAAAACCCCGCCTGGTGCTCGGGAGCGCTTAAGTCGGTATATCCTGTTTTCGATACCGCCTTGATTAATTTGGGCGATTCGTATTCGTTTTTAAGATGCCTGTTTTCCAGATCATAACGCGTAAAGCCGCGCTTATAAGCGTAATGATCCGTCCTGCAAAATTGGATCCCGCGGCTGGTCTCAAGCCGCAAAGAGCCCTGGCTGACAAAGATAGCATAAGCGGATTTTCTATCAACCGTTTCTTTGGCCCAGGCAGGCAACTGATCGTATTTGCCTTCAAACTTTTCTAAAAGCAGGCTGGCTAATTCTTCTTTAGGCATCAGCGCGCGCAGGTCATTGATGGCGATCCTGCAAACCGGCCCTTGATAATCCTCTTGCTCAAACAAGTCCCGGAGGATCTGTATTTTCTTATCCGCGGGAATGCCCCATTGGTTGATCCTGTCCATGGCCATTCTGTAAACAAACGGGTTCCGCAGGGCTTTTTCAAATTCCATTAACTTTCTCTCAGGATCATCTTTCAATAATTTCTCGATCCTGTCCATGGCCCATTGATCGACCCTCACATAACTGCTTTCCAAAGCCTGCTGTAATATCGACAGCTTCTTGTCGGTATTCAGATCATACCCATCCACCGCGTCCATCGCCGCCTGGCGGATCGCCACATCTCCAAACGCCAGCATGTCAGCGATCTTCTGCCCATTGTCAGGCCATTGCCAATAAGGATCCTCAAGGGCCTTTAAAAGCTTGCGATATCTTTTTTCCTGGTTCTTCACTGACCAAACCAATATATCCAACGCGTCCAGGCGGACATCCCTATCACTGTCTCTTAATAATATATCCCATCCTATCCGAAAGATCGGCATGACAAGAGCGCCTAAAAGGCTTCCCAGCAATGAGGTGCTGGCCATGGCATTGTCTTCTTTCATATCAGCTCCCACCAGGACAACACCTGCCGTTGAAGCCGGACGGCTTGCCAATGCTATATCATGCTGTTGGGCGCTTGAAAGGGACGCGAAATCACCGTCAACAACAGTTAATACCGTCTTGGCAAATGAAGTGCCCTCGGCAGGGCCTTCAAGGCTAAAGCCGCCCGAAAAATACTTCCTTGGCACTGACTGACCGGTCGTTGGATCAATATCATCCTTGATATAATTAAACGCGCCCTTTTTATAGGCGCTCAGATAACGCTGGTAAATGGCATTGACCTCATCAGGCTTGCTTCTCTGGCCACGGACCTTGCTTTTGTCGGCATAGACCTTGTTAAGAATGCTTGTCTTTAATGCCTTCTTATACCATGCCGCCAGGATCATGGCCTGGTACATTTGCCTTAATTGGGCGAAATTCCTGCCTTCGTTGACTTCTTTCTCCAAAACCGGGATAACGATGGCGCGCGCGGTATCAGCCCCGGCTGAAGTAACGCCGCTGTGCACCGCCGCGTGCTTCTGCAGTGCCAGATAATCTTCTTCCAGCATGACCTTAAGACGGCTTCTGACGATCAAGGCCCTGCCTTCGTGTTCCCAAACGACAGCTTCCGAAGGGACGATCCAAACCTTGTTAAAAGTATTCACCGCGATCTGGGTAGTGCCAAATTGATGGGCGGCTTTGCTATAGACTGCGCGCCAGAATTCTTTACCCAACGATCTTTCCGGATAAATGAGCGACGCGGCCAGCTGTTTTAAGACATAATCCTCAGCCAAAAGATCACGGCCCATCAGGGTCTGGCCGAAATTCGACTGGATGATACGCCCCTTTTCGTAAGGTGAAAGATTGACCCACAGATCATCTTCAGGGATGGTCAGGGACGTTAAGAAATACTTCATCATTTTCAATGCTTCATCATTAAAAGGGATCCCATTTAATTTCCCGCTTCCGGGATCCATGATAAAGTCAAATTTCAGGGCGTTTTCCGGATGGATAATCAAACCTTTAAGGGTCAAGGGCACAAAGGCAGGCGTAGTCGTGATCATGCTCCCCGGTACAGGAAGCTGATCAATACTGAAGTCCTGGGCATAAACCGGCTGGTAATTGCCGGCAATTAAGGATAAGCTAACCAGCAACGCAATATAGCGTCTTAACATCGTTCTCTCTTTCAGTTCAAATGACGCTTAAAATATAACATATTTTATTGGGAAAACAAACCTGGGGAGGGAAAAGCTAACCTGCGGGAATGGGGTTCTTTTTAAGGACATCTTCAAAATAATTATAAATATCCCCTAAATTATTATAGGGGATGCAATTCAGGTTTTCTTTGTTCATAAAACGCAATAAATTGCCCTTGGCAAATACGATGTCCGAAACACGCGCCGGGCAATAATCCGAACGGCCATCCCCCACATAAACGATCAGCTTGTTCTCCGTCTTGTCCTTGGTTAAATGGATCTTCTTGCAATGGGCGCAGGACAGGCAGAAGGGGTTGTCATAGGGAAAAGACGGGATCAGATGATTGCGGTAAAAACGCAGCGCGTTGCCGTACACCTTCAAATCCTTGATGCCGTGGTGTTCCAGGATCTGCTCAACAATGCAGGTGAAATTATCGCTTAAGATAACCGGCTTGATGCCCTCTTTGACCAGCAAGGCGAATAATTTATGGAAATGAGGGTCAAGCTGGGCTTTTTTAAGGTATTTGTACAAAACCTTCTTGGAGATACGCACATTCTTTAACTGTCCCTGCAGGCATTCCTTGGTGCCGATCTGGCCTTCCAGCCATGCCTTTTCCAGCGCCTTCCAATTGTCATTGATGGAGAAACGCGCGATGACATCGAACAGGACATCGGTCGTTGTCATGGTATTGTCGAAATCAAAAAAGACGCGGCAATTAGACAGGACGATGGGTGATTTGTCCTGAAGCCTGGTTTCGAGCTGTTGAAGGCGGTTTATAAATGGCATATCAGTTTAATTGAGGTTGTCCGGAAAAAAAACGCTGCATATGCATGGCCACCGTGTTGCGTTCCTGGTCGGCGGTAATGATATGATAGGAATTATGCAGCAATACCAATTCTTTGCGGTTAGATTTGACTCGGTTATAGATAAATTGGGAATTGCGCACAGAGCTCATGTCATCATGCTGGGCCTGGATCAATTGGATAGGCGTTGAAATACCATGCAATCGGCTGTTTAAATGTTTGACTAATTTTTGAAGCTGGTACAACAAGGTCAGCGGGAAAAAAGGATACCCGTACTGCTGCACAGATTCCATGTTGTTCAGATCCGCCTTGCTATAAAATTCATGGATCCGGCGGCGCACCGCTTCGTTCTTGATACCGTAAGGAGGTTCTTCCTTGAAATAAAAGAAATATTTCAGCGGCGTATTATAGGCTAAAGGCAAAAGGCAGCGGTACCACGGGGAATTCCATCCGTCGTAAAATAGCGTCGGCGAAAGACAGCTGACACCGGCTATCTCGTTTTTGAATTCATCGGCCAAAACCAGCGCCAATAAAGCCCCCATGGAAAGGCCGCCGGCATAAATTTTTTTATACTGCCCGCGGATCTTAAGATAGGATTCGCGGACAGTGTGGTAGAAATCCTGCCATTTGCTCATCTGAAGGATATGCAGCGGGGCCCCGTGATTGGCCAGGCGCGGGCAATATATAGCGTAGCCCTGGCGGTTTAAATAATTGGCCAAGAACCTCATTTCATGAGGAGTTCCCGTCATGCCGTGGATCAGCAGGATGGCCTCACCGTTGGTGCCCGGCAGTTCAAAACCGTTGTCAGGCAGTTCCGGCTTGGGATGTGATTTGAATAAATTCTTTAAATTAAAAGAGAATCTGACAGCCATAACGTTTATTTTCCTTCTTTCTGGGATGCGATGTAATCAACGATATTCTTGACGGTCTTGGCCTCATAAAGCGCCGCGTCGGGGATCTTTAGGTCAAATTTTTCCTCAAGCTCAAAGGCGATCTCCACAGACCCGAATGAATCGACACCCAGATCTTCGACCAAAAGCGATTCAGGTTTGATCTTGGAAGCGTCCATGGTCAGCTGTTTGGCCAGGACTTCTATCACTATCGCTTCAATGGCGCTATAAGTCATGAAGATTATTCTCCTTTAAAATCCGAAAAAACCAAACAAGCGTTGCAATTGCCGAACCCGAATGAGTTGGATATGACCGTGTTCAATACAGCCTTGCGGCCTTCCAGCGGAACATAATCCAGGTCGCATTCCGGGTCTTTATGCTTCAGGTTGATCGTCGGCGGTATAAACTTATTCTTGATCGCCAGCGCGCAAACCACCGCTTCGATCCCTCCCGCCGCCCCAAGGCTGTGGCCGATCATCGATTTAGTCGAAGAGACCGGGACCTTGTAAGCCCGCGGGCCGAATACGCTTTTGATCGCCTTGGTCTCGGCGCGGTCATTTTGCACCGTCGACGTCGCGTGGGCGTTGATATAATCAACCTTCGCCGGCTCAATGCCCGCGTCCTTCAGGGCATCGGTCATGACACGGGCCGCGTCTTCGCCGGTTACGTCGGGCATCACCATATGCCGCGCGCCTGAATTGCTGGCATATCCGGAAACTTCCGCGTAGATCGGCGCGTTCCTCTCAAGGGCGTGGTTTAATTCTTCCAACACCAGCCCGCCACCGCCTTCGCTTAAGACAAATCCATCCCGCTTCAGGTCAAAAGGCCTTGATGCTTCCTGAGGGAATTCATTATTCTTTGACACGACCCTTAAAGCGCAATACGCGCCGAAATTCAAACGGGTCACGGGCGCTTCAACACCTCCGGTCACACAAAGGTCCATATCGCCCCATTGGACCTTCCTGAATGCTTCACCAATGGCGTGGCTGGCTGAAGCGCAGGCTGTCGAGATGACCATGTTGGGCCCCAGAAAGCCATAACGGATGGCTATATGGCTGGACACCGCGTTAGGAGAGATCCTCGGCACTGAAGAAGGATTGATGCGATTGACGCCTTTTTCAAGGATCGCCACCATCTGTTCTTCATGGAACATCATCCCCCCAAGGCCGGAACCAATGACAACACCAATTCTATTTTTATCCTGGGCGCCAAGATCCAGACGGCTGTCCTTGATCGCCATCTCAGAGCAGGCCAGGCCAAAATGGACAAATCTGTCGACCTTTTTGGCCACTTCCGCGGGCATAAATTGAGAAGGATCAAAATCCCTGATTTCACCGGCTATGCGCGAGTCTAAAGCTTCCGCGTCAAAAAAAGTGATCTTACCTATGCCTGAACGTCCCTGCGCATTAGCCTGCCAAAATTGATCACAACCAATACCGTTGCAGGCAACCACGCCCAAACCGGTAATGACCACACGCCGTTTCTTCATCTCACCCGATCCACTACAAGTCCTTTACTGGCTTGGAGTAGCGTTTAAATTTAATTTACAAATAAGCTCATAGTATAACATATTAATTGCCAATTCGAGAAATTTTTTTGTAATTCTGCCCTGAACTCAAAACTTGAAATTAGCCCCGTTTGCCGTTAAACCCGTATCATCACTGACCGCGCTTTCCGGGCTGTCCGGGTTAAGGGCGGCCATCATGTTTTCTTTATTGATCCATTTGGACATCTGGTCTTTGCTCAGGATCTTGCCCAATCTTTGGTACTCCTCTTCTTTTAAGCTTTTCAGGGTGGTTTTGACCGCAATATGGTCAACAATGCCCTGACCGGCCGCATCATTTAAATATTCCTGGTGTTTGACCATATAATCTTTGACAATAGGCGTTATGGCCGCCACCTGGGTGTCGGTCAATCCCAGGTATTTTTGCATCTTGTTTACCCTGTTGTCGACCGCAAAGCGCACATCGTCTTCCTGGGCAAAAACATACGAGTTAATTGACAATATTAAGAACAAAGCAATGGCTAAATAGTTTCGGTTCATATGATCTTTTTTCTCCCATTCTTGATCCAGCGCGTGCGGAATTCCCCGAATTTAACAGGGTCATTTCCCCCGTCAAACCCAAATTCAAAGCCGCATCTCGGGCAGATCTCATAGGAAGGTTCATTTTTCGGCCCAAAAGCCTCTTCCTTTAACCCGTCAAATCCGCAGACTGGACAAATATGCTTTTTTTTCATTGTCTAAGCCAGTAAGAATAATCGGTCTTAAAATACGTACGGATCCGGCCCCATTTAGTCATCACCGCGAATTCGCCCGTGCTTACCTTAAAATGCATCACGTCGCCATTCTCCCTGATTTTTTCCAATATTTCACCCTGCGCGGGCGCGTCCAGAAGCGCCCGTGCTCTCATTAAATATTGTTCCTGGGTGATATCCCCAAACTGGTCCCCGTGTTTCGAATAATGCGCTTCTAACTGCCCGGGGGCAAAATTACCTGCTGTGACTTGCGCGGATGCGGAAATACCAAGAATGTTAAAAAGCAACAACCCAAATAAAAGGCATCGGCCGGGATTTCTCATTTTAAAGTCTTGATATCAATGACAAACCGATACCTCACATCTGCTTTAAGGACCCGTTCATAAGCTTCGTTGATCTTGTTCATCGGAATTAACTCGATATCCGAAGTGATGTTATGCTTTCCGCAGAAATCCAGCATTTCCTGGGTTTCCTTGATCCCGCCGATCAGGGAACCGGCCAAACTGCGGCGCGCCATGATCAGGGGAAAAGCGTGAAGCTGGGGCGCGTCGCTGGGGACGCCAAGGAGCACCATGGAACCGTCACGTTTAAGCGTTCCTAAATACATCCCCCAATCCAATTTGACGGACACCGTGTTAATGATCAGGTCAAAATGACGGGCAAGTTTGACAAATGTCTGGGGATCGCGGGTTTCATAAACATGATCAGCCCCCAGGCGTATGGCATCATCTTTTTTATCCAGCGTCCTGGTCAATACCGTAACCTCTGCCTTCAAGGCATGGGCGATCTTGACCGCCATATGGCCCAAACCGCCTAAGCCGATAATGGCCACTTTTTTACCCGGCCCCGCGTTCCAGTGCCGTAACGGAGAATAGGTGGTGATCCCGGCGCACAAAAGCGGCGCCGCCTTATCAAGCGGCAGGTTGCCGGGTATGCGAAGGACAAAATCCTGATGCACGACGATCTTGGTGGAATAACCGCCCTGGGCCAGGGTTTTATTGTCTTTTTCAAGGCAATTGTAGGTGAAAATAGGCCTGGAACAAAACTGTTCCAGATTATCTTTGCAATCAACACACTCGCGGCAAGAGTCAACCATACAGCCCACTCCAACCTTGTCCCCGATCTTGAATTTTTTGACCTGGGAGCCTACCGCGGCCACTATGCCTACGATCTCATGCCCGGGAACCATAGGGTATAAGGAATTGCCCCATTCATTGCGGGCTTGATGGATATCGGAATGGCAAACACCGCAATAAGCGATGTCAATGGACACATCATTGTTGCCGGGATCCCGGCGGGAAATTTGTAAAGGCCCTAAGGCTTGGGTTGCGCTGGGAACTCCATAGGCTTTGATCTGCTGCATAGCTGACCTCCGGATTTAATTGGACCACTTTTGTATTGAAGTGTTAATTATAACATAACCCTGACAAATCAGAAAAAAAGAATTTTTGTCAAGCTTTAGGTCTTCTTTTCTTCACTATTTTGGGTTTTAATCTATCTTTAACCTCCGCTAATACATAGGATTAGAGAATTTTAAGGAAACGCTTGCCCGCTGTTGCCCCATAAAGGGCTTTTGAGCTATTTTTACCAGATATACTTCTCCCAGGCGGTATATATGATCAATTTAGACCTAAAAAAACAAATTGTTTATATTTCTCTTGGCGCTTTTTGGGCACTGGGCGTGTTAACTGGCGGGGCCCAAACCCTCTCTTCTTTGGGCATTGCTCTTGATCCGTCAGTCCTTGAATCACTACCACACTCATCCAGGCTAAATCTGGATACAAGCCTGGTAGATATCAAGGCCGTTGACGTTCCAGCTTTGCATGCGGAAAACGGAAAGATCGGGATAGGTTCAGAAGAACGTTACGGGCAAGGCATCATTATTGATTCGACTGGCATCATCGTCACCAACAGGCATATCATCGGCAATGCCCGTCATGTATTTGTGCGGCTCTCAGGAGGACAAATATTTGAAGCCATGATCCTGTTAAACAGCCAGGCAGACCTGTGCCTGATAAAAATAAATGCGCCTCTGCCACTAAGGGCCATTTCCATGGCAGACCCTTCCGAGATCCGTATCGGAATTAATGTCATTGCCATTGCCAATGCCGGCTTAAATCCCCAAAGAAAAATGGGTGGACAGGTGATCAGGATATTTAAAGAGGGCCCTGCGAATAATGTGGAACTGATGGAAATGAACATTCCCCTCAAGCCCGGAGACAGCGGCGGCCCGGTCTTAAACCAGGAAGGTTCATTGCTGGGCCTGATCATGGGCAAGAAGATCAGTGACCCCGGTAAGAGCTTTGCCATAGCCTCAAGCAGGATCCAGCAGGAATATTTCAGGTACAGGAATTCAATACTAAATTAGGGACAATGCATTATTTGATGTTTTCATGCTCTTTCCGGGCATGTTCTTGCTGTTGCGGGGTTAACTTCACCCAATTTGAATAATTCCGCTCGATCCTTAGTTTTTCTTCCGGGGTCAACTTTTTCCATTGCTCGAGATTTTCAAGCATTTTCCGGCGTTCTTTTGGCGTCATTGTCTTGAATCGGTCCCAATTCCTGCGGATCCTCTGTTTTTGCTCAGGGGAAAGCTTTTTGAAATATTCATAGCGCTTGAGGATCTCTTCCCTCTTAACCAGAGGCAGGCTCTTGAATTCTTTGAGACGTTGGCGGTACTCCTCTTTTTGCTGTTCGGTGAGGGTTTGCCACTGGGCGATATTACCCGTGTTCGGGGAATTATCAGCGTAAGCAATTCTTGGAGATGAACACAAGATCAAGAATAATATGATTCCCAATATAGATTTATTTATCATTGCTCACTCCTTTAACAGGTTTTGCGTTTAAAACATTCATTTTATGCATGTCCGGCCCCTCGGGGCCTAAAATATCCCAATCTTGCAATAGTTCCAGGTTCTTGATGACTTCCATATCAGCAGGATCGACCTTGTCCTGCTTTACGGCCGAATTGACGGCATCCTTTGGATCTGCCTGGCAATCCGAGTTCAACGAAACACAATATACTAAAATAAAAAGTAAAACCGCCACTATACAGTCCCTTGTTTTTGCATGCTGTCCAAATCCCGGATGACCCCAAGATCTTTTATTGTTTCAAAATGTTCCGCGAGGTCGATGTGCTGGAGCATGTCAATATCATCAGGTTTTAACTGGTTTAGATCATTCTGCAAAGTAATTTGATGGACCAATACCGAAGATCCGATGATGAGCATCAAGCTTAAGGTTGTCGCGATGGGGATCAAACGCACGTTCCCCCAAACCTTGATACCCTTTATAAAGCGCTCATATCCAGTCTCTTGGACAGCTGCTTTTGTCCAAAATCTGCTCATAAAATCCGCTGAAGGTTCGATCTTAGGGGCTAATTCAAGCGAGTCCCACGCCCTTGCCATTTGCCGGCTTTCCTGAAGACAGCTGGGACAGGCTTCCAAGTGGGTCTCTATCATTTTCATTAAACCAGGAGCCAACTCACGGTCAAGATACGCGGATAGATTATTTTTAACCTCTTGGCATTCCATCTTTTAACCCTCCTGTATTTTAAACACATCGATACGTCAAAAGTTCCGCTAATATTCATCTATTCTATAATTTCAGCCATCTTGACTTTTAAGGTTTCTTTGGCCCTGTTTAACAGTGATTTAACCGCCTTTACGGAACAATTCAGGCTTTGGGCAATTTCTTCATAACTCATGTCTTCATAACGCTTTAATATAACAGCACTACGCTGATTTTCAGGAAGCTCATGGATAATGGCTTGAATTCTATCAGATTTTTCCTTATCAAGAATTTGCTCCAGTGGAGTGGATTGCTGACTATCCTCTGTTTCTGTTTCTTCATCCAACGATACGGCGTATTTACGTTCATTACGGATGGCATTAAGAGCGCTGTTACGGACCATGGTATAAAGCAAGGTTTGGAATTTGGCCTTAGGCTGATAGGCTGGCCCCATCTTATGGATCTTCAGAAATATTTCCTGTGCCAGATCTTCCGCCGCGTGACGGTTTAAGCCATAACGATAGATAAAATTTATGACCCTGGGATAATATTTCCTCATCAATTTCTCAAAAGACTGGGCATCGCCTTTTTGAAATTCAAGCATCAGCGCCACATCAGGGTCAGAAGTGTAATTTTCGAATTTATTCATTATTTTCTTGCCATGTTCACTTATATACCTATACTAAAAATAATAACAGATTTTGAGGATTCGATTGAAAAATTACTTAGTTTTCCGCCTGAGCATAGCGATCGTTTTTTTCTGCCCGGCTATAAATTTAGCCTTGGCTGATGACCCGCCTTCGGACCCAACTTTTCAAACTTCCGCTGATAAAAATTGGGAATACTCCCAATCGATCAAATATTCAAGGGGTAAATACGGCACTTCCCAGGAAAGTGAAACCTATGAGGCAGATACCGTACTTCAAAGGGATTTTAATAATGCGGACATCTCCGTTACCATCCCTTCTCTTTGGCAAACGGGTAATATCACAGCCTCCGACAGCGGAAGGGAAATTATCAATAAAAAAGTGGTCAAAACGACTTCCAGTTCGACCATCTCCCCGACAATATCAGGTTTAGGCGATATCGCCTTTAACGCCAGCTACTATCTTTTTGAAGAGAACAAAAGCGCCCCCCTTGACGTAACACTGACCAGCTATTTAAAAGCGCCGACCGCCTCATCAAGGAAAGGCCTGGGCACCGGGGAATGGGACGGCGGCCCCGGAGTAGGATTTACTAAAAGAATAATTGATAATATCAAAGCCATCGCTGACGCCTCATTTACTTTCGACGGCAGGGTCAAGGGCGAAGACACCAAGGATCAGGTGAGTTTGGACGCAGGATTGGAATATGACCTTAGCAGCAAGGCCATAGCAAGCGTCAAGTATGAATACGCCAATGCCACAGCTAAGGGCTCCGCGCAGTCTGAGGATATCGCCCTGTCACTTGATTATAATATTAACGATGACTGGAAAATTAACGGCGAAGTGGCCATAGGCCTAAGCAATGGCAGCCCCGATGAATCATATCTGTTAGGGGCATCGGTTAAATTTGACGGCGGATTCCTGGGAGGCTTATTATCTTCCCATCCTTATTCTTCTTCCATGACGGATTTTGAGGCAGCCGCCTCACCCTTTGACACGATCAATGACCGCATCATTTCCGATCCTCTCTATTTACCGCTCAAGTCACAATTTTACGGTGCAACCGCGTATACCTATGGATTGAGCAAATCAAACAACTTTAACTATAAAGGAAGCAAGACGGGTAATTCTTCCACAGACGCCAATACATTTGCCCAAACCCTTTTATACGGTGTCACCGATAAACTTACCATGAGGCTCACCGATTCCTACGAATTTACCAAAGCCTTCAGGGCCCTGTCTTCCACAGGCTCTTCGTCAACAAGCAATAATGATGGGTTTAACAACCCGACCATTGGTACGACCTGGCGCGCGGTTGACCAATCGGCATTTCCCGCTGATCTTGACCTGACACTTAATATTTCCCCTAATTCCTTTAAAGATAAAGAAGCCGGCGGCGGCCAAAATGGTACCGTAGCCTCAGGGAATCAACCGGTCACTCTTTCAACGGCCATCGGACGTGAAATGAAAGACTTCACCATCAGCGGCGTTTTCACCACCATCTACGCTGGCAACAGGTATTACGAATCTTTGACCAATAATAGTAATTATTATGAACAACAATATTTTAATTATACCTTTGCTTTAAATACCCAAACCAGGTTCACCGAACGGCTCTCTTTGAACCTCGGGTCCGGATACACCATTACGGATAAAGGGTATGCCACCAATTTAACCACTGGAACCAAGTTTGTCGCGACCTTGGGAAATACGCTGGACTTTAATGCCGCCCTTAATTATCACATCATTCCCAACAAACTGGTCGGGTCATTGACCTATACCTATGATGATTTTTCTGCAAGCAAAAGCACCTACCCAACCGCGGCATCGGACACCTCAACGAAAAACCATAACGCCAACATATTCGGCGCCAGGGTTTTATACCTTTTCTAAAAAAAACCGGAACATTTGCTTATCCCAAGTGTTTACCTTGGTAGACAGAACTTAAACCAAGGAGGATTCAAATGAAAAATGTCAAATTAGGAGTAAGTCTTTTATTAGCATTCGGGATCATCTCTGCCATGAATCCCGCGTTCGCAGGAGAGATAAGGAACCGTGTCGTTCGCCAGGAAGGCCGTATAGATAAGGGTATTAATTCCGGCAAACTGACAATACCGCAAGCAGCCCAGTTGCAAAAGGCTGACGCGCGTATCAACAATCAGCGCCTGCAGGATTTGAAAGCCAACGATGGCAAATTGACTAAAAGTGAATATGTCCAGCTTAACAAGGAATTAAACCACGTCAGTAACAAGATCAATAGTGATGAAAAGAACTAAATAATAAATCAGTGGGATATGCGCATGTCATAAAATGACCGCAGCAAGAAGAACAAGGCAATGGCAAAAAAGATGATAGCCAAAGCCGTGTCTAATTCCCGGCTTAACCCGATGGCGATCTCGATGGCCAGAAGGCCAAAGAGCGTTGTAAACTTGATCGTCGGGTTTAAGGCGACGGATGAAGTGTCCTTAAAAGGATCCCCCACCGTGTCCCCGACGATAGTCGCGGCATGGACATCTGTGCCTTTTTCCCGATGGGTCACCTCAACGAGCTTTTTGGCATTGTCCCAGGCGCCACCGGCATTAGCCATGAAGATCGCCTGATAAAGCCCGAACATGGCGATGGAAATAAGGTATCCGATAAAATAATACGGGTCCAGGCAGGCAAATGAAAGGGTGGTAAAAAAGATGGTCAGAAAAAGGTTGATCATCCCTTTTTGCGCGAAGATCGTGCATATTTCAACGACCCTGGTGCTGTCGTGCGTTGATGCCCGGTCAGCCCCATCAAGCTTGATATGCCCCTTGATATACTGTACCGCGTGATACGCCCCTGTCGTTACAGCCTGGATAGAGGCCCCGGTAAACCAATAAATGACAGCTCCCCCGCTTAAAAGCCCTAACAAAAACGGCGGGTAAAGCAAAGACAGATTATCAATGTGTTCGGTCAAGCCGTGGGTCAAGATCATGATGATGGAGAAGATCATCGTGGTGGCCCCTACAACGGCGGTGCCGATAAGGACAGGCTTTGATGTCGCCTTGAACGTGTTGCCCACCCCGTCATTGGTTTCAAGGTGGTGCTTGGCGGTCTCAAAATTCGGTTCAAAACCGAAATCCCGTTTGATCTCTGCTTTAATATTGGGAATAGTCTCGATCAATGAAAGCTCATAAATGGATTGCGCGTTATCGGAAACAGGGCCGTAGGAGTCAACCGCGATGGTCACAGGCCCCATGCCCAAAAATCCGAAAGCGACCAGCCCGAAAGCGAACACGGCGGGCGCCAGCATGAGCTGGCTCATGCCTAATGAACTGATAAAATAACCCACAGCCATCAACGATACAATGACCAGCCCCATCCAGTAGGCGCTGAAATTACCCGCCACCAGGCCTGACAATATATTAAGGGAAGCCCCGCCTTTTTTGGAGCACATATATATGTTCTTAACATAAGGTGAATCCATCGAGGTGAACCGTTTGACGACCTCGGGGATCAGCGCCCCTGCCATAGTCCCGCAGGTAATGATGCTGGCCAGTTTCCACCAAAATGTCCCATCCCCCAAGTGCGGGATCAAAACGTAAGAAGCCGCGTAGGTCAGGGTCACGGACATGATGGATGTGATCCAAACCAGTGATGTTAAGGGGTGTTCAAAGTTCATTTCAGTGACATTAGCGTATATTCTCTTGGCGATGAAATGATTGATCTCAAAAGAGACCCCGCTCGCGATGACCATGATCAGGCGCATGGAAAAGATCCAAACCAACAGCTGCGCCTGGTTAAACGGGTCTTTGACCGCCAGCAGGATAAAGGAGATCAGGGCGACACCGGTGACCCCGTATGTTTCAAAACCGTCTGCCGTCGGGCCTACGGAATCGCCCGCGTTATCACCCACACAGTCGGCGATAACACCGGGATTGCGCGCGTCATCTTCCTTGATATTCAGGACGATCTTCATCAGATCAGACCCGATGTCGGCGATCTTGGTGAAGATCCCGCCGGCGATCCTCAGGACGGAAGCCCCCAATGATTCACCGATGGCAAACCCGATAAAGCAGGGGCCCGCGTAATCAGGGCTGATAAAAAGAAGGATGCACAGCATGACAAATAGTTCGATACTGATAAGGAGCATCCCGATGCTCATCCCCGCCTGTAATGGGATACTGTAGACAGGGAACGGATTGCCGCGCAGGCTCGCGAAGGCTGACCTGGAATTCGCCAGGGTATTGATGCGCATGCCAAACCAGGCCACTCCATAACTGCCTGCGATACCGATCAAACTGCAAACGATGATCATCGTGACCCTGCCGGCATCAAAATGACGCAGCCAGCCGAAATAGGCCATCATGACTATCCCGATGAGGACTTCAAGCATGAGAAGGAATTTGCCCTGCTGGACGAGATATGCCTTGCATGTCGTATAGATGAGCTCAGAGATATCCTTCATGCTTTTATGCACGGGCATTTTTTTGATCTGGCCATACTGGAATATCCCGAAGAACGCGCCAAAAAAGCAAATAATGATCCCCAGTATGAGAAGCAGGCGGCCGTTGAGATTAAAGATCAAAGGCACTGTTGAAAGGTCCGGCACCTTCAGATCAGCTTCGCCGGCAAATGCATAGGATGCGCTGAAAAAAACAGCCGCTAAGATCAATAAGACCGCGTATTTCTTTAAAACCCTATCTTTACGCATATACCCACCCTTCATATAATCCGTTGTTTGAATCTTGATAAAGAAATTTACCATTTAAAAGAATATTGTTATAATCCTAAGCATACCGAATTTAACCAAGGAGGCCCCATGGTAATCCATATCTTAGGAAGAAAAGATGATATCAAAAAGATGCAACAGCTTTCCACTGATATCAAACGGATCTGCACGGAAGTCATGTGCCCCGCGGAGATCAAACTCACCCATAATTTTTCCGAGATCCCCGGCCAATCATTTAACGCCGCCTCGACACCCATCATCTTCTTTAACCAGCAAGTTGAATTTGAAGGCATGCCGGACTTAAAGATCTTAAAGAGCAAGATCATCCAGATCAGGAACATGAGTTAAAGCGCTTCAACACCAGGTCTTCAATGGCATGGATGATCTCATGCGGCTTTAACTTCCCTGTGTTGATCACCAGGTCGTATAATAATGGGTCCTCTATATCCCTGCCGAAATATTTTTTGACATAATCCTTTCGGTTCTGGTCCTCTGTGTGAATGAATGCCAGGGCTTTCTTTTCATCCATCCGGTAATATTCCTCGATATGCTGCAGCCTCCTGTCAAAGGGCCCGATTAAACGGACATGGACCCCGCCGGGCATTTTAGCCGTGATGATATTCGATGCCCTCCCGACCATCACCACAAAACCTAATTGGGCCAAATGGAGAATGGTCTCCCCTGTTTTATGGACCAGCGTGTATTGTGAAGGATGGACATCAAAAAGCTCTTCCATGATATCCTGAATTTCCGAGATCGTGGCCTCCGATAGATAAGGAAGGACCCTGTCCGGTAAATTATGATCCTGGGCCACCTTGCCAATGAGCTCCCTGTCAAACAATGTCCAGGTGCAATTCGCGCGCTTTTCAAGTTTTTGAAGCGATTCACAAAGGCCCTTGGAAACGGTAATACCGTAAGCCCCTGTCTGCCGGGATATAGTCACAAACGGATTCACTAATCTCTTTTCATCCCGGCGTTTCTTTTCCAACGAAATGAGCTGGGAATTGATATAAGAACTATAATTAGTAAAATATCCGCTCATAATTAAACCTTGATATAATTTTACCTTATCACAGGAAAAAATTTAATTCGTGGATATACCTCTTAAAGTAAGCATAACTACGTATATGATCTTTTCTTGTTGCCTAAACCTTTAAATCTCAATAGCTTGTGATTTAAGGTTTAAAGGGTTGGAAATTAGCGGATCTTCTATGTTGCCATTGATCGGCCCGAACATTGCCCTGAACTTATCCCCGAACATGCTGATCCCGACCTTGTTCATCCAGCCGATCGTGAACTTGGCGCGGTCCATGACGATGCTGTCCTGGATCTCGCCCTGGGTCGTCCCCTCAAGCATGAATGACTTGTCTTTGACGTTCTTTAACAGGTATTGGATCCCCGGCTCGGTTTGCTGATAAAACGTTACCAGGCGTTCGTCGATCACCTCAGGCCTGTCATCTTCCCTTATATCCGCCGGCCGTTTTTCCAAAGCGGCTTTGGCGATCTCCTCTGATATCCTCATCCGGGCGCGTTCTTTAAATACGCTGTCCTGTGACTTGGGGATATGGGAATAAACATAAAGGTCCACATGTAAGGGCTTATTTTGCCAGATGATCTTCCCGGACTGCAGGATCCTGACCTGTTCCAGGTTGCGCGGAAAACCGTCAAAGAAGATCCCAAAAGCGCTGTTATACGGTTCCGCTTTCAAGACTTCCGTGACCAGGTTAATGACCGTCTGGTCGCTGATCATTTTCCCCGCCTTCATCTGGGCCAGATCATCATTGGTGACCAGGCTTGCGAGTGAACCATACTTTTCTATATCCTGCGGGCTGGCCTTGGCGGGATCCTTCCTGATCTTCAGGACATTCCTGAAATACCCTCCAAGGACAATGGTTTCATACCTGCAACCTTCGGGTAAAAGCTTATTTATCTCCTTGATAAACCATCCTGACAAGGTGCCTTTCCCGCAGCCAGCCTTACCCATGATGGTAAAAACGCGCACCCTGCCGATAAACATCCTCATCAGATCCTTGATCAATTTTTGGGCTGTTTTGTCCTTGTTTGACTCCGGATGCCTCAACGCCTCATAAATACGCTTCCTGATAAGGCCTGGATTGATCATCGATGATAAAACCAAAAGTAATTCCCGCATCATGCCCCCCTAAAAAAGACAAAAACCTTCACGAAAGACTTCGGGTTCCGCGAAGGTTTTAAAGTTTGAGTAAGACTTCTAATTTGAAATATAGTATAAAAGAGAACCCAAGTCAAATATTTTCAGCAACCTTTTAATTTCCGACACACGGCTTTAGTTTCACATCGATCCCGCCAATATGCTCGATCAGCCAATTTTCAAGGAAAAAATGGAGTTCACGGAGGATGACACCGCTGTCGCTGTTTTCACTGATCATCCGTTGGAAATTCTTATAGGATTCAATAAACTTTTGATGGGCAAATTTGTTTTTTTCCGCTATCGGGCAGGCGAATTTATGCATGCAGGTCTCTTCACGGCCAAAATGGTCCTCAATATACTTCTCCAGGAATGTCAACGCTTGGACAAGCACATTTTGGGAAATATCCCCGCTATGGATCCCATCACCAAGATCATTGCAGTATTGGAATAAATTCCTGTGCTGTTTATCCAGTTCAGCGACACCCGTTGAATATGAATCTTCCCATTTGATCATTCTTCATCATCCTTTTAAGCATTATAATATATTGCTGTATAATTGTAACTTACTTAATTAATATACCTCTATGCTTAAACGCGCACAATTCTGGATCCCGGGCATCATTTTCCTGGCCAGTCTTTGCCTGCATCTGTCCTTAATAAGCAAAGGCCCTGTTACCGTTGACTGCCTGAATCTTGTTATCCAGTCCCAGGCCACGATCGATACTCTTCGTCTCCACTATTTGTATGGTTCAGGCTACCCGGTAATGGTCTTGCTGGGCTCGATCTTTATCATTATTGGAAAATACCTTGGCATCACAGACCCTGTGTTAGCCGTTAACTATGTCAGCGTGCTTTTTGGCTCTCTGGCCACCCTCGCTTATTATCTTCTTATCCGCAGGTTCAGCGATACCCTCACGGCTATTTTAAGCGCGATCATTTTGCTGTTTAACCCGATTTTCATGGACGTCTCTACCTATGGCATCAACCATACTCCCGCCTTATGCTTTTTATTTTTAGGCCTCTGTTCCCTGCTGAACTTTCAGGAAAAGGGGAAAACCCGTGATCTTTGGTTAAGCGCCTTATATTTTGGCCTTATGGGAGCCACCCGGCTGCAGGACTTGATCCTCCTGTTTCCCGCGATAAGTTTCATGTTCTTTGCGGGCTTAAACAAAAACCCATGGCAAAATAAGAAGAATAAGATCCGGCTTTTCCAGCTGTTGATGGCGGCAACGTTCTTCATTATACTGGTTTTTCATCTGCCCTATATAATTTCCGACCAGAGAACCTATGCGGCCCAGGCAACAATTTTCTGGAAAGTCGGATTCATCGACAATTTCAAGGTAATATTCTCACGCCCGCTGGAGCACAGCTTATTTTACCTGATAAGGACCTTTAGCGCTGTCGGAGATTTTTGCTTTATCGCCGGACTCTTCTATGCCGCGAAAATCAATAAAAGGATTTTGGCTTTCACCCTGTTATGGATAGCCATCCCCCTTATGTTCTACGGCAACGCCTTGACCAACGCCCCCCGCTTCTTTAATATCATAATACCTGCCGTCATAATCCCTATCGGCATATTCCTGGCTCAAATGTTAAGGTATAACAAGATCGCCTGGACCATGATCGTGATGGTCAGTTTTTTGATCATGATCTTCCAGCCTTTGATGTATAGCCGGCAAACTTTCTTACGCAGGCATCAGCAGGCATTGATCTCTGATTATTATATTTGGGTAGGGAAAAACACAGAACCTGACGCGACGATCATATCTGCCGATGACAATATATTCATCGACTATTATGCCAAACGCGGCACCCTGGATAAACCAGTCAGGATCGGCCATCTTTCAGGACCGGATCTGGCCGGATTTAAGATCAGGGTGGATAAGATCTTAAATGAACATAAACCCGTCTATGTCACTGATTTTGGGATCAATGCCTACGACTATTACGAAGAATTCAGGAATTTTCTAAACAGGAACTACCGTTTGACCCAGGTGGGGAAAATGCCCCTGGAGGTTTGGTACGCGACCCCTTACCAGACGCTGTTAAACATGTATGCGTTGATAAAAATAAGCAAAAAGAATTAAACCATGCGGCCAATCCAGCCTTTAGAAGTCAAAAAAATGGCGGAGAAGGAGAGATTCGAACTCTCGAGACGCCTTTCGACGTCCACACGCTTTCCAGGCGTGCGCCTTAAACCACTCGGCCACCTCTCCGTACCAAAGCAATACTATATCAAATTATTCAAGAAAACGGAGAGGTGTTGTGTCGATGCGCTTATCCATGATTCGACCCACCTCTCGCTTCAAATGCACTACTATACCAATTATTC
>Ga0265338_10001625_pt1 | contig 35983 bp, 29 predicted proteins | sample 42126metaG_FD_193579 | JGI IMG/M metagenome (GOLD analysis project Ga0265338, IMG submission 193579) | Rhizosphere microbial communities from Carex aquatilis grown in University of Washington, Seatle, WA, United States - 4-21-26 metaG | ecosystem: Host-associated > Plants > Roots > Rhizosphere...
TACCCTATGCAGGCGTACAAAATCATGCACGGACTCTGGGGCATGGGTCAGATGATGTTCACCAAATACATCGTGGTGGTGGATGCCGACGTGGACGTGCACAACACGAGTGACGTCCTGTTCCATCTCTGCGCCAACACCGACCCGCAACGCGACAGCATCTTCACGAAAGGCCCGTCCGACGTGCTCGACCACGCCACCAGCGAAATGGCCATCGGCAGCAAACTCGGCATTGACGCCACGAAGAAATTGCCGGGCGAAGGTTTCAAACGCGCCTGGCCACCCCTCATCAAGATGGATGACGCGGTGAAGGCGAAGGCGGAAAAACTTTTTGGAAAATGAATCTGCTGGTTCCAATTGAAGCGTTCGATAATTTCAAAGGAGTAAAAGATTTTCCGATTGCGGATTTGTCGCCGGATTTAATTCCTGCTGTCAAAAAACTCGATGAACGGGAAGAATTTGAACCGTTCTTGCGTTCAATTCTTACTGACACATCCCCAACGCCACACGGCCCAGCCGAAATTGTAGATATTTTCACCCATCAAGTTGTCGTCAATGGGCAACATGGAATGGCCGCATTCATTTTGAAAGGAAAGTCATTTCCCACAATTCGCCCATCCGATGTTTCGCACCAAATTTACCGACTAAAGAAAATTGAAGGTTTGAGGTTTGCGATATTCGCAGCACCCGGAACAATTCTAGACGCAGCCAAAGAACAATTCGTTGCGACGTGCGAAGAAATTAAATGTTTCTATTCTATTTTTAATGCCGAAGATTTGGCGCGGCTTTTTGTTGCTCATGGGTTTTTCTGTCCGCGTGACGCGAGTCGAATTTCGGCGGGCAGATGCAAATGCGGCTATTCTCCCAAAAAACGAATTCTGAATCTTTTTCAAAAAGAAGCGTTGGATGGTCTTTCAACGGCTCATTCATTAGGACAGAAGACAGGCTTGGTTGTATTACCGCCCGGAAGCGGCAAGACACGAATCGCTGCCGAGGATGCAAAAAAGCAAAATCCAAATCGGATTTTGTATGTCGCTGACACGCACGAAATCTTGGACGTGGCAGAGTCTGAATTTGAAGCAAAATTTGGAGCAGAAAAGATCACTCGCCTGGAGCGGGCATCTGCACTCCGCCACTTAAATCATGTCAACATCGCGACAATCAAACTCTTGGCAAGGAATTTAGAAAAATTTTCTACTGATCAGTTTGATTATGTCGTTATTGACGAATTTCACCACGCCGCAGCAAAATCTTACCGGCTTCTGATTGAGCGACTCCGCCCCAATTTTCTGTTAGGTCTTACAGCCACACCGTTTCGCGGCGACCGACAAGACATCCTGCAACTTTGCAACGGCATCGTCGTAGCTAACTATGAATTGAGGTTCGGAATCGAAACTGGAGTCCTTTGTCCATATCACTATTTCGGATGCTTCGACGACATTGATTATTCACAAATCAATCACAATGGTTTGTCTTACAATGTTCGTGACCTTGAGCGTGCGCTTATCGTTCCAAAAAGAAATCCGGCGATTATTCGGAAGTGGCGTGAAAAAGCGGATGGCAAACCGACCGTAGCATTTTGTTGTTCAATAAGGCACGCCGAGCGCGTCGCGGCTAGTTTTCAAGCTGAAGGGATTGCAGCAGCGATTTACACATCTGAAACGGACAGACAAACCAGAAAACGAATACTCGATGAGTTCAAAACAGGTGCGGTGTTGGTGTTGTGTGTTGTTGATGTTTTGAACGAAGGAGCAGACCTGCCATTTGCCGAATGCCTGCTTTTTCTTCGACCAACTGAATCGAAACGAATATTTTACCAGCAACTTGGGCGAGGGTTGCGAAAATACGTCGGAAAATCCCACTGCATCGTTATCGACTTCATTGGAAATTTTAAGAACGCACATAAAATAATTGAGTATCAAGGTCTGTTGCCATTTGCAGAGGATCAGGATTCCGGCACTTTCGGCAGTGCCAAAACACGCAAGGAGGTTTTGAATCTGCCGCTTGGCTGCGAAGTCCATTTTGACGACAAAGTAATTGAAGCGTTTGCAAATCAAACGTTCGACCCCGCATACGCAACGCGCCACAACATCGGACGCATTCTGCTCTACCAATACGAACGACTAGCTCGCAAACTCAATCGGAGGCCAACAAAGCTAGATATTGACCGGCACTATTTAGTTAACAGCGATATTTACGCTACTTTGTTTGGAAGTTGGAAGTTATTTGAATTGTGGATTGATGGAAAAGCCAACGCTTGATTTGTCACGCGCCGGGCAGCGACAGGAATTCCAGCCCGAATTTTTTCGCAATCTCCAGCCCACGCGGGATGTCCGGCGGTGGCTTCAGTGACGGGTCTTGTGGTGGGTAACAGCTTTGTTGAAGGCGCGATGAGCTACGCGGTCGCTCTTGCGGCGGGTTTGCCAGCCGGCCTGTTTTTCCGCTTCATGCAGGTAGCTGATTTCGCGCCGGAGTTTGACGAAGCTCTCATGCCGTTCGCGCGGGAGCGTGCCGGCGGCGACGGCGGAGAGCACGGCGCAGTCCTTCTCCTTCGTGTGCGTGCAATCGCGGAAATGGCAGCCGGCCGCCAGCGCTTCGATTTCGGGAAACGTTTCCTTCGCGCCTTCGCTTGCACCCCAAAGGTGGAATTCCCTCATGCCGGGCGTGTCAATGACCACGCCGCCCTTCGGCAAAAAAATCATCTCGCGCCAGGAAGTTGTGTGCCGGCCTTTGGCGTCCTGCGTGCGCACTTCCACGGTCGGCATCAAGTCTTCGCCGTAGAGCCGGTTGATGAGGCTCGATTTGCCGACGCCGGAAGTGCCGATGAAGGCGACGGTATCGCCTTTCTTGATTTGCGCAGAAAGTTTTATCATGCCGCGACCCGTGAGCGCGCAAACGGCAAGCACCAGGGCGTCGCCCGCCGCTTGCGTGGCTGCGGCAAGCTTGGTCTTGAGGTCGTCGCACAAATCAATCTTGTTGAGAATGATCACCGGCCGCGCGCCGCTTTCGCGACCCATGACCAGCATGCGCTCCAGGCGCGCGGCATTGAACGTCGGATCGGCGGCGGTGACGAGAAAAACGGTTTCGATGTTCGTGGCGAGGATTTGCGCGGCGGTGTTGCGACCGCTGGTCTTGCGGGTGATTTGGGTGGTGCGCGGCAGCACTGCCTGAATGGCGGCCTTCTCCTCGTTGGGCACGAGCTTGATGGCCACCCAATCGCCGACCTTGGGAAGAACCGAATGATCACGGCGGGATTCGTGAATGAATTTACCGGTGACTTGCGCGGTGAGTTCCGCATCCGCAGTCCAGACGCGGTAGAAATGTTTATCCTCCACCGCAACGCGCGCCGGGATGAAACCCTGCGCGAGATAGGGCGCGAACTGTGCGTCACGCCCGGCGTTCCAGCCGAGCCTGGTCAGGCCCATAAGGATTGGATTGGTTGCATCATGCGTCCCGAACAGGGTTGCCCGCCGCGCAACCCGATGTCTAGTCCAATGCTCACGCGCCAGGCAGCAGAAATTCCAGCCCGAATGTTTTTGCATTCTCCATCACGCGGGGGATCTAATTTTTCTGCCTCGCCATTCACAGTAGCCGCACGTGGCTATTAAATTTATTCTTCCAGCATGGACCTCGAATGCTCAGTATTGACGTGACGAAATGCTGTTGCCCGATGACTTTATCTTGAAACGCCTTCTCAAATTTTTATTCGGTTCCGGGCTGCTGCTTTCGCTGGTTGCCTTGACGTTGGTGCCGCGCGCATGCGCAGCCGACCTGGGCAACCTCTGGCCGCTGGGCGATTCCATCACCTATGGCCAGGGATCTGCCGGCGGTTACCGCGAGACGTTGTACACGAATCTGACCGCCCGAGGCTACTCCATCAATCTGGTGGGAACGCTCACCTCCAACCCCACCACGCTGCTTTCCGTAACGGGCCAGACCCATCACGACGGACATAGCGGTTACAGTATCACCAACGCGACCGACATTTCCGGAACGCCTCGAAGCGGCATTTATGAAGGAGTGGTGTCGTGGCATGGTTCCATCAATCCGCCGAACGTGATTCTGCTGCTGATCGGTATCAACGATCTCAATATTGATTACAAAATTGATACCGCCCCTGAACGTCTGGATCTACTGGTCACCCGTTTATTCGGGTATTTTCCCAATACCCGGCTGTTGATTGCATCCCTGCCCGATGCGGAACAAAACAACCCGTATCGGCACGGGGCCACCAATGATCTCGCTGTTGCGGTGAGCAACTACAATGCGGGAATCGTTTCGGTTGTGGCCAACCATCGGGCCATGGGACAAAAAGTCGCTTTCGTGGATATCCATGCGGGATTGACGCTGGCCGATCTGGGCGACGGGCTGCACCCGTCCGCGGCAGGCTATGTGAAAATGGGGAACATCTGGGCCGACGCTGTGGTTGCGGATCCGCCAAAGTTCACGAGCCCGGCCATCTCCGTGTCCGGCGGCCTGGTGACGCTGATGGCTACCGGCGCCATGTACACCAGCTACTCGCTTCAGGCATCCACGAATCTCGCCAGCGGCGCCTGGACGCTGGTGACCAATGGCAACATTTCCGCAACCCCGTTTACCATCCGGGAGGCGTGCACGAATACCCAGCGGTTCTACCGCTTCGGTGCGCCGTAATTTTTTCCTCGTCCCTTCAGGGGAGGGGATTAAGGTAGCCGCCACAGTGCAACCTCGGGCTGGAAGTAGGCGCGCCGCTCAGTTAATTTCCTCATCGGATGCTGTTGCCGGACCCCAACTGGCAGATGACCGTGTTTTTCCTGCTCGCGCTGGCAGTGGTGGGATTCGCGATGAAGCTGGTGGCGTTGCTGTTGCCAGCCAAACGTGAGATAAAGCGAGGAGCCATGTCGTGGGTGCTGTTTTCGCCCGACTCGGTCTTGCGTGCGCAACGGGCAACCGGCGCTGGGCCGGTGGTGCTGCGAATCCTGATGCTGTTTGCTGCTGTGTTGTTGACTTATTGGGTCTATTGGCAACTGGTCCGTGGTTTTCAAATTCACGGAATTCTTCTGAGCTATCTTGCCGTGCCACTTCTGCTTCTGGTCGGAGAATCGCTCGTTGCCATCATGAACCTGTTCCTGCTGCCCCATGGCTACCTGCTTCCCGCGCTGCATTGCCGTCCGTGGGCGGCGCGGAGCATTGCGGACTTTTGGGGCAACCGATGGAATCTTTGGTTCAGCGACTGGTCTCGCTACGTCATCTTCGACCGATTACGCCGTCGCCCCATGTTCGCGCTCTTCCTGGTCTTTGCGGCTTCCGGCATCATGCACGAATGCGTGATTAACGTCCCGCTTTACTGGGTCACGGGCAGAAATCTCTTCGGCACGATGATGGTTTACTTCCTCCTTCAAGCGGTCGGCATCCTTGTGGAACGCCATTTCCTGAATGGCCATCCGCGCTTGATGGTGATGTTGGTCTGGCTGCTGGTTTTCGTGCCATTGCCTTTGGTGCTTAACGAAGGATACCTTCGCGGGCTCCAGCTTTGGTCGGAATGCAACTAGATTTGTATTCACGCGCCGGTCGGCGGCAGGATTTCGAGACTGAATTTTTGCGATCTCCATCACGCACGGAGTTTCCTGCGGTTGCTGCGCCAGTGCCTCAATTCATTTCTGTGGCGGGGCGGGAATCAGCCCAGGCTGGTTCATCACCGCGTTGATCGTCTCCAATTCCTGCAGGCTGCCGGTTTGTCCTCCCGGAGCGCACTCCGGATTGAAGCCCGCGTTGCCAAAGTTTCGCAGGGCCAGGTGATAGCCCACGTTTCGGGGAATATTCCACCACAGGCCTGTGCAGGAGCGGGCCATTCGTTCGATGATGGAAGGAAGGGAATAGAGCCGTCGGGCCGCCCATTCCATGCCCATCAGTAATTCGCGCGGCGACATCAGCGCCGGCTGAAAGACCACGTCTTTCTTCCCGTTATACTTTGACCAGTCCCGCGTCAGGATTCGTCCCTCCCCATCGAGCCGCCGGAACAGCGGGGTATTCGGAAAGGGAATCAACACACTCACCGTGGCGGAATCCAGCCCGGCTGAGCGAAAGAACTCGACCGTCGTCCGGAAAATCGAACGGTCGTCATGATCGAATCCGAAGACGACACCGGCCTGCACCGCCATGCCATGATGATGAAAACGCCGGATGACTTCGCGATATTCGTCCGCGCGGTTGTGCCGTTTGTTGGCGACGTTCAAGCTCGCCTGGGAAATCGTTTCCAAACCCAGGAACAGCGCTTTGCATCCGCTGCGCGCCGCCAGACACAGGAACTCATCGTCGAACGCAGCGTCCGCGGTGCATTGGCTTGTCCACCAGCGTTTCAGCGGCGCGATGGCCGCGAACAATTCCTTCGCGTAGTCGTGATTGGCGCCGATATTGTCGTCCCACAAAATCAGGGCGCGCCCGGGCATTCGCCGGATTTCATCCACGACTTCGCCCACGGGCCGATAGCGCATGCGGCGCTGATACATCTGGGGAACCGTGCAATAGTCGCAAGCAAACGGACAGCCGCGGGTAGCAATGGTCACGCCTTTGCCATACCCGCGGCCCTTGATCAAATCCCAGCGTGGCGCCGGCATCTTCTTCAGATCCGGCAGGGCGCAGGATTGGTAAATGCGTTTGAGTTCACTGCGCTCAAAGTCCGCCAGCAGTTCGGGCCAGACCAACTCGCCTTCGCCAATCACCACCGCATCGGCATGTTCAATAGCCTCCTCGGGCAACAGCGTCGCGTGCGGCCCGCCAATCACGACCGGCACACCGCGCCGGCGAAATTCCGCGGCCAATGAGTAAGCATGCGGGGCGGCCGGGGTGTTCGCAGTGATGCCTGCCAAATCCACGCGCTTGTCGAAATTCACGCGCTGGACGATCTCATCCGTGTGGCTCACCTCCCAGTGGTTTGGCGTGCAGCCCGCCAATAGCGGCATCGTGAGCTGCGGAAACCGAATCAAGCGCCGGTGACGCACCAGGCGCGATGCCTCGGATTCGGCGGTGATCAGCTCGACGCAATACCGCCGGGATGAGGCGGCTTGTGCAGGCACCTTTAACACGTCACCAATTTTTGGGTTGATTGCCAAGGGCTATGGCCTGTTGCCATTATGAGCAGAATTGCCACCGTCAGCAAGCCGGGCATTGTTTCGGCGCGTCACACGCGATGTCGGCCACAACGCTGTTGGCGCTGTTGTGATTTCCGAACCAGAACCCAGGATTGCAATCCGTTGGGACAGTCCGGTTCGACAAGCAAAGATTCTTGAGTTAGTTTGCGCAGCGATGTACCTACTCAGCCGCTGGCTTCGGCCACGAGCGTTTGCTTGTGCCGGCGGTCTGTTGTTATGGCTCAACAGCGTTTCCGCGCCGGCCGAAGTGGCGGTGGACATCGGCCAGAATTTCACCGGCAGCACTTTTGGCGACATTTCCCAGGCTTTGCCGCCCGACGCCAACGGCGCCATCGGCCCGGCCCATTTCGTGGAATTCATCAATGGCGTCGTGTCCTTCTACAGCAAAACCAACCCTGACGATGTGGTGCGCATCGCGGATGTGGACTTCTGGAACGAGGCCGGGGTGACCGTTTCGTCGTCTTCGGCGGTTACTGATCCGCGCGTCATTTATGATCCCGTTTCCCAACGATGGTTTGCTTCGCAAGTGGACTTCAACGCCACGGTCAGCGACCCCACGTTGACGGCGAATAACTTTCTGCTCGCCGTTTCGACATCATCGGACCCGAATGACCCGTGGCACGCTTTTCGATTTCGGGCCGATCCAACCACGGGCCGGTTTGCCGACTTTCCGACGCTCGGGTTGGATGCGAATGGGGTTTATATTTCCGGTGATTTTTTTCACGCCCAGACGAACATTGGACCGGGGCTGGTTTGCATTCCCAAAGCGGACTTGGTCGCCGCCACCCCGACCATTGCCAATCTCACCCGGTTTGGTGTGATGAGCTTCACCAACCGGGGCGAAGTGATACAACCGGCCATTTGCTTCGACGGCAGCAGTTCCGGCAACATGCTGGCGATGGGGGACATTGGCAGTGACAGCGAGCCGCACTCGAACGTCGTGAGTTATGCGGTGCAGAATGCCGCCACCGCCAGTGCCACGCTTACCGCCCCGATCAGCATTCCGGTAAGCCCCTATGTCGTTCCATTCAATTCCGACATGGGATTCCCACTCTTCAATCCGGTGCAGCCGGACGGCTCCACCACGCTGCAAGCCAATGATGCGCGTTTGAGCGCCAAAGTTTATGCGGTGCGGGGTGTGCTTTACGCCGTTCACAACACGGAAATAAATGGGCGCATCGCCATCCGCTGGTATCGGATCAACGCGACAACCCGCGCGCTGATGGAATCCGGCACCATTGCCGACCCCAATCTGGATTTGTTTTTTCCTTCGATTGCCGCGAACGCCGGTGGAGTCGTGGTCATCGGCTACAACGGTTCCAGCATCAATACTTTGGTCAGTTGTTTCGCGATCGTCGGCGCGACCGCGAACGGGGTGACCACATTCGGCAGCCCGATGTTGCTCCAGTCTGGCGTCGCCAGCTATCACGACATCAATGAAATCCTGGCCCAGCTGCTGGATGAGCCGGTGACGGACAGCCGCTGGGGCGATTACAGTTCCCTTTCCGTTGATCCGGACGATCCCAATCGTTTCTGGAGCATCCAGATGTATCCGTCCGGCGTGGATTCCTCCACCGGTTTTGACGTGGGCATCTGGTCCACGCAAATCACGGAAATTTTGACGGCCAACCCGGTGCTGTCCATTGCCGTTTCCAACACCACTGCCGTTGTGTCCTGGCCGGGAACCGCCATCGCGTTTGATCTGGAATCCAACACCAATCTGGCGGCCGCCAGTGGCTGGACCATCGTCACGCCCAATTTTTCCACTAACAACGGCCTGGTTTACTATCAAACCTCCCCGACCGGCCAGGCCCGGTTCTTCCGCCTGCACAAACCCTGACCTTGGCCAAACACCGGTTGTTGAATAACTTCCGCACGTGTGGTCTTGCAGCGGGGCCCGCGTTTTATCAGAATCACCTTAGAGGTTCCCATGAATTATCACTTGCATCGGGACGGCCAGAGCCTGGGGATTTTCCCCCTGGAGCAATTCTTTCCAGTTCTGTTTCCAGGCCGGCAAGGTCAGCGGTTCCGTAAACGGCCAGCAGGTTTTCAAGGACGTGGACCCGCCGGAAAACTGGTATTTCTCCACCAATGAAATCTATCTTGGCCTCGGCGCCTTCAACGACATGAATGACACCGTAATTCGCTACAGCCGCGTCCAGGTCCATCAGTTGCCCGTCAATTGAAATGTCCGGCAACCGAAAAAGTTTCCGGGCGCTGGCTTCGCTGGCGCTGTTGCTGCTCATCGGTCCGGGTTGCCGCAGCATCACCTCCCCGGCCGTAACCACGGAACCCGAACTGCTCAAACTCTCGGGCGATCTGGGTGTCCATGATCCGGTGATCATCAGGGAAAAGGACACTTACTACATCTTCTGCACGGGCGGCGGAAGACGCGGCGGAATCATTCCCATCCGCTGTTCCACCAACCTGCTCGACTGGACGCGCTGCAGCAGTGTCTTTACCAACCTGCCGGAATGGGCTACGAACGAAATCCCCCTGGCGCACGGGGCTTGGGCGCCGGACATCTCATATTTCAACGGGAAATATTACCTTTATTATGCCGTCTCCAGCTTTGGCGTGAATAAATCCGCCATCGGCCTGGCGATCAACGCAACGCTGGATCCGACCAGCCCGCTCTACCGGTGGGTGGACCAGGGCCTGGTCGTCCGCTCGCGGTCGGGATTGGATGACTTCAATGCTATCGACCCGACACTCGTCATCGAGGACAAGCACCACATCTGGCTTTGCTGGGGCAGTTTCTGGAGCGGGATCAAAATGCGGCGGGTGGACCCGTCAACCGGCAAGCTCTCGGCCACCGACACCACCCTGTATTCCCTCGCCGGCCGTCCGCGCTCGAGAACGCACCAAACACCGCCGGTGGAAGGCGCCATTGAAGCTCCCACCGTTGTGCGGCGGGGTGATTACTGGTATCTGTTCGCTTCCTATGACTTCTGCTGCCGCGGCACTAACAGCACCTACAACGTCAAGGTGGGCCGCGCCCGCAAGGTCACCGGACCCTACCTGGATCGCACCGGGAAACCTTTGACCGAGGACGGCGGTACACCGGTGGTCGCCGCTGCGACGCCAAACTGGCGCGGAGCCGGGCATCAAACGGTGTTCTTTGACTCCGGCCGCGACTACCTGGTGTTCCACGCCTATGACGGCCGGACGGGCCTGTCCCGGTTGCAGATATCCACCATGGTCTGGGAGGACGGCTGGCCGCGCGTGGCCCGCCTGCCGTGATTCCCTGCCTGTGGTTCCGTCGTTCTCTTCAATTGCGGCTTACGGGTCACGCTCCTGCTTTTGCCAGGATTGCGCAGATGGCTTCGAGGGTGTTCCAGTTACGCGTGGTGGCCAGCAGGCCAAGGTGTTTCTCGACGACGGCGTTGGCATATGTCTGGCCGAGTCGCCGGATGCTCGAGGCAAACCGGCCGGTGATGGCGACGATCCGGACCTCCCACTTTTTGCCGGCGGGTTGCTCGATGGGAAGAGGAGGCACCGTGCGTGGTGCGTTCTGCAACACGCTGACAAACCGGCCCAGGTCCTTTCCCACGGGCGTGTTGCCAAACCAATCTCCGCGCGAGCACGTCGCGTGCCGGGCAAATCATCAACTCGGGTTTGAATGGCAGCCGGCGCAGGATTTCGCCGCGTAACTTCACCGGGCTCACCGGCTCGCGCACCACAAATGTTCCCGCCGCGCCGAGGTTGACCACGTCGAACATGGCCAATGCCTTTGCGAGTTTGCCAGGTTGAAATGTCTGGTGACCAGCCACGTTGACAGCCCGGAAAAAGACGATCGATGCCATGGGATGATGTGTGTTCAGGCAATAATCCGGTCTTCCCGACAGTAAACATTCATGCCTTCACCCCGGAGGAAGCCGACCAGTGTCTGGCCGCTTTCGCGGGCAAACTGGACTGCCAGGCTGGACGGCGCTGACACCGCGCACACGATCGGCACCCGCGCCGCCAGCGCCTTCTGCATGATTTCAAACGAGGCCCGGCCGCTCACCAGCAGGATATGAGCATCAAACGGGAGCCGGCCGGCGAGAAATCCGTGGCCGACCACCTTGTCCACCGCGTTATGCCGGCCCACGTCTTCGCGCAGGACCAGCAATTTGCCGTGGCGATCAAAGAGGGCCGCCGCGTGCAGTCCGCCGGTCTGGTCGAAGGTCGGTTGGGCGAGCCGCATCTGTTCCGGCAGGCGCCCCAGCACCCGGGCGGCGACCGTGAGGCGCGCGGTCAGCGGCGGAAAATGTTGATGCACGGATTCGATGGTGGCTTTGCCGCACAGGCCGCAACTCGACGAGGCAAACACATGCCGCGTGAGTTTTGCCAGGTCCGCCTTGACCGAGGGTGCCAGGAAAACGTTGAGCACGTTTTCGGGTTCGACCGCGTTGCGGCAATGAGCGATGAGCGTCACGTCGCTTGGCTCGCGAATCAATCCCTCGGTCAGCAGAAATCCGGCCGCCAGCCCGGCGTCGTGGCCGGGCGTCCGCATCGTCACCGCCACGCTCCGGCCGCGAACCCGGATCTCCAGCGGTTCCTCGCGCGCCAGCTTGTCGGTTTGGGTCTTCGGCTTTGCACCGGAACGATGGCGCCGGATCTGAGCCAGGGCCACGGCCGGGTTGGTCCCGGCTCCGTTTGCTGACACCGGCCTGGCCGCCGGCGCGCCGGCGCGGGGCTTGGGCAGGTTGCGGCCGCGCTTGGGGTTCATTTTCAAGACGCTTTCTCCACCGTTACCTGCGCGTTGTAGTCCGGCACGCCGTCGGCAGGGTCAATCACTCCCCGGCGAATGATCACGTTTCCCTCCGGCCAGTGGATTTCCAGGTTGCCGCGGGCCATGGGGGCAAGGAAAACCCGGCCCGCGTAACGACCGATGCCATTGACCAGCAAGACGCGGTCACCGTGGGTGAGGTGAAGCGAAGCGGCGTCCTCGGGGTTCATCAGGATTGCGTCTCGCGCCGCACCGGTCAACGGGTCCACCTCCGCATAGACCAGCGAATTGAACTGCTTGCCGCGTCGGGTGGAGACGCGGAATTTTTGACCGGCGGCCGGCGTTGGGTGATGGCCCGCGTTGTACGTGGCAGGCAAGGCCACCGCCTTGAAGTGCGCTCTGCCGTCGGAGGTGGGAAATTTTCCGCCGGCGCACAAGTGGGGACCGCCGTATTGCACCGCGTCACCGGAGTTTTTGAGGTTCTGAATACCGTCGTAGAATGGCACCACGCGTGCGATCTCCTCCCGTATTTTCCAGCCGGTCTCGCAACCCAGCAACGACGCGCGATCCGGATCCACGGTCGCTGCCAGTTCCCGCAGAATCTTCCATTCGGCTTTCGCTTCGCCGACCTGGCGCGGAATTTCGGGGCTGAACATGATCCGCCGCTCGGTGCTCGTCTCGGTGCCTCCGTCGTCCTGTTCGTAGCGCGTCCGGGCCGGCAGCAAAATCACCTCTTCCGGCGCGGCGATGAACATCTGGTCGGTGAGAATGATGTCCTGATGCACGCGCATCGGCACTTTGGCCATTGCGTGGCGGACGTGTTCCGGCTCCGGCAGGGTGCGCAGAAAATTGCCGCCCAGGCAATAAAGCAGGTCCAACTCACCCCGGCCGGCGGCCTCGACCATTTCGGTCGTGCTCAAGCCCGGCTCGGCCGGCACGGAAAAACCATAGAGCGCCGACAATGCGGCGGCGGTTCCGGGGTTGATCGGCTGGCCGCCGGGAAACGCCGTGGCATACGCGCCCATCTCGGCGCCACCCTGCACGGACGAATGCCCGCGAATCGGCATCAGCCCGCAGCGGTCGCGCCCGACGAACCCTTTCACCAGGCCGAGATTCAGGATCATCTGCACGGCATCGCCGCCGAACGCGTGCTGCGTGATGCCCATGCTCCAGACCAGCACGGCGGTCTTCGCCTCGCGAATCAACTCGGCGAACGCCTGCATCGCGTCGCGGCCGACCCCGGCTTGCGCCTCCAGTTCGGCAAAGGGGAGCGGCAGGATTCGGGCTTTCAAATCTTCGAAACCGGCGGTGTGCTGCGCAATGAATTCGCGGTCTACCCAGTTGTTCTCGATCAATATCTTCAACACGCCGCTGAGGAAGGCGATGTCACCGCCGATGGCGACCGGGAACCAATGATCGGCAATGTCCGTGCCGAACACGGCGCTCGCGGCCGCCGAGGGCACCCAATATCGTTCCATGCCCGGTTCGCGATATGGATTCACCAGCGCCACCCGGGTGCCCAGCCTTTTGGCTTCGTGCAGGTATTTGGTGGTGACCGGCTGATCGTTGGCCGGGTTGGAGCCAAAGAAAACGATGAGGTCCGTGCCATACCAGTCGCGATAACTGCACGTCGTGGCCGCGACGCCGATCGCGTGCTTCATTGCCGCCGTGCTGGGCGCGTGGCAGAGCCGCGCGGCGTTGTCCACGTTGTTCGTGCCCAGGAACCGCGCCACTTTCTGGGCCACGTAATACACCTCGTTCGTGATGCCGCGCGCCGTGAGGTAAAATGCGAGCCGGCGCGGTTGCGAACTCCGGATGCGTCCGGCGATGCGGGTGTATGCCTCGTCCCAGGAAATGCGCCGGAAGCCGCGGGCATTTTTTTCACGCACGAACGGGAACGGCAACCGGCCCAGCTCGCGCAATTGCGCGTTGTCGAGCGACTCCAGTTTTGAGATGTCTTCGAGCCGCTGCGGATCCAGCGCCGGCATGGTATTCAACCGGAGCAGATTCAACCGCGTCATGCACAGGTGGACGCTGTCGATCGTCCAGTCGTGGAACCCCGCGACGCCGAGGGCGCAACCGTCGCACACCCCGCGGCTCAGGACCTTCCAGGCGTAACCGAGGTTGTCGCGGTTCTGCCACGCCACCCGGGCCATGTCGCGGAAGTGCTTCGGTTTGACCCGGCCCAGGCCGAACGGGACCATGGATTTCAAACCGGACTTCCAGTCCTTTTGCAAGCGGTACGAGCGCATCGGGTTAAGCGACTGCATCCTATCAGGCTGCAAACTAAAGGGCGCTATCCGCGGTTGTCAACCTCATGGACGGCTCTCATTCGCGCTTCAAAGCCAGGCCCGGCCTAAATATCCGGGTCCAAATAAGCGTGGGGGCCCGCGCCTCCCGCAAAAAACTTTCGCTTGCCATGCGCTTCGGATTGGTTTAATAGTTAACCATATGGTTAAATATTCACCGCGATTGTTGAACCGGACGTTTGCGGCGCTGGCCGATCCGACACGCCGCCGCATCCTGGAACACCTGGCCGGCGGCGACCGCTGCGTCACCGACCTGGCCCGGCCCTATGCCATGTCGCTGCCGGCGGTCTCGAAACATTTGCGCGTGCTGGAAAACGCGGGACTGATCCGCCGGCGACGAAAAGGCCGGGTGCATTCGTTGAAATTGGAGGCCAAGCCCATGCAGCAGGCGCAGGCGTGGATCGAGGAATACCGGAAATTCTGGGAAGACAGCTTTGACCATTTGGACGAGTACTTGAAACAACTACAAACCAAGGAGAAAAAATGAACACCACCGCAACCATCAAAGAAAACAACATCAAACTTCAACTCACCCGCGTTTTCGACGCGCCGCGCGAACTGGTTTTCCAGGCCTGGACCGATCCGAACCAATTCCAGCAGTGGTTCGGTGCGGCGGGGTGCGACGGATCGTCGTTGCAATCAGTGAAGGTGGACGCGCGCGTCGGCGGCAAATATCGCCTTCAGATGCGGCGCGCCGACGGCGAATTTTTCACGACCGTTGGCGTTTATCGTGAAGTGAAACCGCCGGAGCGGCTGGTTTTCACGTGGCAATTTGAAAAGGACGGCAGCGGCGATGAATACGGCGAAGTTGAACCGCCCGAAATGCTCGTCACGCTGGAATTCAAGGCGCGCGGCAAGCAGACGGAATTGATTTTGACGCACGAAAAATTTGCGTCTGTCGAAAGCCGCGACCGTCACGAGCAGGGTTGGACTCGTTGTCTTGATTCGCTTGCAAAATTCGTCGGAAAATAAAATCTGGCCGCAAAATCCAAAGCCGCAAAAGATTACACCGGTCGGCACTTGGTCATCCTGCGTGAGTTTGACGCTCCGCGGGAACGCTTGGGCGAGCATCTGGTGAAGGGGAAAGCTGCGTTGAAACGGCCACGCGCTGCCTCTTGACTCAGAGGCGCCGACGCGGGATATTCCGATGAAATTTGCCAAAGGAGCCAGTGAGTCAAGCCGGGATCAACGACCAGGAACCGCCGGAAGCCTTCCAGGTGGTGGAACATCTTTTTCGTCACGAGGCGGGAAAGATAGTGGCCACGTTGACCGGAATTTTCGGGATCGAACAATGGACGAGGAACGCCGGAGGTTCGACGGCGCGCGGGAGGGGATGACGCAAGGTTGGACGGGAACTTTTGAACAACTTGCGAATTATTTATCGACAGTATAATTTTTTTTAAAAAAACCGAGGTGCCAAAATATGAAAGTCGCAATCATCATTGTCCGCCTGCTGATGGGGCTGATGTTCCTGTTCGCCTCCATCGTCGTCCTGTTCCACCTCATGCCGCCTCAGGAAATGAAGGGCAATGCCAAGCTGTTCATGGACGGCCTCGTGGCGACGGGTTACTTCATGACGCTCTTGAAGGTCACCGAGCTGGTCTGCGGCCTCGCTTTCGTTGTTGGCCGTTTTGTGCCGCTGGCCACCGTGGTGATCTTTCCGATCACCCTGAACATCCTGCTTTACCACGCGTTTGTGGACCCGGAAGGCCTCACCGTGGCGATACCGTTGATGCTGGGAAATCTGTTCCTGGCCTTCGCCTGCCGGAGAAATTACAAAATGCTGCTGGCCCCAAAAATTGCCTGAAGCCCTCACCCGCCACCGAGAAAATGCAAAAGATCACCCCCTTCCGGTGGTTCGACGGCCGGGCCAGCGAGGCCGCGAAGTTTTATACCTCCATCTTCAAGCGTTCAAAGATCGAAAGCATCAGTCCCATGTCCGCGGTGTTCCGGCTTGACGGGGCGAAGTTCATTGCGCTGAACGGCGGGCCGCAATTCAAGTTCACCGAGGCCATCTCGTTTTTCGTGAGCTGCCCGACACAGAAGGAGATCGATTATTTCTGGGAAAAACTTTCTGCCGGCGGAAAAGAATCGCGCTGCGGCTGGCTCAAGGACAAGTTCGGGGTGTCCTGGCAGATTGTGCCTCCGATTCTGGGTGAACTGTTGAATGATGAGGATGGCGCAAAATCGCAACGTGTGATGCAGGCCTTGCTCAAGATGGCCAAACTCGATATCAGGAAATTGAAGACGCCCGCGAGGCAGAAATAAAGAAACGATCAAACCCACCAAAACCAAATGAAAAGAAGGAGAGGGCCATGAGCAAAGTACGAGTACTGGTTGGCACAAAGAAGGGCGCGTTCATCCTGACCGCGGATGGCAAGCGGCAGAAATGGAAGGTCAACGGCCCGCATTTCGCGGGCTGGGAAATGTATCATCTCAAGGGATCGTCCGTTGATCCGAACCGCATCTACGCTTCGCAGACGAGCGGCTGGTTTGGGCAGATCATCCAGCGATCCGACGATGGCGGCAAGACCTGGAACACGCCTGGCAGCAGTTCCGATGAGCTGAAAGGCCCGGAAGGCATGCCCAAAGGCGAAAGCAACAAGTTTGCGTATGAAGGCAAGGTGGGCACGCACAAGTGGTATGACGGCACCCAGCATCCCTGGGAATTCAAGCGCATCTGGCATCTCGAACCTTCGCTGACGGATCCCGACACGGTTTACGCCGGCGCCGAAGACGCGGCGATTTTCAAGACCGTGGACGGTGGCAAAACCTGGAAGGAACTTCCCGGGCTGCGCAGCGCCAAGGGCCAGCTCTGGCAACCGGGCGCGGGCGGCATGGCCGTGCATACCATCATCCTCGACCCCAAGAATCCCAAGCGCATTTTCATCGCCATTTCGGCCGCCGGCGCCTTTCGCACCGATGACGGCGGGAAAACCTGGAAACCCATAAATCGCGGCCTGAAGTCCCAATACGAACTGCCCGATCCGGATGCGGAAGTCGGCCATTGCGTTCATCGCATCGCCATGCATCCGTCCCGCCCGGGGGTTTTGTTCATGCAGAAACATTGGGACGTAATGCGCTCCGACGACGCCGGCGAGCAATGGACCGATGTCGGCGGCAATCTGCCGTCGGATTTCGGCTTCCCGATCGATGTTCACACGCACGAACCGGAAACGATCTTTGTTGTGCCCATCAAGAGCGATTCCGAACATTTTCCGCCGGACGGGAAATTGCGGGTGTATCGGAGCAAGACGGGCGGGAACGAATGGAAGCCGCTGACCAAGGGCCTGCCGCAGAAGGATTGCTACGTCAACGTGCTGCGCGATGCCATGGCTGTGGATTCGCTGGAACCGTGCGGGGTTTATTTCGGCACAACCGGCGGACAGGTTTATGGTTCCGCCGACGGCGGCGACACCTGGAATCCCATCGTCCGCGACCTGCCGGCAGTTTATTCCGTCGAGGTGCAAACCCTGCCATGATCCGGGTGGTACTTCCCTATCACCTGCGAACCCTGGCGCGCGTCGATGGCGAGGTGCAGCTGGACGTCGGCGAGCCGGTCACCTTGTCCTCGGTGCTCGACGCGCTCGAAGCCTGCTATCCGGCGCTGCGCGGGACCATCCGGGACCACGATACGTTGAAGCGCCGGCCATTCGTCCGGTTCTTCGCCTGCAAAGAAGATCTGTCCCTCGAACTGCCGGAAACCCGGTTGCCCGATGCCGTCATCGACGGGACCGAGCCGTTCCTGATCGTCGGGGCCATGGCGGGAGGTTGATCCCGGGAAACATCCTCCATCAAATCAGCAATCCAAGACCTATGTTCATCAACATTCTCCTCGCCATCGCAGTCGCCATTGTCGTGCTCGTCTTCGTCGTTGCCCTGCAGTCGTCCGAGTTTCGCGTCACCCGGACCGCCACCATCTCCGCTCCGGTGGCGGTGGTTTTCGCGCAGGTGAACGACCTGCACAAATGGGAGGCCTGGTCGCCGTGGGCCAAACTCGATCCCGCGGCGAAAACCACCTACGAAGGTCGGGAAACCGGTGTGGGTGCCTGCTTCCGCTGGGCCGGCAACAACCAGATCGGGGCCGGGAGCATGACGATCCTGGAAAGCCGGACAGGTAATTTTATCCAGTTCCCGCTGGAATTCCTGAGACCCTTCAAGGCCACTAACACCGCGGAATTCAACTTCAAATCCGAAGGCAGTCAAACTACGGTGACGTGGAGCATGTTTGGAAGAAATAATTTCATGGGCAGGGCCGTGGGCCTGGTCATGAACTGCGACAAAATGGTCGGCGGCCAGTTTGAGCGGGGTTGGCGCAAATGAAGTCGGTGGCGGAAGCTGCAAACAAAAATTAGGGCCGGATTCCCCGGCGGGCGGCCTGGTTGCGCTTGAGATGGGAACGAATTCGCGCTAGTCTCCCGGCGTTGCAGCGAATTCACGCGCAACCAACCAAGTGAGGTCATCATGAAACGCAAAGCATCAGCCGTCTGGCAGGGCGATTTGAAGGGCGGCAAGGGCAGCATCTCCACCGAGAGCGGAGTACTCAAGGAAACACAATACTCCTTCAGTACCCGCTTCGAAAACGGCGTCGGGACCAATCCCGAAGAACTCATCGCCGCCGCTCACGCCGGCTGCTTTTCCATGGCGCTCTCGGCGGAACTCGGCAAGGCCGGCATCGTCCCGGAATCCATCCGCACCACGGCGACGGTCACACTGGACAAGAACGACGCGGGCTGGGCGGTCACCGAGTCGCATCTGGACCTGACGGCGAAAATCCCCGACCTGGATTCGTCGAAGTTCAACGCCATCGCGAACGGCGCCAAGGCCGGTTGCCCCATCTCGCGCCTGCTCAAGGCGAATATCACGCTGGACGCAAAACTTGAGGCGTGAGTGTCGGTCCGGTCCCGGCGGCGGGTCGCTGGCTGAACGTTCGCCATTGCCGTGTGGCGGAAATTCAGCCAGTTTCCCGGGAATTCAATGACTGCTTCGTCGCCAGCGTCGGAGGGAGGCCGGGGATGGTTGCGTCATTTATGGGACCTGGACTGGCCGAAGGGATGGTTGCTGGTTGCCGTCGTCCTCATCGCTTACCTGCCGGCCTGGCACGGCGGGTTTATCTGGGATGATGACACGCATATTTCCGCCAACGAGACGCTGCGCTCATTAAGTGGCTTGCGGGACATCTGGTTCCAGCCCGGAGCGACTTGTCAGTATTATCCTCTGACATTTACCGTGTTTTGGGCGGACTACCATCTCTGGGGTTTGAACCCGCTGGGCTATCATCTGCAGAACCTGTTGTTGCACGGACTGGTGGCGGTGTTGCTGTGGCAGGTATTGATGCGATTGGCGGTGCGCGCCGCCTGGCTGGCCGGGGCGATCTTCGCCCTGCATCCGGTGAACGTGATGAGCGTGGCGTGGATGACGGAATTGAAAAACACGCTGGCCGGGGCGCTGGTTTTGGCGGCGGTCTGGGCTTACCTGCGCTTTGCGACCCTGGGAGTTTATGAAACCGCGGCGCAAAAAGGGACAGACTGGCGTTATGGTCTGTTGGCCCTGGCGTTTTTCCAGCTGGCGATGTTTGCGAAGACGGCCGTGAGTTTCCTGCCGGTGACGTTGCTGCTGCTGGTGTGGTGGAAACGCGGGCGGATCGCCTGGCGGTGGGCGTGGCCGGTGGCGGCCATGTTGGGGACTGCCCTGGGGATGGGTCTATTGACCTTGCACGTGGAGCACATTCACGGGGCAACGGGCGATGATTTCCAAATGGGCCTGCTCGATCGGGTATTGGTTTCCGGACGGTCGTTCTGGTTTTACCTGGGAAAACTTTTCTTTCCGTATCCGCTGATTTTTATTTATGAGCGTTGGCAGATCGACGCCAAAATCTGGTGGCAGTACGTGTATCCGGTGGCGACCCTGGGGTTGCTGGGCAGTTCGTGGTGCCTGCGAACACGGATGGGCAAGGGGCCCTTTGTCGCCCTGGCGCATTTTTACGTCGCCACTTCGCTGCTGGTGTTGATCCAGGTGCTTTACATGATGCTGTTTACCTTTGTATCGGACCATTGGCAGTATTTCGGGTGCATGAGTATTGTGGCGCTCGCGGCAGCGGGAATGGATACGGCGCTTGATTTTGTCGCGCCGGGCCGGCGGCGCCTGAAATGGGCCGGTTACGGGGCGCTGCTGCTGACCCTCGGGATGCTGACCTGGCGGCAATGCGGGATGTATGCCGACCTGGAAACGCTCTGGCGGACAATCCTGGCCCGGAATCCCAATTGTTTTCTGGCCCGGAACAATCTGGGCAACATTTTTTTCCGCGACGGCCAAAAAGCTGCAGCCATTGACGAATATCAAAAGGCCCTGGCGGTCTGGCCCCGCTATGTCCTGGCCCGGAACAATCTCGGCAATGCCCTTTTGCGAAGCGACCGGGTGGACGAGGCCATCGGGCAACTGGAACTGGCCCTCGCCATGCAACCCGAAGATGTCGGGACCCACTACAATCTCGGCAATGCGCTGCTCAAAAAAGGGCGGTTGGACGAGGCGGTTGCCCAGTTCCAAAAGGCCCTGGCGCTTTCGCCGGACGATGCCGTATCCCACGATCACCTGAGCAGCGCCCTGCTGCAACAAGGTCGGGTGGATGAGGCCATGGGTGAATCCCAAAAGGCCCTGGCGCTTCAGCCCCGCAACGCCGACTTCCACAACAACTTTGGCAATGCGCTGCTGGGAAATAAAGAATCGGATAAAGCGATCGAACAATATGAAACCGCCCTGACCCTCCAGCCGGCCAGCGCCGAATTTCACTACAATCTGGGCATCGTCCTGCTCCGGAAGGGGCAGATCGACGAATCGATCCTTCAGTTTCAAAAGGCGGTGGAAATCCAACCCGACTATGCCCGGGGGCACGAGGGTCTGGGCATGGCTTTTTTTCGTAAAAAACAGATGGATGCGGCGGTTCTCCATTTCCTGAAGGTTCTGCAAATCCAGCCCGACTTTGCCGAAGCCGACAACAACCTGGGCGCAGTCTTTTCCCAGGAGGGGCGGATCAGCGAGGCGATTGTTTATTACCGGAAGGCCATGCAACTCGAACCGCTTAACGCAGAATTTCAAGGCAATCTCGGCTATGCTCTTTTCCTGGCGGGAGATGTGCGGGAGGCGATTACGTGCTACCAAAGGTCTTTGGCAATACAACCCCAAAATGCCATTACCTGCAAGAACCTGGCCTGGATTCTGGCCACCAGTCCGGACGCAGGCGTCCGCAACGGGCCCAAGTCAGTCGAGCTGGCGGAACAGGCGGTCCGGTTTTCCCGTCGACCGGATCCGATATTTATCGGCACGCTGGCGGCGGCCTATGCGGAGGCTGGACGATTTCCCGAGGCGGTGGAGACCGCGCAACGCGCCCGACAACTGGCCGCCACTCAAAGCAACTCCGAACTGGTCGATGCCCTGCAGCTCCAGATTGGCCTCTATCAGGCGGGCGCTCCCTTTCGCGACACCAGCCAGACCAACCCCCCGGCTCAAACCGGATCGCCTTGACCGGCCCCGGCGGTGATGAAAAACTTTCCGGCGAAGATGGCCTCACGTTGAACTCACATGGCTTCGGAACGCAAAACCTCCCACCAGTGGAAAATGGCCCCTTTGAAAAAGAGCGGGAACGTCCCCCCGCGCGGCAACGCGCTCGGGCCGTCCCGGCCGGCGGCCCCGGGCTCCGGCGGGCCGGTCTTCGGCATCTGCCTCTTTCTGGTGGCCATCACCCTGGCGGTTTTCGGCGGGACGTTGCGATATGAGTTTGTCAATTATGACGACGGGACTCATGTCTATGCGAACCCGCAGGTGCTTCCGGGTTTGACGTTCCAGGGAATCGCCTGGGCGTTCACGCACAGCCATAATGGCCACTGGATTCCGCTGAACACGATCTCCCATATGCTGGATTGCCAGCTTTATGGATTGAATGCCGGCGGACATCATCTGACCAATGTCCTGCTGCATGCGGCGACGACGGTTCTTTTGTTTCTGGTCTTGCGGCGGATGACGGCCACCTGCTGGCCCGCCGCATTTGTGGCGGCGGTGTTTGCCGTTCATCCATTGCACGTGGAATCCGTGGCCTGGGTGGCGGAGCGCAAGGACGTGCAGAGCGCATTTTTCTTCGTGCTGACGCTCGGGGCGTATGTGCGATACGTCCAAAAACAGCCGAGAAGCGAGGATCGAGGGTCGAGGGCTGGAACTGCTGGTTTTGACCACTCCCGGCTCTGGACCCTCGACTATGGCCTGGTGCTGTTGTTCTTTGCCTGCGGCCTGATGTCCAAATTGATGGTGGCGACGTTGCCCCTCGTACTGCTGGCGCTGGATTACTGGCCGCTCAATCGTTTTGCCCCGGGGCCAACGGCGGAGGCCGGAGACCAAAACCGCTGGCCGGTCTGGCGGCGACTGATCCTCGAAAAAATTCCCCTGCTTGCCCTGGTCCTCCTGGCCGGTTTGGCGTTGTTTTTTTCCGAGCATGAAACGGATGTGACGTTCCGGGTCACCGCCCAGTCTTCCCAAACCGGGTACGCCCTGCTGACCCCCCTGGCTTATCTGGGGCAGATGGCTTATCCGGTGGGATTGAGCGTGTCGCCGCCGGCGCCCCCGGATCCTTCGGTCATGAAAGTGGCGGTGGGGACCATCCTGCTGGCGATCATTTCCACGGTGTTTTTCCTCGGTCGCCGCCGCTGTCCTTATCTTCTGGTGGGCTGGCTGTGGTATCTGTTGATGCTGGCGCCGGTGTTGGTCCTGATTCAGCGGGCATCGGAATTGCGATGCGATCGTTACACGTATTTGCCACAGATCGGCATCGGTCTCATTTTGGCCTGGGCGGTGATGGATCTGTCGGCTTCCTGGCGTCATCGCCGCCTGATCACCGCCGCCATTGCGACCGGGGTGATCGCCGCCCTGGTTTGGAGCGCGCGCCTCCAGGTTTCCTATTGGCGCAATAGCCAATCGCTCTGGGTCCGGGCCCTGGCGTGTTCCCCGGACAATGTCCTGGCCCGGTACAATCTCGGCATCGTGCTTTTCCAGCACCAGCGGCTGGACGAGGCCATGGAACAATATCAAATCGCGCTGGAACTCCGCCCGGATTACATCGAACCCCGGAAGAACCTTGCGTCGACCCTCCTGCAACAGGGACGCTTGGACGAAGCTATCGTTCAATATCAAAAGGTCCTGGAACTTCAGCCTCGGGATGCCGAGAGTTGGTACTATCTGGGCAATGCGTTTCTCCAGAAACGCCAGGTGCGCCCGGCGATTGAAGATTTCCAAAGGGCGTTGGCCATTAATCCCGCCCAGGTGGACGCCCTCAATAATCTGGCCTGGGTACTGGCAACAACTCCGGACGCCACGCTGCGCAATGGGGCTCGGGCAGTAGATCTGGCCGAACGCGCCAACCAGCTTTCTCGCGGGACCGATCCCGTCGTCCTCGGCGCCGTGGCGGCGGCTTATGCCGAGGCGGGACGATTTCCCGAAGCGGCTGAAACCGCCCGGCGCGCTCAACAATTGGCCGCCGCCCAGAACAACACCGAACTGGCTGCCGCCCTTCAGGCCCAAACGGGACTCTATCAGGCCGGTTCACCCTTTCGCGATACCGGTCAAACCAGTACCCCGGCCCCCCCGCAGTGAACCGCCGCCCACCCATCAAACATCATTGAAAAGTCCATGGCTTTTTGCTTGCCGTTACCCGGAACATCGCCGCATCTTCCCACCCGACTGAAGCGAGAGCTTTAAAGCCCAAAAGAACCTGAATTCTATGCGCAATGCCAATCGTTTGATGTCGTGGTCGGGCGGCCTTTTTGCCGCGATATTGGTCACCTTTCTCTGCACCGGTTGTCACTCGGCGCCGCGATCCCATCCGGCGCCGGCCATTGCCGTGACTCCGCTTCCGGAGCTTCCCCGGCCGAAGGATACCCCGGCGCCAACCGTGGCCGCCACGCCGGCCGCTGCCGCTGCACCCGCTGCCGTTTCCGCGCCCATTGCGGCAACCACGCCAGTGCCGCCGCCCGTTCGCATCAAGGCCGGCTTGTTTACGTCGTTCACGGATTCCGACGGCAATGTCTGGCTGCCGGACCAGGGGTTTGCCGACGGTGAAACCACGGACCGCCCCGATGACTTGTCCATCGCCAACACCAAGGACCCGGCGTTTTATCGTACGGAACGATACAGCATGACTTCATTTTCGTACCCGGTTCCCAACGGCAAATACGTCGTGAAACTGCATTTCGCCGAAACCTTCGACGGGATCAGCGGGCCGGGCGGGCGGGTGTTTTCGTTCAAGGTCGAGGATCAGGAGGTCAAGGATTTTGACATCTGGGTCAAAGCCGGCGGGGCAAATACCGCCTACGTCGAAACCGTCAATACGGAAGTCACCGACGGCAAGCTCGATATTTCCTTCACTGCCCAGGAGGAAAATCCCGAAATCAACGGGGTCGAAATCCTGCCCGCACCCTGAAGCCACTGCCCGGGACCCGGTTTTACTCATCCCGCGGCGGCAATCGCACTCCGCTCGGTTCCAGTTCCGCCAGCGTGCGGCTGACCTGGAAGACCGCGAGGCAGGTTTGTGCCTGCGCCGGGTCGTTCAGGCAAAGCGCGCCCGCGCGGATTCGCGGAACCGGCCCATCCTCGAGGCTCAGGGGAAAACGTTCGCTCAATGAACGGGCGTAGCCGGGAAAATCATCAAAGCCCCCGGCCCGCGCCATCGGGCGATTGACGAGACGGAGCAGGCCGCAGCTTCCCTGGCAGGTTTGCTTCATCAACTCCACCGTCACGCGGCCCATCGTGTAGCGCGGGTTTATTTCCACGACCGGCTTGAGCCGGCAATCACCCGACGGTGTGCGATAGACAAAAGCATCAATGCCCGCCGGACCGAGAAATCCGGCGCGCCGAAATTCCTCTTCGAGTAATACTAAAATATCGGCGTACAGATGCAACAGGCGGCCGGAGATGTTTGCCGGCTCCCGGAACTCCGCGACGACGCCCGCTGGCATGCGTTTGTGGTGGTGTGACTCAGCCCAGTTTCCCTGGAACTGGCCCCGGGCATCGTTGATCAAACCCGTGTAGCCGCACAGTTTCAGGCCGCCAGGTGTCATCTCCAGCTGGACGGAAAAATCCCGCACCCGGTCCAGCCACGGTTCGACGACCAGCGAGCGCCCGTTTTGCAGGGCGTTGGCCATCCAGCGACGGTGGGTTTCCAGGAGTTCCGGCTCGAACAGACGCAGCGAATTGCTGCCCGCGAGCCCCAACGCCTCCTTCACGACAATCGGGTGATGGCCGCGCCCGCGAACCACCGCGATGGCCGAGAGCGCATCGGCGAGTGAATCTACCGCCACCCCGACATCGTCCAACGCGCAAAGGCAGGGCGCGCAGCTTGCTCGCGATTCATCGGAGTCCTCTGCGCGCCGTTCCGGGCCCTGACCATAACCAGCGGCGGACAGAGGGCTGCCTGCCCGGCCAAGAATCTTTCTAAGCAGTTTCGCGCTCCAGGCCTTGGAATACAGTTGGGCGATGCCCGGGTTGAAACTCTGTTCTTTGGTGCGCTGTTCGCCGGTGAGGCTGGCGAACAGCGGTTCGAGCAGTTCCACGCTGTCCGGCCCCCATGCCCACGGGCGCAGACACCCCAGCTTGCGGTCGGCAAGGCTGAAGGCCCGGTTCAATTCCACAAACTCCGGCAGAGCGAAGCCCGCCTGTTTGATGCCACTCAGCCAGGCCACTGCCGGCCGCCGCTCCAGAAGCACGATGTCATCCTGGTGACACAAAAACTGTGGCAGGTTCGCGAGGTCGCGCGCGAGTTGCGCCTGATGTTTCGCGGGATTGAATGCCCGGCCCCGGGCAATGCGGGCCTCGGCAAACGGATTGAAAACAAAAACATTCGGCGTGCGGCCTTTGGACTGCGAATAGACGTCCAGCTCGGTGATGAAGGCGTCGTCCAGGCCCGCCGCGCGCCGGCCCTCGACGTTCAGCGTGATACCTTTGGCCCGCTGCGGCGACAGCGGGAATTTCAGCTGCCGGCAAAACGCCTCCCAGTCGCTCTCGTCCGGATTTTTCCAGCGGCGGAACCACTTCAGGCCGTAGGCGACGTGGCCAATTTCATCGCGATATATTTTTTCGAGCAGCTTTGCCGTGGTGTCATCACCCACCGTGGCGAACCCGCGGGCGAAATGCCGGGCGAAATCCAGGTTGGCCTGTTCAAACGTCAGGCACAGGCTGGCCACGTAGTCCATCGGGTTCTCCATCCCGGACACGGAACGCCAGAAGTAGCCGCTGACGGGCAGTTCACCGAAGTGGATTCCGCATTCCTGCATGCGCCGGAGATAGAGCCGGGTGTGTTCCTGCTCATCCTTGAGCGTTTGCAGCACGCCTTTGCGGAATGCGGCGGGTGCCTCGGGAAAACGCAGCAGCACCAGCGCCATCAACTCGGTGGCCAGCAGTTCGTGATTGGCAAAAAAGTGGAGCAGGCGGCCGCGCTCGCGTTCCCGCTCCAGGTGGCGCGTGCCGGGAAATTCGCCGCGCGCCGTGCCTGTCGGCTTGAAGCGCAATTCCGCCGGCCGGCCGGGCTGGTCGGGGGCGGCGAGCGGCAGACCGGGCTGGTGGTCGGTGATGCCCGGCGGGCACCGGAGTTTTTCCTCCAATGTCGTCGCGAACAAAACCCGTTCGGCAAAATCACGCAGTTCCATTCAACTGCCGGACGGCTTACCAGTTCGCGGGTCCGGAGGCGAGTCTGCGATTATTCTTTGCGGTCATCGGGCGACGGCAGGACCGGTTTTTTTATCGCGGCCACCGGTTGATGGATGAGGTGTTGTTTCAAGCCGGCGTAGAGGGACTGGGCCAGGCCGGACTTCGCAAAGCCGACCGTTTTCGCGCCCCGGATGCCAAAAAACTTTTCCAGGTCCGCCGCGGTATAATGCTGCACGACCGGATAATGAGCGAAATCCGCGAGGACTTCTGCGCGGCTGCTCGCCGCAATGTCCTCGGTGATCAGCACGAAATGCAACCGGCCCTTGCTATGCCGCAACGTGTCCCGGCCGACGATCAGGATGCGCGTTTTCAGGACGAACGGGAACAGCCGCTCAACCGGCTTGGCCGGCTCGGGAGCTGGCCGGATTGACCGCGAGACATCGGCACTCCCAGGTTCGGTGCTCATGCCACCTTCACCCGGAGTTTGCGGCCTTTGACGTTGGAACGGTTCAATTTGGCGATGATGGCGTTCGCGTGTTCGGAGGCGACGTCCACAAACAGGTGTCGTTCGCGGATGTCCACGGTGCCGACGGTTTTCCCGGGCAGGCCGGTTTCGCCGGCGATGGTGTTGACGATGTCAATCGGTACCACCCCGGACTCCTCGCCCAGGTTCATCCACAGGCGCGTCTGGTTGGCGGGCGTGGCCCGGCTGGCTTTGGGTTTGGCGAGCCAGGGCTCCTTTCGTTCCGGGCGCGGCGACCGAATCGGCTTTTCACGTGGCGGCACGGGCGCAACTTCCGGTGCGGATGCGGATGGGATGGGGTTTTGCGCGACTTCGATCTCTGCTGGCGGCGGCAGCACCGCTTTTGCCGGGGCAACCGGGGCAACGGTTGGACGGGCCGGTTTTGCCGGGATATGAACTTTGCCGGTTGCCGCCCGCTCAGCCGGCCGCGGCCGCTCGTCATAGCGCCGTGGAGTCCGCTCTGCCTGACGTGGAGCGCGCTCCTCGCGCTGTTCCGGGAAGCGCGGCCGCTCTTCCGCGTGCGGCGTCTTGGGCGTCGGAGCAGCATCACCGACCTGCAACTGATGCAGTAACGCCGAGGCGATGTCCGTGGAGGTGAAACCTTCCTCCAGCAGGATCTCGACGAGCTGGTCCTGCTTTTTGAATTCGCCGCTTTTGAGCGTGACGCGCAGTTTGTCGAGAAAAACATTCGCCCGGGCCTCGTGGACTTCGTTCACCGTGGGCACCCGCCCGCGCTGGATCCGCATGTTCGTGTAGCGCTCGATGTTGCGGATTTGAAAGACCTCGCGTCCGGACGCGAACGAGATCGCGCGGCCGTGGCGCCCCTTGCGGCCCGTGCGCCCGATGCGATGAACGTAATCCTCGCCGTCGTAGGGCAGGTCGTAGTTGAACACCACCTCCACGTCATCCACGTCGATGCCGCGGGCGGCGACGTCGGTGGCCACGAGAAATTCCAGGCCGGACTTGCGGAATTTGTTCATCACGCGGTCGCGTTGCATCTGGTTCATGTCACCGTGCAGGCGGTCGGCGGAATAACCCTGCGCGTTCAGGTGGTCCACCAGGTCGTCCACCATGCGCTTGGTATTGCAGAAAATGATGCCGAGCTTGAGGTCGTGGATGTCAATCAGCCGGGTGAGCAACTCGATTTTGTAACGGCGGTCCACCTCGTAATAAACCTGTTCGACGGTCGGTACGGTCTTCGCCGTCTGCTCGATGCGCACCTGCTGCGGGTCGCGCGCGTATTTCTCGATCAATTGCTGGATCGGGCGGGGGATGGTGGCCGAGAAAAAAACCGTCTGCCTTTCCTTGGGCGTGGCCTGGAGAATGAGCTCGATGTCGTCGCGAAAGCCCATGTTGAGCATCACGTCCACCTCGTCGAGAATGACCATCTTCACCGTTTCGAGCCGCAAGGTGCCGCGTCGCATGTGGTCCATCACGCGGCCCGGTGTGCCGATGACGATTTGCGCGCCCTGCTTGAGCCCCCAGAACTGGCGCTCGTAGGATTGGCCGCCGTAAATCGGCAACGCGGTGATGCCGTTCTTGAAGAGCGCAAGCTTGTGGACCTCCTCCGACACCTGCACGGCCAGTTCGCGGGTCGGGCACAGGATGAGCACCTGCACTGCGCGCAGCTTGGGGTCGGTCTTCTCGATGGCGGGAATGGCGAATGCAGCGGTCTTGCCGGACCCGGTCTGGGACTGGCCCACCACGTCCTTGCCCTCCATCAGGACCGGGATGGCGGCGGCCTGGATCGGCGCGGCCTGTTCAAAGCCCAGTTTATCGATGGCTTTCAGCAGTTCGCCGGAAAGGCCCAGCTCGGAAAATAATTTTGGTGTCATTCAGTAATATCTGGTCAACCACGACCAGCCTAGCAGGATGACGGGCGCAGCGAGAGCTAAATCTGGCAGATTGAGGACTGTGGATTTGATTGGGCGGATCTTGTTTTTTTGGCCGACTGAGAAGGTGAGTCCCGCAGGGACATTTTGAAAATAGCCCGGCGTTTAAACGCCGGGGTCTGACGGCACCCCGGCTCAAAAACTGAAACGTGCCTGATTTGCTTCCCGCCAAAACCCCAGACTTGTTACCGCCTGAATTGTTGCTATCGTTGCCGTCTTTGTGAGCATTGCCAAAGAAATTCAGAAGCGGCGCACGTTTGCCATCATCTCGCATCCGGACGCAGGCAAGACCACGCTCACGGAGAAGCTGCTGCTCTACGGCGGCGCGGTGCAGCTCGCCGGCTCGGTCACCGCCCGCAAAAACCAGCGCGCCACGACGTCCGACTGGATGGAACTGGAAAAAAAGCGCGGTATTTCCATCAGTTCCACCGTGCTCCAGTTCGATTACAACGGCTACCGCCTCAACCTGCTCGACACGCCGGGGCACAAGGATTTTTCCGAGGACACCTATCGCGTGCTTACCGCCGTGGATTCGGTGGTGATGGTGATTGATTCGGCCAAAGGCATCGAGCCTCAGACGCGGAAGCTGTTCGAGGTCTGCCGCCAGCGCGGGGTGCCGATCTTCACCTTCATGAACAAATGCGACCGGCCGATGAAGGATCCGCTCGCCTTGCTCGATGAGCTGGAACGCGTGCTCGGCATCGGCGCCTTCCCGGTGAACTGGCCCATCGGCAACGGCTTCGAGTTCCAGGGCGTCTATGACCGGCAGACGAAGCTGATGCACCTGTTCGAACGCACTGTGGGCGGCCAATATCGCGCGCCCGTGGAGGTCGGCGGACTCGATGATCCAGCGGTCCGCGGCCGGCTCGATGACGAGACCTTTCGCCGCACCGTGGAAGAGCTGGAAATGCTCGAACACGCCGGGCACGACTGGGATGACGCCGCCGTGCTCACGGAAAAAACCACGCCGGTGTTCTTCGGCAGCGCCAGCAACAATTTCGGCGTCCAGCTGTTGCTCGACGGTTTCCTGAAGCATTCGCCTGCGCCGAAATCGCGGGTCATGGGCGGTATCGAGATTGCCCCGGAAAATCCGGCGTTCTCCGGTTTTATCTTCAAAATCCAGGCGAACATGGACCCGAAACATCGCGATCGCATCGCGTTTGTCCGGGTTTGTTCCGGCAAATTCGAGCGCGATATGACGGTGCATCATTCGCGTTCCGAGAAGAAAGTGCGCCTCTCGAGCTCGCATAAACTATTCGGCAACGAACGCGAAACCGTGAATGAGGCGTATCCCGGCGACGTCATCGGCCTCGTCGGCCACGACAGCTTTGGCATCGGCGACACGCTGACGACCGATCCAAAAATTCTCTACAAGGAAATCCCGCGTTTCACGCCGGAAGCCTTCAGTTACCTGCACAATCCGAACACGGCCAAGTTTAAACAATTTCGCCAGGGCCTGGAGCAATTGATGCAAGAAGGCGTTATCCAGGCGTTATACCTGCGCAATTCCTCGGTGAAAACGCCGCTGCTCGCCGCGGTCGGCCCGCTGCAGTTCGAGGTGGTGCAGTTCCGTCTGGAAAGCGAGTACGGTGCAGTGTCACGCCTCGAAGCCGCGCCGTGGACGGTCGTTCGCTGGCTGCCGGTGGACATGAAGGAAGAAGATCTTGACGCCCTGTCGTTGCCGACCGGTTCACGTATCGCCTATGACGTCGGCAAAAATCCCGTCGTGTTGTTCCAAAACGAGTGGTCGGCGGATTATTTTATCAAGACCAACGAGCGCGTGCCTCTGTCCGCATCGCCCGCGCAGACGGCGAAGGATTCGTGAACCGTTACATCGTTCAATCGTTGAATCGTGAATCGTCACAACAAAGAACTGGTGCGCGGCGCAACGATGTAACGTTTTAACAATCCAACGATTTAACGTCCCACCATGTCCACCATCCTCACCGCCACTGAAATCAGCGTGTCCTACGGCGACCGCACGGTGCTCGACGCCGCGACGCTCGCCATTGACGAGGGCGACCGCATCGGGCTGGTCGGGCGCAACGGTTGCGGCAAGACGACCTTTCTCCGCATCCTCGCCGGGCTGCAAGCGCCGGATTCCGGCGACGTTACCCGGCGGCGCGAACTGGTCGTCAGCTACCTGCCGCAGGATTTCATGCTCAACCCGGCGAAGGACGTGCTCGGAAACATCCGCGACGGCGCACAGCCGGTGCTCGATTTGATTGCGGAATTTGAATCGCTGCCGCATGACTCGAAACGCCACGAGGAGCTGGAACATCGCATTGCCGCGCTGGAAGGCTGGACGCTGGACCGGCGCATCGAGACCGCCATGTCGCACCTCAACTGTCCCGCCGCCGACCGGCGCATCGAGACGCTTTCCGGCGGCGAGAAACGGCGTGTGGCGATGTGCCGCGCCCTCGTCTCGGACCCTGACCTGCTGATTCTCGACGAGCCGACGAACCACCTGGACCCGGAATCCATCGAGTGGGTGGCGGAATTCCTCGACGAGTTCCACGGTTCATTCCTGGTCGTTACGCACGACCGCTATTTCCTCGACCGGGTGGCAAAACGAATGGTGGAGCTTTCCGATGGCCGGTTTTTCTCGCACGCCGGCAATTACACCGATTACCTGCTGGACAAGGCCGAGCGCCAGGCGGCCGACGCCACCATCGAGCACAAGCGCCAGATGTTCCTGAAAAAGGAACTGGCCTGGGTGCGGCAGGGACCGCGCGCGCAGCGCAGCAAACAGAAAAACCGGTTTGAGCGCTACTACGAAACCGCCGCGCAGGACGGGCCGGTGATCGAAGAGGACGTGGAGCTTTGCATTCCGCCGCCGCCGCAACTGGGCAATCGCGTGGTCGAGCTGAGCAATCTTGGCATGGACTTGGGCGGGCGCACGTTGTTTCGCGGGTTCAATTTCACGTTCGAGAACGGCCAGCGCATCGGCGTGGCCGGTCGGAACGGCCTGGGCAAAACCACGTTGCTCAAGATCATTATCGGCCAGCTCGCGCCCACGGAGGGCACGGTGAAGACCGGCCAGCTTACGAAGTTCAACTACGTGGACCAGGGCCGGATTCAATTGCGCGAGGAGCGTACGGCGCTGGAGGAGGTCAGCGACGGCACGGAATTCGTGATCTTCGGCGACGGCAAAATTTCGGTGCGTTCGTATCTCAAACGGTTCCTGTTTGCCGACGATCGCATCACGACGCTGGTGAAACACCTGAGCGGCGGCGAACGCAGCCGGCTGCTGCTCGCGAGGATTCTGAAAAACGGCGGCAACTTCCTCATCCTCGACGAACCGACGAACGATCTCGACCTGCCGACGTTGCGGGTATTGGAGGAGGCATTGATCGCGTTTCCCGGCGCCGTGTTGGTGGTGAGCCACGACCGTTATTTCCTGAACCGCGTCTGCACCGACGTGCTGGCGTTCGAGGGCGACGGCAAAATCCATCACAGCGTCGGCGACTACGATTATTACCTGGAAAAGAAGCAAAAGCAGATCGTAGCGGCGTCTCGGCAGAGCACCGCCATTGTTTCCTTGAACAAGTCTTCCGCACTCTCACGAGATGCGGCTACGAAGGCGACGAAGACAACGCAAACGGCCAAACCCCGCAAACTTTCTTTCAAGGAAACGCGCGAGCTGGAAGGCATGGAGGCGCAAATCCACGCTGTGGACGCGGAAATCGTCCGCATTGAAGGTCTGTTCGCCTCGCCGGACTTCCACCGCACGCACGCCACGCAAACCGCTCAGCTCACCGCCGACCTTGCCGCGGCGAAGGAAAATCTCGCGAAGCTCTACGCCCGCTGGGAGGAATTGGAGACAATCAAGGCCGCGGCAGAACAGCCATAGCTGCGTCTCATGGGCGCGCGGCCGTTACCTCCGCAGTGAATTCTTTTTCAACCATGCGCCGAATTCTGTCTCGGACATTTCTCCGGCGGCGAGCGCTAGCGTGCGCACGGCGGCTTCGGCCTCGGTCGCTTGAAAGCGGTAACCGTTCAGCTCCAGAAAAATGGCCGCCACGATAAAACCAGCCCGCTTATTCCCGTCAATGAACGGATGATTTTTTACCAAGCCAAAACCATAACTGGCGGCGAGATCAAAAATCGTCGGCTTGCCGTAGGCGAAAAGATTTTCGGGCTTGGCCAGGGCCGAGTCGAGCAGTCCTTCATCGCGGATGCCCGCCGTGCCGCCGAACTCCACCAGCGATTGCTCGTGCAGCGCGAGCACCGTCTCGCGCCGGACCCAGACCGGCCTTTTCATTTCGCCAATTCGCGGAGCGTGTTGCGGTAGCGGCGCATGACATCCTGGACCGCTTCCATCTGCCGGGATACTTCGGGATTGGCGGTCATGCGCACGCTGCCGTCCGTGGCGTCGGTCAGACAAAGCGTGTCACCCTCGCCCACCTTGAGATGCGCGAGTGCTTGTTTGGGTAAAACCAGGCCGACCGAGTTGCCGACCTTGCGCAATTTTAATTCCAGAACCATGAGACCAATGTAACCACAAATGTTATAACGTCAAGTGCGCGACATGTTTTTGGTCGGTTCTTCATGCAGCCCAATGGGATGCCGTCATTCAGCCCAAAATAGTCGCTTCCCTCCAACCTTGGGCTGAATGATGAAATCCCTTTGGGATTTAGAATCGCGGACACCAAATTTGCTTCCAGTCTGTTCATCTGCCTTTTCAACCCTGTTCAGGCTGGACAGAGTGAGTGGCCTGTGCCGGCCACGTTATATGATCTGATTCCGCGGGAGGAGAAGCCCGGCAAGGATGTCTTTGGAAAGCTTCATCCTGTCTCTGTAAGTGGCTTTCGTTAAATTTGTAACGACATATTATTCCCTCGTTCGGCAGAAAGTGTGAACACTTCACACTTTTATCTTGACGACCGGGTTTGAATGTGCGACAAAGTCACACATGCGTGCGGCGTCTTTGAATCAGAACGAGCTGGAGGCATTGAGAATCCTGTGGGAGGGGGGCGAACTGAAGCCTGCCGATATCCAGAGCCGTTTTTCCTGGCCCATTGAAAACGCCACCTTGCGTTCGGTGCTCGTCAACCTGGTGGACAAAGGACACATCGTCCGGAAGCTTCATGGCAAAGCATTTTTCTACGGCGCGTGCGCCAAAAAGACGACGTTGCTCCAAAACATGCTCCAGACGATGGCGCGGGTCTTTGCCGGAGGTTCGAGCCGGGAACTGGTTGCCCAGCTGGTGGAGACCGGGGACATCAAACCCGAGGACCTGGAACTGATCCGCCGCACCACTGCTGAAATCACCTCGCGAAAAGCAAAAAGGAAATAACCATGAAACTGCTGCTTGATTTCTCACAATCGCCGGTTTTTGAGGTCCTCTGGAGATGGACCATCCTGCTTGCGCTGGGCTGGACGGCGCATGGGCTGCTTCGCTCCCGGGACGCCCGGTGGCGGCTGATCCTCTGGCGCGGTATTTTCTGTTTTGGGCTGGCCCTGCCGCTTACTCCGTTTCTCCCGCTGCCGGTGTTTCAGATCCCGGTTCATGGCTTTGCCTCGATCGCGCCGGCAACAGCGAGTTTGGCTGCGCCGAGCCTGGCGGAAGGCAGTATTCCACCGGTGACGACCCAGCTTGTTACGCCTCTGGTCGCAGAGGCGGCAAGGGACGGCGTGATGAATGATGGGGTTCACCGTGCAGCGACCAGCCTTCTTTCGGCGATTTCTTTGAAGGGCATGCTGATCACCATCTGGGCCGCAGGCGCCCTTTGCGGAGCGGTTCGCCTGGTGCGCTTTATGATTCAACTCTCCAACTTGAAGCGATCGGCGATCCTGGCTGCTCCAGCCATCCAGGAGCTGGCCGGGAAGATTTTGCAGCGATTGCGGATTCGGCGCCTGGCTCAAGTGCTGGTTTCGGATTCGGCTGCTTCGCCGTTTGTTTTCGGAGTTACCCGTCCCGCCATCATGCTGCCCGGGAGATTGGCGCAAAGCCTGTCTTCCGAGGAAATCGCGGCGATATTGGGACATGAAATTGCCCATCTGCGCAGGCACGATTTGTTCTGGTGTGCCGGTTGGCGGTGGATGAAGGCGCTTTTTTGGTTCCACCCCCTGGTTTGGAAAGTTCCCGAGGCCCACAGCCTGGCGTGCGAGGAGGAAGCCGACCGCGTGGCGTCCGCTCACATGGAAAATCGCGCCTCCTATGCGCGCCTGTTGGCCCAGCTCAGTCTTCGCGTGCTGGCCCTTCCAGAAGTGGAAACCCAACTCACCGCCAACGGCACGGCGCAGATCACTCAACGTCTGCGCCGCCTGGGAAAAGAACTGGGAATCTGGAAACCAACGCATTCCCTGGCCGCGTTTGGGCTGGTATTGGCGATGGTCCTGATTTCAGCGGGATGCGACGTGAACGGGGGAAAGGACAACCGGGAAGTGAAGCAATTGAAGGCGCAGGTGGCGGCTTTGGAAAAGAGAATCAGCGAAATGGAGAACTCATTGCCACCGGCGGAAAGGCAACGTGCCTATCGTAAGAAATTCGACCAGCGTCGCGAAATGGACCAACAGAAATATACCCCGGAGCAATTGGCGAAAGCGGAAGAGCTGATGGCGACGGCGGACCGCCAGTTTGGTTCTGCGGCGTGCATTGAGACTTTGAAACAAATGGTAGAGAAGTTTCCCAACGCAAACCGGGCCGGGTGCGCGCTGCTCTATTGGGCGCAAAGCACAACCGGGCCGGAAGCCGAGAGCTATTTCACGGATTGTAAAAAAAATAC